>Ga0307968_1002447_pt1 | contig 15444 bp, 17 predicted proteins | sample OrgLakmetagen650_FD_201834 | JGI IMG/M metagenome (GOLD analysis project Ga0307968, IMG submission 201834) | Saline water microbial communities from Organic Lake, Antarctica - #650 | ecosystem: Environmental > Aquatic > Non-marine Saline and Alkaline > Saline | place: Antarctica: Organic Lake... | reverse complement strand
GTCTTCAGGTCGGTGCTGTCTGGGGTTGGTGGCTGTACTAGTGGCTGGCGGTGCTGCTGAGGTGCTCCCAGTCTCCCTCAATTGCCCCCTGCCACTTCGAAGAACCCACCCCCCTACATAGTTTGTTGTTTTTGTGTTTTTGCAGCGCTGGAGTAATCAGCACAAAATCTGGGCGGCTTGATGTTTAATCTGTCTTTATCTGGGAAGCGGGGTGGGAAGAGCCATTTGGGAACAATTCTACTTTCAGCTGTTTCAGGAATTTGGAGATTTTGCATGGCCATCCGTTTGTTGCTGCCTATATCTTTGGAGACAATGCATGATGATCATGCCATGATCCTAAGGAGCCTGTTTTGCTGATAGCCTTATAGATCACGCGGCATGCTATGCTGTGTCTTTCGGTGATCATGTTCCTTATTTGCGTGTGTTGGCACCCAGAAAGGATGTTCAGGGCACTGTCTACTTGTGGGCAGAGGGGGCAAATTTGACTTGTTGAGAGTATGAACAATACCGCATGTTTTTGATTATATAGGGTGCCTGTTCTGTATTTCATAATGATACATCTGGTCTTAAAGGGGACATCAGATGATGTTAAGTGAGCATTGCTTATGGCTCCATTGGCAGTGCCGTCCTTAATGAGGGTCTGGTAGTACGCATAGTATTTCGCTTCAGTTTTGGCATTTCCCAGTTTATGGAGAAAATGCATGTGTGCTTGAAGGGCGTCACGGTGGTTTGGTAGGTACCAAAGCTTTGGGGGAGGAGAATGGGCCATGTTTGTTGTATGGGTATGATTATGAGTTCGTGTTTGGTTTTCTATGTCTTCTTTAGCAAGCCAGTGGATGTTGTAGAAGGGATTTCCCTCAGTGCCTGCTGTATGTTCTGATGGAGGTGTCAGCGATGTCGGCGTAGGTGGTGGCTGACTTTTTAGCAAGGGCGTCGGCATGTTCATTACCAATAATACCGGCATGGGACTTAACTTTGAAGAAGTGGATGGGCGATGGTGATTGGCGGATTGCTTAAGCAATGGATTGAAGGACATCTCCTTGGATGTGGTGGCGATGGAGATTCGGGTGGGACAGCTGCTTTTTGATTTGGTGCAGTGATGTAAGGCTGTCTGTGGCTATATGTGTGTAGCCATGTATGACTGCAGCTGCTATAGCTGCTAGCTCTGCCCGTGAGATGGTGTTGGTTATACCCATGCCTTTTGGGTATACATAGTGGGAAACATTTTAGTGAGGGTGGTATACGCCTGATCCGGTGTCTTGCCCTACTTCATTCTTTTGGAGGCTGCCATCAGTGTAGGTCCAATCCCGCCAATCTTTTACCTTACAGGTTAGGTTTTGGCTGGAGCTGTTTTGGGGTGCTTCGTCGATATTACAATCATGAGGTTGGTCAGTGCTAATCAGCAGAGGAGCACTTGTTTTATCTGGGCCTTCTGAGGCTTGAGGGTGGTCATTGGGTAGCTTATTGAATTTGTTGTCCTGAGTGTTGTCCGGAACCTAAGGCTGTTTGGTAGGGATGGTTATGTATGTTTTGAATTTCCCACTTTGCCTCAGGGATATCTTTGGCAAGTTCTTTTAGCCAGTCTTTGTTGTGAGCATTGAGGCAGACCCTGCCCTTGGTGTTCCATATGGCAATGATCTTCAATTCCCATGAGTGTTTGGAAAGTGATATTTGTATGTTGTTCCAGAAGGGCACTTTCACATATTGGAGTTGGTCTGATGGGATGGTGCCCAGGAATTTACACATGTGTGGGTATTTGCGGCAAATAAGTGATGCATAGGGATTGGTGGTCATTTTTCTATTCCAGAAAAGGAGGAGCATGAATGTGGCTGTTTCCTCTGTGCTGACAGCAGCAGAGCAGATGTCGTCTCTTGTTGCTAAGAGCATGGTGTTTTCATGGTAAATGGGATGGAAGATGGAGAACTGGAGAACCCAGAAAAACGGGAGGAGAAGGCATTGGTGTTTGCCCCAAACACCCTGAAAAACGCAAGGAGAAGATCACCTGCCCTAGTTTCTAGGCCTGTCCTGGCTACTAGCGTGCTAAACATCATACCCCTATGCTAGCTCTCAACATAGCAGTCAGGGCAGCTAGGCACACAACATGCCACACTTTCTTCTTTTTTAGGTGAAAAACTCCCTTCTAGCACGCTCACCAGATGTTCTGAACTTGAAGTTGGCATCCAGATATAAAATCCAGGGCACATGATGCCAGTCATGAGAAGGGTTCGCTGTTGTTACCATGTTGTGTAAATAGTAGGCATACTCTTTCTGCCATGGATGGTCTGACACGATCATATATCTGCAAACAAAAGCTGCAGAATTGTGTGCCCATTGATCTCAGCTGTTTTGTCGTCCACCTCAGTGAAAGGCACTTAGAGTACCGGACACCTTATCCAACACACACCCAAGACAACACAACACACATCCAACACACAACACAATAAACATTAAACACACATCCAAGACAACACAACAGCAAACGCTCCAATTATCATCAATGGTGTGCTAATCCTACAAAGAGGGTTCTAGTCACTCATTTGCCTTACATCCTTTTCAAATACCTGTTTCTCAACCTGCCTTGTGATGTCATTCGCAGTACAGCTCGTTTCAAACTTCGTTTCTACATCCTACGTTTTGAGACAGCGTGATATGGATCCAAATGGAGGAGGGAAAAAAGCTCTGTGTGATGCTGATTATAGTTTAGATGAGCAGCATCATGATGTTCCACTGCGTCTCAAGCCAATCAATTTCTCTCCGTAGAAAATATGCATCTTTGTTTTCCCAAACAGGAGGTCACAATGTGTCTACTTTTTAAAGCCAGAACAGCAAAGAACCTTTTTTTCCCATAAACGAATTGCTTTTTATGAGCAGTCGCACTTCTTGACTGAAAGCATTTATTGTAAATTGTAAACCTTGTAAACCTTATAATTGGAGGGTACAGGAGAAGGGTTCCTATTATTTTTATGGCTGGGTTGCTTAAAGCAGCTTGTCGTCTTGAAGGCTAGCTACATCAGCAGGAGAGGAACATTCTTGTGTCCTTCCTTTGCGTGGAAAGGTGAAAGCGTTTAAGAACCACCATGCCACCTCTGCATGAGGGAAACTTTGTACATTCCTGCGTTCATGGAGTGGCAATCTAGAATAATTTTACGAGCAGACTTTTTAATTGGAATAAAAGAGAAGGTAGGACCTTTGGATTGATATCCTCATGTGGATGGAATTTGGTTTTGCTACCCTCAAACAACCATTACCCTCAAACAACCATTTTGCTTTCTAATACACGATGGTGCAATGCACAATAAATAAAGGTTCTTCAATACACGATAGTACAATGCACAATAAATAAAGTTTTATCATTAATGTTCATCAAATTAACAAAATTTATTCTGGGCCCAACTTGCAAAACTAAGAGCTAGCACCATTGCATATTGCATTGGATGGGCATGCAAGAGAATAACGAGTCACAACGAGTCGCAAAAGTAGGGGCACAAAATGAAATAGGAAGGAGTGCTCGCACGCTATTAAGTAGTTTGAAAAATTGAACGTGGACATTATATCCCGAGACATGCGGAAAAAAGCAATGAAGGCCTGTAAATTAGACTATATGCCAATTTGCAGCCATGGCAACTCGCGCGCCCCAAACCACACCTGCTTGGTGGCTTTATTTTACAACCCACTGCAAATTGCAGAAGCAAGGATTCAAAATGCGTCAGTGGAGAGCGCCAGGCCTTTTTTTGCAATGCGTAAAAATAAGTGTGACGCACGAACGGTACCTCGTCACAGCAGACATCCCTCAATCCAAGGTCTGCTCACCTTAGCGAAATGGAAAGGTAGCTTGACGATGGATTGCAGGACTGACGCTGCTGCTTGGGCAAGGCAGGCGCAAGGTGCACAGCATCCGCAAATGCAGCTGAAAAGCGACAGGACTGCAGTTTGTGGTAGGAAATAAAATGGATTGACATCAATAAAACAAGTAAAACTCTCCTGCTTTGTTCCTGTTTGCGCAGACTGGGCCCGCCTTCCGTTTTGGTGGTTACCACCCGCTTAGTGTACACCCTTCCTCAATGCAACTAATAAAGCTAACAGCATGACAAGTAGTCCAGCTTGTCAAGGCACTGTTCAGGGTTTGCAAGAAAGAACATATGTACCGTAGAGGCGGGATATCACCGCGTACCGCGAACGTATCTGACCCCCTCGCGATGCGTTGGGAGCATTTGAATAACTAAGTTACAAGGGCCTCGCGAAGTTTGCATTGGGGTTAATTAATTGATCCTGGGGACAGGCCGGGAAAGCCTCCCCTCAAGGACAAACAGCTTGGGAGGCTGGCCCCCGTTTGGGGAGGAAGGACACCAAGAGGAAGGGCGCCTTCAATTCCTTCACATGCACATGCACGCACACGTACGTGCCCGCACGCACACACGTACGCGTACACACACATACACACACACATACGCACGCACAAGTACACAACGCGTGCAAGCATGTGCATACACAACCGTACACACACGCACGCACGTACACAAAGCACGGGCACACTTTTGCGCACACACACACACACGCACGTATGCGTACGCATGCACATATACGCTCGCACACATGCGTGCATACGCATATACGCATATACGTGCAGCTCTGAGGATCAAAGGCCCTTGCATAGGCCGCTTTGGGGTAAATAATTAGCTTGTGTGCCCCTCGCATAGCTCACATTGGGGTTTTATTCAAAAGTCGCATTCACAAGTCTCTACAATGTATGCAAAGAATGACTATGACCATACACATTTTAACACTGCCTGCAGAATTACATACACGGTCAGGTGGGCCACCCTCGTACGCGAACAGTGTTGCCATACAGATGTGAAGGTTGACTACATGTATGTTTGGCAATTGTGCCTTTGTTAATGCAGTATATGGTTTGTGCCACGGCAGTTGGCCTGGAATAACTGAAGAAAGGCAAGGTGCCTGCCCGCAAATAAAGGGGAGTCCGTATTCCAGTGGTCTGCCGTGCGAAGCACTACGAGCAGATCTTTCCGCCTTTTTTAATTATAATGTTTGCCCAGGAGCAATTGCAGCATGAAAACAACTAATTGTGGATCTGTAGAGAAGAAGAGTAGCCGCTTCACTTTGTACTCACATAACCAGATAAAGATTCCAAAGACAGAGATTATCAGGAGAAAGGGCTGCAGTGGAGAAAGAAGGCGAACGTCAGTGCAAGCTTGCTTCAGTGCAAGCCTCAGTGCAAGCCGCAGAAGAAAGTGCTTGCATTCCCGAAGACCCACCAGACAAAAAAGGAAGACTACCCCCTTCAGGCAGGTATGCAGGCAACTGCAGCACCTGCAAAGGAGAGGGGAAAGGACACGAGTTTGTGTCAGCACATGTAATGGGGGCAAATTTTGTTGATGGGATGATGGAGTTCCATATCAGGGTTTCAGGCGTGACACGGAGAAAGCTGACTTTCTCACCCCATTGAGGACTGGAGAGGGGAGTTCTTCGCTCGGTTGTTGGCCGTGACTGAACAGGTTGGTCGTGAATAACAATCAAAATGAGATAAAAAATAGAGTAAATCACAAGTTATTCAATTCATTACAAGACGGTTGGAGTTCGTTGCAAAAGTTAGTTGGCAACGAACTCCAGTCATCGACGAAGCGCTAAGTACACTAGTAAACTACTGGAGAAGAATACCGTAGAAATAATAAAGTGATGTGACTCCAATTGCGAGGTGCCCAAAAAGTTAGCATAATTTATTTGCGGTTATTTGGGCATTGTGAGTCAATTTAAATTATCGAGTTTTTGCGAGTTTTTGAGTAATTCACTGTAACCTTCCTCGAGTCGCCTCTTTGAGCGGCATAAGAATCGACTTTTTAAAGTTGAAGTTTTGCGAGGCCCAAAATTTTCAATTTTTGGCGTGCATTGCTGAACATTGCAAGGTACCCAATGATTAACTGTTCCTCGCAATAATACCAGTGACCCTACGGTAGTCAACAAGAAAAATACGAAGTTACAGAATTATGTACAAGAAAGTGCGCATCCGCCATCCTTATAAATTTTACAGTTGCTCACACAAATGAAGATTGACGGGGAAAAGATAAAACCTTTAACTGCCCAATACGCACAGTTCAGTTTCAGACATTTAAATGCCACTCACAGGGCGGCAATAAGTGAAAAAGTTATCAAACGAGCAAGCGCTTCATTTCGTGCTCCATACGCTCCCTCTCGCGCTGCAGGCGCTCCCTCTCACGCTGTAGGCGCTCCCTCTCAACCTGTGCAGTGCAAATTTGAAATCATGTAATCACCTATGGTGACATTGCTGTTTTCACGGAGTTCTTACACACATTTTCTGCTGTCACGCACGACGAATCGGTAACAGCTTAAATAGCAAACATGAGGAGTTACGAAGCGGAGGTTCGTAATAGATATAGGCTTGTGCAAATACGCCGTCTTAGAGCAATTTTGACGTAATCACGGTACCATACCGTAATTTTCGCCGTATTGTACTGTTCTAAGACAGTGGAATCGATAAGTACGGTCTCAAACTATACAAGACGGTACAGTGCGACTTTGGTCGTTTGGCTCCAATTTCGGCCCAAAACTGTTATTTTCTTATTGCAATAACTGTCATATATAATACACCTACTACAAGCCGCTGGTCGTAAGCCCGCCAGGGCGCCACTAGCACCGGACCCCAACGGTGAGGCGCTAGTTTAAAGCTCCGCGCAGCTTCTACCCTCTCTGATGACATACGGTATATCTAAATTCAGCATGCGGGCCGCAATTCACCGTTCACGTGTGGTGGACGCGTTGAGAAGTGCCCAGATGACGTATTTTATTGCATGGGCGCGTTGCTGACGATTGCTACATATGATTCCGCCACTTAAGCCCACGAGAGCGTGACCTTGAATTTGCGGGGTGTCGTCACGGATTTGCTTCTTTTGCTTCACATCTATGTGTCCATAGCGCATCTGCTCCTCTCCGGCCAGAACGAGCTTGTCGCCTCTGCCCGCCAGCAATCGACCAATACACGCGGCATAAGTCCTCAACGTATATTTCATATAAAGCTCAACGAATGTTTCACACTAGCATAGCTGAGCTAGCGGGACCGTCACTCCAGCGCGGAAATCGGCATGCAGCCCGGCAAAGCACGCATAATACTGAAAGCACAATGAGAACAGAATTTCCTCCTAGTTCTCTCGTTTGATTATTTTGCGTAACTTGCTCTGCCCCACCCACCCGCCCATCACCCTGCCTTACAGTGCTCAGCAGCGCATACACATTTTGTCCCTCCCCATAATACGGCTTGTCAGCTGCCAAATAATTAATAACCAGGAATCAAAAACTGCTGCAGCGTCCGATTATGAGTTTTCATGCAAGCCACTGCTGGGCCCTTCCCCCGAGCTGATGCAGCCCCAACCCAGCCTCAGGGTCGTCCAGGGAAGCATTGTGTGGCGTCAACACATGAGAGGAGTATGCTGGAGGTGGAAATGGGAGGTGTTGGGGCGGAGAGGCCTTTCTGAGGCCAAAACTGCACTGACAGGGCTAGCTTGGCACCGTACCGTACACCGTCTAGACGATAAAAATACGGTCACCGATTTTCGAAACACGCCGTACTTTACAAAAATACGGTCTGTACCGTACTAATAGTACTGTACCGTCTGAGCACAAGCCTGAATAAATAAGAGGCTTGTGATCCCAGGGTTGTTATTTTCAATCCCAAGAAGGCAAACTGCCCAATGATAAACTCTGATGTCTGAGACATCACACTGTCTCTGCAGTGTTAGTTTGTTCGAAACAATGCATCCATACTTACTAGGTATTACAAAATTAGAGCCCTGCCTGCCTGCTCAATATGCGCGTCATGGACTGCATTTGAGTCACCTAGTACTAAAAATTTTTACACATGTGGAAGGGTAACAAACTTTCAACCACCAAGATGCAAAAATAGCAGTGCCAGAAAGAACGCAACAACTGGGTAGGTCTGATTTACGGGGGTGGCTAGAGCCGGATATTCACGCCGTTCATATCAGTTTACAACATGGAAACATCCCCGATACAAACATGGTATACATGGAGTTGGCCAGATCCATGCATATATACGGTTTGGTTTGTATACAGTTTTTCAAGCAGGAAAAATACATACGGTCATCTACGGTGCGTTTATACGGTTCTGGCCAACCCTACATATACACGCTGCAAATACGTGCACATGTACAGTTTTGATCGGCCAACCCTGCGCAAGGCCGTCCACATTAAGGTAACCCTGCCCAAAACTCCACAAGTAAATGGTAAATACATGATTATGGCCAGCCTTACTCGACTGGCAGCGCTTACCAGCTCATGGGGGAGCAAACTGCGCCCCTCATCCAACATCTGCTGCTGCTGCACGTCCAGCTGCTTTTGAACAGCCATTATTTCAGAGTGTTGTGGCCTTTTCGCGTCCTGCTCCTGCTTTTCCCTCTGAAGCTGCAGCTGTTGCTCCTTCTGCACCTGTTGCTGCTGCTGCTGCTGCTCTTTCTGAGCGTACAGCTGCTGCTGCTGCTTCAGCAGTAGCTGGTGCTCTAGCTCCTTCTGTGTCTGCCGCTCAGTTTGGAGCTTCAGCTGCTGCTGTTGCTGTTGCTGCTGCTCCCTGTACACATGCTTCTCCTTCTGAAGCTTCAGCTCTTGCTGCTGCACCTGCTGCTGATAGGCTTGCTGCGCCTGTTGCTGCTGCTGCTGCTGCTGCTGCTGCTGCTCCTTCTCGATCTGCCACTGCTGCGCGAGCAGCTTCTGCGTTTGTTGCTCCTGCTCAGCTTTTAGCGCCTGCAACTGCCTTGCTTGCTGCTCCTGCTCCTCTTTTTGTATCTGCGTGTGCCGCTGCTGCTCCTTTTGGATCATTTGCTGCTGTACCTGCAGTTGCTGTACCTGTTGCTCGTGCTTTGCTTTTAGTTCTTGCAGCTGCTGCGCTTGCTGCGCATGCTCAGCCCTTTGTGCTTGCAGCTGCTCCTGCTCCTGCCGTAAAAGCTGTGAGTACGTGTACGTTATGTGCGTGTTATGTGTGTGTAATGTGTGCGTACACAAACGTACATGAGTGCGTGTTTGCTGCAAACCTGTATATGTTTGCACGTGTGTGCGTGTATCTTGTGTGCTTGTGTGTGTGTTTGCATGCATGTGTGTGTGTTTGCGTGTGTATGTGTGTGTGTAGCTGGCAGAGTGCTCCAGCAAACTGTACCTGTGCCTGCAATGCCTGATGCTTCGCTTCCTGCTCATCCTGCACCTTATTGTGCGCAGCCCCTCCACCTGAAGGCAAGAGCAGCCAATAACGCACGGTAATGTGTAGCATCTTGCAAGTTATAATTGTACAAAGCCTTGAAGCGTAATGGCCAGGATGAGGGCGGTGGCCAAGACCCAATCAATTTTTTCAGGTCCAAGGGCACTGCAGGGTTGCTAAGATGATAAACAACAGAAAATGGAAAATGTTTTGCTAGAAAGAACCCTGGACCCCCCCCCCCCCTTTAGATGACTCTATTCTTTATCCACATCCTTACCAGAGCCACTTGCCATTGCGGCATTTGCAGCGTCGGCAGCATCACGAGCCTGCATACAAAACAGCCGTTGTCAGAAACTAACAGCTCAAATACACGTTAAACGTAGTATCATTTCTCTCACACAGTTATGGCTTGCAAATACTTGCTTGCTGCTCAGACAACAAAAGTTTTAAAGGACGAAAGCATGTACGTGTGAACAATCTGTGCTCGTGTGGCAATGGTATTTGACGCCTTGACATCGTGAAAAAAAATGCCTCTCCTGGTCTAATACATGTATGTATGTGTGCGTATGGTGTTAAAAACTATTAATAGGTAGCATACGACACCACACAAGTAGCAGCACAAATGTAATGGCACAAGCAGCAACAGATGGCGATGCTTCCTACACAAGTCACCGACCTCAAGCAGCATCTTGAGCCGTTTAATCTCGTCCTGGTATTGCCGAAGCATTGCGTCCTTGGGGTCCTGTGTAGCATTGGGAGGGTTTGGAGAAATTTTGAGAAAGTGAGAAAAGGGAAGAAAACTGAAGAAATATATGAAGATCGTGGATTACTGTAGTAAATTTAGTGAATATAATAAACATTGCCAAAGTGGCTTCCTTTCCTTTTCATTTTATTCATAAAATGGGTACAGTGAAACTCTTACACAGCAAAGCTGATCAAAAGGCCAAGCTAGGAGGAATTAGATCCGTGTTCCCATCATGTCTGCAAGATATGCAGCTGTACGCGCACTGGGGCATACAATACACAGCAACTATGTATATGCCCACCCGCGCAGTTCCTGCGTGCCTTTTTTGGTCACCACGCACGCAATCTGCTGTGAGATGGCAGCCTGTGCCGTACCTCGTTGATGCGTGGTTTGTTTTGGATGTTCTTTGCACGGTTGGCGTAGCGCAGTGAGGACATCGTTTCGTCGTAGTTACATGCTGCAGGTCCCACATTGGCTATCATCACCGTCTTCGTGTTGCCCCCCAGAGAGTCCTGTGTGTGCAAGTGTGGGGCTTTGAGTGCTTGTGTGTGTATACATGTGCGTATTTGTGCACATGCGTGCTTGTTTGATGTGTGTAGGTTGGCCAGAACCCTATATATATACGGTGTATATACCAAATTTTTGGCATGGAAATCACCAAATATACGGTCATACACGGTGTAAATATACGGCTATGGCCAACCGTACAAGAATGGCATGAGTATGTAAGCATTGGTCATGGCCTTGCTGTTGGCTTTTAGGACGGCAAAGAATCAAGGCTGTAAGGATGTAGGTTTGTGCATGTCCTCATAAATTTTCGATTTTGCAACACTATTCACCCCACAGCAACGCAAGGACAAAGATAACTAATAAAGTAAACAAAACACTGACCTGGAGGAGGCGTGTGAGCTTGGAGTCCCGGTAAGGGACGTGGCTGGCCTTGCTGTCCACCAACGCACTGATCACATTACCTAGGGCAGACAGCGACAGGTTGATCTTGGTTGCTTCTTTGAGCCGGTCGCCTGGGTAGAAAGCAAGAGCATCTTTAAGGTGTGTGCGTGCGTGGATGAGTGAGAATATGCGTGCATGTTAATGTGTGTTTCTGTGCACTGTCATTCTTGGGTAAAGTGACAGGACGAGCTCCATGGTTCCACCCCGGCCCCCTGACCCACGGAACAAAATACACACCCATTGGTTTACTATAAAGAGCTCAAGCCATCAACAACACGTGTGCGCATACACACGCACATACACACTCTCATTTGTACACAAATATGCACCTGTCGCTCCACTTTTAGACTGTTTTTCACTGCCTGCCAAGTCCACCAGGTTGAGCTTGCCCACACGAATGTGCGTACCGTCGTCCCCTTTGCCTGTGTGGACGCAAGGAAGGGATGTAGTTTGCAAACGCAGCCTGGGTGTATGTGAGGACAGTGCTTATGTACAACCATTGATCTGAGCTTGTATCTTGAGCAGACCGCAGGCGCTGCACTTCTTCATGTGAGCAACAGCAACGTGCCTGGTTCCCTGCTTGCTGATATATGCATCTTACATCCATATGCATCTTACATCCATATGCATATGCAACCATACGCATATTAACAAGACAGGACAAAGACAGGACAAAGCAGATTGGTTTTTGAAGCAGTGGCTACACAAGTTGCGAGCTGTCAAGGATGGCATCTTTCAAAGTAGTAGTCCTACTGACGGTGCAAACTCACACACGACATTCACCTGACTTGGCTGCTGCTGCAGCCACTTTGGGGTCCAACCGCTCTGCCGCCTCAATCGTGATTGTGAAAATGGCGTGGCTTCGTGAAGAGTCTTGGTTCATCTTTGTGGCTCCCACGCTGCGAAACTTCCTCCCAATTTCAAGCACGCTGGCCAGCTCTTCACGGCTCTTGACGACTAGTTGAGACAAGTCCTTGACGTACACCCCCTTGTCCTTATCCTCTTTGATGTCCTACATTAAGTGCGGTTTTATCAGATGGTTTTGTTTACAACATACACAACGGCGCGAGCACGTCTCTGACAAGGCAGGCGCGGTAAAAATTCCCTCTTTCCTTGCTTCTCACCAGCTTGTTATTCGGGTTCTTTGAGACAAGATCACGAATGTCCTCGTTGTATAGTTCGAGATAGCTGGCTCGCACAAGGTACTCTTTAGAAACTGTGGGTGTGTATGTATACACATGTGCATTTGGTACGTGTTTATTGTGCAGCTGCTATTACTAGGCTACACGCTATAATTATCACGCACGTTATGAGGGGAAAACAGGGATTAAACCTCACTTACTCTCTTTCTCGATTGTTGAAAACACGTGGTCAAAGGTGTTGGGGATGATTCCCTTCAGCCACGGCTGTTCTTTGCCTTCCAAGGTGAAAGTCTTCCCAGTGCCCGTCTATGCAAAAGGAAAAAAGAGCGAGCAAAGGCGCTTGCAAGATGTTGGTCCTTCAAGCGTGGAAGCAGCAAACTTCGCACCTGTCCATATGCAAATATGGTGCCTGCAATGTGTGTGCGTGTGCATGTGTGTATGCGCGGTTGTGTGTGTGTGTGTGTGTGTGTGTGTGCGCGAATGTGAATGATGGCTGTTGAAGAATGTTGAAAGGGACAACATCTCGCCAACTCACCGTTGTAACCTTCCAGGCAAGAGTTCACGATAGCAAGCACAGAGTTGAATACTTGATCCTGGGTGCTGGTAGCGTCAAACACACCATCAAAGGTAAAGATCTTGGGAGGTTCGTTAGGGATCTTGGGGTTTGAAATCTGGCGAAGAGAGAGGGTGGGGTAACACTAGGGTGAAACGAGGGGAGCCAACGCGCATACACACACATACATACACACACATACACACACACACACACACACACACACACTCTCGCATATTTCTGGCGGGCAGGCAGGCCACCACAGGCCTATTTTACTAGTGCATCTTTCCTCAATTCTTTGATATGCATTATTTTCTTCTGCTGTAAGCCAGTACAAACGCGTGTATGACTGTCCAACAGGGCTGGAAGTGCTCATCGTGATCACCTTCATGCCATGGCAGCATATTTGGTTACTGCATGCGCATACTTTACCGCATGTGTGCATGCTGTGACTTCTAATAGCAAAATATGTGTGTATCTCAGACACAATCCCCTTCAGCAGTTGCAAGCGCTTGCGGGTGTATTGCGCTTTCAGGAGGAGTTTGGTGTTCCAGCTTGCTTTAAGTACTTGTTGGTTAAAGCCTGCTTAAACTTGAGTTCTGCCAAGAGGCAAAAAGCCTGCTAGTTGGTGGCCTTTTCATTTTGCACAGGCATAGCAGAGGCGGATGTCCACACCTTAACTTGGCCCGCAGCCATCTCCAGAATGCATTTCCCAGCCTCACTTTCACTGTGGGGCCTGCACCTCACAAGGACTCTGACAGGAACCTCTTCAACGGGAGCCGCTTTGGCAATCTTTGGAGGCATTTTAATTGCAAGCACAAAACCACGGGTACAAATACCACAAAAACTCCGACGACTATTTAATCATGACGATTTTTAACCATCACTTATTGCTCGATTTTACACACTTCCCTGACCAAACCCTAGAATTATCTCGGGGTCATCTGCGCGATGATAGTTCGCCCTGTGCGCGCTCGTGTTTTCAAAATTGATCACACCGTTGGAATGCTTATGATTTGTAGTTATCATGGCATACATGTCAAACCGTTTAAACAAATTTGTCCGTTCTGACCCGTCCCTCCACCGCTCGCCGAGATTTTTGGTGCATTGTGTAGCTTAGAAGAAATCATGACATTCCGCATCAAGAGCGGGGTAATCCGTGGATTGAGAGATAGGGAACAAATTTTGACACTAGAGGGAACAAATTGACTCTAGAGGGAAAATGACGGGTACCAGTGGGGTTTTATAGGCCTCCCCTCCCGTAGTGCTGCGGGTAGCAGCCTGCCTTTATTTATCAGTTGCTGTAAAGCGTTGGGGGCAATGGAGGCACCGTCTTTCGTCCTCCCTGTCTCTTTATTTCCTGGGCCATTATTCAGCAAATTCCCCGCTGATGTTGAAAATTGTGTGGCCATTGTAGCAAACGACAGCTCCCGCAAAATCACATAGCCTAAGTGTTTCTTTTACATGCATGTTAAATTTCACAGCAAACGGGGTATGAACCGAAATCACATCGCACAGCACATGGCATTTTCCTGTGTGCTAGGGTCAGGGGTGTGTGATTTAATTATGTTAATTCTCTTCGAACAATAAGATGCGGTCCGTACCAGACCTAATATCTAAACATACGGGGGACGTGATGGATGCAGGAGGTGGTAATATCTATGCTATGTCTGTGCTCATTCTAGCCGCATGTTGTGACCTTGGTCCAAACATTGTTGTTGCATCAGAGAAAACAGTGTCTGCGATGGCAGGAGAATGACAGAAATAAACGAGCATCAACAAATAAAAGGGCTTAAAACACACAAAACCCAACATAAGTGCCAAAGGCCAGATGCATTTCACACTCGTTGCAGCCAGAATTATTCAATCTTGGATAACAAACACATCACAAAGGAATTCTTCTCTCGATCAAGAGCATGCTGGGCCTGGGCATAGAATAAAAGCTCTCATACCCAAAGAACAACCCACACTCCAAAGTCCATTGAAGAGTAAAGGGACACTGTCACCTCACCACACACACACCCCACAAACACACACACTCATGGGAGCAAGCTCACTTTGCAGCTTGTGGCTGTGCTACCTTTGCATAAGGAAGTAACACTGAATGATCAAAGGGAAGACGGGTTGCATGTCTTCTGCACTTCTGTAGTCTAGTACTCCCTGCTGACAAGTCAAGTGCAAGTCTAGTCCTCCTTGCTGACGCAAACATGAAAAATGACAATACTGTACAGAAAATGGATTGGATTGGCGGACTGAAATTATACATCTGATATTCTGATTCAGGCTGCTTGCATGCATGCTGTTCAGCAGGCGCTGGCCGCACACTTAGCTGCATCGCTGATACATTGCTCATCATAGGAAACAAGCTACCAATCTTCCGCTCTTTCGTCCTATCTACGCCAAAGGTGAGCACCGTGCTGCTCCTGTCCAACAGCTCCTCACGCAAGAGCTTTTTTGCTGAAAAGCACTAGAACATTGGTTTTCCCACAAGATTCCCAGGCTGCTGCTGCTGCTGCTGCATGTGCTGCTGCTGCATGGGATGCACATTGCCACGTGACGGAGATGGAAAGAGCTGCTTCCCTCCCCCTTGCATGCCCATTGCATTCACCCCGTTGGCTTGTGCCGGCATCAGACCACCTCCCGGGCTCAACCCTCCCTGCATTCCCATCATATTGTTGCCCCCCATCATGCCCCCTCCTTGCAACCCCATCTGGTTCATCCCTCCAGGAGACACTCCTCCCATCCCAGGGTTGACGCTACCCATCCCCATAGCTCCTCCTCCTCTTCCTCCTCCTCCTCCCATCATATTGCCGCCAAC
>Ga0307968_1002446_pt1 | contig 15446 bp, 16 predicted proteins | sample OrgLakmetagen650_FD_201834 | JGI IMG/M metagenome (GOLD analysis project Ga0307968, IMG submission 201834) | Saline water microbial communities from Organic Lake, Antarctica - #650 | ecosystem: Environmental > Aquatic > Non-marine Saline and Alkaline > Saline | place: Antarctica: Organic Lake... | reverse complement strand
GCAACCAAACACCAATAAAGAGCTGAGCCTGTGAGCAAGCTGAGTCACACGCGCAACCAAATACCATCAAAGAGCTGAGCCTATGAGCAAGCTGAGTCACACGTGCAACCAAACACCATCAAAGAGCTGAGCCTATGAGCAAGCTGAGTCACACGCGCAACCAAACACCATTAAAAAGCTGAGCCTATGAGCAAGCTCAGTCACACGCGCAACCAAACACCATTAAAGAGCTGAGCCTGTGAGCAAGCTGAGTCACACGCGCAACCAAATACCATCAAAGAGCTGAGCCTATGAGCAAGCTGAGTCACACGCGCAACCAAACACCATTAAAGAGCTGAACCTATGAGCAAGCTGAGTCACACGCGCAACCAAACACCATTAAAGAGCTGAGTCTGTGAGCAAGCTGAGTCACACGCGCAACCAAATACCATCAAAGAGCTGAGCCTATGAGCAAGCTGAGTCACACGCGCAACTAAACACCATCAAAGAGCTGAGCCTATGAGCAAGCTGAGTTACACGCGCAACCAAACACCATTAAAGAGCTGAGCCTATGATCAAGCTGAGTCACACGCGCAACCAAACACCATTAAAAAGCTGAGCCTGAGAGCAAGCTGAGTCACACGCGTAACCAAACACCATCAAAGAGCTGAGCCTGTGAGCAAGCTGAGTCACACGCGCAACCAAACACCATCAAAGAGCTGAGCCTGTGAGCAAGCTGAGTCACACGCACAACCAAACACCATCATAGAGCCGAGCCTGTAGGCAAGCCAAAATGCACTCACCGCTAACTGAGCCTTCCTGATCTCCAACTCCTCACGCAGGCGGTCCTCTGCTGCTGCCTGTTCTGGCGTGAGCATCTTGCTGAGACTCAACGCAGGCACCGGGCTCTCTCCGCGGCTGGACTTGCCTGCCCTCCCTGGCTTGTCCTGTGCATGTGCTGAAAAGCAACGAGGGCCAAGGGGGACAGAGGGTTTGCACTCAATGCAGGCACTGGGCTCTCTCCGCGACTGGACTTGCCTGCCTTCCCTAGCTTGTCCTGTGCATGCGCTGAAAAAGCAACGAGGGCCAAGGGGGACAGAGGGTTTGCACTCAATGCAGGCACTGGGATCTATGTCTCTACGACTGGACCTGCTTCCCCTCCCTGGCTTGCCCTGTGCATGCCCTGAAGAAGCAACGAGGGCCAAGGGGGACAGAGGGTTTGCACTCAACGTAGGCACTGGGATTTATGTCTCTACGACTGGACCCTACTTCTCCCCTCCCTGGCTTGCCCTGTGCATGCCCTGGAGAAACCATATACAATCGGAGGCTTGTCTGTGACGATGGTGCTATGTGTTGTGTAGTTGCGTAGGTACGTACATATTTTACCTGAGCATGCTAAGATACGTAGATGCTGGAGCCCTTGACTAGATATTTTTTAAACAGCTGTGCCAAAGCAACAGCCGCTTGAGTCACTCATACTCACTGCCCTGATGTGTGACACAATTGAGACTTGTCATCACAGTATCACTGATTTTGAGATCAATGCACTCCTGAATCAAGACTCATACAGACTCCTCAAGTTTGTGTCAGATTTAGTTTTAATATTTGACACTGGTTGATTTTGTTTCACCAGCCAATTGCCATCAGCCAGAGACTCGGGCTGTAGGCCATCCTTGTAACCCTTGTAACCCTTGACACAATTGAGGTGCGTCCGACCTCTTGCGCCAGCTTAGTTTCTACAGCTTAAAATGGATCTGAAGTTTCCACCAGGGATTTACCAAGGGGGGTGGTCTTTGAGAAGCATGATGATTGGGAGCCTGTCTAGGTGTTTTTAGGTACCTGCCTAGGTGTGTTTAGGTACCTGCCTAGGTGTTTATAGGCTTTTTCCTTTTACCCCATGCTTTAAGGTCGTACTCATCTCCACCCGACAGGCTACCAGCCAGTCTCTTAATCACGCTGCCTGTGCCAACTCTAGTAGCAGAGCCTTCCCTTCCGTTTCTCTTTCCAGCCAGTACCTGATCCTGTTTCTCTTTGATCCTGTTTCTCTTTCCAGCCAGTACCTGACCCTGTTCCTCTTTGATCCTGCTTCTCTTTGATCCTGTTCCTCTTTGATCCTGTCTCCCCCTTCCAGCCAGTACCTGATCCTGAGGAGGGTAGTGCAGTACTGGTCCCCGGGGACATGCTTTCTGACACCGTACGCTTGGAAGGATCTGGGGTGCGGCCGGGGAGGGAAGAGGGGTGGGTGCTGGTCTGCAGGAACTCATGCATGAGGTAACTGGCCTTTCCTGCAGCGGACTCCGGAATGGCAGCACGCAGCCACGTGTCCATACTGCACGGCTCTGGCTCCGGATCTGGCTCCCAGCTGCTGTGCATGAGGGAAGTGGGCGTCACGGCCACCTCACTCTCCCTGGCTACGAATAGTGTGTCGATGGTGCTTAAGGCAGCCTCGATGGTGGAGTCCACCGTGTGCTCCAGCACACGCCTGCTGAAGTTCAGCTCCTGGATGTGCTCCTCTGTACAAAGGAAGTCCAGAACAGAGGAAAAGGTGCGGGTGAATATGCGTGCGTGCGTGCAAATGTGTGTGTATGTGTACGTGTGTGTGTGTGTGTGTGCGTGTTTTGGGTGTATGCATGTACATATGTGTGTAAGTGTGTGTGTATATATATATGTGTGTGTGTTGTGTATGTGTGCATGCAGAGGTAAAGTGTGCTTTCCCTGTGTCTTCTTACCTGCCCTCAACACTGTTTGCTGCAGCATGTCCACCAGAGCATCCTGTGCATTTCCATTGAAGCGTGAGATGTATCAGACACACGCTGCATGTACGCAGGCATTTTCTGGACTTCCTACGCCCCGTGTCCCACCCTGCTCCGGTACACGTGATTACCTGCTTCTCCTGCCCCTCATTATCCCACTCTGGGGACTCAAAATCTATGGCTATAGGGACATCCTTGTTCACTGGTGGCATGCTAAGCTACGCACTGCTCAAACTTAGAATGCCTTTGAACCAATCTAATGCGTTTGTACAAATAAGTTAAAAATTTATCAATGAATAATAAACTCCATCATTCATTCACAAATTTGTCTTGCCGGCAGGGAACCTAATTCATGAAACTAATAAACTACTCTGTACTATAATTAGTGCGTCGCAACATGGAAACAAATCATCTGCCCATAACTTTGCACGCCATAGCTGGGCCCGAACAAGCCTTGCAATGTTGGGATCCAGAGGGCAAGTACCACCTCATTGTTCAACAAACACAGGCATGCATTTGCACTAGTTTGCAATACTTGTGCGTGCATACGCGTGTGTGTGCGAGTGTAGGTGCTGTGCGACTGAGGCGGGACCACCGACTGCTTGGCACCTTGATAGGAGGCGTAGCTCGTAAGTACCTGCATGCCGTTACTTGCGTGAGGCTTTAAATAGGAGTGATATTGCTCTGACGGCTCTCTACTGCAGAGTTCAAGAACCAGAATGCTGTGAACGGCCTTCCAATGCTACTTGGACCCGACGAAGCCGCCATTGCGGTCCAAGAGGGTGAGATGACGTGCAAAGTCGTGGATTACCAAGAGCACTTGAGCAGAAACTGACTCACCTGTGCAAGCGCGCCTCGCAAACAATGTTCCCCTTTCACCTTGTAGGCTGGGCCAAAGTAAAGCCCCCGTCCCTTGAGGTGACAGTTGAGGATGATCAGGACGGCAGCACCGCAGCAGCTGAACCAGCAGCCAAGAGGCGGAAAACGGTCAATGGGCGACAGGGGGGGCGTTATTGGCTGCAGGTGAGAGAGGAGGCGTGGAGTGAGGGTCGGGTACCATGTGTATGCAGGGAAAGAGCGAAGCATCTGACAGCTGTGCTGGTAGGGAAGTGTTGGTAAGCAAGGGCTTGTAGCGGAGGAGCGTGCTTGAGCGGACAGGCATGCATGCATGCATGCGCACGTTTCCACGAGTGCACATGCATAGCAAGGGGGAGCCAGAATACTAGTTGCATGCAGCCTTTAGCATTGTTGTCTGTCAAGTGTAGGGGGCCTCTTGACTAGGTTGTCTATGTTGTATCTAGGCAAAGCTCATGTTTTTGACTGGGGAAATTCCCAACCATTGTATGCGGTACATGGTATGAAGAAAGCACTGTGAAAGTATTCATGAAACAGCCCAAACGTGCCTTGTAGGACGGCAGCGAGGAGTACTTTGCATACTATGAGCGCCTGGGGGCGTACGGTAGCAGAGCGCAGCAGCAGCAGCAGTTGCAACAGGAACAACAGCAACAGGAATTGCAGCAGCAGCAGCACCACCATCGTCATCATAATCGGCAACAACAGCAGCAGAAGCAGCAAGAACATGGGCTGGAGAAGGAAGCCAGGCATGAGGAGCTTCCTCAACAGCACGCACAGCAGCAGCAGCAGCAGGAGCACGTGCACAGCCAATTTGAGGCTTTCAGCCACGCCTGTCAACCTGGCCAGTCGTACAAAATTGTGACCAAGGTAAACCTCCGTTCGTAGCAAGCATCTTTGTCATGGGCCCAGCCACGGAACTGGCAGCATATTGGTGCAGTCATTTTTATGGATTGCGTGGACGCCCACGCATCAAAGACAACAAACATACGCACACACTAACGCTTACACTCAAACTTAAGGAAAGCACACACACACACACATGCAGATGGACGCCACCCCAGCACATGTGTGGAAGACAGCGCTAGCAGAGGCAGACAACTTTCAAATACCTGTGCACGCGAGCATGGCCGGTCAGGTTCTGCCGCACGCTCAGCAGGCACAGGAGCAGCAGCAACAGGAGCAGCAGGGGGGAAAGAAGCAGAAAGGTTTGCAGAAACAAGGCGTGCAGAAGGGGAGTGAGCAACAGCAGCAGCAGCAGCAACAACATCAAATGCAACAGCAGCAACAGCAGCAGCAGCAGCAGCAGCAAATCGAAGCTGCATCACAACCCTTTCTGCCGATGCGATACCCTTGCACTCCTTCTCAAGCACTTCGTTCAGGACTTTTCAAGGACTTGCACAAACAGGGGTGAGAATGCGTGCATGTCTTTGTGTGTACCTATGTGAATGCTTGTGTGCATGCATTCTGTGTTATTAATAGGTGCCTGTGTGTATCTGTTTGTGTGAGAGTGTGTATGTGAGTGAGGGGGCATACATAGGTTGGAGCTTTTGATATGCATTTGTCCATCTCCAGCAACGAGCTATATCTGTAAGTAGGATTGGCCAGAACCGTATATATACACCGTATACGACCGTATTTTTTGTGATTTCCCAGCCAAAAATATTGTATGCACACCGTATATATTTATGGTTCTGGCCAACCCTACTAATCTGTAGTTTCATCATATGCCTCAAATGGCTTTTAGGGACCATGATGAACACTTGTTGCTCCCCAATATTGCGAGCATTAGTTGAACCACTCAACTCCATCTTAAGTGTAGGGCTGGCCAGAACCGTATCAAGCTTCTGGCTGACCCACTTTATATGACGCTTGCATCCAGACAGGAATGTTGAGTAAGTTGTCTCTGCAGTTCTAGTTGCACTAGTCGTGTGATGTTTGTGGTGGTGCTATGAGTATTTTATGCAGTAGGGATGAGGAACAGCAGTGTGTGTGTGTGTGAGAGAGAGAAAGAGAGAGAGAGAGAGAGAGAGAGAGGATTTTGAGACATGCAATACGATGTAGAAACAAGCTGCACACTAAAGTTCACCGTATTAAGAATATCATGTGACACCAAATCCATGTAAAGCAAATAGTGTAGGTGTCCTTGCAAGGTTACAAAGCTTGACTGATCAGCGCACCTGCGCACGCACACGCACACGCACACACACACACACACACACACACACACACACACACACACACACACACAGAACAACGCACATGTGCACGCACGCACGCACGCACACGCAACACACATGCACAAGTCCAGGCTTGCAGGCACAGGCTTGCACAAACACAAAACCACAGACAAAGACACACAGGTTCGTAGGGAACATCTGATGCACACTTCCCATTGACAGTGGCTGCATGCATTCAGGTTCACCCTTTCTGCGTGGATACGATCTGATGCACACATCTGATGCACACATCTGATTGACATCGGCTGAATGCATATGCATGCACACCCTTTCTGCGTGGATACGATCTGACGCACACATCTGATTGACATCGGCTGAATGCATATGCATGCAGGTACGCCCTTTCTGCAGGCCCCAAGTTTGGTGCGGACCTGCTTGCGTATCCTGGAGACCCCAGCCTCTTTCATGCCCAGGTGCGTGCAAGCGTAATGTGCCTGCAAAGCTGCAAACACACACACACACACACACGCACGCACGCACACACACTTACATACACACATAATAGCACACACACACATAAACACAAACAAAAACACGCACACGCACATTCTGTAGCTACAACTGCAGTGTGTTGGCTGTGTACTAAGATGCCCGAGTGTGTGTACATGCATGCCCAGGTGCATGCAAAGTATTGAGTTACTTGCACAGTTGCGATTGGCATAGCTGTGAACTTGCATGCCCAAGTGTGTGCTGAGTATTGAGGCACTTGTTAAGTTGGCTGTGTACTTGCATGCCCAAGTGCGTGCTGAGTAATGAGGCACTAGTTGAGTTGGCTGTGTGCTAAGATGGCCAAGTACGTGCTGAGTATTGAGGCACTAGTTAAGTTGGCTTTTTACTAAGATGCCCAAGTGCGTGCTGAGTATTGAGGCACTTGTTAAGTTAGTTGTGTACTAAGATGCCCAAGTGCGTGCTGAGTATTGCGGCACTAGTTGAGTTGGCTGTGTGCTAAGATGCCCAAGTGCGTGCTGAGTAATGAGGCACTTGATAAGCTGGCTTTGTGCTAAGATGCCCAAGTGCGTGCGGAGTAATGAGGCACTAGTAAAGTTAGCTTTGTACTAAGATGCCCAAGTGCGTGCTGAGTATTGAGGCACTTGTTAAGTTGGCTGTGTACTTGCATGCCCAAGTGCGTGCTGAGTGTCGAGGCACTTGTTAAGTTGGCTGTGTGCTAAGATGCCCAAGTGCGTGCTGAGTGTCGAGGCACTTGTTAAGTTAGCTTTGTGCTAAGATGCCCAAGTGCGTGCTGAGTAATGAGGCACTAGTTGAGTTGGCTGTGTACTGTCAAGCCCAAAGGCGTGCATTGAATTGAGGTACTTGCACAGTTGCAGTTAATATAGCTATGTATTTTAAAGCCCCGGTGCATGCACAGTAATGAGATAAGAAAAGAGTTAGCTTAAACTAGATATGTATTTTAACGCCCAGGTGCATGCACAGTAATGAGATAAATTAGAAAAGAGTTAGCTTAAACTATATGTATTTGATGCCCAGGTGCGTGCACAGTTATGAGTAGGGTTGGCCAGAACCGTATATATGCACCTTATATGACCGTAAATTTGGTGGGTTTTCTGCAGGTAATACCATATGTATCACCGTATATATGTATCACCATATATATGTATCACCGTATATATATACTATATATATATGTATGGTTCTGGCCAACTAGTAATGAGGTAATTATAGAGTTAGCCATATATACTATATATATGTATGGTTCTGGCCAACTAGTAATGAGGTAATTATAGAGTTAGCCAGGACTACAGATGAGCATGGCCAGGACTAGCCAGAGCTACGTACATGTAACAAAGCATGCATAGCTATGCAACATTTCTAGAAGGGACTCTTTCCTTGAATACACTGTCGTGTACGATTTTGGCCCACAGCCATAGTAGATCCTGGCCCAGAGCCGTAGAAGCTTCAGTCGTACACTGTCGTGTGCGATCCTGGCCCAGAGCCGTAGGAGCTTCAGTTCTGGAACATGTATGCATTACGGAGCTCACAAGCCTCATCACGTCCAGCCAATTGATGTGTGCATTTTTAGATCACGTCCAGCCAATCGATGTGAGCAATCTTAGATCGCGTCCAGCCAATTAATGTGAGCAACCTTAAGTCCCTGTTTCACACACAAGTGCTTCATAGCTCATATATCAGATGGACTACTTAGTGCGTGTCCTGCATCTCGAAGCAAGTAAACTCCTTTGAGTTGCTTTGTCTGACATCCTTTGTGTTTCATGCCTCTGCTGCAGTTGGCTTTGATTAGGGTTTCATGCCTCTGTGTGATTAGGGTTGGCTGTGATTAGGATTGGCTGTGATTAGGGTTGGCTGTGATTAGGATTGGCTGTGATTAGGGTTGGCTGTGATTAGGATTGGCTGTGATTAGGGTTGGCTGTGAATAGGGTTTCATGCCTCTGCTGCAGTTGGCTGTGATTAGGGTTGGCTGTGATTAGGGTTTCATGCCTCTGTGTGATTAGGGTTGGCAGTGATTAGGGTTTCATGCCTCTGTGTGATTAGGGTTGGCTGTGATTAGGGTTTCATGCCTCTGTGTGATTAGGGTTGCCTGTGACCTGCACTACCTTAGCTAGGAACAACTTGCTGCTGTTGTTCACAGATAGAGATGAGCCTTTTTGTTTCACAATGGACCACATCTGTAGGGTTGGCCAGAACCATACATTCATAGGTATGTACAGTGTATATACGGTATTTTTGGCAGGGAAATCACCATACATACGGTCATATACGGTGTGCATATACGGTTCTGGCCAACCCTACATCTGTGCACCCATCGCTACGCAGCTCTGCCTCAGCTAAGGTAGTGCAGTTGCTGCTGTTGTTAACGGATAGAGATGAGCCTCTTTGTTTCCAAAGGCACCTCATCTGTGCACCCATCGCTACGCAGCTCTGCCTGCAGCTCACGATCCAGGCAGAAGCACAAAGCCGGCATTTGCTTGTACCTTTCCAAAAGGCTCCCCACCCTTGCACCCATCTGCTGCACTGCATTGCGGCGCGCAATTGGGTAGAAGCACAGCCAAAGCTGGCATTTGCTTGTACCTTTCCAACACACACACACACAGACACACACACACAGACACACTCACACACACATACACTCACACTGCATTGCAGTTCACCATCCGCATAGTAGAGCCTGGAGTTGCGCTGTGCCCCACCGCCCTCAAAGCCTCTGTGCGAGGATCCCATGCTGCACGCAAGCATCTGCTCCTGGCGTCCACGTTGCCAAGTGCGTGCAATATATGGGTTTTATTATGAGCAGTGTGTCAATTACCAACTACGCCATTGCTTGCAAGGCTCCCACTTGCTGCACGCAAGCATCTGCTCCTGGCATCCACGTTGCCAAGTGCGTGCAATATATGGGTTTTATTATGAGCAGTGTGTCAATTACCAATTACGCCATTGCTTGCAAGGCTCCCACTTGCTGCACGCAAGCATCTGCTCCTGGCATCCACGTTGCCAAGTGTGTGCAATATATGGGTTTTATTATGAGCAGTTTGTCAATTACCAATTACGCCATTGCTTGCAAGGCTCCCACTTGCTGCACGCAAGCATCTGCTCCTGGCGCTTACAATCCTATGCTGCACGTTTACAATCCTATGCTGCACACCTCTGCTCCTGGCGTTTACAATCCTGTTCTGCACGCAAGCATCTGCTCCTGGCGTTTACAATCCTAGGTGTTAGGTTTAATTAAGTCATGTCCGTTTTGCTGTCATATGTGGGGATGGCCACAGGCACCTGTTATTGCACCACTTGGGCTACGCATTAGAAATCCCTGCTTGTGGGGTATACTTCAAGAAGCCGATGCAGATCCATCCATGTTTATGCTTTTAAAAAACCAATGCAGATTCATCCATGTTTTTTGTGGTACTTCCTTGTGTACTTGTGTTAAAACTGAAGATATCATCGCGATATTTGGCTTTGCCAGTTTCCGCCTGGGCATTGGGACAAAAGGGCATTGGAAATATTGCAAAAAAAAGGGGGGCCTCTGGTTCCTGTCTTAAAGTCACGATGCCTGACACGCACACACACACACACACACACACACACAAACACACACACACACGCCTCCAGTAGGCCGGGCCATGGCTTGTTACCCTTTGCCACAGCAATAATCAAGTTCGGTATACCACACATTCACACATGACACCTTACTAATATCACGGCGTATTGCAAGTACGACCCCCTTGCAGTGCGCCGCACGTAAATTTGGTATCTATCTAGCTTTTACAGGCATATATGACGTAGCTTGCGTTGTTGCATGATGTCAGGTTTTATAGCTTGCGTTGTTGCGTTGTTGTATGATGACAGGTTTTATAGCTTGCGTTGTTGCGTTGCATGATGGCAGATTTTATGGCTTGCGTTGTTGCGTTGCATGATGACAGGTTTTATAGCTTGCGTTGTTGCATTGCATGATGACAGGTTGTGTGGAGGTTGGATACTTGGCCATTGTTCGGCCTCTAAAGTAATATCTAGCTTTTACAGGCATTTATGACGTAGCTTGCGTTGTTGCATGATGATTGGTTTTATGGCTTGCGTCGTTGCGTTGCATGATGACAGGTTTTATAGCTTGCATTGTTGCGTTGCATGATGTCAAATTTTATGTAGGTCAGATACTTGGGAATTGTTCGGCCTTTGAAGTATGCTTATATTCTTGTTTTGCTTTTAATTTGGTAATGTACATGAATAAGTCTTGCTTGCAGCAGGAAAAGAGCAAAAGGACGTTGCACAGCAGGTTCGTAGTGAATTTGATAATAAGGCGTCACCCTTTGTAAACAGGCATTGGAGTTAGTGTTTATATCCAAATTTCGCATCCTAACAGTACGATAGTCAAGATGGGTCTTATCTGACACCACACCCCTAGAACTGTGTACTTTTTTCATTGTTTCTGTCAGCACGTGCTGCATTGCCTCATCCCTCAAGCGCGGCAGCCGTTGTTATTGTCACGACTTTTTTGTGGAAGTTTCCTGCCCTTTCTTTTTTGTGTGGCATTGTGCGGCCTGTTCCTTATTTACCACGTCTGTCATTCTGTTGGTGCATTCTGTTGGTGTTCTTTCCTATTTTATGCCGGAAGCGTTGACACCATAGAAAGAAAAGTGCGCAGGCAGTGAAAGTCACTCTCCACATTAATTAATAAGGCACTACTTAACTTTACTGTCATTGCAGCTGGTGAGCCGTTTGCTGCTGACGCACACCGAGAGGATCCCTCCGCTGCCGGAGAAGGCCACCCAAAGCAGCAGCCGTTTTACATTTCCATTGGCCCTGAGACCGGTTTTGGACACGCCAAATGATACAGGGATAATGAGGCAGTCTCTAGGTAGTGATGAAACATCTTGGACCAGAGCTGAAAAGGCGAGGCCCTGACTAGTGTGGGCACTTGTTAAAGCCTTTTTTATGCAGTGTCTACACTATCTGCGTTCTTCTTCCCTTTTCTTTAAAAGCCTTTTTGCGTACACGGGCCCCTGCTTTGGTTTAGTTTGGATTACAAAGGCATTCAACCTGGAATGGCTGCTCAACCTATGAGAACGAGGTAAACCTCAAAACAAACCAAGTAAAAAAACCCTGCTTTGAGTTTGATGTGTCTGGAGCTTTATAGATTCCTTAAATGTAAAAATGTAATATGTAAAGGGTTACAAGGGTTACGAGGATGGCCTACAGCCCGAGTCTCTGGCTGATGGCAATTGGCTGGTGAAACAAAATCAACCAGTGTCGAAAATTGAAACTAAATCTGACACAAACTTGAGGAGTCTGTATGAGTCTTGATAATATGTATAGCAGCTCCAATATTTGCTCTACTATGGGCATTGCAGACACCTCCATCAGAACAGCAGGCCCTGAGGGAAGTCCCCTCTACGACATCCACTGGCTTGCAAAAGAAGACATAGAAAACCAAACACAAACCCATAATCATACCCATACAACAAACATGGCCCATTCTCCTCCCCAAAAGCTTTGGTACCTACCAAACCACCGTGACGCCCTTCAAGCACATATGCATCTTCTCCATAAACTGGGATTTGTCAAAACTGAAGCAAACTACCATGCGTACTACCAGACCCTCATAAAAGACGGCACGCACTGCCAGTGGAGCCACTAGCAAGGCTTACCTAACATCATCCGATGTCCCCTTTAAGACCAAATGTATCAACATGAAATACAGAACAGGCGCCCTATATAATCAAAAACATGCGGTATTGTTCAAACTCTCAACAAGACTAACTTGCCCCCTCTGCCCACAAGTAGACAGTGCCCTGCACATCCTTTTTGGGTGGCAACACACGCAAATAAGGAACATGATCACGAAGGACACAACTTAGCATGCCGCACGATCTTTAAGGCTAGCAGCAAAACAGGCTCCTTATGATCATGTGTTGTCTCCATAGATATAGGCAGCAACGAACGGATGGCCATGCAAAATCTCCAGATTTCTGGAACAGCTAAAAGTAGAATTGTTCCCAAATGGCTCTTCCCACCCCGCTTCTCAGATAAAGACAGATTTACCTCCAGCCGCCCAGATTTTGTGCTGGTTACTCCAATCTCTGCAAAAACACGAAAACTACAAACTGCTGCAGGGGGGTGGGTTCTATGGAGTGGCAGGAGCAACTGAGGGAGACTGGGAGCACCCCAGCAGCACCGCCAGCCACCAGCAGAGCCTCCAATTCCAGACAGCACTGACCCAAAGACCTAAGCAAACCTCGGTGTGACATCCACCTTGTCGGGATGGAGTACTGTGAGGACACCAGACCTCAGAACCAGCTGAACGCCGCAAAGGAACAGCACAAAGACCTTTGCAACATTCTCCTAGGAGCCTCCGTTACTCTCCACATCATCATTTTGGGTGTGGGCGGCACCACCTACAACACTCACACTCTGGAGCCTTTCAAGGATCTGGGTCTTGATTCTCAAAGAGTTAAGAAGCTTGCCTCCAAGGTCCATGTGCACTCTGTGAACTTGGCTGCCAAACTTGTCCATACCAGACGTGCCTTTTCCAGCACTGTTATCAACTCTCATCAGGAGCCGGTTTCAGGCCAAGCCTGCAACCCTCTTGATCCCCATTGCATTTTTCCCCTTTTCGCGGTGGAGGACCTTTATGGTACTCAGTACCAAAGTGGCTCCTTTTCCTTAATCAATGTGGGGAGTGGCTTTCACTGCCTGCGTAGTTTTTCTTTTCCTTTTTCTTATGGGCACTCCAACCTCAAGAACTCAAAGGCTCAGCAGACTAGAACGTGACACCCACCCCATTGAATACAGTACAGTGAGGGCGCTACATACCTCCAGGTTCACTATTTGCCATCCCATTTACCACCATCCCGTTTACCTAACAGCGTCCTATGTCCCTGTTTAAACCAAGTGCATCATAAAGTACAGAACAGGAACCCTGTTTAGCCCAACTTGCCCCATTTGCCCCATTTGCCCTCAACTATACAGTGCCCTGCATACCCTTTCTGGGTGCCAACACACGCAAGTGATAGTTACAATGGTTACAATGGGGGGTGACAGCTTTCAGCCAAGTTGTTTGGCTGACCGGCTGCTGACTGGTCTCGGCCAGCCACCAATGAATCCATAATTATAAGCTCAGAATGGAAGAGAAAAAGTCTAGTGCTCTGCTGAGAAAGGATATTATGAACAAATTGGTTGTTGACCTGTTGCAGCAAAAAGGGTTGGGCTGCTGAAAAGTCCTCAAAAAAATGCGTAATCAAAAAGGAAAAATGTTTCTTCAGCTTACAACCCCAATGGTCTTGGCAAATTAAAAGAGCATGCACCTCATTCTGAACATGTTCATCTTCACCAGGACATTGGTCACATATGTGAGAACCATCTTCAAGCCGCGCTGCTGCTTCAACTTTCAAGGTATGCGCACGCAAGCGAATTCTACTGACATTGTGCATACCATGTTTGAACAGATCAAGATGGAGATACCGTGGTACAATAGTCGGCATACGCTCATTTCTAGAAAAAGGGGTGGCAAACAAAGAAAAATGAGTGGCCAGGTTGTTGTTGTGCGTGTTGGAATCCACCAACTCAGCGTCTCTCCAAACACCTCTCATCAAATGCTTCAAATCTGCAGTAAACTCTTGCATGGGAGTAGCACGCCCAGTTTGAACAGCTCGTACATACAACTCAAAACCACGCAGTCCTTGAAAAGCGCTCAGCAATTGAGAATTCCATCAGACACTTGGTGGATGAGTTTTATTACAATACCCGGCACCATATAATTAGCAGCAAGACATGCCATTTACTCTGCCGCCCTTAGCACAGAGGCTACAGCTACCTTCATGTTCCTCCCCTCCTGGAATAAAAGGATGACCACAAGATTCCTGTGCATCACTATGCTGCAAGTTCCCACACCGTGTGACATGTGTAAACTCATAGGCTCCATACCATCAGAACAACTTGAATATGCCAAAGTACCCTTCTGGAACAATTTACAGACGCCACTTCCCAAACACACTTGGGATTTGCAAATTATTGCCATATGGAAGACTAAAGGCAGAAACTGCCTTTATGCCTACAACAACTCTTGGCTGAAAGAGCTTGCTAAAGAAATTTCTGAGGCAAAGTGAAAAATCAATAGCATTCATAATGACTCCTACCCCTTTGCACTTTGCCTTCCTGGCCTTAAAAAGTAAGGAAACTACCAAGCGACCACCTTCATTACCCCCCCACCACCACCCCCCCAAGGCCTTCAAGATACAACAAGTATCCCATTACGTGAACCCTACACGACCAACCCCAGTGATTTGACGAAGCAACCCAGCACAACTCCAGCCAAACCTGATTCGTAAAGTACAAGGTTGCAGTCTTTAAAAACACGAAGAAGGGCAAGATACAGGATCAGGTGATTACCACCCTTGCTTAAACGTATCCCATTACGTGAACTCAAGAGGCGTAGGTGTAACCAATACCATCTCACGTGCAGAGCTAGCAGCTATAGCAGCAGCAGTCATACACGGCTACTCACATATAGCCACAGACAGCCTTACATCACTGCACCAAATCAAAAAGCAGCTCTCACACCCGAATCTTCATCGCCATTACATCCAAGGAAATGTCCTTCAATCTATTGCTACAGCAATCCGCCAATCACCATCGCCCATCCACTTCATCAAAGTAAAGTCCCATGCCGGTGTTATAGGCAGTAAACGCTCTTGCTAGGAAGTCAATCACAACCTACTCTGATGTTGCTGATACCTCCATCAAAACAGCTGGCCCTGAGGGAAATTCCTTTAATAGCACTTACTGGCTTGCAAGGAATATGAAGAGCATCGAATCATACAAAATCAACTAAACACAGCCCATTTTTTTTGGTGGGGGTTGTTACACGGTCCTCAGCAAGGGCCTGACAGAATGAAGGAAAAACCTATAAGACTGGGATAAGGAAAACTCCTGCCTAAACAGAAAAACCCTCCTTGAAAAACCAGTCTGAGAAATTGGCCCACGCTCGCAAGAGCACAAGCAAAGAGTGTGTCTGAAGAACAGACAAAAAAAGCCTAACCTTGGAAGTTGGAGTCGGGGAGAAGGCAGGCTAGAGTACCTCTGGACATCAGGCAACCTAACAAGCAAAGGCACCACGCCTACGGCAAAATCAGAGCAACGACCAGCAGGAGCCTAGCAC
>Ga0307968_1002445_pt1:2500-15451 | contig 15451 bp, 15 predicted proteins | sample OrgLakmetagen650_FD_201834 | JGI IMG/M metagenome (GOLD analysis project Ga0307968, IMG submission 201834) | Saline water microbial communities from Organic Lake, Antarctica - #650 | ecosystem: Environmental > Aquatic > Non-marine Saline and Alkaline > Saline | place: Antarctica... | reverse complement strand
ATTGTCAACACTGACCTGCCGAACATATGCTGCAACAAAGTGTCGCTGCTGCACTGGACTGGGAAAGTTGTGTGCATAGTCAAGGGTGAAGGAGTTGTCTGCGTGATAGGTTGCAGCCCACTCACACCTGTTATTTGTTTGGGTTAATGGTTAATGTATGTGTGTATGCTTGGTTGTGGGTGCATACGTGTATATGTGTGTGTGTGTGTGTGCAACGCATTGTCTATTATAACACCAATATTAGGCTGCATGTGGTAGCAAATGGTTTTCACTCAGCTGCTCACTCAACCTACAAAGGTGCAGAGATACCAAGCCCTACCAGTGGTTTGCAATGTCAAAGCCTGCGCACAGACAAAAATGAACAGACAAATCAGAGATGTGTGTGTGTGTGTGTTTTGTTCATCAATTAGCGTGTCTGTCCGTTCCAGTGTACACAGAGAGGTGTTGTTTGAAACATGAAGTACCTATGTACACATCTCAGGAAATGGGTAAGAAGAAGGCAGGCGTCCCATCATCCCATCGAACTGGATGCAAAGCGCAGCACCGGCAAGAACCCAGGGGCTGGCTCTAAATTTATGCTCACCAGCATTGCTCCAGCAGCAGTAATCAAAGTCTATCAATTTGACGCCACTACCCCTGCTGCTGCTGCTGCTGTTCCTGCAACCCCCTGGCTGCTGTGCAGACGACTGAGTCGTGGGTGGGTGAGCGTACGACTGCTCTGTGGATGTTGTGTGGGTGGACGTCTGCGCTAAGGGTATGCAAGCAGACGGATGTGCTGGGGGGGTGTGAGCAGGTGGCTGAGCGGTGGGCGTGGCTGGGATCAGGATGTTGCCACACTGCAGGTCGTTGTGACCTGCAACAAAAAAGCAACGGACTCAGGAGACGCCAAACATCATAACTGTTTCTCACCATGAGACAATTTGTTAATCATTACATGTTTGAATTCTTGACGTTGCGAGCTGTTAGTATTAGTGTTTATATGTATATCAACTCAAGGGGTTCATGGGGGGAAGGGTCCCCAGGTCTGGAATTTTGGCATAGTTCTGCAGGATTTCTTTAAGCCATATCACAGAATTGTAAATGCGTTGCCTAAACCCTACCAAATAAATTCCTTGCTGGGGAATTTTATTACAGGGGGGGTCTAGGGGGGGGGGCTGGGTGCCTGGTTATAGGTATGCATGGAAGCAGGCTGCATGGGTGGATTCAGGCAATAACCAGCAAATGCCTCCAAGCTTTAGTTACTGTGCCTAGGTCATGCACAACTGCATGAATGGAGCTGAAAAGTACATTGCCAAAAGTTGTACATGTGATCAGTGCAAGCACGTTTGCGTATCAGTTATTGCCTTCAGATGCTACTAATATTCGTCTCCCTGAAATGATGAGCAGATGAATAAATGCTTACTTAAACAAGGAACTGAGTAACGCCCTTTGGTATGTGAAGAGGGTCATTTTGGGCTAGAGACCCAATATATGCTGTGGCTGTCAGGAAATTTGTATCTAAAGCGCCTCATGGTGGAATCAAAGAAATCCTTATAACAAATGATCACTTTTTCACAATGTTGAAGGATAGTTCCGGTCAGTTTAGTTCTTTGCTTAATGTGGACGCCTACACCTGCACACTTTCACCTCGAACAGGTTGGGAGCTTGACCCCATTTGCTGGCTAGGGTTAACTAAACTTCTATTAAAGCACAACACACTTTTATGAAAGCACATTCTTACCCCTTCTTTGGCTTCTCCCCTTTGTTGCCCCAAGATCAAGTTTGTCCATTTGCAAGTTTTCATCATACACTTTTCTGCGCCACCCTCTTGACTTCATTTGGCAGTTACGAGGGATCTTATACCTAGCCTCAAGCCCTGACAGATCAATCAAACACTTACCCAGATCCTTCCCCACTGCCACTCCTTCCTTCATGCACACCACAGTGATACTGCTGCCTAAATGTCTAGTAGATAACATCTCATTCAAAGACCCACCGTAAGTAGTCCAAAGTGGAAAAGAGGTCTCTAGCTTCTGTCGAAGGCTTTGGACCTGGGGGGCAAGCAAGACATCAGCCTCAGCCACACTCACTTCTATTTCCAACTGATCTAACGATCTGACACACCGATAAGTAGAACAGGCACATCAGGCGGTTGGGGAAAATAACTCAATACGCAGCATTTACTCATGCTATAAAAGAGGGTCAAACAAGTGAGCATACTTCTTCCTTAATCATGCTTAATGCCAACGCAGATCACAAACAGCGTTCATTACAGTGGAGCAGTTATTAGCGGTGCTGCTTTTTCTATGCCCTCGCTCAGATGTTATTGCTGCAGTGCGTCCTTGCGTCCTTTCTTAAGTTTAGTTGCATATGCTGGTACAAGCCTCGAGAATACACAGAAAGCAACAGCCATTCTGTCCTTATGTTAGCTTCCAATGGCTCTACAAATACACGCACACACACGCGCACTACAACACAGATACATGGACGCACAAACATACTCAAACGCACACACGCACGCACGCATGCATGCATGCATGAACCCACGCACACACAAAACAGCAAGCATCTCACAGGAGCAGAAACAGCAAGATGGAACACAGGACCTGCCTGCTGCTGTAGCCCTGGCCCCAGTACATCCTCCTGCTCCTTCTCCGCTGACCCTGCCCAATGCAGCATGCGCTCCCAGATTCCCCAGCTGTTTGGACTCTCTCTCTGAATTCCGCTTGCAACAGGGCTTTCAGGCAAGGTGTGGTGTTGCATTGCATCAGCCTGCGTTTGCATGTGTGCTGAGCGTGTGTGTTATTGTGCCATTGACGGTGCACTACTGAGAGAAACCCGCACTACTGAGAGAAACCCTCTTGTTCTTACTTGAGAGGACGTGTAGCATAAGTAGTACGCAATGTGTGTACGTGTGTACGTCCAGTGGAAAGGACTACAAGATGTGGGCGTATTTATTGACAAAAGAGGGCATTTTTGTCCAGTATGTTTCTCTTTTACTCACATTCTCTCAAATCAAAGACAGGGTGTCCAAAGGTAAGAAGTAAATCGGCGGTGCTAATTTGGGAGGAATTGTGTGGATCTCTCAGCCTCTTTCACAGGCTCAGACTGTGCCACAGCACTGGGATCTGGCAATGCTTTTATCTTAACCTCGGATTGTGCCAGAGCAAGACCTTTGGCTGTGTGCTTCTGTAAGGTTTGACAGAGACATATCCATATATATATATATATACCATCTCAGATGGCATCTGTATACATCTACATATTTCCCTGCCAAGGACCATCGCAATTATATGTTTTAGGCCAACCTTAGGTATCAGTTTACAGGTACAAGTTTTTGACTGACCCTGTGAATTGTGAAAGAAATAGACAAAGCACACAGAGGAGGTTGCATTACAATTATTCAATGTGCCATTATGTGCTGCAGTGTGCTGAATTGAATTATGACTGCATACCCTACAAGGCCACAGCATCACTACTTCTTTGCCTGCCATTGTTTGTAGTGGGCTTACCCTCCATTGTGCACATTCTTTGTACCATACTGCGCAATGGCAGGGTTGTTCAGTTCGTTTTTTTGGAGCAAGGCTTTGATAAAGTTTGTAACAGTTCTAGAACCCTCGAACTGTTTGCAGGGTTCGATGTGCAATTTTGGGAAACGGGCCCTTGGGCTTCTCACCCCACCTTCAAATCTTCCAATTAGTTGTGTACCGTACCAAAATTTAATCATCCCGCACCCCAAAAAAAAAAATTTAGTTTTGCAAATCCGCAACCAATCCGCCCCCCCTTCAATATTCATTATAATCCAATCCGCAGGCCATTTTTAAGCCATTCTCACCAATTTAGGCCATTTTCACCAATCCGCAGGCCTAAAATTATTTATTTAATTTTCTGTCCGCACTTAGCCGCACCCCTCAAAAACATTATTTTTGCGGGGTGATATAATTTTGGTACGGTATGCTTATAATAATGATAGGGGGGAAAAGGGGCCAGAATGGGACCGTGTCATCATTATAGAGCAGAGAGCAGAAAAAGGAGAACCTTAGGTGCAGGTGCCGTGTTGTGCAAAACCTTAGCAGTTCAAAAATGTGTGACATGTTTGGCCTTAAGACCAAGAAAACTTCCTGGCCTGATACATATTACAGATCATATTTCATATATAAATCATTGGACATGTTACTTTTACTGCAAGGAAAGAGTGGGACTGAACTGGGGGGGGCTGCTGTCCCTTGCAGTGTGACAGACGCATGCTGTAAAGTTTGACGAACCCTTAAAAGTTTGTCGAACTTTGACCGAACTTCGAACGGCGCTTTCCAGATTTGTAAAATGCGTGAAAGTCCGCGAACCTGGACTTTTGGCTGAACCTCGAACTGAACAACCCTGGTGCAATGTGAATAAACATACATATATATTATATGAGTACGTATGTGTGCATGTGCATACGTACGTGTGTGTGCGTGCATGTGCAAACGTGCAAGTATGCGTGTACTGGAAGCAACAAGCACTGTGAGGAAAACTCCTTGCTGGATGGTACATTGCCCTTTATTTCTGGTACGCCATAAATGCTAAGACGTATGTAAAACTCAGCAACCTGTAAATAACCCCCTTTACAACAATGTCAGATATATCATAAGAATGCAAGCTCCTATTTTTGTGTGCAAATTTGAAGTATTTTGCTGCTTGAACAGGCTCACACAATACTCATTCAACACAAAATAACCAGGTTCAAATTTCAAACCTCATCTGCTGAGCAGTGCATCATCAGTTGGCATCCAAGTGTGCGCGCGTATGTGTATGTGTATGCATGTGCATGTGTGCGTGAGAGCGTGTGTGTGCGTGTGTGTATGTGTGTAGGAGATTACCATAAGCGTGTGGAACTGGGCAAGGGATGCTGCTATATCCCTGCTGGCCACTGGATCCATCATGTCTTCAGGTGTCATAGCCCTGGATTGTTTGATCAGGAAACAATACACCAGCGTGTGTGTATGCGTGCAATTTGTTAAGGAATCAAAGCTTCAGTTTGTTAAAGCTTTTTAGCAGAAACAAAACAATGTAAGCCGAGACTCCATCTAGGACTCCATTGAGAATAAAAGTAAAGAAGCAAAGGATAAACAAGGAGTGAAGGGTCCTCCCAGTATGCTAGCAGCAGCAATTGTGATTTCAAGGGGCCTGGGAGCCAGGTTGAATGTCTTCATATTTCAAGCTAGACTACACTAAACAAGGAACCTGAGAGCGGGGGGTGCTCAAGTGCAAGTGTGTGTGTATGCGCGCTTGTACGTGCAATGTTGTGTGCGGTGTGTTGTGTGCGGTGTGTCAGTGCATTTATGAGAGAAGACACATGCAATGGAACAGCCAGGCCCTCCTGCAAGCAAAGCAAAAGCAAATCCCATTCCAGACAACAACCTGACCTGTGATCTCTGAAGCACTCCTCAATGCGTCCATTTGCAAACTTTACCAGCAGATGGGCTCCAATTCCGATCCGGCTTGCTGCAGACAGCACAGAGGCAAAAGGAACGTGTCACACTTTAGTTTAAGGCACACACAGCCTAACAGGCAGCCCATTAAGCCAAGCAAGAGGACGTTGCTGCTCACAAATCAAAAGTATTGGTCCCTATCAAACACAGCACTCAAATACTCCTCACCCCAGCTGCAGCTGAAAGAGTACCGCAGAATTAGTAAGAACCATGTACAGCATAAACTTAGATTCTCAACAAAAAGGTCTTATTATTGGGATCGACTGTACTGCAGCACCTTCACATAAAGAAAGGGAGAGCCAGTGATTATGAAGAGTGTATCGCAGGCAATGGGTGAGAGCAGGGCCGCCCTTCAGCACCTGTTTTAAAGCACTCCAGCTCCATCCCTGGATCATAGCTGGGCAGGCCTTCCACACGCACGATCACGCTGCTGTTGACTGCTCCAGCGGGAGGTGTTCTCAAATCGCAACGGAACACTAAATTTGTCATGGCACCGGACATGCGGCAGCAAGTAACCTCCTCTCGACGTGCCTGTGTAGCCGCACAAATGTTTTGCATACAGTGTGGTGAATGTTTGTGCACGTGCGTGTACATGAGCGTGCGTGTGTGTGTGTGTGTGTGTGTTTTTGTGTGTGTGTGTGTGTGTGTGTGTGTGTGTGTGTGTGTGTGTGTGTGTGTGCGTGTACGTGCATGTGCGTGCGTGCGTGCGTGTGTGTATGTGTGCGTGTGTGCGTGCGTGTGTGCGTGTGTATGTGTGTGTGTATTTGTATGTGTGTGCGTGCATATGCATGCGCGCGTGCATGCGTGTGTGTGTGTGTGTGTGTATGTGTGTGTGTGTGTGTGTGCGTGTGTGTGTGCGTGCGTGAGCGTGCGTGCGAGTGAGTGTGTATGTGTGCGTGCGTGCGTGCGTGTGTTCGTGTGTGTGTGTGTGTGTGTGTGTGTGCGTGCGTGCGTGCGTGTGTGTATGTGTGTGTATGTGTGTGATTGTATGTGTGCGTGTGCGTGTGCGTGCGTGCGTGCGTGCGTGTGTGTGTGTGTGTGTATGTGTGAGTATGTGCGTGTATGTGTGTGTGTGTGTGTGTGTGTGTGTGTGTGTGTGTGTGTGTGTGCGCGCGCGCTTGTGTGGGCTTGTGTTTAAAGACACCTTGGGCCACAGGAAAGAGAGGACCGGCCAGACGCATGACAAGGGCTCATTAGAAAAGCCCTTGGTATCTACTTTAATCTGGATATCTATCATTAAATTTATTACGATATGCAATCTATATTTCTTGGAATTCAGAAAATCAAAAAAGACCAGCTAAAAAGAGGTTGCGCCTCACACAGCCAAAGCCCGTCTTTTGCAATGGATTATGTAAAAATTCAGAAAGACGGGAGGTGCTGGCTTTGGCTGTGTGAGGCGTGATCTTTTTTAACTGGTATTGTTTTTGCAACCGTAGTAAAGATATTTTTTGCAACCGTAGTAAAGATTACGTATCGCCATAAATTAGAATTGGAAAAGTTCTCGGGTTCCCGCCTCGATCGGTCAATGTTTTAAATTATATCCATGCTCCCTTCCGTGTGCCACCTTAGGCAGCGCTGCCACTTCCTGCTGAGAGGCTTCAGCAGCGCAGTGAGGGACAGGTCCACTGCTACTGACCCATTGAAGGTATCATGCAGAAAACTAGGAGGGAAGATCCCACGCGATAGCCCTTGCCGCCGCTCGCACAATTATCTAGATCTGTCCACACGTCCGTACCCGTCAAACAACGTACCTTTGTAGCCCGATAAACAACCCACGTACATGCATTTAAGCTGACGAGGTTTTGTGATTCTCAGGAGATAGATAAATTTACCTTGCCAGCAGCATTGCCGCCTGCCATGCCTTTGTCTAAAAGTTTTTCGAATGGACACGCGTAACTGAACATGACAATATGCTTTAGCAATGCCTAAACTGTAGGACGCTGCATTCCCTTATAGTAATTTCATTCGCAAAATCATCCTTAGCCTCGCAAAATTTGACGCAAACGTTCCTGCTGTGCTTCTGTTAACAGCACTTTTGTGCACAGGCCTGAAAGACATGGCGTGCATACCTTCTAACAATGCACTGCTTACACATTGTTATGTCTGTTGAACTACGGAAACGCCGTTTTTGACAACAATCGAACATCAAAACTCCAACCCAGGAAGCGGTGGACCAGAGTATATCAGATGCTAAACAGGCAAAGACTTTTAAGGAGGAGGTAGTGCTGTCCTCTCCTCAAGGCCCTCTTGTCCGTGAGTGGTGTTGGCTTGCCAGGATTGCGCTACTATTTGAAACGCTCAGCTTTGCTACCCTTGTGCATTTTTTACTTCTTGTGCAATGCCGGCAAACCATCAGTTCTCTTGATTGCTGCTAGCACTAACATGGCAGCTCAGCCATATGAACTGGGATTTCAAACATCAATGCCGTATTTGCTGTTATACGGATCATTTTCCTGTTGACCCTATGTCTGTGAAGAGCTTTTGCAGTATTGCCATCGTTGTTTATCTTAATGCACTGGTAAGTTCAACTTTGTCTCCGTCCCAAATTACTGCACTTGTAGGCTGTAGAGGGGCTGCTCTAGCAAACCGAGAGTACTTGAATCTGTGTGCCAACAACTACCTGGGTAAGTTTAGATTGTGTGCCTGCGTTTGATCAGCCGATCTCAACTGAATCAAAATTCCCCTCCGGCGAATGTGTGTGGGGGGTAGAGCAACACAGGGCTACCTTAATTAAACATATGCTCAATTTAGACACCCATTATACAACTGCAAGGCCACATATAGAGCAAATGGATCATGGAAAAGCAAAGTAAGGAACAAACTCAGATTTATAAGCAGTCGAATCTATACAGCAATCCAGGGTTCTAGTTATCTTCACTAGCAAGAATCAACTGTATTACCGCCATCAACTTCCAGGTCAGGCTCTTGTTCATGCATGCTGCTTGGCATTCACCCATTCACCTTCCAGACATTGATAACAGCACTTCAGGTCATCTTCTTTGACACGACTTTCTGCAGGGCTCAGTAACCACCCTGAGATTTGTGAGGCAGCAATAGACGCTATCCGGGTATGTAAGGAATGCAGCTTTTTCTTGAGTGATACATTTTTGTGCTTAGGTGGATGACTGCTCCACACAAAAGCAGCATGTTCAACACCTTCCTCCTCTTTTCTCCTTTTATCATTTATTAGACTCATGGATTTGGGCTGTCTTCTGTCAGGTAAGGGATTGGCGGTGAAATGTAGCTCCATACCTTGGATCTTTTCAAAGGTGTTCACATATACAGTCTACTTGCAAGTGCAAAACATATTCCTGGAACCTTGTTACATTTTGTGCTAATGAAGCATCCTCAATGTTTTTCAAGGTTCATTTGCGGCACAACAGATCTGCACAAGGCTTTGGAGGATAGGATAACGCGCTTTCACCAAACTCAGGTAACCTTCGTTTTGTACTTGTAGTGTTTGAAGTGCAATGTGTACCGTTTCTTTGTTCCATCCCTTCTCTTCCTTTTCGAGGGGGTGCTTTAAGCTCTTGTTTATTGCTCTGCAGGACACCATTTTGTTCCCCTCAGGGTTTGACGCCAACACTGGTAACCCGGCTCAGCCTGGTTTTAGAATAAGAGAAGAGCACCAACAGCATGCCACCTCTGCTGTTTAGGTTTTAATGTTTGTTTTATGTTAGGCATGTCGTCAGGCGGGATGTCTGCATGCAAATAATTTCCACCTTGGCCTGCACTTGACCCTCTAATATTGCAGCTCTATTTGAAAGCATCTTGACACAGCACGACGCCGTTCTATCAGATGAGCTCAACCACGCATCCATCATGTAAGAATCTGAATTCTATTGAATTCTTTGTCGGCTGAGAAAAAGGAATTATTAAGCCCGCTTTCAGCATTGCCTGTCACTTCCGTTGGTAGCAGTAGGATCTTCCAGGCAGCACGCACATTGTCCACAGCCATTTCCTGTGCAAGCTGCCTTCATTTTCCTTTTTCCTTCTTTTATTGTCCGTCTGCCTCCTGTGCCCCTAACGATGCAGTGATGGCATTCGGCTGTGTAAGGTATGGTTAAAGCGCATGATGAATTGCTAGCAACGTTGTCTTTGCAAGCTCGCCCATGCTGTATGTGGACAAAGTAATGGTGCCCTACATGTATCAATCAATGACCGTCAATGCCTAAGGCATCTTGCAAACTACCTTATCTTCCTTCAAATCAGGCTCACCGATTTCGTTTCAAGCATGCTGATATCAAAGATTTAGAGCTACAACTGCAAGAGGCTGACAAAAAGGGGGCACGTGTAAAAATGATTGCGACTGATGGTAAGCCTTAGTCCAATGCCATAACTACTGTGGATTTTTACTTGCTAGCAATTTGTTACCAGCTACAGAGTGGCTTAAGTCTGTGAGCTACTTTTTCTGGTACACGTGGCTGCATTGATCTGTGGTCAAGCTAGACCTAGAGGTTGCAGCTTTAAATTGGCTTGATGACATGATCACTTTATTGCTTTTAAGCAAAGTCTCTATTTCCTAAATACAATGCCGTATAGTCACTGCTTGCACGTGCAAGTGCAAATAACAAGCAAGAAAGATAAACTCGACAGACAGCGCAACCTTACCTTACATTCGTCTAGGAAGGGAAACCACCTTCCCAAACCAAAACATCTGCCCTCCTTTTCTACCATATCCGTGTTTGCAGGCGTGTTCTCCATGGATGGTGACATAGCTCCTTTGCGCGACATTGTGGCACTAGCAGAGTCATACAACGCGTACACATTTGTGGACGACTGCCACGCAACCGGGTTTGTAGGTGCAGCGGGGCGCGGCACGGATGAGCTATGTGGCGTGCAGGTGCGCCTACAGAGACAATGGAATATTTGCCACAGACCTCTCCTGTTGCCAGCTCGCCCCGTGCCTGTTGAGAAAGTGCGCTCTACGGCTGGGAAAGATTATGGTCACCCGTTAAAATCCTCTTCAGACCCCAGCTCTTTTCAGGCAGCACAAGATTAGCTTATCTTTTTCTCACGCTGGTGTTGCCACCTCCCTAGGTGCTACACATGGTTGAATTTTTAATCTCTGTTTTTGTATCCTGCTCCATCGCTGCCACTCGAAAATCGACTGGGAATTGTATCAGCAATGCAGTTTTTTTCCACTGGCGCCTGTACGTCTTTACCATGTAGGGGCGGATTGATATCATCAGCTCCACTCTGGGGAAGGCGTTAGGAGGGTGGGTAGTTTTGATGCGGCAAAATTATTTGAAGAGGGTGCATTTCACATTGCACTGATCTATAAAGGAAGCCCTCTAGTTTAGACACTGTCTCACACTTCTCTTATCCTCACAGCGGCACAGGGGGCTACATCACAAGTGGCCGTCCAGAGGTGCGTGTGTTTCTTTTTGCCATATCAAAATGTGCTAGCAAGTACAGCTTTTCCACATGTTCGCCTGAAATAAACACAACAATTGCAATAACCGGCTGCCATGGCCCTCAAAAACCATTTTTTTGCTTCAGATTATCCAACTGCTCCGCCAGCGAGCGCGACCTTACTTGTTCTCAAATTCACTTGCCCCAGCAGTGTGCGGTGCTTCCCTTAAGGTGCGCAGAGTGAGACAGAAATCATCCCACCTGCAGGTTTTGAAATTTGTTTCATTCATTAGCATTAGTGCGCTGCATTCAAGGAGCAATGGTGGCGGTGCGTTTGTGGCACAGAATAAATGAAATCCCTTTCCTGTGCATGGATCTCATCAGGCCTTTGATCTTCTCAGCAAATCGTCAGAGCTGCACAGCAGGCTTTATGAGAACACCATTTTCTTCCGTGAGGCGATGAAATCGTCTGGCTTCAACCTCCCAGATTATCCGTACCCCCACCCTATTGTGGTAAGAGCCTCTCCTGCTTACACCTGCGCTTTCCAGCGGCTTGCGGAATCCAATCAAACTTCCAACTAATCAAAGTAGCACTCCTTTTTACACTATGCCTCAGCCGATTCACTTGGGGGATGCTGGCATTGCAATAGAAATGGCAGCTGCCCTGTTGCACAGAGGCATATTCGTGATTGCCTTTTCGTACCCGGTGAGTTTTATGATAAAATCTGCAGAATTTTAGAGCAACTAGCCATTGAAATTGATGTCAGATTAAGCACACATTCCTCATCTTTGCCACAGGTGGTCCCAAAGGGCAAGGCTCGGATCAGGGTGCAGATCTCTGCAGCACACACCAAGGAACAGGTGAGCAATGCTGCCCGACATAGCTAGTGTGGAAACCTTCATCACTTTTGTTTTTCATTTGCACTTGTTTATCTACATTGTAGCTGGCGTGGGCGGTCGAAGAATTCCAGGCAGCTGCAATAGAGCTGGATGTAATGAAAAAAACTGAGGAAGCAGCGACAGGAGTCGGCTATTGATCGCTCTTCCTTTTTGGCTACCAAGATTTGCTGTACCTGCAGACAGCCTGATAAGGATGAGTGCATTTATATCTGGTTGCAACTAGACTGCAGCGACACGAGTCAATTCAGCAGTTGCATTAAAAGATTTGCCTATTTTTGTAACATCCGTGTGCCGTTGTTGTTCAACAGCTTTGTTTACGTTTGTTTACGTTTGTGGAGGCGGCCTTGGTGCTTTCTCATAAATTTTAATCGCCATGCATCACCGACAGTTATGTGAATTTATGCCGTAAGTGAGAATTTTGCACCGTATTACGGTACGGTGTACGCCGTACTACGGTCATACCGTAGAAATTACGGTAAAACCGGGATTACGGTTCAAACCGTCATGTACGGTGGAAAATCGTACAAAGTACGGTGGGTAAATCGTAGTAATTTTGAGGCGCGTGTACAAATTCATGTTGTGAACCTACAGCTTTCCATCCCCCTTCCACGCAATAGAATTTATTAGTTTACAGCAATGAGTGCAAATATTTCTAAGAAGAAACAAAGGGTGGGGATGCATGGCAGTGGCTTGCCCATGCCCAGAGACCTGGGTGTGGGGGAGCACCCTGCATCAGGGGTTTTGAGTTCGATGAAATCCCTGAGTCAGACAAGGAGGAGTTTGCTGAGTGGCTGGAGGGCATTCGCTCTGCTGAAGAAGAGCAGGAGCAGGAGCAGCTTGAGCAGCAGCAAGCGCAGGAGTTGGAGACAGATCAGCAGGGGCAGAACAGCATGGACATGCAGCGAAGTGGTTCAGACAGGGGGGGGGACACTGATGAGGGAGGGGTTTTTGAGGAACACATTTAGAGTACCGTACAGACTTTATATCACCGCGCAAAAATATCGTTATTTGCCCTGCGGGGTGACTGCGCGCACGAAAAATATCTATTTATTTTGGGGGTGCGGGATTGAAAAACGGGGATTATTGGCGTATTTTGGAGCCTGTCAGGCAAAAATCCCTGTGCGGGGTTGGTGTAAATTAAATATTTCCAGGGTGCGGGGTTGATGCGGGAGTGTGAAACTAAAATATTTTTTTGGGGCTGCGGACTGAACCCAAGTCTGTACGGTAGCAGGAAGTTAGCTATCAG
>Ga0307968_1002435_pt1 | contig 15501 bp, 18 predicted proteins | sample OrgLakmetagen650_FD_201834 | JGI IMG/M metagenome (GOLD analysis project Ga0307968, IMG submission 201834) | Saline water microbial communities from Organic Lake, Antarctica - #650 | ecosystem: Environmental > Aquatic > Non-marine Saline and Alkaline > Saline | place: Antarctica: Organic Lake... | reverse complement strand
CAGAATGGGGGTGAGAGTGGAAATGAGGTGGCTGTGAAGAGGAGGGGAAAGAAGGGGGGGGGGCTGCCCTGCTTTGGGGTATGTGAGAAGAGGGGGGGAAAGAATTGTTGTCGACGGAGGGGGGGGCGTGTGGATGGGGGAGATGGTAAGCGCCGGCAGCAGCGGAAGCAACGGCGGTGGCGTTTGCGGATGCTGAGCTGGCAAGGAAGGTGCGCATGTCCAGCTTCTTGGCGATCTCCCCCTGTACCATCAATTGTGTGTGTGTGTATGTTTGCGGAGACTGAGCTGGCAAGGAAGGTGCGCATGTCCAGCTTCTTGGCGATCTCCCCCTGTACCATCATTTGTGTGTGTGTGTGTGTATGTTTGCGGATGCTGAGCTGGCAAGGAAGGTGCGCATGTCCAGCTTCTTGGCGATCTCCCCCTGTACCATCAATTGTGTGTGTACGTGTGGGTATGTGTGCGTGTATATGTGTGTGTATGTATGTTTGCGGAGGCTGAGCTGGCAAGGAAGGTGTGCATGTCCAGCTTCTTGGCGATCTCCCCCTGTAGCATCAATTGTGTGTATACGTGTGGGTATGTGTGCGTGTATATGTGTGTGTATATGTGTGGGTGTGCTGTGCATGTGATAGGGTTTGGTGTCAGATTCAGCAGCAGCGCACAAACCAAGCAAGTCGCTCAATCTCCTCGCTGGTGCAGCGATGGGGGTTACTTGTGATGTGTCAAAGTATGCTATTCCTCCTTGGAAGGTGCGGAGTGTGGCTGGAATGTCCAGCAGTGATGCAGTTCATCAGTGTGGCTGGAATGTACAGCAGTGCATCCGTGGAGCTGGAAGTCACCAGCAGTGATGCAGGTTATCAGTGTGGCTGGAATGTACCAGCAGTGTTGCAGGTTATCAGTGTGGCTGGAATGAACCAGCAGTGATGCAGGTCATCAGTGTGGCGAAATTGGTACCAGCAGTGCATCTGTGGGGCTGGAGGCCACCAGCAGTGTTGCAGATCATCAGAGCACCCAGACACGACAGGGACATAAGGACGCTTGCTTGTGCTGGAGCACAGAAAGCAGGGCTGCTACCTCAGAGTATGATTTAAAATTAGGGTTGGCCAGAACCATACATTTACACGGTGTATATACGGTACTTTTGGCAGGGAAATCACCAAATATACGGTCGTACACAGTGTACATACACGATTGTGGCCAACCCAATTCAGAACACAGACAAGTCGCGCAGCTCACAGCTGTTGCAGAAAATAGGCGCACTGCATAGCTCACGACAAATGGTAATTCGTCTATGTTCATCTTTAAGGTTGGCCAGAACCGTAAGGGCGCACCGTACACTCCCGTATGTAAGGAAATGTCCTGCTAGAAATACTGTGTATACTAGTATATGCCTGACAGGTGTAATTCTGTATGCTTTTGCCAACCCTAATGATGGATATAGGCACACAACACGTTCAAGCTTTTTGCAATGTAGAGGCTACGACTACGTACAGGCCACCACACCACAGACAACATACACACACACATGGATATAGGCACACAGTACGTTCGAGCCTTTTGCATTGTAGAGGCTACGACTACGTACAGGCCACCACACCACAGACAATATACACAAACACACACACATGGATATAGGCACACAGTACGTTCAAGCCTTGTGCATTGTAGAGGCTATGACTACGTACAGGCCACCACACCACAGACAACATACACACACAAACACACACACACACACACGCACACACACACCTGTCATTGATGCAGCACTTTGCTACCAGTTCCAGTGAGTGTTATGCGGTTATTTCTTCCGCACAAACACACCCACACATGCGCACACACACAGACACACACAAGCACCCACACCCACACTGCAGATCCTGCCACGTCATGTACGTACCTACACAAACACACACATACATACACGCGCATGGATGTCATAGCAAGGCTGACATACCTGCAGGTCGGAGCGGAGCAGTTCCAGCGCGTGCGCTGCAGTTTCTTCACACCGCCGGCTGCGGCCTTCCAGCTCTGCAATGTCAGCTTTGCTGTGCAACGCGTGCTCAAAGGACAGCAGGGCCTGGAAGGAGTGTGTGTGTGTGTGCGTGTGTGTGTGTGTGTGTGTGCGAGTGTGTGTGTGTGTGTGCGTGCGTGTGTGTGTGTGTGCGTGCGTGCGTGTGTGTGTGTGCGTGTGTGTGTGTGCGTGTGTGTGTGCGTGTGTGTGTGTGTGTGTGTGCGTGTGTGTGTGTGTGTGCATGTGCGGGGCAATGTGTGGGAGACAGTCAGATCGCAGACTGTTGAAACCTGAGTGCAGGAACGCAAGTAGAGGTCTGCTGATTGCACGCAAGCACACGTTGCTCAACCCCAACCACTCTAGGTTCAATAGCCTCACAACACTCCCACACGCCCAGCACGTGAGGCATGCTTGACGACAGTGGCCCCTATCACCTCTTGAGTCACAGCTGTGGCTGCAAATCTCTCCAGTGCTTCGATCTGCGCCCTGTTGGCCGACAGCGCGACCTCGCAGCCCTGCAAACACACACACACACGCACACACACATGTATCACACAGACACACACACACACGCACACACACACATGTATCACACAGACAAGTAAAACATATCACATATCACATCACACGAATATATCATATCACATATCACACGAATAGACCACGTTGCATTTTGTGTGACTTGTGTGAGGGCAAGCAGGCCACAACAATGGAACGGTAGCACCCGTTTGTCTGAATCTGATCTGGCTGGTGCGCAGCAGAAAAATAACAAAGGCAGCACAAGCCCTTGCCCAATAATGTTGGTTTGGTCGGAGTTGCCATGCACAGAAAAGAAGGTATGCCAGATGGAGAAGAATGGATCGAATTTGAAACTTGAATGGATTTAATCTGATCTGATGCGCAGCAGTAGAATAACAAAGGCAACACAAGCCCTTGGCTGGAAATTTTGGTTTGGTTGGAGTTGCCATACACAGAAAAGAAGGTATGCCGGAAGGAGCGGAATGGATCGAATTTAAAACTTGAATGGATTGAATCTGATCTAATGCGCAGCAGAAGAATAACAAAGGCAACACAAGCCCTTGCCTGGAAATTTTAGTTTGGTTGGAGTTGCCATGCACAGAAAAGAAGGTATGCCGGAAGGAGTGGAATGGATCGAATCTGAAACTTGAATGAATTGAATCTGATCTGATGCGCAGCAGTAGAATAGCAAAGGCAACACAAGCCCTTGCCTGGAAATTTTGGTTTGGTTGGAGTTGCCATGCACAGAAAAGAAGGTATGCCGGAAGGAGCGGAATGGATCGAATTTGAAACTTGAATGGATTGAATGTGATCTGATGCGCAGCAGAAGAACAACAAAGGCAACACCAGCCCTTGCCTGCACCTGCTTCTGTACTGCCAGTCTTGAGTGTGACTTGAAATGGTGCACACAGTAGAAATAAAGATCGTTGACTTGAGACGTGTTTTCAAGTTACATTTTTAGTCAACAGGCGGCACGCATGCTTGTCATGGACCCCACCTGTACGTGCTGGCACACATATTTGTCATGGACCCCAACTTTACGTGCTGGCACACACATATTTGTTAGGGACCCCAACTGTACGTGCTGACACACACATATTTGTCATGGACCCCAACTGTACGCGCTGGCACACACATATTTGTTAGGGACCCCACCTGTACACGCTGACACACACATATTTGTTAGGGACCCCACCTGTACGCGCTGGCACACAGATTTGTTAGGGACCCCACCTGTACGCGCTGGCACACACACATATTTGTTAGGGACCCCACCTGTACGCGCTGCTCTGCTGTCTGCAGTGCACGCTCCTCTGCCCCTGCTGCCACGGTGCTGGCCGTCTCAGCATTCAGGCACGCCTGCGGCCGTGTGTGTGTGTGTGTGTGTGTGTGTGTGTGTGTGTGTGTGTGTGTGTGTGTGTGTGTCCGTGTGAGTGTGTGTCCGTGTGTGTGTGTGTGTGTCCGTGTTGATGTGTGTGAGTGTGTGAGTGAATGCGTGCATGCGTATGTGTGAAGGGTATTTACAGAGCAACAATGAAAGATTTTCCTCTGCTCCTGCTGCCTCCACAGAAGTCCATCAGCTTGTTGCTTGTCAAAATACGAGCATTTATTTACCCACCGCCTCAAGCATAACAAGTGTGCACTTGGGTAAATGAGCATGTACACCCAACGCTCAAATATGAGATGATTAGCTATAAACACCTAATGCTCAAATATGAGCAATGTACACCCAGCGCTCAAATATGATATTATTAGCTATAAACAAAACCCAATGCTCAAATATGAGCAATGTACACCCAGCGCTCAAATATGAGATGATTAGCTATAAACATCCAACGCTCTAATATGAGATTATTAGCTATAAACACCTAATGCTCAAAAATGAGCAATATGCACCCAACGCTCAGTTATAGCAACATACACCCAATCATGAGTGAACACTTGAATATACCCCATGGTCGCAATCAGGGACCCCTACCGAAACCTTGAGAGTAGAGAGTACATACAATTTGAGGGTAGAGAGTAAACACAAAAGAGTGACTTTGTATAGAGAATTGAACTCACACAGTCAACCCATCGTAGTGTATTAGTTCTAAACCCCAAGCCCATACTACGGCTCTCTTTTTGTCTTCCCTTTACACAACGGCTGGGATGTATGTGTAGGATTGGCCAGCACCGTATAAACACACCGTACATGACAATATATTTGGTGATCTCCCTGCCAAAAATACCGTATATACACCGCATTATATATGGTTCTGGCCAACCCTAGACATTTGTGTGTCTAGACGCGATTCGTAACTTCTCCACTACTTATGCTGGATGCATGTCACCAAAAGACCGCCTGCATGATCCTCCTTTCCATGCCTTTGACTGTCGACTGAGAAGCTTGGGCTGTGTTGAAAAATTCTGTTACTGGGAGAGTAATATATGCTTCTGGCCATCCTATGTATGTCCACAGCTTCCACACCACCGATGTACACGCACCTGCTTAGCGATGGCAGCCACCTCCGCAATACCATCCTGCAGCTCCCCCTTGCTGGGCAAACGCTCCAGCTGTTGGGAGTACTGCTCCAGCCAGGCCTGAGGGAGGGGTGAAGAGAAAAGGTGCAAGTGTGTACGTGTGGGTGCGCGTTTGTGTGGTCTCAACCATGTTCTCAAGCCAGGCATCAGGACCACAGTACGCGTGCGTGTGTGTGTGTGTATGTGTGTGTATGTGTGTGTGTGAGTATGTGTATGTGCTCTATTAGGCCTGAGGAATAGACAGTGTGTGTATATGGCTGTGTACGTGTGCATACAAACTTGCTTGCATGTACATACATTGGCAAATCTGCAGTATGGTAATGCAGGAGTGCACGTGCATAACCACAGATGTGTCGCCTTTACAACCAGTTGATCACTTTGCATAAAATATCTTTATGCTCTAGACATTTTCAGTGCATTTCAGTGTGATCACATTTCAGTGTGATCACATGCATCACATTACGTTTTTTGAACTTGATCAGCACCATATCTACCCATACACCCACACAAACCACTCAGCCTGCTGATGTGCTGTTTCCTCACTCTCCTGCTGGCACAGACACACACACACACACGCACGCACACACGCACACACGCACACACACACACACTAACACACACACACCTGCCACCTTGCCTCCTCTTGGTCCTTGTGCCTGCGTATCTCATGTCGAGCCACTATCTCTGCCGTGGCACGTGATTGCTCCGGGCTGGGAATGGAATCACGCACAGCCTGGAAGCGTTTGTGTGTGTGCGTGATGTGATGTGTGTGTGTGTGTGTGATGTGTGTGTGTGTGTGTGATGTGTGTGTGTGTGTGTGTGTGTGTGTGATGTGTGATGTGTGTGTATGTGCGTGTGACAACAGGGATAGCCTCCTTGCCTGTTTGGAATGGGGAGCCTCTGCCTGCGCCGTATTTATTATATGTCTGAGTGGCTCCTGATCCTTAGTACAAGTAGGGAACGGTTTTCGCTGCCTGCATGATCCTCTTACTGATTTTCTAGGTCAACAGCCTTGAGCAAACATTCTACAGCCTTGAGCAAACATTGCCCACCGTGGCTTCGTCTCTGCATTCGCAAAAATGCAAATCTGTGTGTGTGTGTGTGTGTGTGTGTGTGTGTGTGTGTGTGTGTGTGTGTGTGTGTGTGTGTGTGTGTGTGTGTGATACGTGTGTGTGTGTGTGATACATGTGTGTGTGTGTGATATACATTTGTGTGTCTTCATCTCTGCAATTGCAAAACTTTGCAAGTTTATTGAAAAAGCGTAAGAGGTATCAATCAGTTCCAAGGCAGTAGCATGCAGGCATGTTGCCTTTTGCTCCAACAAGATTCAGCACTTGCATGTCTGTACGCAGCCCTGCCTCCAGGCCTTTAGCAAATGAGCAGCCTCACCTGCATTTCCAGCGTGTTTGTTCGCAGCCCTGCCTCCAGGCCTTCAGCTCTCTGCCGTGCTTCTTGCTCCAGTGTGGCAATCACAGACAGCAGCTCCCCTCGTTGCGCAGAAGCTGCTTGCCGGACACAGGTTGCGTGTGTCGACAGCTGCACGTACAAAATTGAGCACAAATATGAATTGCATGGGAGTACGTTAAGGGGAGCATTATCCATTATATCCATGAATCATGAATCAACATTAAGGCCACTTGCAAAACGCACATGACCTTATGTTATTTTTATTTTGTGTTTTGATACCTACACTCAAAACACAAAATAAAGAAGGTGCGCAAGTTGCACCAGCAGGATCCAAACACACACAAACCCACGTGCCTTGCCAGAAACGCACGTATGCATAAGTAAAAGCACACAGCATGTTAAAGCAACGCACAATTTGACAAGTTGCAGTATCCCTGCCAAACATCAGCAAGCGCACACGGCTCCGGATAAGGTGTAATTAACCAAGGTGTTATCAATTCAGGTGTGAACAACTAGGGTTCTTTCTACACAACACAAACTATGGTTCACATGGTTCACATGGTTCATCCAACACAAACTAGGGTTCATCCAACAAAAAAATAATTATATTTATTATGGTTCATCCAACCCAAGGATGTTTATATTTATGAGCCCGTGTAATCCTCCTGATGCCCACCGATCAAAGTTCCTCTCTGAAACGTGAAAGGAGCACACATACACACATACAGGCTTTACAACACTCGTGGCTGAGATCCCACAACACGTGCGTGGCACACACACAACAACACACACACTCACTCTTAATTTTAAAAAACTCAGCTGTACAACACTCGTGGCTGAGATCCCATGAAGCGTGGCACACACAACAACACACACACATTCACTCTTAACTTGACAACACTCAGCTTTACAACATTCGTGGCTCAGATTCCGTGAAGCGTGGCACACACAACAACACTCTCTCTCTCTCTCTCTTTCTCTCTCTCTCTCTCTCTCTCTCTCTCTCTCTCTCTCTCTCTCTCTCTCTCAACCCCCCTTTTCTCACCCGGTCCTCCACAGCATTACTCCTGCCACTCTGTTTATCCTGTAGCTCTGATGCCACACACACACAGATACGGAACGCAAACAAACCCACACTCACCCCCCCCCTCCTCCTCACCCGGTCCTCCAGCGCATTACTCCTGCCACTCTGTTTGTCCTTACCTCTGATGTTACACACACAAATGATTGATATATCCCCACTCTGCCTATCAGCAGCCCAACATATGTGGCTGCCGGTTACCCCCCTTTGTAAACCCTTTGTAGCTCTGATGTTATATACACACAGATACGGAACGAAAACAAACCCACACTCATAACCCCCTCCTCCACACCTGGTCCTCCAGCGCATTACTCCTGCCACTCTGTTTATCCTGAAGCTCTGATGCGACCTCCAGCTGAGCACGCGCACACCTGCAGCCATTATGTAAATGCAAATAAAGGACTTACTCAGTGAAATCACTCAGGTGAGCATGCACACACCTGCAGCCATTATGTAAATGCAGATAAAAATTACTCAGTGAAATCACTCAGGTGAGCATGCGCACACCTGCAGCCATTAAGTAAATGCAAATAAAGGATTTACTCAGTGAGATCACTCAAGTGAGCATGCGCACACCTGCAGCCATTAAGTAAATGCAAATAAAGGATTTACTCAGTGAGATCACTCAAGTGAGCATGCGCACACCTGCAGCCATTAAGTAAATGCAAATAAAGGATTTACTCAGTGAGATCATTCAGGTGGGCTTCTGCACACCACTTGCAGCCGTTACGTAATTTTAAGTGGAACGTTACACTGGGATTCTCTCAGGTGGGCACATGCACACCACTTGCAGCCAAAACAAAAGTGACGAGGGGGAGTAGGGAGCTTCCTTGAGACAGACTTTTGTGACGCAAGCAAGAAAGGCAAATGAAAAGGGGATCAGGTAGAGAACCCTGCTTAGCTTGTTCACGCTTCAACTATTTGTAATTACTTAAAAATACAATTGTAAATGCACATGCATACACAACACTCACTCACCCACTCACTCACTCACTCACACATACACCACTCACTCACAGTCACACCCACTCACTCACACTCACATACGCACTTTCACACATGCATAACCACACACATACATACTCACACGCACGCATAACCACACGCATAATCACACACACACACACACACACACACCTCATGTCTGCCTCCACAGCCTCCATGCGCGCCCCCAGGCCTGTGCTGGGCGCCAGCAGCAAGGGCAGCACCTCCTCTGCAATGGCAAGGGGCATTTGTGAGTGCGTCTGATTATTACCATTCAGGTCAGCAAACCAGGCTGGACGCCAGCAGCAGTGGTGGCACCTATTCTGCGATGGAAACGTATAGGCATATAGGTGGCTTGCACGCCTGACTGCTGCTGCACAAATCAAATTGCACTGGATTCCAGCAGCAGCGCCTCATCTGCAATGAAAGAAGATTTGAAGACTTGTTTGCACGTGTGACGTCCACCATGTGTGTGTGTGTGTGAACCACCATGTGTGTGTGTGTGAACCACCATGTGTGTGTGTGTGTGTGTGTGTGTGTGTGTGTGTGTGTGTGTGTGTGTGTGTGTGTGTGTGTGTGTGTGTGTGTGTGTGTGTGTGTGTGTGTTTGGATGTGAAAAAGAGAGAGAGAGTGTGTGTGTGTGTGTGAATTTGCAGACTTGTTTGCCCGTGTGATGTCCACCTTACAGGACAGCAAGTCGTGCTGGTTGCCAGTAGCACTGAAAATTTGAAGACTTATTTGCCCGTGTGATGTCCACCATAAAGGACAGCAAAATGTGCTGGTTGCCAGAAGCACTGAAATTTGAAGACTTGTTTGCACGTGTGATGTCCACCACACAGGACAGCAAGTTGTGCTGGTTGCCAGTAGCACCGGCACCGGCACCTTCTCGGCAATGGCAGCCTCATGATTAGTGGCTTGCACAAATAAAAGCCTTTACGAGCCCGCAATCTGGGCAATGCATCGTAAGGCACCTTCAGAGGTGGCAATTCTGAGAAGCAGGGGTGCTTCGCCGCCTACCCCCCCGGGAAAAGCAAGCATTTCCCCTCAAACCCAGGATGTCTAACAGCTTACGGCAAGCGCCCTCCTATTCTCTAGGACCTCTCCCCTTACTTACTAAATACGAAAGAGTTGGGATAGTGCCAGCCGAAATGTTGCCTATCTGAGCTGACGTTTAATCTATTTGCCTATCTGAGCCAACGTTTGCCTATCTGAGCTGACGTCTGCCTATCTGAGCTGACGTTTGCTCCGGAGACCACCACAGGATCACAAAACTTCAGCACTGCTTCACTCCAACCACCCCCTCCGAAAACAACACATCCAAAATTAAGGACTGTTTGGAGCGCGCTTTGAACTCTGCCCCATCCCAATAGAAACGTTGACTAGGGGCGGTGATATAAGATGTGTATATGTATAAGGTTGGCTGCATATATGCGCCGTATATGGCTGTGTATGTAGTTTGTATGGTTATCCCCCTACTAAAAATATTACACTTTACCGGATGAACCCATGAATGGCTAATCCTAATTACCACACGTACCTGCTTCTGCACAAAAGCATTCTTTATACCCACGTGGACGTGTGATTTTGCTCGCTTCCTATTGCGACCTGTGATTATTGCGTACCTGCTACTGCACCAAAGCATTCTTTATATCCACATGGACTTGTGATTTTGCTCGCATCTTATTGCATACCTGTGATGTTGCTCGCATCTTATTGCATACCTGTGATGTTGCTCGCATCTTTTTGCATACCTGTGATGCTGCTCACATCTTATTGCGTACCTGTGATGTTGCTCGCATCTTATTGCGTACCTGTGATTTTGCTCGCATCTGATTACATACCTGCTACTGCACGTGACGCTAGGGCAGCCATGGCTCCCTTCTCACCGGCAACCCTCAGACGCAGCTCCTCCTGTGTGTGAGTGTATGTGTGCGTGTGTGTGTGTGTGTGTGCGCGCGTACACAAGTGTGTGTGTCTGTGTGTGCACGGGTGTGTTTGTGTGTGTCTGTGGGTGTGCGTGGGTGTGTTTGTGTGTGTGAGTGTGTTTGTTTGTGTGTGTGTATGTGTGTGTATATGTGTGTGTATGAGTGTGTGTGTGTGTGCTTGTGTGCCTTTGGTCGTGGCCCGTTCGTTGCCCTATCATTTCACCCCTGCCACCTCTCTGCTCCATAGATGCACACACCATCAGCAGGATAACTGCTGTAGCAACTTAGTGGCTCATCCTTTTCATTCAAGTGATTCATCTCTCTCTCTCTCTCTCTCTCTCTCTCTCTCTCTCTCTCTCTCTCTGTGTGAGAGAGTTGCCCGCATGATTATTCCGTCTTCTGTCTTCCATATCACAGTGCAACAGTGATCTCAAATGCATTTGAGAGCCAACAGCTGATCGGCCAAACATTCTGGATGAAGGTCACCCCCCAATCTCACTCTGGTGGAATGAGTTGTAGTGTCACTGTGTGGATTTGTAGAATGACGGTGTGGAGTTGTAGTGTCACTGTGTGGAATTGTAGTGTGACAGTGTGGATTTGTAGTGTGACGGTGTGGATTTGTAGTGTCACTGTGTGGAATTGTAGTGTGACAGTGTGGATCTGTAGTGTGACAGTGTGGATTTGTAGTGTGACGGTGTGCATTCGCAGTGTCACTGTGTGGATTTGTAGTGTGATGGTGTGGATTTGTAGTGTGACAGTGTGTATTTGTAGTGTGACGGTGTGGAATTGTAGTGTCATTGTGTGGAATTACAGTGTGACGGTGATCTCAAACCAACAAATGTAGCGAAAGAGAAAAACAGACGCTGGTGGAAAACAAATTGGGTAATGTACAGGTGCACTGTGCCTGCCTGCACAAAGGGGATTGGGAGCTGTCAGCACAAGATTAGGGTTGGCCAGAACCATATATATACGGTGTATATACGGTATTTTTGGTATTTTTGGCAGGGAAATCACCAAAAATACGGTCATATACGGTGTATATATACGGTTCTGGCCAACCCTACACAAGATGGGTGTGTAGTGTGTGAACACAAAATGTCGTGACACCACCACCACCACCACCACCACCACCACCAAGCACGACTTGCTCCCGGATAGCCGTGCGGTGTAATCTTGATAGACAGAGGGAGCTGTCAGCACAAGATGAGTGTGTAGTGTGTGAACACAAAATGTCGTGACACCACCACCACCACCACCAAGCACGACTTGCTCCCGGACAGCCGTGCGGTGTGGTCTTGATAGACAGATAGACAGATAGCAAAGAGACAGATTCAGCCTGGCACATGCCTGCACAGCATTTTCCCTGACAGATTCCTGACAGATTCAGCCTGACAGATTCCTGACAGATTCAGCCTGGCACATGCCTGACAGATTCAGCCTGACACATGCCTGCACAGAATCTTTTACGCATGTAGGTATGGATGGCTTTAGAACTATATACATATATAGGTATCCACAACCATATACATAGGAGATATACACGGCTCTGGCCAACCTACACATAAGGCATCACAACCCATCCTTGCCCATAGCCGCATCACAAATCACAACCCATCCTTGACCATAGCCGCATCACAAATCACAACCCATCCTTGCCCATAGCCGCATCACAAATCACAACCCATCCTTACCCATAGCTGCATCATAACCCGTCCTTGACCATAGCCGCATCACAACCCATCCTTGCCCATAGCTGCATCACAACCCATCCTTGAAATAGCTGCATCACAACCCATCCTTGCCCATAGCTGCATCACAACCCATCTTTGACCATAGCCCTGCGTGCTTTTCAGCCTCTCTAGCCCTGTTTAATCTTCTACAAGTTGTCGCCACTCGTGGGACATCACATCAAAAAGACTGACACCACAGCAAGAAGTCACTGTGGGTCACAAAGTGGGAGACCACTGGCATGCTGCTGCAGTAGAGCACGCCAAGCACAGGATGATCAGGGCCCAGTGCGTATGCACTCCCTTTTTGACTCCCCACAGATGTGCCAAGTCCCTATCATCGAGTACAAATCAACGCTGAACAAAGTCTGTGTGCATCAAGGCACGACTACCTATACTGGCCAGAGCCCCACCAGGCTTAAAACATTTGCAGCTCGTGCTCACACTAGCCAGAGCCCCACCAGGCTTAAAACATTTGCAGCTCGTGCTCACACTGGCTAGAGCCCTACCAAGTGCCAATCAAAGTTGTACAGGTGTCTGTTTAGCATGTTTGCACATTCTGCAAGTATGCCAGCATGAATTTCAGAAGGAGCGCATATATGTAATGTATTACCTGATGCTGCTGGGGAATACACATCAGTCTTCTGATGTTTTTTCCTTGCCTCCTTGGTGGGCAATTTCTTAATGCACGCTAATCGTTATCACAACACGAAATCCCTTAATTGTTATCACAACATGAACTTCCTTAATGCACGCTAATCGTTGTCACAACATGAAATCCCTTAATGCACGCTAACCGTTATCACAACACGAAATCCCTTAATCGTTATCACAACATGAAATTCATTAATGCACGCTAATCGTTGTCACAACATGAAAGTCCTTAATGCACGCTAATCGTTGTCACAACATGAAATCCCTTAATGCACGCTAATCGTTGTCACAACATGAAAGTCCTTAATGCACGCTAATCGTTATCACAACATGAAAGTCCTTAACGCACGCTAATCGTTATCACAACATGAACTTCCTTACTGCACGCTAATCGTTATCACAACATGAATTTCCTTAATGCACGCTAATCGTTGTCACAACATGAAAGTCCTTAACGCACGCTAATCGTTATCACAACATGAACTTCCACTCTTACTGTGGTATTACCTGATGCTGCTGGAGGACGTGGACCTGGCCGCTTGCGTTGCGAGCTTCGTTGATAGAATCACGCAAGCCCGCCTACAAAGTTTGTGCGTGCGTGTGTGTGTGTGTGTGTGTGTATGTGTGTGTGTGTGTGTGTGTGTGTGTGTGTGTGTGTCTGTGTGTGTATGTGTGTGTGTGTGTACGCGCCTATCACATGCACATGCATACACGTGCGAATAATGCGCTTGCACATGCATTGAAAGCACAGCCTGTGTCTTGGCATTTTTGTGTGCGAGTATGGTTTAGGACGTGCACGCAGAACAAGGTAAGCCCACAATGCACACACACACACACAAACACACACATTCACACACCTGCAGCGCCTTCATGGCGTCCCAAACTGGCAGCAGCGAGCTGCCCAGCTTCTCCCCACTCTCCATAGTGGAGGCCTCAATCATGTGACGTACAGAGGAGCAAGTGGGGCGCTCGTCCATGTGGCTGTTCACTGCCTGTGTGTGTGTGTGTGTATGTGTGTGTATGTTGTGTGTGCAATGTGTATGTATGTGCATGCAACGTGTGTGTGATATGTGTGTAGTTCATTGCTGCAGGGCTAGTGCGTGGCAGAAATAAGCCTCTTCTTCCGGTTTGTGATGCCTTAACGTAACACACACAGCACAAAGTCGAACGTAACACACACAGCACAAAGTCGAAGAAGCACGACCAACCTCATTTATTAATGCCTCAGAGGAAGAAACACAACAGACAAGAACAGTCACATATAGAACACAGTGCCCATTAAAAAGGGAGCTGCAATAGACAGCACACACACATGCACACACATGCACGCACGCACGCACCCCCCTCACCCCCATCACACACACGCCCCCCACACACATATAAAGGTTGCACACCCACCAGGGTAAGGCGTTGGATGGCGGCTGCGTGCTCATCCACACGCTTGCCTGTGGATTGCGTCAGCGCACGCACGCCCTCACTTGCACTCTCCGCCTGTGAGTGATGCAGTGCAACGGCTGTGTGAGGTGTGTTTTGTGCACGTGTGTGTGTGTGAGTGAATGTGTGTGTACTTGTGTATGTGTGTGTGTGTCTTTGTGTGAGTGAATGTGTGTGTACTTGTGTATGTGTGTATGTGTGTGTGTGTGTTGATCTGTGCTGTGGCTGATCAGGGCTGGTTTGTGTGTGTATGTGTGTGTGTGTGTGTTGATCTGTGCTGTGGCTGATCAGGGCTGGTGTGTGTGTGTGTTGATCTGTGCTGTGGCTGATCAGGGCTGGTGTGTGTGTGTGTGGGTGTGGGTGTGTGTGTGTGTGTGTGTGTGTGTGTGTGAGTGAACGTGTGTGTACTTGTGTATGTGTGTGTGTCTTTGTGTGAGTGAATGTGTGTGTACTTGTGTATGTGTGTATGTGTGTGTGTGTGTGTTGATCTGTGCTGTGGCTGATCAGGGATGGTTTGTGTGTGTGTATGTGTGTGTGTTGATCTGTGCTGTGGCTGATCAGGGCTGGTGTGTGTGTGTGTGTGTGTGTGTGTGTGTGTGTGTGTGTTGATCTGTGCTGTGGCTGATCAGGGCTGGTGTGTGTGTGTTGATCTGTGCTGTGGCTGATCAGGGCTGGTGTATGTGTGTGTGTGTGCGTGTGTGTGTGTGTGCTGTGGCTGATCAGGGCTGGTGTGTGTGTGTGTGTGTGTGTGTTAATCTGTGCTGTGGCTGATCAGGGCTGGTGTGTGTGTGGGACTTGTAAGATCATGAAGAATAAAAATCAAAAGGAGAGGGTGGAGAGCAAATTAACACCCACCATTCTTGTTACGTGGTAACTCCTACCTTAAAGTGGTACAGGAAGTACCGAAGTGTGATGTCACACTACTTTATATTAATAATAGCTAAACATGTAGGGTGATGATTCAATTCTTGCAATGTCATCACCCTACATGTTTAGCTGTTATTAATATAAAGTAGTGTGACATCACACTTCGGTACTTTCTGTACCACTTTAAGGTAGGAGTTACCACGTAACAATCCTGCCGGCTGTAGGCAGCCACAAAAAACGTAGCTGCCACTTATAACCGCAATGCTACCCCCCCCACATCACACACACACACACTCGCATACAAACACACACACACACGTAAGCATGCACCCACGCCCACGTCCACGCCCACACTCATCCCTACACCCCAAC
>Ga0307968_1002434_pt1 | contig 15501 bp, 16 predicted proteins | sample OrgLakmetagen650_FD_201834 | JGI IMG/M metagenome (GOLD analysis project Ga0307968, IMG submission 201834) | Saline water microbial communities from Organic Lake, Antarctica - #650 | ecosystem: Environmental > Aquatic > Non-marine Saline and Alkaline > Saline | place: Antarctica: Organic Lake... | reverse complement strand
AAACGGGTTTGACGGAAAAGGGCTTGCATGAGGCTTGCATCGCAAAAAAATTGGGTTCTTTAAAACAGCCCCTCCGCAGGCCCCCCGCGCGGATACCTGAAGGAGGGGCCTGGACCCCGCGCGGGGGGGTGGACTCCAGTATTTCCTCCTCTCCGGACAGAGCAGACTTATGTGATTCGATTATCTTGGAACTCTTGGACTGAACGAAGAATCTTCCTGACGAGATCTCTCACACGACAGAAGATATGAAGAATGTATTGTTCTAATTAATTATTTATTTATTTATGCCAGCTTGCGCCGCACAATTAAAACAATTAAATCGTGGAGACAATTGAGGAACGCACTCGATGTTTTAGTACTCAGTCCAGTACTCAACGAAGCAGGGGCAAAGACACCTGTAAATTAAAGCGTGCAAAGGTTAGCCTGTGCAGCGTGTGTCGAGGCGTGCTGCGTGGGTCAGGAGGCACATTTATGTGCTGATGATGAAACATTGAGTCGCTGCTCAGTTTCTCCACGCTGCTGCTGTGCTGCTGCTGCTGCCACTCCCTATGCATCACTCTGCCGCAAATACTCACACATGTGTAAATTCTTGGGCACCATCCCATCAAACCAACTCCAGTATGCGAAGATGCCCTTCTGGAACAACATACAAATACCACTTTCCAAACACTCCTGGAAATTTCATGTCATTGCCATATGAAACACCAAGGGCAGGGTCTGCCTCAATGCTCACAACAAATACTGGCTAAAATAACTTGCCAAAGAAATCCCTGAGGCAAAGTGGGAAATTCAAAACATACATAACCATCCCTACCAAACAGCCTTAGGTTCCGGACAACACTCAGGACTCAACAAATTTAATAATCTACCCAATGACCACCCTCAAGCCTCAGAAGGCCCAGATGCCCAGATAAAACAAGTGCTCTGCTGATTAGCACTGACCAACCTCATAATTATTGTAATATCGACGAAGCACCCCAAAACAGCTCCAGCCAAAACCTAACCCGTAAGATAAAAGATTGGCGGGATTGGACTTACACTGATGGCAGCCTCCAAAAGAATGAAGTAGGGCAAGACACCGGATCAGACGTATACCACCCTCACTTAAATATTTCCCACTATGTAAACCCAAAAAGCATGGGTATAACCAACACCATCTCACGTGCAGAGCTAGCAGCTATAGCAGCTGTAGTCATACACGGCTACTCACATATAGCCACAGACAGCCTTACATCACTGCACCAAATCAAAAAGCAGCTCTCACACCCGAATCTCCATCGCCACCACATCCAAGGAGATGTCCTTCAATCCATTGCTAAAGCAATCCGCCAATCACCATCGCCCATCCACTTCTTCAAAGTAAAGTCCCATGCCGGTATTATCGGTAATGAACATGCCGACGCCCTTGCTAAAATGTCAGGCACCACCTACTCCGACAGTGCAGACACCTCCATCAGAACAGCAGGCCCTGAGGGAAATCCCTTCTACAACATCCACTGGCTTGCAAAAGAAGACATAGAAACCAAACACAAACCCATAATCGTACCCGCACAACAAGCATGGCTCAATCTCCTCCCCCAAAGCTTTGGTACCTACCAAACCACCGTGACGCCCTTCAAGCACATATGCATCTTCTCCATAAACTGGGAAATGCCAAAACTGAAGCGAACTACCATGCGTACTACCAGACCCTCATAAAGGACGGCACTGCCAATGGAGCCACTAGCAATGCTTACCTAACATCATCCGATGTCCCCTTTAAGACCAAATGTATCATTATGAAATACAGAACAGGCACCCTATATAATCAAAAACATGCGGTATTGTTCAAACTCTCAACAAGTCAAACTTGCCCCCTCTGCCCACAAGTAGACAGTGCCCTGCACATCCTTTCTGGGTGCCAACACACGCAAATAAGGAACATGATCACCGAAAGACACAACATAGCATGCCGCATGATCCTTAAGGCTATCAGAAAAACAGGCTCCTTAGGATCATGCATTGTCTCCATGGATATAGGCAGCAACGAACGGATGACCATGCAAAATCTCCAGATTTCTGAAACAGCTTAAATTAGAATAGTTCCCAAATGTCTCTTCCCATTCCGCTTCTCAGATAAGGACAGATTTACCTCCAGCCGCCCATATTTTGTGCTGGTTACTCCCATCGCTGCAAAAACACAAAATCAACAAACTTATGTAGGGGGGTGGGTTCTTCGGAGTGGCAGGGGGCAATTGAGGGAGACTGGGAGCATCCCAGCAGCACCGCCAGCTCAACAAGACCTAATGACCTCAACAAGACTCGACGTGACATCCACCTCGTCGAGATCAAGTATTTTGAGGGCACCAGAGCTCAGAATTAGCTGAACGCCGCAAAGGAACAGCACAAAGACCTCTGCAACATTCTCCAAGGAGCCTCCGTTACTCTCCACATCATCCTTTTGGGTGTGGGTGGCACCATCTACAACAATCACACTCTGAAGCCTTTCAAGGAACTGGGTCTTGATTCTCAAAGAGTAAAGAAGCTTGCCTCCAAGCTCCATGTGCACTCCGTGAACTTTGCTGCTAAACTTGTCCATACTAGACGTGCCCTTTCCAGTACTGTTATCAACTCTCATCAGGAGCCGGTTTCAGGCCAAGCCTGCAACCCTCTTATCCCCATTGGTGATTTTATTGTTCTTTGGTGGAGGAGTGTTATGGTAACCGGTACCAAAGTGGCTCCTTTTCCTTAATTAATGTGGGGAGTGGCTTTCACTGCCTGCGTAGTTCTTTCTCTTCTTTTTCTTTGGGGAGTGATTTTCACTGCCTGCACAGTTTTTTTGTACATCTCTTGGTTTAATAGCCAGGGGGTGTGAATTGGCAGCGCCATCTGCTTGGTTAAATCACTGGCAACTCTTCTTGCATCATGAATGATTCCAAGTCTGGTGCTACGACAACAATTACCACATATTTTACACGTCTTACATACGCAGCCTAGCAGTCAGCGTGTGTGTATGTGTATGTGTATGTGTTTCCTCGAGAGTGATTAATTTAGAGCTAAACACTGCAGGAGAAGCTGCCACACGGCTAAGGAGCCTGTGGGTGTGTGAGTGTGCGGATTTGTGGGCAGGAGAGCCACTTTATGGTCAGTTGGGGATGCGAGGAATTGCATCTGGGGACTCTTTGCTATTTAATTTAAACCAGTCTAATGACCGGGGGGGGGGGTGTATACTGGGTCTACCTTGCTTTTCCTGAAAACAATACAGTAAGAACTTTATAAAAAAGCAACCATGAGCAATACATTATCAGCTTTATAACAAAGCAACCATGAACAAACAAAAGGCTTGGACAACCGGATCATTGTTCATCAAACATCCCTAGAAAAAGCTGACACAGCTGCAGTGACATTTGGTTTTAAGGGTATAACATAAATCAAGGGGAGATAGCAAAGTCCCTACTACGTGAGAAAATAAAGGAAAATTGAAAGAAGAAGGGCAGCAAGAGAGGCCGGTTGGACGGGAAAAAGGAGGCAAGGGGGAGGCCTTTCGGGGAAAAAGGTTCAGGCGGAAAAAGTTGGATCCAAAGAAACCAGTAAAAGATATTCCTGACATTTCTGTTTACATGACCCGGGCCATCCTCCTATTCTACTTCTGCCATGCGAGCTATAGCTATTTTGAAGATGGTGGGTCAGTATTTTTCCCACATAGCGAATCAGGCACCTAGATTTCTTTTTTTCGACTTTTCAGAGTAGAACCAGATAGACACAGAACATCCTCACCTCCCAGCTCGTACAGTCCCCCAGATTGCTCCTGGCGCTACCTACAGCATTTGGCTGGTCTGGTGGAAAATGCTGTAATAAGGAAAGGCCGCTAGGCTCTCCAGATCGTAATGCACCCTCTGCGCCCTCAGGTTGCTGCTGTTTGTCCTGCTGCTGTACCTCTTCTTGCTCTGCTCCTCTCTCGTCATTTTTGCTGGCCGCGCTTGGAGCAGATTCTAGGAGTGTGGCGGCAATCAGGGCAGGAATGGAAAGGCCGGTATAGAACAGGAAGCCAACTCCGATGCCATAGCGCTGCACATGGTATGGGGTCAGTACTTAACTGTTGGCATAAAGTGCAATGAAATCTAGGCCAAGTGATGGCTTGTGTTCTCTTGCTTCCTACTTGCAAATAACATCCTGCAATGGGTTAACAATGAACTGCTCCAGCTTGTAGGCATAGTCAGCCGTGCAATTTCAAAAATCCTGGTGCAGCACTCCCACCCCCCCACACACACACATACACACACACACTCACACAAACACACACACACAAAACACACACACACACACACAAAACACACACACACACGCACAAACACACACATATAAACACCCCGTACCTGCAACAGTGCTCCAGCCAACGGTGCGGTCAAACCCCACCCTACACTTGCCCACAGGCGTTGCTTCCCATAGTCACTCTCCTGTTTTACCAAAGTTGCCAATAAAGTTAGATTTGTAGATTTGTGGTGGAAAGGAAAGGAGATCCTGCAATCCACCATGATGCGGCTGACCTTTATTTACCATTGCACAGAGTGTTTTGCATCATGTATATAAATAGTCATCATATCTAGAATTCGTAGTGCACCTTCTTGCACCAATGCTGGACGTGGGAGTCGATGAAAGGCCCGACAGGCGCTGCCACTAGCTCTGCTGCAACTAGTAGGGCCGCAGCCTGATGAAGTCAAAGCAAGGAAGACAAGGGGGAGGGACAGAGCAGCAGAATCTCACATGGGAAATTACTGACCACTATTTTAGATCAGCTATGTGCTTGTAGGAGCTCTACAACCCATGCTTGTTTTGAGTGCTGATTCTAGGCGTTGACATGGTACAGTAGGAAACAATGTTTTTCAGTGTAGTTGATCCCTTGGCTGGCTTGCGCCCCACGGGGCACCTGGGGCTTCCAAATCCTCAACTTTTTGCCATGTGATGGAAATGCTCGTTGTTCCGTGGCTGGGGCTAGACATTGAGTTAGCATTTTTCCCCCAGCAGTTATTTTGAGTGTTTTGTATACATAATGAGAGGAGCATGAGTTTTAAACTGTAGAAGATAATGTTGCAACTAGATACCAGTTGAAACAAGGAATGCACTTGATCAGGACGGATCGGATTCTCGGACTGCGGACACACTTGGTACTAGAGCAGGCAAGTTAGCAAAGAAAAGAAGGTACCTAACGACGCTTAAGCATCCTGGGCAACGAGTGCGAGTTATGCCGTAGCAAGACGCTCTGCAGAAGATCGAAGGTCGCATTATTTACTGTATAGTACAAATAGTGTGTACTGAAAGGAGGCCCGCCAGTCTGCCCCATCTGTCAAAGGTTTTGATTTACATGGCCCGGGGGGAACCTTCAGTCAGACTGTTCGGCTGATCGGCCTCGTCAGACAAAACAAGCATCAGTTAAAAGTGCCGCACTTGCGCAGTTGAAGCGGAAGAAACAAGTGTTTTGATCTGCTCCCCTGGGTTGAAATCATTTCAAATGAGAAGCAATTGCTATATAGGTATGTTAAGGCAAACAGCAACTTGAAGCAACTGCATTGTAAGTTCTTAGTACAGGTAGAAGGCGCACAGAAGAAACGAAAAGGACAAGGACTAACGGTGGCAAGTCACACCATTACAACTATGATGCCAGATCCACTGCCTGAACCACTAGCTGCAAGCAAATCAACAACTTCAAAACGCACAAGTACCTTTGCAAAAAAACTCAACTGACGGCTCATGGAGGCTCACATTCATTGCTGCCGCCTATGCGGCATGACCGTCATACAAAGCCGCGTCATCTTCAAAGCATACTGTTACGTAACTAATATAAGTCGTCATGCACTGCCAGTGAGGACGACCACAATAAACAAGAACAAGAACGCAGATACGCGTCTGTCGTAGCAAATCACCGTCACTGCAAAGTATAAGACTCAGCACAACCAATGCAACCTCAACTAAAAACCAGCTAACCAAATCACACGAGTCGTCACTGCCAACAATTGGGCGTTACACATAAACACTACCGGCATGGATTAGAAAAGGATGTTTGTGTTCTGCAGCCAATGGATGCAGAGACACACAATGGATGCAGAGACCTGGTGAATGAAAGTAAGAGGAGGTTTTCAGTGGGGTCCTGGTAGTTGGGAGGCAGAAGCCTGCACACCACCAAGAGTATTGCTCATATATTTGTGGGGGTTGTATTCAAAGTCTCTTCTCATCTTAATGACATTTGTTGCGGATCTGATTGCATGTAGGCTTAATTTTCTCATAAGTGCTGCGGCATGAAGCGCAGAATAACTCCGAGGCTGTGGAGTGAGTTCCTTGTGTGGCTGCTTTAGATGGTGCCTGTTGCTCCTAGCAGGATGGTGTGAAGGGTTTTACGGTGTTCGAGTAAGCGGCATATTAGCAGCTTATGTTGTTCTTGTGCCTTTTCTGCTTGTTGAGTAGGGGAAGTGTCTACACAGCACCACTTAATTTCGAACAAATGTATATCACGTTTGTTTAGTTGTATGTCTCTTGGTTTCATAGCCAGGGGGTATGGGTTGGCAGGGCCCTCTACTAGGTTATCACGGTCAGCTCTTCTTGCATTATTGGCAAACCTAGTTTGTTACGTGTTTGTTGGGTTTCTTTTGAGGCGTGGCTGCTGGGTCAGAGTTACTATGATTGCATCTGGCTTGCTAGATTTCTGCCGCTGTTGTGCTTTGAGATTGGAAGGTAAGAGCCAAGTTGGAATCACTCCTATCTGTATCTCCTCGGAAGGGCGTATGATGCCTTGTCATACCATTGTTGCACTCCCTGCATCCTCTGCTTGTACTAGCAGGCAGGCACCCTGTGCACCTTGTTGGATCGCTATAGTAATCATTTGTCCAGCAGCTTTGTGCCTGTAAATAATCATTTTATTTATAATGGGATGCCTGGCAGCATGTGGCAGGTGCCGTCTAGCTTCTATCTTCTGGCAGGTGGGGCAGGTTGGTGGGCCTTTTGTAAGGTTGCACTGAACGGCACACTTTTGGTTATATAACAAATTTGTGCGGCAGAGCATGACATTCCTCTTCTCTCCAGAGATGAAACTTGCATTCTTCCAAAATGAGTTGATTATGTCTTTCTCGACAATGCCTTCCTTGATCAGTTCTTGGTATTTTGGGTAGCACTTTGTGGACTGATGGTTTGAAACCTTTTTTGATTTAGGTCCTAGTTTGTTTTAGACGTGCATGTGTGCGTTTACAGCATCAAGATATGAGAAAATGAAGACAGAGCCTGTCCACTGGAGGCCCTCGTTGGCAGGCAGGTGTTAAGAGTATCTGGTAGGCAAGCTGAAGGAGGGTTTTTTATCCTTGCTGACCAGAATATGGATGAATGGGGATGGGCGTCAGTGTTAATGTGGAGATCATGGCCACTTTGATTTTCCGCAGAGCACTTTGCTATGGCATCAGCGCACTCGTTCTTCCCTAGGATGCCAGCATGAGCTTTAACCGCAGACTCATAGCTCCTTCAAACAATTTAGCGTAGCGTGGAGATGAAAAGCTTTTGTCATTGCTAGTAAGCTAGAACAGGACTTCAAGCACTGCTCTATAATACACTTCAAGCACGCCCCTTTGCCCTGCGTGTGTGGCACACGTAATGCGCAAGCGTGCGGTCCGGGTATGCCACAAACACGGCAGGGCCAATGCGTTTGTAGCACAAGCAGCAGATGCGCTCGCTGCTGAGCAGCACGTGGCCCTGCTTGGCTTTGCCTAGTGACTCACGGAGGCTCAGAGACTCAGACCTGTGGGCACGTGGATGCATGTGTGTGTGTGTGTGTGTGCGTGTGATAGTGTATGTTTGTCAGACCTGTGGGCAAGTGTATGTGTGTGCGTAGTGTATGCACGTATTTTTACATTTGTTGCACACTTATAATGCACGTGGACGTGTGCCTTGTCCACTGTGCACATTGTAAAAAGAGGCATGCGCAGGTGCTTCACCACTGCCATGCTTCTGGACTCCTCTGTACTTTCGCCCAGTGCAGACCCCAGCCATAATTGAGTCTCAGTACTGCTCTGAACCTGACAAAAGGCCCTACCTGCGCAGGTGCTTCACTACTGCCATGTTCCTGGACTGCTCTGTACAGTGGCCCAGTGCAGACCCTAGCCAGGGCATGACGTGGCCAAGCGGCACGTCTTCAGGAAGCAGCTCTAAGACCTGCAGTGTTTGTGTGTGTGTTGTGAGAGTGTTTGTGTGTGTATTTGTGTGTATGTGTGCGTGTGTGTATTTGTGTGTATGTGTGCGTGTGTGTGTGTGTGCATGAATGCGTGAGTGGGAGCGTGTGTGTGCGTATGTGTGCGTGTATGTGCGTGTATGTGTGTGTATGTGTGTGAATGCATGTGCGTCAGTGCTTGAGTTATAACCCTTTAGCAACGATGCATCATGACCTTGCGATTATTCTCAAGTTAGGTCCTCTACATATGATATACCTCAAAGCATACAGTAAAAAAGTTAGCCCCTTTTCACACAGCTGCTAGTTTGTATTTATCAGGTAAACGTGTCTCGTGTACGGTATAGGAAAATGAAAACGCCACGTAGGTACACACAAGCACGTACCTACACACACACACACACACACACTTATGCAGCGGACGTTTGTGAGATTGCATCTGTAGCTGCCACTGAAGAACCGCCCTACAGGGCCCAGTTTACACAGCATCTGCACCTGCAACAAATGCATTGCAAACAAAGGCACAGCCATGCGTGCGCGTGTTACACCCACCTCCAAAGGGTCCATGCGCCCACATTTGCGGCTGAGCAGCCACGTCAGTTGCTGCCACGTCTTCTCATTCAGTGCCAGCGGACCCTCTACCAGGGCACCTCTACCCTCCTTTCTTTGGCCACTCTGTTCCCCGCCACTGTCCTCCTTGGGCAGACAATGACCAGCAGTGTGAACAATTCTGTCGCTTTCTGTCGGCTCTGCTGGGGGGGGTTGGGTGGGGTCGGCTGAGGGAGGACAGGAGGTCGAGAGAACCACCTGTTGGGGTGGACAAGAGGGACAGGTTAATGAGCAGTCATTACACATAAAAAAGGGAGGGGTTGATTCATGGCACATAGAAAAGGGAGGTTGACTCATGACACATAGAAAAGGGAGGTTGATTCATGACTCATGACACATAAAAAAGGGAGGTTGATTCATGACTCATGACACATAAAAAAGGGAGGTTGAAAGGACAGCTCGTAGGGGCAAAGAACAGGAGGGGCTGGGGTCTGTGGGATCGTGGTACGTTTTCTTAGCCCAAGTGTGATGCAAACACACACACCCACTGGTAGCACACACACCCAATGGTAGCACACCCAATGGTAACAATGGTAACAATGCAAACACAATGATAACAATGCAAAAACACACCCAATGGTAGCACACACCCAATGGTAGCAATTTCATTAGTTTCCGCGATGGAAGACAGTGGCAGATGCTTTGTCGTTTGCAGAGGGGAGTACAGCAAACAACAGCACGCTTGTATGACTGTGCTGCGGTTACGCTGGAGGGAGAGCGTTTGTGCTCTTTGGCAGCATTCAATTATCCTTAATGACCCTTATGGCGACTAAGTTGATCTGTACCATGTAGTTTTCTTTTCCTTACTTTTTTTTGATGCTTACCGTGGTGCCAACTGGTTAGTTCCATTCATATAAAATGACTACGAGCTCAGGTTGCTACACACAACCCTGCAGAATGGCGTCAGTAGCTTTTGGCAGCAGCTTGGCACCACCATCATGGCATGCATCCAAAAGCTACTGCCGTCATTATGTAGGGTTAGGCGTAGCAATTTAGGCGTAGCAACCTAACCTAGTCAGTCATTTATATGAATATGGAACTAGCCTAGTAATCAATACATATGAATACGGAAGTAACCTAGTAGTAATTTTTATACAAACTTGTTATTATTATGAAGATGGAACTAACCTAGTAGTCATATTGCAGAGGCCTAGGTGCACCAACCTAGAAGCCATAGATGCAGGTCATATTGTAGAGGTGCAGGTGTAGGTCATATTGTAGGTGCAGGTCATATTGTAGAGGCCCAGGCGCAGTAACCTAGAAGCCATATTGTAGAGGCCTAGGTGCAGTCACGAGACTGCTGCTGAGAAGTGCACATGAGCACGTGAGGCTTGCAACAGCATCAAAACATGTTGAAATGCATCGGAAGGCAATCAAGGGAAGGTCCATAGCCCAGCACACACCATGCGCTGGAAGGAGACACGTCACACAATCTAGAAACGATATAGTACACAACGATTGCTTGTACCTCAAGCAAAATGAGGTAGATATCTGAGGGCTTGCGCAGAAGGGCGTGTTGTGCCACAGGCCCCTGGGCAGCACCTGTCATTCAATTGGCAGTAATGCATGTTGAGTGTGCTTGTAAGCATGTGTGTTGGGTGTGTGTGTGTGTGTTGTGTGTGTGTGTGTGTGTGTGTGGATTTAAACAGTATATATAGCTTCCTGGGGGGTATGTGAGTGTGGACAGCTCTGTTGCTGCACCTTTTTTGTCTGTTTTACTACTCGCTGTGCGTGTGCAGGTGGCAGCATGTTTCCTGACTATTTTGCGTGTGTCTATAGGTCCACACTGTCTTTAGGTCCACGTTGTCTTTAGGTCCACACTGTCTTTAGGTCCACACTGTCTATAGGTCCACGTTGTCTTTAGGTCCACACTGTCTATAGGTCCACACTGTCTATAGGTCCACACTGTCTATAGGTCCACACTGTCTATAGTACACACTGTCTATAGGTACACACTGTCTATAGGTCCACACTGTCTACAGGTCCACTCTGTCTACAGGTCCACACTGTCTATAGGTCCACACCGTCTATAGGTCCACACTGTCTATAGGTCCACACTGCTACCACTTTTGCTCCTTGCTGCCTTCACCACAGGAGCACGTCTACATTTGTCTGTCCCATTGCCTCCCACACCAAAACTCGCTGTCTATTTACCACCTTGCACCTCACACTGTGTAGTTAAAGAGGTAGCATATCATCCCCACACCTGCCACTCCGAACGCGTGTCCCGGATATCCCCCCGTTGCTGGTGGTGCTCCTGTGCTGCTTTTGGCCACCGCAGGAGAGGATGTGAGGGAGGGGAGGAGCTGGCTGCGGGCTTGCAAGTGATGGGGGAGGAGGGCCTGCTCCGCAGCGTACACTCTAGGAACACACGACAAAGGCACTGTGTTACATTTATGTGGATGAGCTCACTACGGAAGGTACAGATTAGCTAGCTGCGGGTTTGCAGGTGGTGGAGGAGGAGGGCCTGCTCTGCAGTAACCCTTTGGGAACACATGAAAAAGGCACTGTGTTACAATTATGTGGATGAGCTCACTGCACAAGGTACAGATTAGCTGGCTGCGGGTTTGCAGGTGGTGGAGGAGGAGGGCCTGCTCCGCAATAACCCTTAGGGAACACATGACAGCAGTTTGATATGTTTGCGTGGATGCGTTCATTACAGTAGGGATGCATTGGCAGTAGGTATGCAGGAGGGGGGCCTGCTTCGCAGTAACCCTTTGGGAGCACATGACAGCAGTTTGAAATGTTTGCGTGGATGCGTTCATCACAGTAGGGATGCATTGGCAGTAGGTATGCAGGAGGGGTGCCTGCTTCGCAGTAACCCTTTGGGAGCACATGACAGCAGTTTGAAATGTTTGCGTGGATGCGTTCATCACAGTAGGGATGCATTGGCGGTAGGTATGCAGGAGGGGGGCCTGCTTCGCAGTAACCCTTTGGGAGCACACGACAGCAGTTTGATATGTTTGCGTGGATGCGTTCATTACAGTAGGGATGCATTGGCGGTAGGTATGCAGGAGGGGGGCTTGCTTCCAGCGTACGTTGTGGAAGCAGGGAATGAAAGCGAGCAGACTTGCTTTTTAGGGAGGATGCATTCACTACAAGAGACAGGCTGGTGTGCTCAGAGGGGGGTGGGAGGGGGATTTGCTTTGATCTGCTGGGATGCATTAGGATCACTCTAAGAACACATGACCAAAGCAATGCGCTGGAATCATGTGTTTTCATGCAAGTGGGGATGGGATGGCTGAGAGTTTGAAGATAGAAAAAACCACCTGCTCTGCAGCGTGAGCTGGCTGAAAGTATTGGGGATAGAAGAACCACCTACTCTGCAGCGTGAACCATGCAACGAGTACGCACACTTTCCAGCACCTTTCCACGCACCTTTTCACGCATGGCACAAACAAGAAAACAGTTGCAGCAAGCAAAAGGCACCAGGGATGTTTCGGCATATTCGTATAATACGCTGTATTGCATATATAACACATATTTAACCGTATTGAACAAATCGGGCCTGTTGTACGATTGCAAAATTACCGTTTGGAGGCGATTTTTGGCCTTTTTAGGCAGTTTTCCGCCCAAATACAGCCTTCCAGCGAGCTTCCAATGCTATGTTTAATATAAGTATAACATATGATTTGTTAGAACATAACTGGATACGTTTTGGGTTATGTTAAGGCAAACCGGGTCCATTTTTGGGTCAAAAACCGGCACTCCCAAAATTGCTTAAAATTACGATCCTTTAATGCGCGTATTGCTTATTTAACGCGTATTTTACCGTATCGAACGACCCAAATGGCCGTGTGAAACATCCCGGAATGGCACTATAGGGAATGGATTAAGTCCACGCATGGCACTCTGAGAAAAGGAGGGCGCAGCAATTAAAAGGAGCCACAGCCGGACCTGAACCCCCCTCAATATCCGCACCCAGCAACTCATTTCAACCGTGAGTGAAAATGCTTAGAAACAACAGAAATAGGCTTGCATCTCCACAGAGGAAAAGCTTGCATGGTAGGAAGTTAAAAGCCTGGACACACAATAGTCCAAGCAGACCCAAACAGCTTATTTTGAAAGCCTTTGCCTCGTAGTACTGCCCGAGCCACAGGTGGCCTCTGCAGCAACCAGGCCGTGCAAGTCATGCACACAGATCATAAATTAGGATGACCAAAGCCATAGAAATACAGTGTTCAAGATCATATTTTTGGCAGGCACGTACAATGTGTACATATGAATGTGGCCAATCCAAATCATACGAATGCTTTCTACGGGGAGCCCACTCATACATTTGTGTGTGTGTGTGTGTGTGTGTGTGTGTATGCGTGTGTGTGTGTGTGTGTTGCGCTGCACCTGTCACAGTAGGCCTCTGCAGCACCCAGGCTGTGTAAGATGTGCACGTACAGGACAAGCGCTTCTCGATGCCTGCGTAGACGCTCCAGCATCAGCGCACGGATCTCCGGCAGTTGCCCTGGGGTAGGAAGCCATTGGTTGAGTGCGTACTTTCTTTGGTGCTTGTGTAACCATTGCTTGAGCAAGTGCGTTTGTGTAACCATTGCTTGAGCAAGTGCGTTTGTGCGTTTGTGCAACCATTGCTTGAGCAAGTGCGTTTGTGTAACCATTGCTTGAGCAAGTGCGTTTGTGCGTTTGTGCAACCATTGCTTGAGCAAGTGCGTTTGTGTAACCATTGCTTGAGCAAGTGCGTTTGTGCGCTCCTGCTTGTGCACACATGTGCTTTTACGCATGTGTGTTGTGATTCACTGATGCGACAACAGTTGCCTTGCAGGATATTGATGAAATATTATCCTAGCTTTGGTTAAGGTAGAATATAGAACAGCTACATTCTTTTGATGTGCTTGCTGCAAATAAGTGGAGTGGGGTCAAGGTGCTCCGAGTTTGTTATTAAAATAATGTATGCTCTGCACTTCTTGCACTGCGGCCATACAGAAATCGCCTTCTCAATAGAATTTCAATTACTCCCTATGAGGATACAATCACGGTCATATCAGTTTGTTTCACAGATAGAGATGTAGAATTTCAGTAAGCACAGCACCGATTCCCCGACCTTGTTCTTGCCGACACAGAGAGTAAGCTAAACAGGTGCAGGGCAAAGCATCAAGCCTGCGCTTTGCGAGTGAATTGCGCACTAGCACTAGCACTAGGTTCGCACTAGCACTAGGTAGCACTAGCACTAGGTAGCACTAGCACAAGGTAGCACTAGCACTAGGTTCGCACTAGCACTACACTAGCACAAGGTTAGCACTATCACTAGCACTAGGTTCGCACTAGCACTAGGTAGCGCTAGCACTAGGTTTGCACTAGCACTAGCAATAGGTAGCACTAGCACTAGGTTCGCACTAGCACTAGGTTCGCACTAGCAATAGGTACACCTCCATAAAATCGTGAATCGCGCTGTCTAGGGCAGATTGCATTCTGGAGATCCCTGAAAGTGGGGATGCGCATGATGCCCGGAAATAACACGGGAAAGCCTCAATGCTAATAGTCAGTTTTGGATATGCTGTTGCTGAGGAGTCCAGCTTGTTAAAGCCCAACACCAGGGTCAAAGCCTATTGTGGGGAGTAGTTCTTCGTTGCCTGCGTAGTATTCCCTTTTTTCATTTCAGACTATCCGTACCGGTGTCAAAGGCTGTAGTGTGTGCAGTCATAAGGTCCCACTGACTTGCTAAAAGAAAGTTGTTTGTATTAACCCTTTGTTCTAACCCTTTGTACTAATCCTTTGTACTAACCCTTTGTACTAACCCTCTGTATTAATCCTTTGTACTTATCCTTTGCACAAACCCTTTGTACTAATCCTTTGTACTAATCCTTTGTACTAACCTTTTGTACTAACCCTTTGTACTGACCCTTTGTACTGACCCTTGGTACTACCCTTTGTACTGACCCTTTATACTAACACTTTGTACTAATCCTTTGTACTAATCCTTTGTACTAACCCTTTGTACTAATCCTTTGTACTACCCCTTTGTACTGACCCTTTGTACTGACCCTTTGTACTGACCCTTAGTACTACCCTTTGTACCAACCCTTTGTACTAACCCTTTGTATCAACCCTACGCCGCACCAACCGTCAATGGTCCACTTGCTCCTCAAACTACCATAGGAGTAGTTGGTAGTTGGATTGGCACTGCGTCCTATCAAACGTAGGACATACTGAAAACTTATGAACAGTGGTGGCGGCGTTGTAGCCAAGAATTCAACGTACCGTATGGCAGCTTGGTAAGAACATAATCGAGGTCAATGTAGGGGGAGGTGTAGACTAGGTGCCGTAAGCGTTCATACAATGATGGGGGAGGGCCTGCTGCACGTACGAACACAAAAGCAAGAACAGTGAAAAGTGGCACAGGTGAAAACTAGCATTTCAGATGTAGTCACAAAACATTCACAATGGATACAATACAGGTGCAGTATTACGGTTCCAGGTGGGTCTTGCCAGGTGGGATTATGAGATTGCCAGTCAAGAACACATGGATGTGGGAATAAAGAGGCCCAACAGGATCGACAGGCGGGGGACTCCAGGTGAGGTTGGAGATTGCAATAGCACAATAAATAGAACACGGATGCAGGAGAGAGGGAGGGAGGGAGGGAGTGAGGGAGGGAGTGAGAGAGGGAGAGAGAGAGAGAGAGAGAGAGAGAGAGAGAGAGAGAGAGAGAGAGAGAGAGAGAGAGAGAGAGAGAGAGAGAGAGAGAGAGAGAGAGAGAGAG
>Ga0307968_1002431_pt1:10000-15520 | contig 15520 bp, 17 predicted proteins | sample OrgLakmetagen650_FD_201834 | JGI IMG/M metagenome (GOLD analysis project Ga0307968, IMG submission 201834) | Saline water microbial communities from Organic Lake, Antarctica - #650 | ecosystem: Environmental > Aquatic > Non-marine Saline and Alkaline > Saline | place: Antarctica... | reverse complement strand
TCTTGAACTTCTCCACACTCACATTTATCACAAATGCTAGAACCACCATGCCATTTGCAAGACTTCACTCTCAAATGGTGTGCACGCAATCTGAACCTGCTGAAATTCCTCAACACATGTTTGTCCAAATCCTTGTACAAGTAGGAGGGGATAGAAAAAGGAGAGCCTCTAGGACCACTCTCAGAACTCCCACACCACTTGTGATACGTCACTGCTTTCTTGTTTACTGCGCGAGGACATAAAAAATCAGCTGCCCTCCATACCTTCAAATGTCTGAAACGCAAATCGCAAATGAACTCTTGCATGGGGCGGCTGTTGTTGTTGTTGTTGTTGTTGTTGTTGTTGTTGTTGCATGGGCCGGGACAGTGGTAATGAAAAACAACATTCCGACGGGAACCTGTGTGGCTTTAGCATTTTCTGTTTGAACACTGCACTACCTTGCAGTCCATTGAACACAATCGAGACTTGAGCAGACCAGCAAGAACTATCAAAAGAAGCAAGATACAAATATGCCTTCAGCACACGACGTAGAGTCTCACTGTTGAAATCAAGCATGCTATTAAAAAACCTGATGGAAGCACGGAACCAGAAAATTGCAAGGGCTCCTGACCGCATTTTCTAAGCACAGCCCAATTTGTTGTGCTGTTCTTCACTCCAAGATTGCGCCTCAAGGAACACAGATGCCTCTTCTGTAACTGGCTACCAAATTCACTGCCTTCACTCAAATACACTGTGCCCCACATCTGACTCGCATACATCCCAGCAGGAATACCATACACCTTAGACAACCAGAGCATAGCATGTGGCCTACTTTTTTATCGTGACTCTTGGCAAACTCAGAATTCCTGCTCTGTGCAGCCATGTAAGGCCGCACCGCATGTTCCTCAGCTATCTTCGAATTCATCCTTCTATCAAGCAGCATGCCCAAATATTTGAACCTGTCCTTATCTGGAAGCACCAGCCACACCATCGTACGTGAACGGATTCTGCAAAGGAGAGACAGACATACTATTGAAATGAACCACCTCCGACTTGGCCGTGTTCATAGCATAGTCAATCCTTTTTTCTCAGCGTACTTACGAAGCTTGTTCAGCATCGTCTGCATTTCATCAGGGTCATTAGTAGTTAATCCAAGGTCATCAGCATATGAATGGTTACAGATTAGATTAGATTACAAAGGACCGACACCCACTACGTTGGGCTGATGGGTCTGGTGCTGGTACCTTCCAGCACACTGAAAACAGACTGAAACAAAAAAAAAGAAATGAATTTGGAGATATTCAGATAGTGAGTTGATTTGTGCAAGGCAAAACCTGGTAAGACGGGATAAGGATTGCATGCTTGCCACAGCGCTGTCCTGAAGCCTGCCGCTCAGTGCCACTCAGCCGCTCAGTGCCGCTCAGTGCCGCTCAGTGCCGCTCAGTGCCGCTCAGTGCCGCTCAGCCTGCCGCTCAGGCTTCAGGACAGTGCACTGTCCTGAAGCCTAGCACAGCAGTACAGGCATGCTTAGAAGTGTTGAACATGTTAACTCAGGAGGCGTGATAAATAACAAGCACCATCAATAGAGCTGAGCTCACAGGGATTGCAGCAGCGCTTACCAATAAATATACCCAGATTGCAACGGACAGTGCATGCTCCTTAGGCCAAATTAGAAAACAGCTGCTACTCTTCCCTGAAATGCAACGAGCCCATAAACACTCAAATCTGCTAGAACAAATTGTATCTATGATTTATGCTTCACCAGAACCTATCTGCTTCTAGAAAGTAAAAGCCCATAGTGGCATCGCCGGAAATGAATGTGCAGATGCAATTATTGCCAAACACTCTGCCTTACATGACGGAGGTCATAACGTGCACTTTCAGCCTCCAGCCCCAGACGGTAATGCATACACACACCTTTATTGGCTTGCGGCTAAAGACACCGATGAGAATCCCAGCGGAGGAGGGGCAACTACACCTAGGCTTCGTGTAATCTCTGATTTAAAGGCCAAGCTGAAAACAGAAATGTGCAAATCACACAGACTGGGGAGTGCCAAAACAGGCACAGGATATTACAACTACTGGAAGGACCTTCGACTTTTGGTCAATAAACAAGCCACAAATGCTTTCTGGAAAAATAGCAATCTCAGATTCTACGAAAAGCGTAATATTATGAGGTACCGCACTAGTACAATTTTTAATCAAAAACACGCCTACCAGGATGGCTTCTCTCCCGATGCAAACTGCTCCATCTGCCCTTGCACTGATAGTGCGCTTCACATACTCTCAGGTTACCAACACACTAAAATGAGGAACATGATTATAAAACGCCATAACATGGCAAGTGTGCTGATTGTCCAAGCCCTACGAAAGGGACCATGCGGTGCCAACCAAATTGCCTACTCTGACGTAGGCAGCGCAGATAAACTCTAAGAGCAAGGCCTAGATCTGAGAAAAACTGCCAACAAAATACTGCCCTCTTGGCTGCTACCAAAACTAACAGCACATGCTTTAGAAGCCTCTTCTCGTCCTGACGTCATCCTATTTTTACCTAGCACTGTGTGCTCGTCTCGCGTAACCACCCGCAACTCAAATTTTCAACAGCTTGCTAAAGACAAGAAACTAATTCACTCCGGCCACCTCCTGGCCCCAGACTTGGCAGGCACACTCAGGAAAGTTTGCTGAGTAGTCCTGGACCATCGGTAGATGCCCAGTTTGATGTGGTGAGCTGGCTCAGAAAGACAGCTGCTGAAACATGAGAAGACATCGCTCTCATTCCTTGCACACTGCACCGTAGACCACCAAACTTTCAGACTTCATCAATAGGTTTTATTGATAGGCCTGTCAAGTGTCAGGCCTGAACATGGGCTGGGTGGCCCTGGCCAGCAAAACCCCAAACTTTCGGAAATGTTTCGTTTGAAAGTATGCCACAGCGCGCACACCAGCCCACCCCCCCAATCCTAGACCTCACAGGGCCCCCTAAAACACTAAGCCATGGGCCCTGCTGGGGCGGGGGCGTGGCCCTCGCGGAGCGACGGCTGTAACGTGCCACTGTGAACTTTATTTCGGTGGGAAGAGGACAAACCTAGGGGCTAGCTACGCCCCATGACTGGGGCTTCGCCAAAAAAATCTTACCAGCATGTTCGTTCAAAATAAGCATGCAGGAAGGGCGTTCTGCGTTGGCAGGTTGTTTGAGCCTCATTCTGGACTAGCTGATTAATAGCCTGCTAGCTGGTTACATACAAAAAAGGGTTCACCTACTGTTTTTCTGGTTGTTTGGCTGATCGGCTGCTGACTGATCTCGGCCAGCCACAAACGAATCCAGATATTTCGGGGAAATCTCCAGCTGGTGTACTGCTAAAAAATTATTACAAACAGCAGTCGCTGACTTGATGCGTTGCTAGCATTGGAAAAAGATTAATAAGCCGGCTTCGCTGACTTGATGCAGCATGTAAGGTTGGGGGCCCATGTCAAATTTCAGCCCGTGGGGTGGCCTGGGTGAGCCTGGGGAGGCCAAAGTGAAGTTGGGTGGGAAGCCGACAACGCTAGGGGCTCACGCCTCCACGAGGGGGACTTCGCCAAAAAAGGTCAAATATGAGTTTCTTCCTTGTTCCACACCTTGATTCAAGTACACATAGACATAAGATCCCCAATTATTACGCAAACCTATCAATTTTTTATTAAATTGAACCATGAACCACTGAACCTAAACTTTCCGCCGGCGCTTTTGCATGTAGGGTGGCAATGATGTCGCCCAGTTCATTGTACAGTTGTACACCTGAGCATGATGGCCTCTGTACTGCAAAAGCTGCCACTCCAGATGAAGCAGAGGGGCCTAGTAAAGCTGCTTGCAGCAAAGCCCAGTGCTGCTGAGGTATTGGCAGAGAACCCAATGCCGGAGGTGGGTGCGAGCATTATGATGCTCATCTCTGAAGCAAGATACTGAATTTAAAACTTAAAACGTTGGTTAGATGCGTGTCTGCCGGCTGCGTTCTTTTCATTTGCTTGCGAAGCATATCTAATTGTCATCTCTTTCAAATCTTGAAGCCATACAAGCCGCTGTCCTACTCCATCTAGATCATCACGCTGAGAAAAACCAACCTTGCATCTATTCTGGGTCGCCCGCAGGAGTTGGCTTATTGCAAAAAGGGAAGGCACTGGAAGCCAGTGTCAGTGATGCAGGGATGCCAAATGTGCCCGAATTGTCGCAGTAGTCAGGGTCGACGGCGTGCCGCAAAACGCCGTGCCAATAAGCAGCGCGCTGAATAGGTCTGCATCACGCACACTTTTAATTTTATATCTGCATTAAAAGTAGGGAGCCCAAGCCTTGGGGAGTTTCATCTCATTTGCTCAGTATAACTCTCTTGCTTTTTAACTCTATTCCTCTCAAATTTCTCCATCTTTTTTCCTCTCCTCCCGGGAGGCCCCTGCTGTTCTGAGTTTTAGTTAAATTACAAGCCGCATGAAGTTCTTGTTGTTGTTTACGTCCTTGTTGGGCACAACCATTTTGGTGAACCTTGTCCATGTTTTTCTATTTGGGACTTAATTTTATTATTCATCCCTAAGAGCTGATTGTATGGGGTACCATCTGCAAGTGAACCTTCACAGACTTTTTTAAATGTTGCAATGAGGTGGCAGAGGGACTTGTTTGGCTTGTTTCTTTGCCGTACCCTTCCGTCTGTTGTGGATCCTGTCACCCTTCCTCAGAGGGTGTGCTTCAATTCACACACAACACAAGACAAAGGCACAAAGTACGTCGAGGAAGAAACCAAGGTTGGTCTAAAGCGATCGCATCCCAAATGCGATTCAATAGCACTTCAGAGCTCCCAATATTGAATGCTGTTCAGCATGCAAATCACTCAGGAAAACAGGTTTGTTCAGAACGTGCCTGGGTAAGATTAAGGACGTTCTTGGAACGGACAAGAACGTTATAAAAAAGACATTTTCACCAAGAACCAAGAAAGTTCTTTGTCCCACAAGATCGTTCTTAGCTTTCCACGAACGTTCGGGAAAAGCAATGATCTGAACGTTCTAGCCACGTAAGAACGTTCTTGAGAGGTAAGATTGTACAGACGGCGTCACTGGATTTTGAGGTACTCCGTCTGTACGTACAGGCCCGGCCTGTGCATTCTAGATCTGCTGGGAACGTTCCTGGGAGATTTCTACGAGTGGATAAGTAGTCTTGAAATTGACTGATATAACAATAACTATTCAGGATGCAGGCATGCTCTTACTAAAACGCTATGAGATATGATAAGGTAAGAAAGTCAATCATAAATTCCAAGGCAAATGGGAACAAAGTAAATGTTTTTAATGATTGATTTAAATTTTAGATGCTTCCAAGCATGGCAAAAAGGAAATGAAATTTATAGTATAGTGATCACACCCGGCTGAAAATCGGAGCGGAGGATTTTAATAAATTTAACGAATTTGATGGTTGAGCAAATTAGCAACTTTCACTCATTTGCTCATAAAATTTGGAGAAATTCGGAGACTTTTCGGAGCGGTTAGAATTGCAACTTTTGGAGATGTTACAGTATA
>Ga0307968_1002431_pt1:0-5000 | contig 15520 bp, 17 predicted proteins | sample OrgLakmetagen650_FD_201834 | JGI IMG/M metagenome (GOLD analysis project Ga0307968, IMG submission 201834) | Saline water microbial communities from Organic Lake, Antarctica - #650 | ecosystem: Environmental > Aquatic > Non-marine Saline and Alkaline > Saline | place: Antarctica: Organic... | reverse complement strand
GGGCAGCAGCAGCGGCAAAGCAAGCAGCAGCAGCAACAGCAGCGTCACTCCAGCCAGGCGGTCTAGCCCCCCTTTCGACATTGTGCTTGCATGCGACGTTCTGTATGAAAAGGATGCGGTGGAGCCTATTGCCAAGCTGTTGCCAAAGTGAGTGTGGAATGGCGCACGCGTCTGAACGTTCCGCGTTTGCTTAATGTATATGTAGGGTTTGCCAGAACCATATATATACGGTGCATATACGGTATTTTTGGCAGGGGAATCACCAAATATACGGTCATATACGGTGTATATATACGATTTTGGCCAACCCTATGTATATGTGTCGAATTCCTTCGGCTGCTATGGGGGATATGATCTTCCCTGCCTCTGTGTAGCCACATATTTTTTCTGTTTTTGTGAGTGCAAGCGCACTGTGAGGATTGCCCACAAACTTGGATCGCCCACGTCTTTTGTCTGCAGGCTGCTGCGTACTTGAGTGAGCATGTGTGGTTAGTGTGAGAGTGCTGCCAGGACTGCCCATACAGTTGATTTGCCCTACCCCTTGTCTGCAGGCTGCTGCGGCCCCAAGGTGGGGTGTGTGAAAGCGCACTGTGAGGATCGCCCACAAACTTGAATCGCCCACGTCTTTTGTCTGTTTTCAGGCTGCTGCGGCCCCAAGATGGGATGCTGTTGCTTGCTGACCCTCCCAACAGGACGGTAGCAAACAGGGAGCGCTTCATGCGGCTGGTGGCAGGCAGCGGAGAAGGTAGGTTCGAGATGGGGCCAGAGGACAAAGTGAGTAAGGTTGGCCAGAACCGTATATACACACCGTATATGACCGTATGTATGGTGATTTCCCTGCCTAAAATACCATATGTACGCTTCATTGTATATACGCTTTAATATATGGTTCTGGCCCACCCCAAATGTAAGTTTTGTGGCGAGGAAAAATGACAAAAGCAGTCAGACCTCCTTTGGCAGGACAATGGTACAGGGTTTACAAAGGGGGTAACCGGCAGCCACATGTGTTGGGTTGCTAGGCATTGCTGTATCAGCCAGCGTACACATTAAGGACAATGGTAAAGAGGGAGCGCTTTGTATGGCTGGTGGTGCAGGCTGGGCAGCGGAAGGGGGTGTAGCAGTTAGTTAGAAATGAAAGTGTGTTTTGATGAGGCGGTTGTTTTATGTTTAAAGGCGAAACCTCGGTACTGGAGCTCATTTTTGTGTTGTGATGAGGGGGCAGTCCTTCAACGCTGAGTGGTTGGAGAATGCTTACAAGCAGCTATTGTAACCATTGTAACCATTCTTAAGCAGCTGGATTCCTGATATGCTAAGGGGGCCGCTACGATGAGCTGAACCATGTTCGGTTGCACTTACGAGCGCTGCAGAGCAGTGAATTCATCCTTTATGGACTGGCTTCCACTCCGTTGGCATTGCCGTGGTTTTGCGTGCGTGCTGTGCTGTGCTGTGCTGTACTGTGCTGTTTTGCAGGGAGAGGGGGGGAGAGAGGGGGAGAGCACTTTTTGCGTGCGTGCTGTTCTAATTTGGGCACGCACTGTGGCCTGCCTGCCCTCTTACATCTTCTGCCTCTTATATCTTCTACCTGATGCCCATTGCTTTGTCGTCCTAGCAAATCTGGGCACGTCCCATGCCCCTCTTTGTAAGTGCAGGCAGGAGCTGAGGTCTGAAGCTGAAGAACGCCACTGCCTTGTTGTAAATGTAATGTTGTAAATGTCAATGTTGTGTTGTCAATGTTGTAAATGTGCAATGCTGTAAATGTTATTGTAAATGTCAATGCTATAAATGTTATTGTAAATGTCAATGTAAATGCTGTAAATGTCACTGCTTTGTTGTTTTTAGAGCGATGTTGCACCCCTCTGTGCAAACGCAGGCAAGAGCCGAGGCCTGCATCTGACTGTGAAAGAGCAATGGATAGCGCCTTGCCACATTCACGACCTGGACAGCGAAATGGTGGGGGGCCTTGGGGCCCAAGGGGCAGACCAGGTGAGGGCGTCTGAAGTGTGTTTATGTTTATAATAGGGAGGAAATGCTGAATGGAATTTACGATTTGGACAACGAAATGATGGATGGCCTTTGGCTGTAAGGTGCAGACCAAGTCCGGGTGTTTTATGTGTGTTTACTGTTCAAGATAAGGGAGGAAATGCTGAATTAAAATCACGACCTGGGCAACAAAAGGTCGATTATTACTATGATGATACGTTATTACGATTTGGACAGCAAAATAGTGGGGGCCTTCAGGGCGTGAGGGGTGGGTGTTCAGACAGCAAGATGGTGGGGGCCTTCAGGGCGTGAGGGGTGGGTGTTCAAAGTGCAGCACCCATGCCATGGTGCGTGCATACCACGGTGTATGCATTGCAAATATTTGGGGTTGGCCAGAACCGTATATGTGCACCGTATATGACCGTGATCTGCTTAAAACACCGTATATACACCGTTAATACATGGTATGTGGTTATGGCCAAGCCGACATATGTAACATATGACTTAACTCTCTGCATCTTCCCCAACAGATATACACCGTTATTACATCATATATGGTTATGGCCAACCCTACATATGTAACGTATGATTTTATTTTTCTGCATCTGCCCCAACGGACGCTGCGGGCAAAGTCCAATGCGCTACTGCCACACTTGCACTCTCAAGCGCCTGTTCAATTTCACAGCATGAAGTGCATCCAAGTATCCAACTTCATAGTATGAAGTCCATCCAATGCGCTACTGCCACACTTGCACTCTCAGGCGCCTGTTCAACTTCACATCATGAAGTGCAAGGGCGTAGAGCAAGACACTGTTGGGATCAAAAACTGAGGCAGCTGATCTGACACTGGATAGCCAGCTTTCGGATGCAAGGTCAGAAGTATGTACATACACATGCTTAGCATCGCAGCTATTTTGCCAATTACCATGTATGCAATGCACATATTACCCACACCGTCTGAGACATTTCTTTTATTTTCCACCGCACTTCTGACACGTTGTGAAGAGGAAGGAGGTATAGAGCAGCGTAGTTATTCTTTTCTTTTTGTTCTTATAGCAGAGTTAAGGTCTGCCCTTGAGTTGATAAACATTGCTTTCCTTAGACGTGTGCAACTAAACTTCTATTTTATGTTTTTTCTAGCCTATTTCTTTTGTTTAGCCAGGTAAGGTTTCAGGCTTTTGCCAAGCTTCCGCTGAGATGCCCTTTGAGGCATATATATAGGGTTGGCCAGGACCATATATATACGGTGTATATGCGGTATTTTTGGCAGGGAAATCACCAAGTATACGGTCAAATACGGTGTATACATATGGTTCTGGCCAACCCTACATATATAGCGATGTAACCTTTCCTTAGACGTGTGCATATGTGTGTGTTGTCTGAGTGGCTTGGATGAAGGCTGCTTGTGTTTATTGATGCGAAGGTGGGGAGGATTGGCAGCATGGTTAGTCTGGTTTGCTTGTGAAAGCTGGAATGTCAAGCTCAATCGTACGGGAGGACATAAGCACAGGAGGACACAAGCGCCTGTGATCCCGATCCGCTCTCTGATTCCTTAAAATGCAACAACACTCATTTTGATTCAATAGGTTCAGACTTGCCACTTTTATTTACGCTTGATGACAATTCAGATCATCAGCAGAACAGGTTCATCTGATTAGAACAAGTATTTGACCGACTTAAAGAGATATTAATCGAGACATCCATTTCACCTCGTTGGTCTTTTTTCTCCTCGTCTGCTGGAGGAGTTTTGCGGTACCTGGTATCTTAGTAGTCCTTTTCCTTATTTGATATGTAGAGTGGTTTTCACTGCCTGTGTAGTGTGTCAATTGCCATTAAAATCAGCAATAGCCTAAAAAGGAAAGAAAAGAAAAGACTCTGCTGGTAGTGGTGACACAGCCAGCATGATTTAGGGAGGGGGTTACTTAGGTGCCCGCACCAGGCAACCCCCCACCGCGCAAACAATTACAAAGAATTTAGTGTGGGTCAGGGGGGTTGTGTGCCGTAGCACCCGGACCCAATCCTTGACTGTTGTTGCTTGTGTCATATTGCAGTGCATACCTTGTTTTAATGAGTGCAGATGCATGTCTGATGGAGTGTTCATTCAGTGTGTGTGTCAGTTTTTTAATCTTATGGTAGTCCAGATTAAGGTCTGCCAGAGGTTTGTCTGTGTGGTCTTTGTAGATAGTCCCCACAGCTCCAACGAGGATCACGTGAAGCTTGACTTCCCTGTATCCTTGTCTGTTTAGGTTGGCAATAAGCATGCTGTGCTGTGCTTTTGCTTTTTGGAGTTGGGGATCGGGCCTAGTGTCTTCACAAAATTTAAACTCAATCAGGTGAACCTCCCACTGGTTTGGATTCAGTTTTTGTCTTCAGCAAGCTGTTGAGAATTTGAATTGCGGGTGGTTACGCGAGAAGAGCATACAGTGCTAGGTAAAAGTAGGATGGCGTCAGGACGAGAAGAGGCTTCTAAAGCATGTGCTGTTAGTTTTGGTAGCAGCCAAGAGGGCAGTGTTTTGTTGGCAGTGTTTCTCAGATCTAGGCTTTGCTCTGAGTGTTTATCTGTGCTGCCTACGTCAGTGTAGGCAATTTGGTTGGCACCACATGATAATAATCAGCACACTTGCCATGTTCATCATTTTAGTGTGTTGGCAACCTGAGAGTACCTATTGTTAAATGCATCAGATGGGTCATTGAGAGTTTCCGAAACGCAGACCTTTTTGTAGTCCCAAAGAGAGGTTGCCTTATTTTTAGGCAGGGTCAAGGGGTTGCACCTCACAATACTGTGTGTCATTATTATGTATTCGTATTCTGAGTTTGGTAGCATTGCCTTGAGCCTATGCTGCCTTTTCAACTTCCTCTTGACTTAGCGCATACTTTGAAAGTTGAGGCAGCAACGTGGCATGAAGATGGTTCTTGCGTATGTGACCAATGTCCTGGTGAAGATGAACATGTTCAGAACGAGGTGCATGCTCTTTTAATTTGCCAAGACCATCGAGTTTGTGAGCTGAGGAAACACTTTT
>Ga0307968_1002426_pt1:2500-15528 | contig 15528 bp, 21 predicted proteins | sample OrgLakmetagen650_FD_201834 | JGI IMG/M metagenome (GOLD analysis project Ga0307968, IMG submission 201834) | Saline water microbial communities from Organic Lake, Antarctica - #650 | ecosystem: Environmental > Aquatic > Non-marine Saline and Alkaline > Saline | place: Antarctica... | reverse complement strand
TTGGGGTGGGTGGTGGGGTTTGTGTGTGTGTGTGTGTGTGTGTGTGTGTGTGTGTGTGTGTGTGTGTGAGTGAAATGAGATGTCAGTGTCTGAGATACTGGTCTGGAAGTTAAGAGCGTATATACATTTTGTTGCACTGTGTTCTTGTGCAGTGAGAGTACTTCTGTTGCGTATGAACCACAAGTAGAAAGTACAGACTGCAGCGCCTCCTTGATGGAGTGATAGCCGCCTCATTTGGCAAGGCCAAGGTGTCGTAAATATCCTAGAAAAGAATAGAAAACCTATTAGGCAGTGGGAACTACTCCCTGCAAATGAACCCCTCCTAGCTTTTCCTTATTAATTGTGGGGAGCAGTTTTCTTACTGCCTGCGTAGTCTCTTCCTTTTTAGGGATACTTAATCTCTTTTCTAGGAATACTTGGTTACTTAATCTCTTTTCAAGGGATAATCTATTTTCTCTTCTTTTCTAGGGGTACTTAATCTCTTCTTTTCTAGGGATACTTACGACACCTCGGTGTCACCGTATGAGACGGCTGTCTCTCGCACTCTATCACCTTTTGTTTTTATCCCTAGCTGACTGTCCTCTGACCATCTCTCATTCAGATGCTACAGATGTCACAGATAAACCATCAGTCAAAAAGTGTGACTGCTAGGCTGCGTATGTAACATCTCTCATTCATTTCTGCAGGGAGATTACCTAAGAGGGAGGCACGAGCAGCTGCCGTACAACAACAGCACCATCCGCAGCTCGTACCATGTGCGCGACTTTGAAGTGCACAAGCTCATGCAGGTAAGCAGTAATCTTCACGCAAATGAGAGAGCAAGCCAGCAATGTGCGCGACTTTGAAGTGCACAAGCGTATGCAGGTAACAAATAAATTTCACGCACATGAGAGAGCAAGTTGGAAATGTGCGCGACCTTGAAGTGTACAAGCTTATGCAGGTTTACAAATAAACTTTACGCACATGAGAGAGCAAGCCGGAAATGTGCGCGACTTTGAAGTGCACAAGCTCATGCAGGTAACAAATAAACTTTACGCACATGAGAGAGCAAGCCGGAAATGTGCGCGACTTTAAAGTGCACAAGCTTGTGCAGGTAACAAATAAACTTTACGCACATGAGAGAGAGAGAGAGAGAGAGAGCCGGAAATGTGCGCTAATTTGAAGTGTACAAGCTTATGCAGGTAACAAATAAATTTCACGCACATGAGAGAGCAAGCCGGAAATGTGCGCGACTTTGAAGTGCACAAGCTTATGCAGGTAACAAATAAACTTTACGCACATGAGAGAGCAAGCCGGAAATGTGCGCGACCTTGAAGTGTACAAGCTTATGCAGGTAACAAATAAACTTTACGCACATGAGAGAGAGAGAGCCGGAAATGTGCGCTAATTTGAAGTGTACAAGCTTATGCAGGTAACAAATAAACTTTACGCACATGAGAGAGCAAGCCGGAAATGTGCGCGACTTTGAAGTGTACAAGCTTATGCAGGTAACAAATAAACTTTACGCACATGAGAGAGCAAGCCGGAAATGTGCGCGACTTTGAAGTGCACAAGCTTATGCAGGTAACAAATAAAAGTTAACGCACGTGAGAGAGGAGTGCGCGTGTGCGACGCTACAGTGTAAAAGCTAATGCAGGTAATAGAATGTGCCCTACCGTAGACATTAAGAGTTAGCATGTGCGCCACTTTGAGGTGCATGAGCTCATGCAGGTAAATTATAATGTGCCCTACCGTGCGAATGAAAGAGCTGGCTTGTGTGCAAAGTGCGCGAGCATATGCAGGTGAACCACTACAATGTGAAAGAGTGAATGCAATCAGGCATAACACCTGAAGTATCCTAATGGAACTGAGACCGTAAATGTAACCATTATGACCCAACACAGCTTGCAAATGGTGCGTTTGTGTGTTTAACACAGACCATTCATAATGTACTCCATTGAAGATGTGCGTACACAGTTTTGGTTGACCTGTAAGCGAGACCAGTAGTTTTGAACCAAGGGATTGTGAGAGGGTGAGTAAGCATGAAGCATGAAGGGAGTGTGTAATGAGAAGGTCAGATCCATGTCCACAGAAAACTTAGGGTGTCTGCACGTTATATTTAGCAGGGCACGTTGAACTCTGCGTTTGTTCATACACGTTTGTTCCTGGCCAACTCCATAAGGGCCGTAAAAGGGTGTTGCTTGGTGCGACTGCATACCACCTTTGTTGCCCCCAAGTTCATCCCTGGACGAGCTTGGCGAGCTTGGACGAGTCTGTTGACAAGCTTGTACGAGTCTGTTGCAACGTTTTCCCAATTCTCGTCATTACGTACCAGTGTACTGCTGTCAGTAAGAGAGCACACACACATACACACACACACACACACATACACACACACGTGTCCCTCCTAAACTGCCGTAAGCACTTGCATGCGTCTTTAAATTACATGTACAGATTCAGGAGCCCATCGACATCTTCCTGTCCCACGACTTACACGTACAGATTCTTCCTGATTCTCGACTTACATGTACAGATCCTTCCTGACTCACGACTTATATGTACAGATTCAGGAGCCCATCGACATTTTCCTGTCCCACGACTGGCCGTGCAACATTGCGCAATTTGGAAACACACAAGAACTGCTGCGGAAGAAGTCATTCTTGGCAGCAGAGGTGCGCACAGTGTTATGTTGGTCGTGTGGGTACACAAGGCCTGCATTCCATTATATACAGTGCCTGCACTGCATTTTAACATTTATACAGTGCAAGTGGTTTTACAGTGGAGGTGCGCACAGTGTTACGTTTGTTCATGTGGGCACTCAAAGCCTGCATTTCAATATATTATATATATATAGTGGTTTTGCAGTGAAGGTGCGCACAAAGTTACGTTTGGTAGTGTGTGTGTGGGCACGCAAAGTTTGCATTTCGATTACACAGTTCAGGTAGTTTTGCAATGGAGGTATGCGCAGCATCAACCCTTTCAAGGCAGATTTATCATATTCTTCAAGCTGCAGATGCTCATGACAGTAAAAATGGACGTAGTGCAACCCATGCAAGCATATTTACATAAGGCTGTGAAATGTGCCAATGCAAAGAAGAAAATTTTGCATTGAAGGCAAGCTGATTATAAATAAGATCCTGCTATTCAGCATTTTGTAAGAACCTCAACTGACATCCTGGCAAATTTCCAACCTGTCTGCCCCCACCTCACAATAGGAGGATTCTCCTGCTAACGAGCAGCTGCTTCGTGCCATGCTTTGCATTGATTTCAAGTGAAACAAACTACCAATGAGCTGCTGTGTGTCCTTGTGTGTATGTGTGCGTGTATGTGTGTGCGTGCTTGTGCGTGTGCGTGTGTGTGTGCGTGTGTGTGTGTGTGTGTGTTTGCGTGTGTGTGTGTGTGCGTGTGCGTGGCACTGCAGAAATAACCCCACGCCTTGCTTTACATCGATTTACTGATACACAAACTGCCAACAAGCTGCTGCTCCACGCCCCGCGTCCTTCTCTGTAATGATTCGCCGTTTAACAAGCTGCATTCCCACCCTTGCCAAACACAGATTGCATCCGGTGAGCTGGGCTCCCCTGCCAACGAGCAGCTGCTCCACGCCCTGCGCCCTGCCTACTGGTTCGCAGCCCACCTACACACAAAGTTCCCTGCCTTGGTACCCCACGAAGAGGAGCCCCCAACGCCGTCTGGGGCTGCCCCTGCTGGAGATGGTGGTGGTAGTTGTGGCGCGAGCTCTGCTGCTGCTGCTGCTGCTGCTGCTGCTGGTGGCCTGGGTGGCAGTGTTGGTGGGGTGGGTGCTGTAAGGAGTGGGAATGGCGCACACGCCAGTGGCAGTGGGACTGGTGCACACGCCAGTGGGAGTGGGACTAGTGTGCACGCCGGTGGGAGTGGGAGGGAGGATGGGAATGGGGGAGGTAGGGGTAAGGGTCATCCGGCAACGCGGTTCCTAGCGCTGGACAAGTGCCTTCCAGGCAGGGACTTCTTACAGGTGTGTGTGTGTGTGGGGGGGGGAATGGGGGGGGGCATGGGCGTGGGTGAGTGGGTTGGTGTTTGTGTGGGTGCGGGGTGGTAGATGTGAATGTGGGTGTGGGCGTGGGGTGGTGGATGCGGATGCAGATGTGGGTGTGGGTGTAGGTTTAGGTGTGAGTGTGGGTGTGGGTGTGGGGTGGTGGATGCGGATGTGGGTATGGGTGTAGGTGTGAGTGCGGGTGTGGGGTGGTGGATGCGGGTGTGGGTGTGGGTGTGGGTGTGGGTGTGGGTGTGGGTGTGGGTGTGGGTGTGGGTGTGGGTGTGGGTGTGGGTGTGGGTGTGGGTGTGGGGTGGTTATGCGGATGTGGCTGTTGGAGTGGGCACGGGTGGTGGTGGTGGTGGTGGGGGGGGTGTAGGGCCTGTAATGGGCAGTCTTGCACTCTTAATGTGTTGCAATGTGATGAGACATAAGGTTAGCCAAAATTGTGTGTGTATATATATATACATGTATATATATATATATATATATGCACACTGTATCTGACCCTATGTGTGGTCGTTTCCCTGTTGAAAACACGGTTTGTACAATGTACACAGGGTATGTGTACACGTGTGGCTTTGGCCAATGCTATGTATATGTGTGTGTGTGTGTGTGTGTGTGTGTGTGTGTGTGTGTGGTTCAGGACAACCCTTGCATAACGAGCAACGGTCACGCAATTGTGCATGCATTCCGTCTGCCTCTCATAGGAGCAAAAGGGAGGTTGCATCAGCAATGGAGCGAGAGCAGTTGACAAGGCCACAGTCGCGCATTTTTTCATTACTCATGCCGAAAATGTTTTGCACAATCTTCCCCTGTAATTCTAACACTGTTTGTCCTCCATGAAACGGTGATAACGAATGTGCCTTCTTTTGCTTCGTTGCAAGAGCAAGACAGCTTATGTACATACGCATAAGGCGTATTGGCGTGATATTGGCGTGATCTTGGCGTGATCTTGGCGTAATGGCGTACCGGCTTGGCCTGATACCTTGGCATATTGTTGTGTTGGCGTGGCCTGACGTATTGGTGTATTGACGTGATAAATGACGTATTGACGTGATAAATGACGTATTGGCGTGAAATTGGCGTGACGTGTTGGCGTGATATTGGCGTGATGTTGGCGTGATGGCATTTTTGCATGGCCTGATACATTGGCATATTGGTGTGTTGGCGTGGCCTGACGTATTGGTGTATTGGCGTGATAAATGACGTATTGGCGTGAAATTGGCGTGGCCTGACGTCTTGGCGTGATATTTGTGTGATGTTGGCGTGGCCTGACGTGTTGGCATATTGGTTTGATGTTGGCGTGGCCTGGCATATTGGCGTATTGGCTTGGCCTGACGTATTGGCGTATTGGCGTGACGTTGGCGTATTGGCTTGGCCTGACGTATTGGCGTATTGGCGTGATTTTGGCGTTTTGGCATATTGGCGTATTGGCTTGGCCTGACGTATTGGCGTATTGGCGTGACATTGGCGTATTGGCGTATTGGCGTATTGGCGTGGCCTGACGTCTTGGCGTGATATTGGTGTGATGTTGGCGTGGCCTGACGTATTGGCATATTGGTGTGATGTTGGCGTGGCCTGGCATATTGGCGTATTGGCTTGGCCTGACGTATTGGCTTGGCCTGACGTATTGGCGTATTGGCGTGACGTTGGCGTATTGGCATATTGGCGTATTGGCTTGGCCTGACGTATTGGCGTATTGGCGTGACGTTGGCATGGCCCATTTGAGCTCTTGTCCAGAGTTTCCCCTCCATGCATCCTGAGCTTTATCAGCACAGACTTGTCCCTTCCATTCTCTCACACAAAATCTCACACGCACTCTCACACGCACAGGTAGTAGAGGTGGAGGCCAGAGGGCCGTTAGAGTTTGAGTACGATCCGGAGTGGCTAGCCATCATGCGCACCACAAACGACACCGTTAATCTGCGGCACCAACACAGGTGCGTGTAAGTGTGTGTGAGTGTGTGTGTGCGTGTGTGTGAGTGTGTACATATGTGCGCACCGCAAACAACAACGTTAATCTGCGGCACCAACATAGGTGCGTGTGAGTGTGTGTGAGTGTGTGTGTGTGTGTGTGTGTGTGTGAGTGTGTTCGTGTGTGCGCACCGCAAACGACACCGTTAATATGTGGCACCAACACAGGTGTGTGTGTGTGTGTGTGTGTGTGTGTGTGTGTGTGTGTGAGTGTGTACGTATGTGCGCACCGCAAACAACAACGTTAATCTGCGGCACCAACACAGGTGCGTGTGAGTGTGAGTGTATGTGTGTGTGTGTGTGTGTGTGTGTGTGTGTGTGTGAGTGTGTACATATGTGCGCACCGCAAACAACAACGTTAATCTGCGGCACCAACATAGGTGCGTGTGAGTGTGTGAGTGTGTGAGTGTGTGTGTGTGAGTGCGTACATATGTGCGCACCGCAAACAACGACGTTAATCTGCGGCACCAACATAGGTGCGTGTGAGTGTGTGTGTGTGTGTGTGTGTGTGTGTGTGTGTGTGTGTGTGTGTGTGTGTGTGTATGTGTGTGCACCGCGCGTGTACTTGTACATTTGTGTCCATTTAATAAAGACCGTGTGATCCTGCGCTGAATGATGCATCAAAACGTGTATTTCCTGCTCACAAACCCCGACAGATAGCTTTAAATAGTGTCCGTTGTGTACTGTGTACAGTCTCATAGCGAGGTGCACTAAATTGGCGTGCTGCCACTGCTACCAGTGCGATGCTTTGATTGTGTGCTCCTCAAATGAATGGCTAGCAGCTTAGTCCGCATATTGGTGGTACCTTTTCCCATTCATAAGTATTTGCAACAAGTGCAAACGTGGGTCCTTAGCCCATTCAGGCCTTTTGTGGTTCTTGTGTGGTTTCGACCAAAGTCAGATTCCACTCCAATTCTAAAGTTATAACAAAAAAACGCAGGTTCCTGCAGCTGACACCTCTTACTTGCACCACTTTTTCTTAAGGCCATCCAAGGCACACACACATACACACACACGCCTGAGCTCCATCTCACGTTGACCCTGTGTAGTGATGCTTCTCTCTCCGCCGGCTGCTGCTGCATTGACCAAGTTTAGCACACGTACACACACACACATACACGCGCACACACACGTACACACACACATACACACACGTGCGTGTCCACACATACACACTCCCCTCTCGTAGGCCTTTACCAGGCATGGGCGGAATGAGATCAGGTCCCAAGCCTTCAGACACCAAATTAGTTGAGCAGGTGCGAAAAATATTTGAGACGTCTTGAGGCAGCAATCCAATTGTGCGCGCGATTGTAGGGTGAGGCGCACGTTGAGAGGAGGACAATCTTCTATTTCCTTGTGTTGAATTGAGATCTGCAAGTGTTGAATTGAGATCTGTAAGTGTTGAATTGAGATCTGTAAGTGTTGAATTGAGATCTGTAGGTAGGCATAGGGTAATTTGGATGATTGTGGTATGGGACCGTGTCAGCCTGGCTCCACAACGCCTGTGTTGCATGCTCGTCTTTCCTGGCCTTGGTCAACAATGTTTTCGCCTATAATGATTGTGGTATGGGACCGTGTCTGCCTGGATCCACAATGCCTGTGTTGCATACTCGTCTTTCCTGGCCTTGGTCAACAATGTTATCGCCTATAATAATTGTGGTATGGGACCGTGTCTGCCTGAATTCACAACGCCTGTGTTGCATACTCGTCTTTCCTGGCCTTGGTCAACCATGTTTTCGCCTAAAATGATTGTGGTGTGAGACCGTGTCTTTCTGGCACCACAACGCCTGTGTTGCATACACGTCTTTCCTGGCCTTGGTCAACAATGTTTTCACTTAAATCACGTTTGCACATCTGCAGGATCTTAATCAGAGAGGCAACCAAACCATCTCCCGCCACGTCCATCCCACCGCACACACACGTACATGCATACAGTGCAAATATGCTGCACTCACCGTAGCTTCGCCCACCTGTCAGCGTTGCTTGCATTCCCCCTCCTGTCCTGACCAGAGATTGACAGCTCACAATGCTTGACACATACGCACGTCTGCCACAATGCAGGTCCTTGAACAGAGAGGTAGTCAAGCCATTCCCCACAATTTCCAGCCCACAGCCCCCGCGTACGACCCATCTGCTCAGGGCCCCAAAGCCAAGGGCAAGATGCCCACCCAATTTATGCGAAACCCTCAGGTGATCTTTGTATGTATCTCTGATGCTCTCTTGTGAAGGGTCATCGTTGAAAGGCGTCATGTGCTTGGGATAAAACGACATACGAGCATGTGTATCTTTGAACGCAGTTGCATGAAACTGTGTGCATGTGTCCACTGAGTGAGAGAGGGAGTGCAGTGCGCCTGGCTTCCCTCTTCTACGCAGTGTGGATGGTTGTATGTATTTACAAACATCTGGAGGCCGGAAGCATCTTGCATTTTGTCATTGTTGCCAAGGTTGCACATGCACGTCAAGATTACCAATGTATATGTGAAATTCAGTCAAATTCCTGACATGCAGCCCCATTGAGCTATGCACACATCAACTGCAACCAGTGATCATTCCAGCAACTTGTAAGCTCATTCAATAACAGGATCCTTTACAAATCTAGCAATTCATCATCATCAAGTCAAGTCATCCATTCCAAGATCCTTTACAAATCTAGCAATTCATCCATCATCAAATCAAATCATCCGTTCCAAATCACTCACAATCGTTCTAATTTTCCCCCAACACCTCCTCTTGAACGCTGCAGACGGTGGCGCTCCTGGACATGCTACAACTACCCTACAACCTGGACCATGCCGAGGCAGCATCAACCTATGCGCAGGGTCCCTCAGGTGGACGAGGGGGAGGCGGCCGTGGTGGTGGTCGTGGGGGCGCCTACATGGGTGGCAGGACAGGTGGGGGGTACATGGGTGGCCACGTGGTCATGCCAAGGGCAGAGGGAGCGGCTCCGCCTCCCCCCCCACCCGTGGCAGCAAATCCAGAGGAGATTGATTTGGATAGTGAGGAGCATGCAGAGGTTGAGGCGGCAAGACCGCATCCGCCTGCGGTTGTGGCCGACAATCCAGAGGAGATCGACATTGGCGGGGATGATGAGGGGTCAGGAGGGAGGAACCAGCAGGACGAGGACGCGATGTTTAAACCTTTGCAGTTTTAAGAAACTTGGTTGGCGGGATTTGTGCAATAACCCGAGTAGGAACGTTGTTGAGGATCCTTTCCCCAAATTAAATTAGAACTTGCACCTGGTTCTAAGGATTAAGCGTTAGTATCCTCCTAGACACTCCTTCTAGGCGTCCTCCTCCTGATCAAGGAGAACATCGCTATGTCCACACCAGCTGATTTAAATTCTTTTTCTAAATTTCTTGGAGGTTTGATAGTACAAGCGCTGCCAAAAGTGCCAACAAAGTCGATTTCGACTTTGTATCAAGGAACATATAAAATTACACCATAAATTAAGTCGATGATTTAAGGCTATACTTTTGCACTACAGTTGGAGCATGCCGAGCAGAGAAGAGGAGCCTGAGATGGTGGAAGGCGTAAAGTATGTGCTATACCGCATTTCTGCCCTTCGTATTTGAAAGTCAGAACTGCCTGCTTTGTTGGGTCTCCGATCCATGCCCACTGAACAACACCGGCACACACAACATAGGCCTGATGGAGCTAAGGCTGTGGAGGTGGGCGAGGGTGCAGCTGGCAAGGCTGATGGAGGTGAGGCCATGCATGTAGTCTTTCAGGCACACCCAGTGTTCCCTGCATGTGCATGGAGCTGATCAATGCAGGGCTTCTGTATGGACTGTGTTGCCAAGGAGAAGGCTTTTGTATGCCCTCTTGGTATGACGCAGGCATCAGGCATCAGCATGCATGCAGGCACACTATAGGCAAATAACCATACACAAACTTCCATGAACACATGCACGGCGAGCCTTCCCTCAACTGCACTTGCACACGGTTGTGAACACCCTTGGGTTCATTCATGGGGTCATACACATGCTTGTGCTGTGTAGCGGTAATGCTTTTTTATGTGCAACTAGTCGTGTGCATAACGGTCAAACGCCCTGTAAAGAAGAGAAGGAGAGATGATGTTGCAGTGGGCATGCACGTACACAGTCAATTGTGCACGTGCATCACACCTAATTACCAGTTTGCAGTGGAAGGTGCAAGTGAATGAGTACAGTAAACATGTCACGCATAGACACACACACACACACACGCACGCACACGCGCACACACACACATACACACACAAACACACACACGCACACACAAACACAAATACACACAAGCACGAACATACACACACACACACATATACACACACACACACACGCACACACACACACACACACACACACACACACACGAGCATGAACAAAAAACACACACACGAGCACAAACAAATACACACATACACACTAACAAAAACACACAATAACACACACATACCACACATATTACACACTCTTCCTTTCATTGCACACACGCGCAGCCGATGGTGCGGCGGCAGTGAAGCAAGATGGAGGCCCTGATGAACCAGCTGCGGCAAAGGCTGCGGCAGCCAATGCGGCAGTGGAAGCCCTGGAGCGCAAAGTGCCCAACCTACGTGAGTGTGTCACATATGCTGGGTCTTTACCTGGTCAACGTGACTTTCGTTTGTATATGTGGGCGTGTGGGTGGGGGTGGTGGTAGGTGTGGGTGCGGGTGTGGGTACGGGTGCGGGTGTGGGTGTGAGTGTGGGTGTCGGTGTTGGTGTAGGTGTGGGTATGTGGGTATGAGTATAGGTGTGGGTGTAGGTGTGGGTGCAGATGTTGGTGCGGGTGTTGGTGTAGGTGTTGGTGTAGGTATGGATATGGGTGTGGGTGTGGGTGTGGGTGTAGGTGTGGGTGCGGTTACAGGGAGCAGGTGTGGATGGGGATGGGGATGAGAGGCTTGTGTGCTTGCGTGTGTATGGGTGTGTTGGTGTGTGTGGGTGCAAGTATGGGTGTACTTTCAGGATATGCAGCAGATACAAGTTGCAAAATGTATCGTAATTGGAAACACAGAATCGGCGTTGAATGCCCCTCTCTTATCCTTGTATGCCAGCACATTCGAGTAGGAGGCATCAGCGACCTTTCCTCCAAAATGCAAAACGTGTTCATACTGTTGTCCGCAGGGTGAAGGGCTTGAATGAAAACATGCTCTTTTGCCATAGCTGTGTGGCTAGAGTTGGCCAGAATTGTTTGTATATGCTGTACATGACCGTAAATCCTGTGATTTCCCTGCCAGAATTACCGTATATACACCGTATGCAAGTGGTTATGGCCAACCCTACATATGGCCCATCGTGTACGCACATGCGCACAACAAAACATGCTCGCACTCGCACTCGCACTTGCACACACACACACACACACACACACACACACAAAAACACACACAAACACACACACACACACACACACACACGCGCACGCAGGCAAGACAGGTGGTATGTACCTGGCCCCCTTCCAAGCTGGCACGCCTGATGCAGGATTAGATGCCTTCACGTACACAACACACACATACACACACACACACAAACAAGTCCACATACACGCATGCACGCACAGGCAAGACGGGTGGTGTGTACGTACCCCCCTTCAAGCTGGCACGCATGATGCAGGATTTGCAGGACCAGGCTTCTCCAGAGTTCCAACGCTTGACCTGGGAGGTAAGGTGCTTGCGTGAGCAACCACGACGCACGCACACACACACACACACACACACACACACACGCACACAAACGCACACAAACACGAACGCGCACAAACCCAGGGAGGTAAGGTGCTGGCGTGAGCCACCACCACGACGCACGCACACACACACACACAAATGCACACAAATGCATACACAAACACACACAAACGCGCACAAACCCAGGGAGTTAAGGTGCTGGCGTGAGCCACCTCCACGACGCACGCACACACACACAAACGCACACAAACTCACACACAAACACACACAAACGCGCACAGACGCATACATACCCACAGAAATGCACATAGACGCACATAACCGCACACACAAATGCACGCAAACACACTCAGACCTACACAAACGCACACACAAACACACACGCACACAAACGCACACAAACACACACGCACACAATCGCACACAAACGCACACAGACCCACACAAACGCACACACAAACGCACACAGACTCACACAAACGCACACACAAACGCACACAAACGCACACAAACGCACGTGGGTGGGGTCACTGCATTTCTTGCACATAGTAGCAACAAGCAGCAGTAGCGTGGCTTAGGCAATTGTGCTGCTCCTTAAACTCCCCGTTGTAATTGCGCAGCTCCAACACATACATACAGTGTTATCTTAACACACACAAACACACACACACACACACACACACACACACACACACACACACACACACACACACACACACACACACACACAAAGCCCAAAAAACAACTCACCCCCACAAAATGCACTAAAAACAGATCACACACACCCCCACAAAATGCACAAAAAGCAGCGAACATACACCCCCACAAAATGCACAAAAAGCAGCGAACATACACCCCCACAAAATGCACTAAAAGCAGCGAACATACTTCCCCACGAAATGCACTAAAAGCAGATCACATACACCCCCACAAAATGCACAGCATACACTTTGCGCTCACACATGCTATCCATTGCTCATCATTGTTGCCTAAGGCCTAGGACAAAAAAAACACGCAGGCAGCGAAACCCACTCCCCACACAATTCAATTAAAATAATCATTGCTACCTGAGGCCTAGGGCGAATGCTGATCATTGATATCTAAGGCTGAGGCTAAGGCCTAATGCTGGTCATTGCTACCTGAGGCCTAGGACACTTATGCAAACCATCTCCTGCAGGCCCTTAAAAAGTCCATCAACGGTATCGTGAACAAGATCAACACGGCCAACATAAAGAGTCTGCTTGCTGAGGTCTTCCGCGAGGTATGCTGACATGTGTGTGTGTGTGTGTGTGTGTGTGTGTGTGTGTGTATGTGTGTGTGTGTTTGTGTGTGTGTGTGTGTGTGTGTGTGCATGTTT
>Ga0307968_1002423_pt1 | contig 15539 bp, 15 predicted proteins | sample OrgLakmetagen650_FD_201834 | JGI IMG/M metagenome (GOLD analysis project Ga0307968, IMG submission 201834) | Saline water microbial communities from Organic Lake, Antarctica - #650 | ecosystem: Environmental > Aquatic > Non-marine Saline and Alkaline > Saline | place: Antarctica: Organic Lake... | reverse complement strand
TCTGAGAAGGTCGAAATTTCAAATATACGGAATTTATACGGTTTATACGGAAAATACGTATATATACGGTTTATACGGCGTATATATACGTAGACGGAAATCCCATATACGGTTTGGGCCAACCCTACATATATGTGTGCCATTAAAGTGTGCATCATGCTACTGTCAATACCTGGTTAACACCTGGTTAACACCTGGTTAATATCTGGGTATGGTTTACACCAGGTCAACACCTGGGTATGGTCCTCCGGCGCGTTCCTATTCCTTCAGCGTGTCTATGTGGAGCACTGGCACTGCTTCCTTCAGGACTCTCTGTGATCAGACCATACTTTTTCTGCTGGTTACACTTCAGCTCCCTTTTTGGCATCCAACTTCTCGCCTTTTTCTCCAACTTTCCTTCTATCATTCCATCTCTTCCTCTTGCTTCTACTAGGCGTTTCCTATTCTGTCTAGCTAAGTGTGGTTACAGGCTTTTTTTCAAGCTTCCGCTCAGATGCCCCCTGAGGCATATATAGCGATGTAACCTTACCTTACCTTATCTTACCTAACACCTGGTTATGGTAAACACCTGTTTAACACCTGGTTAACAACTTCATGGACAAGGGAAGACACATCCAGGGCAGTGCCTTAAACAAAAAGGACACAAGAGGAACGTGCATGTAACATAAGGAGAAAGGAGCGATACAGACGGAAAACACATTTACGCTCCTGACATTTGATCCCCTTGAAAGCAAACAAAACGACTACGCAGGCAGTGGTTCCACTCCCACCACATCAATCAAGGAACAGGTGCATATGAAGTACCTTCCCTGCAGAAAACAACCAATTCTGGGGTTTAGGATGTTCTGCTGAGTTTTCAACGGTATTAAAAAGGGCACGTCTGGTATAAGGACTATAACCTGAAAGCCTATTTCATTTAATAACAGTGGTAGGTGCAAGCGGGTTTTGCTGGTAATGTACCACCAGCAATGCGCCCTTCTATAAACCTGCCAGAAGAACCCAAGTTTGCTAGCACACAATCAGCGTGATCTGCACTGTGCACAATGGCCCCCCCCTGCACAGCAGCACTCACATCGTGGAGAATGCCAGGAGCGATGAGTCAGCCGTACTCATCATGGCAGACACACCGGCAGCCAGCAGCAGGGCGGCAGCAAAGGATTGGCCAGGCCCGTTCTTTGCTATGAGCCGTAGAAGGGAGCCAAAAGGAGAGGAGGCAGGGAGCTCCAAGTCGGAAAAGGCAGCAATCGCAGACCAGCCAATGACCATGGAAGCACTGCGACGCAGGGATTGTTGGAGGGAGGGTTAGGAGGGAAGGTCAAGTCCTGGTCAAATTGAAGGATGGCCAGGTAAGAGGGTTGTCGGATGGCCAGGTAAGAGGGTTGTCGGGCTAGATGATCAGGCTTGTCAGATCAGACAGCACCAGAGGGCAACACGCAATAAATTCCAAGGTAGGGAAGTAACTGGTGCCCTACTTCACTGTTTGCAACAATACAATGTTGAGGTCTGCAATGGTGAAAAAACCAACGTGTGCCGTGGTCATGTTGGAGGTTGTAGAGGGTGGTCAAGCGTCATCATGCAAAATGTAGGCTGCGGCAAATGTACTTACAATTGGACCACAAAGAAGGCCAAGTTCATGGCAGCTATATGCGTATATGTATGTGTCAATATGTGTACATGCGCATGTACGTGTGTACTTACAATTAAACCTATGTGCGTATATGTGTATATATGTGTATATGCGCATGTACGTGTATACTTACAATTGGACCACAAAGAAGGTCAAGTTCATGGCAGCTAGACCATTCTTTACGACCTTGGGGGACGACGCACAGAAAAGGCGTTGCCACAAGTGTGGGAACCTAGAAGAGCATGTGTAAGTGGGTTTCTGTAAGTGTGGGGATTAGGGGGTGAGTATATGCATTCGTGTGTGTCTGAGTGTGTGTGTGTGTGTGCGTGCGTACACATACGTGTCCATTAATGTGTGTGTATGCTTTGGTAGGTGTGAGAATACGTGGGGCATCACATTGTAATAGTAGGCATGTGTTACGTGTGTGCACGTGTGTAAGTCTGGTTTTTGTGTGCATGTCTTCTCAGGTATGCATGTTTGTGGGTGTGTACAAAAGCAAGTGTGACATGCAACAGAATCAGAAAGTCGTCATAAAGAGCTCTGTCAGAGCATGCTTAGCGCATTGTGCAATCAAGATCAACTTGTTTGCATGCCCCTTTTCGACCCTCTTTCCAATTGTAGCATGCCCCTTTTCGACCCTCTTTCCAATTGTAGCATGAGTCTTGTGAACTTTGTCCTAGTTGCTTTCTTGGAACAGTAAGCATGTATGTACAAAAGAGAAAAGGGCACGTTGGTTTTACAAGCAAGTCCACGCAGGCAGTGATACAGTGTACCCTCACATCTTTCTAATGCGTTCACAGCACTTGCTTCTGGAATATAATGACGTGGTTGCAGGCATGTTTGCAGCACACACACACTCTCTCATGGTTGCAGGCGTGTTTGCAGCACGTAGCATGTTGCTGCTGCAGCATAACTCACATGGTGGCAGCAACGGTGGTCTTGAACAGGAAATCAAAGTAGCTGACTGTCCCAGAATCAGAGGGTGTGAGCTGCATGTTGGGGACCAGCGGTTTATCGAGGTTGTCGGGGTTGGACCAGTACCTGTGAAAGCCAGACATACAAAGTAATGAGAAAAAAGTACGAGACCATATAGACAAGATGAAGAGTTTGGTCCAGGGATGCAACGACCAAAGCAAGACAAGTCAGCCACGTTCAGAGATTGTCTGACATACTGTTCATTTATGAGTTTTGAGCGGTGGCAGCTCTTGCTCACACCTTATTGACAATATCTATTGCATGAGTAGGGTCAACAGGCCAAATCCATAGGGCCAGACAATTGAGTTGGCTTCAATCTGTACAATGTTATGAGCACCAGCCTTTTTGGTGGTACAGTGAAACTTGAGTAAGGGTGCCCTAATAAAGTGGGCCAGTTGCCAAAGAGCGGTTCTTTTTTGTTTGCAACGTGAGATGCAGTAGGTGGGGGATCTATTACCATGTGCTTCAAACTGAACCCAGCAGAATTTTATTTACAGTGTAATTGTAATCACCACCCCTCTGCCCTTACCGTGCTGAGTAATAAAGAGGGAATGCTACCTCAGAGCTAGAACCAAACCACTATTATGTTGGTTTCAAAGCGTGTGTTCAGGTCCGGCACATTTTTAATGCACCGATTAGCGTCATTCTGTCTGGACAAGGCAAGTGTGCAACACGTAGACGATGGGTGCCTCCTCTTGAACAAGAGCACGTGTTGTGATGAAAGCTAGTACCAAGCAGGTAGAAGGTTGAATGCTCTCATGAGTGCGATGCGCGACAAAATGCATACGTACCATCACAGTACCAAATGCAAAAGTAGAAGGTTAAGTAATTCCATTAGTACAATATGTAATGAAGATCAGGCTTGTCGAGTTGTACGGTACGGTACGATTACGGTCTATACGGTACGCACCGTACTTGTTAAATTACGGCGTACTACCGTAATCATCACATCGTACTTTACCATAATTACGGTAAAATACGGTACGGTGCCAAGCTGGCACTGCCAGTGCAAAAATGGCCACAGAAAGGCCTCTCCACCCCAAAACCTCCCATTTTTGCTCCCCGGTGTGCTCCTCCCATGTGCTGACGCCACACAATGCTTCCATGAACGCCCTGAGGCTGGGTTGGGGCTGCATCAGCTCAGGGGCTGCCACTGCCAGTGCAAAGTTGGCCTCAGAAAGGCCTCTCCACCCCAAACACCTCCCATTTCCACCTCCAGCATGCTCCTCTTACGTGCTGACGCCACAAAATGCTTCCCAGAACGACCCTGGGGCTGGGTTGAGGCTGCATCAGCTTGGGGGAAGGGCCCAGCAGTGGCTTGCATGGAAACTCAAAGTCGGACGCAGTACTTGATTCCTGGTTAATAGTTCATAACTAATTGTTGCAAAAAGACAAGGAATGTTTTGGGTCGAAATTGGAGCCAAACGGCCAAATTACGGTCAACATCGTGCTGTATGGTGGCACCGTACTGTACGGTCGGAAACCGTCTTTTCAAACAGACCGTACTTGCACCATATTGTACGGCGTATTACGGTACAGTACCGTAAATACGGTCAAGAAAGCTCAAGTACGGCATGTCTCGACAAGCCTGATGAAGATGCGTTTGTACGTTAACAGCATCAGGTGCAAAGGCAGGTAGGCAGACCCTTACTTGTGTGCTGCTGGCAAGCCGCCCAGCTCGGTGTACTGCAAGATTAGGAACACAATTGAGCCCGCCTGCATGTTGCAAAGTAAAGGAGAAGGATGAGCTCAGATAGGGCCTGGTACACTGGGCCTGGTAAGTGGTTACTTCACCTTTTCTGACATGAAAAGTGGTTGTCACTGCCTACATTGTCACTGCCTACATTGTCACCGCCTACGGTTTTATTACACTTCCTTTAAACGAATACAGACACAGCTGAGATGATGAGCGCTGTGATTGTGCAGCAATTCCAGTTACAAACGCAACGGTCGCAGAATCACCAACCGCACTGCAAAGGAGCAGTGTTGTTGATGTTGTCGACTAAGGCAACCAACTGATGGTTTGTGCAAAGCTGTGACCCATTTGTGAACGGGTGTTGTCTCTTTGCTCACAAAACAATGATTTGTGCTCTTTGCGCATCGGAGAGAGAAGGGCTCTTCCCCTAGCAAAGTTCGAGGTCCTACCAAAGTTTGAAGTTCTGACACTATTTGGGGTCGTTCAGGGTCACCACAGGCGGGATTCTCGATGTTGCTATAAGGCTAAGAGGCAATCCCACGGTTTTAATGCTATTAACCACAAAGCAGGCCCCTGCTCCTTAATCTACTCACAATGAGCACAAAGCCTTGGAGCACGTCCGAGTAGGCTACTGCTCTCATGCCGCCCACCATTTCGATGAGCCACAGCACAGCAGCTGCCACAAGCACTGCTGTCAGGGAAGTGATGCCCCCGTTGGTAAAGGTCTGTGTGAAGGTGAAGGTGTGGTGGTGCAAATGAGTGAAGGTCTGTGCAAATGAGACTGTGCAGATGAGCCTGTGCACATGAGTGAAGGTCTGTGTGAAAGCAAGGGTGTGGTGGTGCAAGTGAGTGAAGGCCTGTGCAAATGAGACTGTGCAGATGAGCCTGTGCACATGAGTGAAGGTCTGTGTGAAAGCAAGGGTGTGGTGGTGCAAGTGAGTGAAGGCCTGTGCAAATGAGACTGTGCAGATGAGCCTGTGCACATGAGTGAAGGTCTGTGTGAAAGCAAGGGTGTGGTGGTGCAAATGAGTGAAGGCCTGTGCAAATGAGACTGCAGATGAGCCTGTGCACATGAGTGAAGGTCTGTGTGAAAGCAAGGGTGTGGTGGTGCAAGTGAGTGGGAAATGGCAATGCAGAGGACAGCTGCGTGACAGTGCAGGCTGCTGACAGGCAATCAATCAATGACAATTTGTAAATCATCGTTAATAGAGCACATAACGGCAGTCACTTCTTGAGGGAGCTGCGGCAGGAAAATCTAGGTCACTTTTCAAGGCACCTTTGGGAGAAGGGACATGCATTTTCATGTGCACCATTCAGTGCTGAGCACGCTACCCACTTCACTTGCGTTTACAGGCACGTTCAGCCCTCTTCAAGTGCTGAATGTGTTACCACACACGCTCGACACAGCAGCAGCAGCAGCCGCAGCAGTAGAGTGAATATTCCCCCCCAGGCTCAGTGCTGTGAGGCACCGACACCCCAGATTCAGTGCTGTGGGGCACCGACACCCCAGGTTCAGTGCTGTGGGGCACTGGCAGGTCACAAGCTATTTGCCGACTACGAGGTAAAATAGCTAAGGCGCACGTACAGCCCTATTTCAGAAAATTCTGAATGTTGGCCACCAACTAACTCTACAGACGTTGCCGTAGCACGCATCTAATGACCACGTCCACGTGTCTATTACCCACGCATAACCTTGTTCAAAGAAAACCAACGAAGTTTCACAGGTGCAGCAGCACGAACTTATTACCCACTCCTTGCTCCCCTCCCCTCCCAGCCCAATCAACAGCCACATACCTCAACTTCTTTGCCGATGGCAATGAACTGGGTGATCAGGTAGGTGAAGATGGGGAGCTGCAGGCACCCGAAGGAGAGAAGGCGAAGGCCATGTGCACACTGCGGACAGAAAAGGGTGAGGGCAAACTTCTTTGAGTCGTCTTACACACTCTGACGCCGCGGATGGGGCAAAGGCATAGGCCGGTTCCGTAATCCCATTATATTGTTCCGCGCAATGTGCATGGGGCAGGAGGGAGTGCAAGCAGGTCTAGCTGTGCATAGCAAAAGAGAGGAATGCAGGTTCTGCTGCTCCAGTCTCCAACGATAAGGTTATTGTATGCACTGTGACAGCGAATTTCACATACCGTAGGTTGACGATCACTTCAAAAATTATTTGGCCAAAAAAGTTAAAATTATTCTCGGAGCCTTTTCCAAACTGAATTCCAAGTGAAAAATAATTATTTTTTGTGGTTTTGAGGGCACTTTAAAAAATGGCCTCCCATTGTGCCAGTGTGAACCCCTGGCCCTGTTCTTAAAGCCCCATTCCCCTGCTGAGGGGCTGGCTGCTCAGAGGCCATGAGAAACTGCAGAGGGAGAGGCAGCTCAGGAGCTGGCAGAGGAAGTAAGAGGCCTGCAAGGGGCGAGGCTGTGATGAAGAGGCCCGTGGGGCGCCCATTCATGCAGCTCCAAGAACAAGCCTTCTCCTCTCAGCCCTTTCAGGCCCTTCCTCTGGGGCATCCACACAGAGTGAATATGGCAAGTGGGTAAGAGAGGGTTGCTTCTCTGATTGAGGGAAGCACACGTGCAAGCACTCACAGCGCTGTGGTTCTCCCCATGCAGCCAATGGGCTAACTTATGCCCATTAGCCTGCACAGCAGCAGCAGCAGCAGCCAACAGTGGGGGGCTCTCAAATTTACAAAATAATTCCCGACAAGGGCCTGCCCGAACTGGATTCGAACTCAAAAACTAATCCCCAGACCCCCTCGCGAACTAAATCAAAAATTTATTAATATGTGGTCCCGCAGTAATCGTGAACCTACGGTATATGCACAGCTAGCACTCCTGCAAGCAAGGCTTCCTCTTGAGCAGCTTTTGCTGTAAATTTTCTTGTATTATTGCAAAATCAATGAAAGCTGCTTTAAGATCATCAACACGCCTGCGCATCTTACCAGGATCCTATTCAACCATAAGCAGTAGTATGTCCAGGCCTGTGCACTTACGCCGTAATGTTGGATTTTGGACCATATTACGGTACCGACCGTAATTACCCCGTACAGTACGGTCCAAATTACGGTCGGCCAAAAATACGGTGTCAGACTGTACAAGACGGTGCCACCGTACAGTACGATTTTGACCGTAATTTGGCCGTTTGGCTCCAATTTTGGCTCACAACAATTGTTTATGAATATCAACCAGAAATCAAGTAATGTGTCCAACTTTGAGTTTCCATGCAAGCCACTGCTGGGCCCCTCCCCCGTGCTGATGCAGCCCCAATCCAGCCTTAGGGTCGTTCAGGGAAGCATTGTATGGCGTCAGCACATAAGAATAGCACGCTGGAGGTGGAAATGGGAGGTGTTTGGGGCGGAGAGGCCTTTCTGAGGCCATTTTTGCACTGGCAGTGCCAGCTTGGCACCGTACCGTACACCGTACAGTAAATTACCGTAATTACGGTAAATTATGGTCCTCCCATATCGTAATTATGCCGTAATTTACAAAACTACGGTACGTACAGTAAAAAGCGTACCGTACCGTACACCGTACAGTGCACAGGCCTGAGTATGTCTGATTTCAACGATAGAATGTGCAGAAGTCAACGGAAGCTTTGCTATAATCCTACACATTCATACAGTCCTGTAAAGTGCCATCACTCAAGGCATCAGTGCCACTGAGAGTGTTATTGCTGCTGCACACTTAGGATCAAGGAGGACATTAACTAAAAGGTTGCTCAGTCAGCCCTCTCTGGGATAAAGTGCAGCATTAAGGTGCGATGCCGCAGAAAGGTTGCTCAGTCAGCCTTCTCTGGGATGATGTGCAGCACCAAGGTGCGATGCCGCAGAAAGGTTGCTCAGTCAGCTCTCTCTGGGATAGAGTGCAGCACCAAGGTGCGATGCCGCACAGCAGCAACCCTTGAGTGCACATTTTCAATGTAACCATTGCTGGGTGAATGTTTGGTTAAGGCATTGGCCTTGCAAGACAATTTGGTCAATGCGTTGCATCTAATATTGCCAAAACAAAAGGGCAACCATCCCAAGAAGAGACAAGTGGGGGAGCATTGCTAGCGACGCTGAAAAGTTGGCAAAGCCTATCACGCACGCAAAGCGTGGGTGTATATGCACGTGTGTGTGTGTGTGCGCATGTGTGTGCGCGTACGCCTGTGTGTATTTACGCGCGCGTGTGTGGATTTGTCTGTGTATGCACGTGCACGCCTGCATGTGTGCGCGCATGGCTGTGTGTGTGTATTGCTGCCCCACAGATGCTATAATGGTGTGCATGGCGCTATGCTGGAGCAGACTTTGCTGAAGCAGGCGTGAGGGTGTGCTGCTGCTGCTGTTCCCTGTCTGCTAAAAGGACAGGGCAGGTGCTAGCATTGTGCCCGGGCTGGCCACTATGCCCCACACACACTGCATTCCTCAATGGTTGCATGACAAACTTCCGTACGTCACTAAATATGACTAAACTAAAATTACAAAGTTCACCAAGTTAGCATTAATTGAATCCAAACGCACTCCAAAACGCATGCAAAGTCAACCGTAAACTTTGCAGCCGTAACACCCCCCCCAGGGACCCTGACACAGCAAACGTAGCCAGGAAAGTTTGCTGATGGATACTGTACCAGCAGGGAGTGGTCTGGGGGCCTGGCTGAGGGATCATGGGCAGCTTCCTGGAGCTTCAAAACTTGTAATGTTGCTCTAGAACTTTACACACGGCACCCCAGGGCCCCAAAATTTTCTGCCCTGGTAGAAGTTTTGATTAGGAGCCTTTGTCAGATTTAAGTCCGGGAGGCGCCCTGGGCCTAGGGAGGCTTGTGAGGAATTCTGGACAGGTGCCATACAAAAACTCGCCTCTAAAACTTTACACACGGCACCCCAGGGCCCCAAACTGTATCTAGCACGGTAGCAAGTGTTTGATTAGGAGCCATGTTCAGTCTCAGCCCGGGAGGTGCCCTGGGTGGGACTGGGGAGGCCTATGGGAGATGTCTCTCGGAAAAGTAGTCAACGCAAGGGGCTCACGCCCCCAAGAGGGGGGCTTCGCCATAAAATCCACGCAGGAGCTCCCTGCTCTGTGGCGCACTCGTGTGTACTCCATTTTATATGCCACTCACCAAGATGTGTCCTCTGGGCGGTAGGTAGCGCTCAAAGATGAGGGCTGATAGCGTCATCAAGCCCCTCTGTTTTCCCAGAGCATAGCACCCTGTGCGCCGCGCGCAGGAGTGAGGTCAGGTGTGAGGCCAGATGCAAAGCCAGGTGAAAGTTTCAATATAAAGCCAGGTTTGCTGTCAGGTGTGAGGCCCGGTTTAGATATGGCTATAGGGTTTGCTGTCAGGTAAGAGGCCGAGAAAAACCTCTGTCATGCCTAAGGACATTCGTGACGTCAGTTGTGACTGGCTTTGTTTTAATACAGAAGTCAAGGTATCACAGAGCAGCAAGACATGCAGGCTTTGTCTGGCGTTGCTCATCCCCCCTGCACGCTGGTTTGATTACTGCTGGTGGGTGTCTCAGCTCAAGGGCTTGCAAATTTGGTGATGTGAAGGCTACTCTCCACCTTATGCCACTCTTCATGTGTCAATGTACTGGCTAATAGGCGGAAAGGGCAAAGAACTGGTCTGTTTGAAATGATGCGGGTGGACTGCTTAGCATGACCAGGGATAGGCACGCCTAAGGAGCTACTCAAGCAACACATCAAAACAAGTGCAAAAAAACTGATTCTGCATGCAAACTCACTTGAGGCCAGAAACATGAAGCCGCAGTATAATCCAATCTACAGAGAGGGGGACAGAAGGAGTCTGTGTTAGAAAAGCATTGCAGGCGGCGCACTGGATTTCAAAACATTACGGAGAGCACAGCGTCCAAAACCAGACATTAAGCCATACATTACAACCTACGAAAATAGCACAGAGTTCCGTGTCAAAAACGAATATAGGGCATGAAAAGAAAGAGATGGCTGATTTGCTTTTTACTCTACATCAGCAGAGTACCCTGGTCAGGACAAGATGCGGGTGCTTAAGAATGTGTGTTCTTGGTTCCACATTGCACCTGGTTCAGGAGAGGGGCTGAGCTTCCACAATTATGAGGGCCTACTACATCAAAGTTGCTTACACCTTGTTTGATCTAGCTGCTACTAATACTATCTGTAAATAATGTAACAACACACTTACTCTCCAAATGTCCATACCGATATCTAAGACTTGGACACGTATTTTTACAGTGGTATTGAAGCTCAGCACAAACAAGCTGCGTAGAGTCAAGAAAGTAGGTGAAGGCAGGCAACCAAAACATTGCCAGCTATCATAAATGTAAGCACACACACACACACATACACAAGCACACAGAGAGCTCTAGAAGCGCACACAAACACACACAGGGCCCTGAATGCTCACCCCTGCTGGAATCCACCGAGTTGCTGTCCATCCAAGTCCGTAGGCCTCATTGCTGATTCCTGAGAGCGAGCAGAGGAGAGCAGGCACGCAATTGCGAACAATCTTCAGATTAGGGTGATTTAGTGTGAGGTAACAAGAGGCACCCATACAAAGGAAAGGTAAGATTCTGGAGCAAGATTGCAGGACACATGCAGGCAGCCTTCATCTCCACCTGGAACGGCATTGTAGGCCGTCTATCCATTTCATTTGAACAAAAATGCTTTGTTGTTGTTGAATAGTTGCAGCGAGCATGGCAACGTGTTGGGCAAGGACAGAAGGAGACGTGGCACGTGCATCAAAACAGTTGACTTTTCCTGAATTTAAGAGTCTTTCGTGCAATTCACCAGCCTGCCTGCCTGGAAATGCAGGGCTTGCCAATTATTCTTGTTTCAAAAAAGCTCATCTAAAAATCCTCTGATAACAACCACTAATCACTAATATGCTGTGGGAGTAGGCAGTACGCCATATGGATAATTTGCCGAACACGACCTAAAGATGGAAACAACATTGTCAACGTTGCCAAGATTTAAGAATCTTGTTACACCTACACACATGTAAATACGCAGACTCACAACCGTACACCCTTATCAACACACACATGCATATACACACACACACATGCACACACATATATGCACATACACACACATATACACACCCACACACCCACACCCTCACCCAAACACACCTACCTACACCTACAGCCTTCCCCCCCCCCCCCCACACACACACACACACACGCACGCGTTCACAAACAAGCTCACACACACACACACCTGATACGGAGTATCCGCTGAAGAGAGATGAGGCCATGGTGAAGAACCATGCCATGGAACCAAGGCCAGCACCAGCCATGAAATGCTCTCGCACCTAAGCACAGCAAAGCACGACAGAAGTGAAGGAGGACGTGTGCATGCCATTTTCTTTCTGTTTGTGCAAGTGCAAAACCGGACACAGTGTGTATAGCAGAGCAATGGGTGCAAACATGCATGAATGCGTAAGTGAGCTTGCAAGTAGGCTGACGATCAATGCAAGCTTCATACATGACGTTATATTTGTAGTGATATGCAAACATGTAATAACTGCACATGAATGCATGGAAGCACACACACACACGCACACACACACAAACACAAACAGACACGACCACGTGCACGCACAAATACTCGCACAGTTGCTCTGGAACACACATATACACTCTCCCCCGTGTCAAGACAAACACACAAATTTACATGCGCAAACCCTTGTGTTATCGCCCCTTCCTCCCCCCCCTTCCCTTCCTGTCAAGGACTTACAATTACATGCACAAGCAAGTTTACACACACACATACAACACAACTCACAAATCCCCCTTGTCCGCCGCCTTTATTGCGGAAGAACCAATTTGCAATGCCTCCAAGCACCCCTGTTCCAAGGACAAGGAGGAGGTACACTCCCAACACAATGTACCCTGCATGTGTGTGTGTTTGTGTGTGTATGTCTGTGTGTGTGTATGTGAGTGTATGTGTATGTGTGTGTGAGAGAGTGTGTGTGTGTGTGTGTGAGTGTGTGTGTGCGTGCGTGCGTGCGTGTGTGTGTGCGTGTGTGTGTGTGAGTGTGTGTGTGTGTGAGAGAGAGTGTGTGTGTTTATGTGTGTGTGTGTGTGTGTGTGTGAGAGTGTGTGTGTGTGTGTGTTTGCGTGTGTGTGTGTGTGTGAGAGTGTGTGTGTGTGTTTGCGTGTGTGTGTGTGTGTGTGTGTGTGTGTGTGTGTGTGAGAGAGAGAGAGAGAGAGAGAGAGAGAGAGAGAGAGAGAGAGAGAGAGAGGGGGTGTGTGTATGTGTGTGTGTTTGTGTGTGTGTATGAATGTGTGTGTGTGTGAATGTGTGTGTGAGTGTGTGTGCGTGTGTACGCGTGTGTGAGTGTGTAAGCATGTGCCCAGTGGCTACTGAAAAGCCGTCAGCAAGTGCACACACAATTGCCACATTTCAGGGTACGTACCCACGAGCATATTCTCAGATGACGCCATGGCCGCAGGCAATGTCAGTGGCCGGGGCTGGAGGCCAACTGAAAAATGTGCCGGACGCCCCCGCAGACGCTGGCGGAAAGGGATTATGTATTTGTTATATTTCTGTTGTAAATGTACTTACGATGAAGATCGGTAGAAATTAAAATTTTCCCGGTAGAAATAATTTTTTTTGCTGTACGTCTTTAAGCGTCTAACTTTAATGCTCCTCCCGAGACTCGCGCAAGCGGTTGTGGGCTCAACCTGCTCTGCTTCTACTACTGCAGCAGCAGCTGTGCTTCACCATGCTCCAGCTTTATCAGCCCTGGTCCAAGGAGGTTACCACACCCTTTCTGAGCCACAGACCCCTTCCCCCAGAACTGCGTGGACGTTCCAGCTGCAGCCAGCTCTTACTCAAGACAGTGCTAGCAGCAGTAGACGCTTCAACCGTAACAGCTTGCAGTACTCCACGGCGAGTGCCACGATGCAGCAGGACCTCAACACTCCGCCTTCACCAGCATTTGAGCAGGGGCAGACCGCCCAAGGGGAGTTGCTTGTAGAGGAGAGCACCTTCAAGGTGTGTGTCTGTCCTTGCAGCATCTAAGAAAGAAGCCTTCAGGCAATGTCAAATACAATGGCCCACCGAACAAACATCTCTGTGTGTTGGGTTGGCACGTGAACGAGCGTGTTCGTTTTCTTTCGTGTATGTGAGTATGTAAGGATGCTTGTACGTGTTTATATATCTGTGTGTAGGTGTTTGTGTATGTATGTGCGTGTGTGTATCAATCTAGACGCATGCATGTTTATACATTTTTTTCTCTTGCGTTTTATGTTTGCGCGTGTGTGAAGCATGTGATCCAAGTAATTTACATAGTGGTATTCATGTTAAAGCAGCAACACGCTCTTCAGCCCTTTGTTAGGTTTCAAATGCACATGCCACATCCGTACGCTGAATATGCACGCACCTTTGCAGCGCCTCCAGCAACTGTCAAGCCAGCAAGGAGGGAAGCCAGTGTTACTGAGGGTGGAAGTGGAAGGTGGAGGGTGCTCAGGATTCCAGTATAAATTTGCTTTAGTGGAGGACATCAACCCGGACGACAAGTAGGTTGTAGCTTCTTCTGGATGCATCAGCATGTCAGCATGCACGCGGAAGTAGAGACAAGGTGTCATCTGCCCTTAACACAAATGCATACACATGAAATACAATGAACAAACTACACGAAACATGCAGTACATAGACATGCACATACATTCACACACATGTACACTTGGGCATACACACACACATATACTCGTGCATACACACACACACACACACACTCACACACTCACACACATATACTCGTGCACACACACACACAACAAGTACACACATGCGTGCATACGCACACACACAAACACGCGCGTACATACACACACATACACACATATTACACACACACACACACACACACACACACGATTTGCACCTATGTACAATGTGCACGTAAAAACATATGCCTCCTTGCATTTTGTCAGTTTCAACACGCACTGCACCATGCTTTTGGTTTACGCTCTTGATTTGCTGCATGTTCCGTTGCACGGTGCATTCGCAGGGTGTTTGGAAGGGGGGACTGCAAGGTCCTGTGTGACACCATCTCTCTAGATTTCCTGCGCGGTGCCAAGGTGTGGGGGTGTGGGTGTGGGTATGTCAAAAGGAGCCCTGCAATTTACACTCTACTTGAGCTGAATTGTTTGCGTGCACACCACCAGAGCAGAGTGCCAGAGTGCCAGACAGCATGCATGGTAGGCAAGTTGACCCATGCTTCTGTTCAGTGTTCTCCCTGTGCCCACAGCACACTTTGAAGGGTGACTGTTTGATTTATTGGGTAAAGTGCGTGAGTTCCACGGTGTGTTATTTATTCCACCATTCCTGACTCGCCTGTGTTTAGGTGGCATGTGTCTCACGCTTTTTTATCATGCCCGAACGAAAAGCTTGTCAAGCTGCCAACACAATTTCCTTGTCAGGTCAGCATATAAGCCTCCTCCAGCTTATGAGAAATGTTGTCACCCTCCTAAATTATAAACCAACTGGCTGCTTGTAACATGATTCATCGCTGCCACCAAATATGCATCCTCCCAAAAAGATGCATAACAACTAGCAGACGATGCTGCCACTCTCCTCATACTTTAGAAAAGAGTTTAAACACATGACACTCCCTTTGCTACTGTGCGCAGGTCGAGTTTGAGGACAGCCTCATGAGGAGTGCTTTTGTGATCAATGCCAACCCAAATGCTGACAAGTCTACGAGCTGTGGCTGTGGGTCCTCGTTTTCAGTCAAATAAGGGACACATTCTTGTTCTGATGCTTCTTTTGTACGATACTTCTGTATAATAAAGTTTGAGTACGGCGTAGGTAAAGGGTTGTGCATCCACGCCCTGCCTTCTGTTGTCTGCGAGTTGTTTAGGTCGTGTTCTGATCAGGCATTCAATCTAATCAGTTCTTTTGGCTTATTCAGCTACTTAAAAAGTCGTGGCAATTATAGCGTGGCAATCGCAGCCAAGAACGCTTGCACTGAGACATTCCATATGTAATTGTAGATAATGAGAATTGTGCATTGCCCAATGAAAGGAAAAAGAAACTTACGCAGGCATTGAGAAACTTACTGAAATTGAAAGTACTGAGTTCTGTATATCTTTTCCACTCCAGAACAAGAAGCGAGGGAACAAAGCACAGGAGGATTGAAGGGTAAGGGGTAAGGGTTACACAGCTATATCCGCCAGCGAGGGCAGTTGAGCTATAGCAAAAAAAAAGGCAGCTTCAAGAAGAGAAGGAGGCCAGACTGAACAAGACACCAGAAAAAGAGACAAG
>Ga0307968_1002421_pt1 | contig 15541 bp, 16 predicted proteins | sample OrgLakmetagen650_FD_201834 | JGI IMG/M metagenome (GOLD analysis project Ga0307968, IMG submission 201834) | Saline water microbial communities from Organic Lake, Antarctica - #650 | ecosystem: Environmental > Aquatic > Non-marine Saline and Alkaline > Saline | place: Antarctica: Organic Lake... | reverse complement strand
TCCTCTGAGCCTAATGAACCAGGCTGTCCAGATACACACACATCAATGTCTGTGTACCTGTGTGCTGTGTGAAATATTTTGTGCTTCCCCACTTATACTTGGTGTCCCTACAGTATAATAAGCAGGGCCATGCAATGACGCTCAGACGACACAGTTTGTTGAGTGTACCGTAAAATCGACCCTGAAGGTGTCATCACACAGTTGTAGCTACAATGAATTACGCAGCGGAAGCCACTGCCAACATTTATTAAGGAAAAGGAGCCATTTTGGTACCGGGACCGTTTGGTACCGTAAAACTCATCCACCAAAAAATAAGAAAAATGTCAATAAGAATTAGGAGGGTTGCAGGCTTGACCTGAATCCGGCTCCTGATAAGAGGTGCCATAGAACTGGAAAGTGCACGTCTGGTATGGACGAGTATGGCAGCGTAGTTGACTGAATATAATGCATACAAATACGGCCACAATGGTTGGGCCAGCCCCGCATACCTGCCACCTGGTGTTGCGGGTACATCCTTTTGGTGATCAATGAGGGTGACTGGTAGGGTCAGTTAAGTTCTACTCCCTGAGGCAGGGTTTAGTGATCCTTAGATTGGGGTGACAGGTTGGGCTCAACTCCCAGAACGATTTCTTGATAATGGAATAGTGATCCTCAGATCAGGGTGATAGGTTGGGTCAGATGGGTTCTACTCCCAGAATGAATTCTTGATATAGTGGAATAGTGATCCTCAGATCAGGGTGACAGGTTGGGTCGATTGGGTTCCACGCCCAGAGGCAGTTCTTGATATTATGGAATAGTGATCCTCAGATCACAGTGACAGGCAGGGTCAGTTGGGGTTCAACTCCCTGAGGCAGATCTTAAATAAACAGAGAATAGACGCCCTGCTGCCTTAACCATGGCCTATATTATCGTGCTGGTGTATTTCCTCGGTGCACTCCTGAGACTACGTTACATCTATAAGGTGAACGGGGATACGAGCTGTGATGGGCCTGTTGGCCGCCCATATCAATGATAGGACAGCAGCATGGCAAAAAAAGCTGGGTATTACTTTACTCAGATCAGAGCTGCATCAGATCAGCAGAAAGAAGCGAGCGCAGGCAGCAAAGCAGCGCACCTGGACGTCTTTGGGAATACGGGCTGTGACAGGCATGCCGGCCGCCCAGAACAAAGATAGGATAACGGTATACCCACAGGCCGCTGTACCTCTAGCCAGGGGCATGAAATTGTACCAATAGTAGGCAAATGTCAGGATGGCGCGAGCTAAGGTGGCCTTGTCTGCCTGTGCGCCTGCTGGTGCACGGGTGACAGTGTACAAGTTGATCATTGTGTGTGGTTGTCGCCATTGGTGATAGATGGCCAAGTTTTGGGCAAATGCTAGGATGGCGCGAGCCAAGGTGGCCTTGTCTGCCTGTGCGCCTGCTGGTGCACGGGTGACAGTGTACAAGTTGATCAATGTGTGTGGCTGTCGTCATTGGTGATGGATGGCCAAGTTTTAGGCAAATGCTAGGATGGCGCGAGCTAAGGTGGCCTTGTCTGCCTGTGCGCCTGCTGGTGCACGGGTGACAGTGTACAAGTTGATCATTGTGTGTAGTTGTCGTCATTGGTGATAGATGGCCAAGTTTTGGGCAAATGCTAGGATGGCGCGAGCCAAGGTGGCCTTGTCTGCCTGTGCGCCTGCTAGTGCACGGGTGACAGTGTACAAGATTGATCAACATGCGCATATTGTTGCCAGAACAGGTCGAGGAGTAACCAGTCAGGCTAAGGAGTAGCCCATCTCCAGGGTGATGTGAGTGCAAATATCAATAAATTCGTTCTTTGTCGCATGACCAAAAGGTGAAAAGAAGTGGGAAGGTACAAAAGGTGGGGAAAAGCTGCTGAGAGGACGAGTGTGGTCATTGTAAGCGTGCACAAGCTCTGCAATCTTGAGACCTGAACAGACAATCTGTTCAGCTATACTGTACGAAATCATTAAGTGGCAAGCAGCTGCACGTGGCCGTTGTTCTAGGTAGGAATGCCACAATCCACAAATCTTCATTCCAACCAAAGGAGACACACACACACGCACGCACGCACGCACACACACATACACGCACGCACACACACGTACACACACGCACGCGCACACAAGCCAGGCATCAGAGGGTCTAATAATCCCCCGCATTTTATTGCGTGTTTGTACGTTTAAGTGGGAGCGTGAGCTTGAGTGCGCATGTGTGTGTAAGCCTTAAGCTCTTGCTCTAACTCCATGTCAGATTCTTATTGGCAGTAGCAACACTCTCCCAACCCCCAGCGCTTTCCAATTATAAAATGTAATTAAAGGGCTTGGGACACGGAGTGCGTGCGTGCGTGCGTGCAACGCTCCAGTGCGCCATGCTTCTCAGAACGGTCATCCATACGAGAGTGCATCAAACTTGTTGCAGTCTGTGTTTGTACTGTGCGACAAATCTGTGCGGCGGAGCACGACATTTTTCTGTTCTCCAGAGGTGACAGAGTACTGTAGACGTGCCGCAGTTTGTGTTTGCACTGGATGTGTGCGTGCGCGCTCGCTCACTGCCCACCCCACCCACCCAGATGCGCACACTCTCAAAAACACATGAACGACGGACCCTCAAGTAAACAAGCACACTCTCAAAAACACATGAACGACGCACCCTCAAGTACACAAGCACACGTGCTCAAATAGCTCACGCACTTACTGTCCACAGTGCCTGCTCACAACAGTCAGTCACTGCATGCCACTGCAATTACAGAACAAACCAGACACCACAAATCCATATAGATCTGCACGCGCAGGAAAATAAGAGCACGTCTTACCCATGGACATTTGTTGTACGATTGCCTCCCAGGACACTTCAAGCTCTGCACTGAAGTCATCCCAACGAGGTGGGGTCACCGGAGTGCGAATGCTGAACTCGAAGGCATCTGGTTGCAGAGGCACCTGTGCGCGTGTATGCGTGTGTGTATGTGTAAGCTCTGTTCTGAAGTCATCCCAACGAGGTGGGGTCACCGGAGTGCGAATGCTGAATTGGAAGGCATCTGGTTGCAGAAGCACCTGTGTGCGTGTATGTGTGTGCGTATGTGCAAGCTCTGTTTTGAAGTCATCCCAATGAGGTTGGGTCACCGGAGTGCGAATGCTGAATTAAAATGCATCTGGTTGCAGAGGCACCTGTGTGCGTGTGTGTGTGCACGTGTGTGTGTGCGTGTGTGCGTGTGTGTATGTGCAAGCTCTGCACTGAAGTCATCCCAACGAGGTGGGGTCACCGGAGTGCGAATGCTGAATTCAAAGGCATCTGGTTGCAGAGGCACCTGTGTGCGTGCGTGTGTGTGCGCGTGTGTGTGCGTGCGTGTGTGTGTGTGTGTGTATGTGCAAGCTCTGCACTGAAGTCATCCCAACGAGGTGGGGTAACCGGAGTGCAAAATGCTGAATTTGAAGGCATCTGGTTGCGGAGGCACCTGTGTGCGTGTGTGCGTGTGTGCGCGTGTGTATGTGCAAGCGTGCGTGTGCGTGTGCGTATATGTGTGTATGTGTGTGTGCATGTGTGTGTATGGTGTGGCAGGGCGTGGATCTTTGCTCTCTTTCTTGTGAGCAAACACAAAGCTCTTTTTGTATCCATGCTAAAACGCATGTTCTTTTTAACATCAACCACCTTTTTGTTGTGAAACAATGCTTGCGTTTTGCGCAACACGCACTGCGCAACAATGTGCGCATCTCCCTTGATTACGTGAATTCTTTGCTGTATGCATATCTAATCCTTATATTTTAAGTCGGTGTGGGGAGTGGCTCCGTTGCCTGTACTAATTTCTTTCGTTTCAAGTGAGTCACACATGGAGGGGTGAGTCACACATGGTTAAGTGAGTCACACATGGAGGGGTGAGTCACACATGGAGTCACACATGGAGGGGTGAGTCACACATAGAGAGGTGGGTCACACATGGAGGGGTGAGTCACACATGGAGTCACACATGGAGGGGTGAGTCACACATGGAGAGGTGGGTCACACATGGAGGGGTGAGTCACACAAGGAGTCACACATGGAGGGGTGAGTCACACATGGTTAGGGTTGGCCGAACCGATGGTTTTCCAGAGAAATCACCAAATACACGGTCATATACGATATACGGTGCATATATACGGTACTGGTCAACCCTACACATGGTGAGTTTTCGCTCCCTGTACACATCTTTTTCTGTCTTACTCGTCACTGACCTTCACCAGGGTAAGGCGAGTGCCTTCCATTGTGTGGCCTGCCCTGGCATCGCTAGCGATGGGAACCACCACCCAGCTGTCTTGCTGCAGCACCTGCACACACACACACGTACACACACAGTAATGGCTGGGTTTGCAAGTATATGTGTGCTGATCTAATCATCATCAATGCAAAGTTAGGACTCAGCAAAACAGATAGTACTGGGTTTGCAAGTATATGTGTGCTGATCTAATCATCATCAATGCAAAGTTAGGACTCAGCAAAACAGATAGTACTGGGTTTGCAAGTATATGTGTGCTGATCTAATCATCATCAATGCAAAGTTAGGAGTCAGCAAAACAGATAGTACTGGGTTTGCAAGTATATGTGTGCTGATTTAGTCATCGTCAATGCAAAGTGTAGGACTCAGCAAAACAGATAGCACTGGCACATCCGGCTTATTGAACAAGATGCACAGAAACTCTCAACTGTCAGCCAACTGACAGCTCATCACACGACTTGTCGTTGCCACTGATTGGGCGTGACAGTGCAGCCAATTTCATTAATACACCCAAGAAGGCCAACGTTGGTGAGTTCATCTAATTATTGTCTATTGTCCAACGATTGAACCATCGATTAAACCATTCCAAGATAATCCCATCCATCATGCTTCATCAACATCGATATTGCTCTTTGCTTTCACGGCCAATCCATCAAATTTGGGGTTTTGTTTACCAACATTTAAAGGTTGGATCTAAACAAATTTTTGCGGTAGGACCTCCCAGTGGCAGTACCTACACGGCCTACAGCCAGGGGCACGCTGCATATTTGTAGGGTTGGCCAGAATCATATATATACGGTGTATGTACGGTACCTTTGGCAAGGAGATTACCAATTATTCGGTCATGTACGGTGTGTACATACGGTTCTTGCCAACCCTACATATTTGTTTATCATCACTGGCATATACCAAACCACCCGAGGTACGCAGAGTGCTGGAGTGGGCACTTCATAAACGTGCAGATTTCTGGACGTGAGAAACGAACTGCACATCATGAAACATCTGCGCAGGCAGTGATAACCGCTCCCCACATTATTGAAGGAAAGTGGAACCGAAAGGAACTGCTAGTCCACTTTCAAATACAAATGCGCTTTAGATCTTGGTAGATGTACTGAAGAAATTAAAGGTTTTAAAGGGAGACGGGGTAGCATGCACACAAGTTTCAAGAGTACATATTAATAGCTACATTAAATTTTACATATGAAGGTATGCACACAAGGTTCAAGAGTAAATTGATCGCTACATTTCAACATGTATATATAGGTTAGGTTAAGTATACATAGGTACCTTGACCATAGGTATATATATATACCGTCTGTCCACAATCACTTTATATTTGAGTTTTAAGGAACTTCGCGAGGGTCTTGTCGGAAATCAATTTGTAAATTCAAGAGCCCCCCACCCCTGGCTGCTGCTGCCTGTGCAGTGCTGCTGCTGCAGCCAGCCTCTCAGCTGGGGACTGGGGCTTCAAGGACAGAGTCAGGGGTTTCACACTGGCATGCTTGGAGGCCATTTTTAAAATTACTCAAAACCACTGGAAAATAAAATTTTGACTCGAAGCCATTTCGGAGAGGAGAATGATTAACATATGCTTGGGATGAAATACTGACATACTGACATACTGACATACTGACATACATATTTATATATACAGAGATAGAGAGTTCTGAAGTGCTTTGGAGCGCTGAAACGTGACGTCCTTGCGCGCTTGAATTGTGCGTGCATGCCAGATTGTAACGCACTGCCAAATTACGCTGCTGCAGTACATATGTTGCAGAACACATGCTGCAGTACACAAGCCAGTACACATGCTGCAGTACACAAGCCAATACACGCGTCGCAGTACACATGCTGCAGTACACATGTTGCAGTACACATGCTGCAGTACACATGCTGCAGAACACATGTTGCAGTACACATGCTGCAGTACACAAGCCAATACACGCGTCGCAGTACACATGCTGCAGTACACAAGCCATTACACGCGTCGCAGTACACATGCTGCAGTACACATGCTGCAGTACACATGCTGCAGTACACATGCTGCAGAACACATGTTGCAGTACACATGCTGCAGTACACATGCTGCAGTACACATGTTGCAGTACACATGCTGCAGTACACAAGCCAATACACGCGTCGCAGTACACATGCTGCAGTACACAAGCCAATACACGCGTCGCAGTACACATGCTGCAGAACACATGTTGCAGTACACATGCTGCAGTACACAAGCCAATACACGCGTCGCAGTACACATGCTGCAGTACAAAAGCCAATACACATGCTGCATGTTGCAGTGCACAGCCAATACACGCGTTGCAGTACACATGCTGCAGTACACATGCTGCAGAACACATGTTGCAGTTCACATGCTGCAGTACACAAGCCAATACACGCGTCGCAGTACACAAGCCAATACACGCGTCGCAGTACACATGCTGCAGTACACATGCTGCAGTACACATGCTGCAGAACACATGTTGCAGTACACATGCTGCAGTACACATGCTGCAGTACACATGTTGCAGTACACATGCTGCAGTACACATGTTGCAGTACACATGCTGCAGTACACATGCTGCAGTACACAAGCCAATACACGCGTCACAGTACACATGCTGCAGTACACATGTTGCATGTTGCAGTACACATGCTGCAGTACACAAGCCAGTACACGTGCTGCAGTACACATGCTGCAGTACACATGTTGCAGTACACATCCCAATACACACGTCGCAGTACACATGCTGCAGTACACAAGCCAATACACATGCTGCATGTTGCAGTGCATATGCTGCAGTACACAAGCCAATACACGCGTCGCAGTACACATGCTGCAGTACACATGTTGCATGTTGCAGTACACATGCTGCAGTACACAAGCCAGTACACGTGCTGCAGTTCACGTGTCGCAGTTCACATGCTGACGTACATAAGTTGCAGTACGCAAGCCAAATTAGTGCGTCTAGTCGCACGTGAATGCGTGCATTAGAGTGCACGTTAATTACCTGGAACATATCAGATGCAGACTGCGCAGCTCTGATGGCGTTTTGTTGCTGTGGGGACCCACAGGGCACTGGCTTGTTGTAGGCGTTGATTGCATGGCCCTCTTTCAGGAGCACCTGCGCCAGAGGGTTGGGCCAAAGCGTGCACTTAAGTGAGGGTGTGGTCTTGTGGCGCTGCTATTTGGCACTGAGTTGACATCAAACTTGTGTGATCTGCCCTTTGAGAAGCGCTTGAGGCTGGGCTAGGCCATAGCATGCGCACAGGTGAGCGCAGAACCCAGAACCCAGAACCAGAACCCAGAACCCAGAACCCAGAACCCAGAACCTAGAATCTAGAACCAAGAACCCAGAACCTAGAACCTAGAACCTAGAACCTAGAATTTAAAACCTAGAACCTAGAACCTAAAACCACAGCTGTAAAACCATAGCCAAACACAACTAGTCATGCCTTTAACAAACATAGCTAAATTATATCATGTAGGATAGAAGAGCCAACATGTTTTTTGAAGACGTGGTCTTCATCATGCTGTAGCCCTCCCCCCCAAAATTCTAATAAGCAGTGTGCTCTCTCATTGCTATTGCAGTTGCAATTGCATTTGCTCGGTCTCTCTCACTGAAATGGCCCAACAGTCATCAACAAAATGGTGATGTTGCGTGGGAGTTTGCACCTTTTTGTGCAGCTCAACTGCCCGCCCAAGTCTCATGCAGTAGCGCACACAACTGTGTCTACTTGCCCAATAATATGCAAAAGTGTGGTCAAGGCTTCAACACGCACACATGCACATGCACACGCGCACGGTTGTTCACACGCTAGTTCACACCTTTTTGTGTTCACACATTTATTCACACCTTTATGTGTTCACACGCTAGTTCACACACCTTTTTGTGTAGCTCCAGCGCCCGCCCAAAGTTCATAAAGTAGCGCACACACTTAGTTTGGCCGCTGAACATTGGTGTATGGCTACCAAAGCCCTGCTCAAACTCACGTTGAGTGAGAAGGTCCACCCACACCACCTAAAAAGGGGTGAGGTAAAATGGGGAGGAACACAAATCCGAGTTATTCCACTCACAGCATTTTGCCGAGGAACGTGTGAGTATGTGTGAGTATGCACGTGTGTGTACGTGAGCGTGTGCGTCTGTGTCTTTGTATGTGTGTATGTGTACGCGTGTCTAGAAATGTATGTGTATGTGTGCGTACATACGTGTGCTTGCGCACCACAGTAAGCGTGTAAGTATGCGTACGTAGATGCGCGTTTGTATATGCATGGGTATGCTTGTAAGTGTTAGCGTGTGTGTACGTACATATGTACGCACATGCATACGTGTATTTATGCACGTGCATGTCTATACTACATTTTGTATACAAATATTAGGTATATATATCATTTACGTTTGTGTATGTGTACATGTGTGTGCATGCGTGATTATAAGTTAGATCCGTTAAAAGGCAACTTTGTTGAACTCAAAACAAGTGTGAGCATGTCCGCTCAAGTGTGTCATATCCTTTAAGGGTGAGCACATCCTAATGCACACACACATTAAATGTGTGCTCACCCTCTGTGCCAGATTAGCCACACCAGCCTGTTGTTGCCCTAATGCAGGAGGAATAAATAATACATACAAGTACCAGATTAGCCACACCAGCCTGTTGTTGCCCTAATGCAGGAGGAATAAATAATACATACAAGTACGTGCATGAGTGTATACAAGTACGTGGGTGCATACGTGTATACAAGTACGTGCATGTGTATACAAGTTTGTGTGTAAGTGTATACAAGTACGTGCATAAGTGTATACAAGTAAACGTGCATAAGTGTGTTTGGGCACGAGTGTATACAAGTACGTGCGTGAGTGTATACAAATACGTGCATAAGTGTATACAGGTACATGCATGAGTGTATACAAGTGTGTGCATAAGTGTATACAAGTACGTGCATGTGTATACAAGTACGTGCATAAGTGTATACAAGTAAACGTGCGTAAGTGTATACAAGTAAACGTGCGTAAGTGTGTTTGTGCACGAGTGTATACAAGTACGTGCGTGAGTTTATACAAATACGTGCATGTGTATACAAGTAAACGTGCGTAAGTGTGTTTGTGCACGAGTGTATAAAAATACGTGCATGAGTGTATACAAGTTTGTGCGTAAGTGTAAACAAGTACGTGCATAAGTGTATACAAGTAAACGTGCATAAGTGTGTTTGTGCACGAGTGTATAGAAGTACGTGCGTGAGTGTATACGAGTGCGTGCATAAGTGTATACAAGTAAGTGCATACGTGAATACAAGTACGTGCGTTAGTGTATACAAGTACGCGCATGCGTGTATACAAGTACGTACATAGCTTGCCCTTACATACAACAGGCCAGTGCATACACACTTGCACATTTGCACACTTGATTAAGTGGGAGCCCTAGCTGCCTCCTTTCCTTTTGACCAGCAATTCCACAGCTTAAACTCAAGAGCAGCAAAGCTCACTTGGTTATATAGCACTGCCAGCTGCATCAATCTCTTCACAAGACTACCCATGGCATTGACAGCATGCTTATGGCTCAAACGTTGAACATCAGTACATCTAAGCGCACATGGTCGTCCGACTCTTCAAGCAGCTTCATCTCTTCCTGTGGCCTACCCATATTACAGACAAGCATGTAAATGACAATACAAAAACGTTTTGCCACTGACTGGCATGTCATAACATTACAATGACATAAAACAATGACTGGCTGTCCATAACAATTACAATGACATAAAACAATGACTGGCATGTCCATAACAATTACAAAAATATAAGAGGGGGTCGACGAAGCAAATGTCCTAAAATGCAGACCATGATTGATGAGCATAACTAGTCGGTTTACAAAGTTTGGGGTCAATCGGACCACCCCAGTGGTCTGGGTGAGATTCCCGTTCAAATTTTGGCACTGAATTTTCACATTTTAGGCCACCACTCCCCAACCAGAGCCTCTTTTCATCCCAAAACAAGACGGCAACACTTCCTTTAGGATACCAAATTACCCTGGATTTTAAAGTGTAGATTTGGTGAAGGTTGGTTTTCCACCTTTTTGGCACCCCTTTTGTAGTTTTTTGAAGGAAAATGGGTCAATGAAGTATCTGACCAACTACTGGGTCGTTTCACTTCATTTTTGTTGCAATGGTATTTATTTATCTATCAAAAGAACACATTATTTTAAAAATGGTCCAGATTGGTGCAGTAGGTGGTGAGATCTGGCGGATTGGCAGTGAAAAGTGGGTTCCACGCCGCGGGCAATTTGACATTTTTGCCAATACCGGCAGCATTAAGCTCAGGTGCTATCAGCAGCCCAGAGCAAGGGGCTCTGGGCTACCTCTGGGTACCGAGCTTGATTGTTGCCAGTCCCGGCCACCATACTCAATTCACATATAAAAAGTACCCCATTGGGGGCCTCCGTTGACCCCCTCTGCAAAAATATCACACTATTGCATTAAAGCTCACCTGGTGGCATTTATCTTCTCCTCTAAATCAACCTTTTCACCTCTAAGCCACCAGTTGGCTGTCCATGGTACATTCACAACACATTAACATTGTGCAGCAACAAAGCTCACCTGGTCGTTTGGCTCAGCCAGCTGCCTCCACTTCACTAGGATGTCCATGGCATCCCTCCATCCAAAACAGTGAGTCCCAGGAGCTTTCCCTTTTGAACTGCTTCCAGCATTGGGCACCTGCCGTTGTGTGTTGCAGTTGCAGTGAGCGCGGTAGAGCACACCAATCTTGTTTCAGCAACAGGCACCTGCTACGATGTGGTGCAGTTGCAGTGAGCGTGGTAGAGCACACCAATCTTGTTTCAGCAACAGGCACCTGCTACGATGTGTTGCAGTTGCAGTAAGCGCGGTAGAGCACACCAATCTTGTTTCAGCAACAGGCACCTGCTACGATGTGTTGCAGTTGCAGTGAGCGCGGTAGAGCACACCAATCTCGTTTCAGCAACAGGCACCTGCTACGATGTGTTGCAGTTGCAGTAAGCGCGGTAGAGCACACCAATCTTGTTTCAGCAACAGGCACCTGCTACGATGTGGTGCAGTTGCAGTGAGCGCGGTAGAGCACACCAATCTTGTTTCAGCAACAGGCACTTGCTACGATGTGTTGCAGTTGCAGTAAGCGCGGTAGAGCACACCAATCTCGTTTCAGCAACAGGCACCTGCTACGATGTGTTGCAGTTGCAGTAAGCGCGGTAGAGCACACCAATCTTGTTTCCGCAACAGGCACCTGCTACGATGTGTTGCAGTTGCAGTGAGCGCAGCAGAACACACACAAGCATGTCTCAGCACTGGGCACCTGCAATCCTGCGTTGCAGGTCTTTAGTGAGCACACCATTAATGCTGCTGTCACAAAATGCTGCTATTTCAGTAAAATGCTAGTTACGCCCACAACACATTATAGTGTTGTGGGCACCTGCTTTTTTATTTTTTGCAGGTCTTTAGCCCAGCACCTGCCCCTGTTTGTCGCACCCCAGCACCTGCCAGTGTTTGTCGCACCCCAGCACCTGCCAGTGTTTGTCGCACCCCAGCACCTGCCAGTGTTTGTTGCACCCCAGCACCTGCCACTGTTTGTCGCACCCCAGCACCTGCCACTGTTTGTCGCAGGTCTTAAGCACACACACCACCGGTGCACTAGCATTGGGTGGTGCCGTTTAATTCACAGTGCACACTGCACTTTGTCCTGTGGTGCTCATCCACCGGCATTTCCATCAGTGTTGTAGCGTTTAATTGTGACAAGCGCGCACTGCACCTTGTCTTGTGGTGCTCATCCACCGGCATTCCCGTCAGTGTTGCAGCACCAGAGCTAAAGCTGCCTGCATTCATGCCTGCCTCTGTTGCGTTCTATAGCGTAGTTTCTCACAAGCCACTTTGTGTGTTGTTGTGTGCCGGGGGCATTGTGGTGTGCCGGGGCGCGCTTTGTTGTGTGCTGGGGCGTGTTGGAGCGGGTTGGAGCGGGCGGGATTGACAAGAAGGATTCTTTTTGCACCCTGCACAATTTTTAGCTTTGTTAGGTTGTGCGTCTACAAAGCCTGGTGGACCTCCAGCGCATGTTGTGAGATGGATATGAAGCCTTTTCTTGTGATCCGTAGCAGCTATAGCTTTGTGGTGCCACATGTCTTTTGTACTGGAATGACTATAAAGTAGTGTCTTGCAGTATTGTTTTAGAACAAGTCCCGCGTGGACAGCACGCACCAGCTCGTTTTTTTGTCATGTACCCACCAGCGGACAGCGTAATCATAAGTATGCCAGAGCAAACACAGAAAAAAAACATCTATGCAGGATGCAGGCAGTGAAATCATCTCTCCACATAAATAAAGAAAGAAGCCACTCAAATCCCGGAAGAGGCTCATATCGTGAAGGTGAGACGTGGAAAGCGTAATCATTAGTTTTCTAGAGCGTTGATAAACCCAAAGGTAAAACATATTTCGAAATGGCGTGGAATCACTATCACGGGGAGCGGAAACAGAAGCATCCAGCAGCAATTACAGAAAAGGCCTCAATGTGCACAAGTAGATGCAGCGTAAACCTGTTATGATCTCAAATCGATGACGTGATCTTGGAGCTTAGTGAACAGGTTTCCGATTTTGGAGCAAAATTAAAACGATCTCAGAGCAAAGGTTTGAGGGTTTCAACCAAGGTAAAGCATCCTCGGAACAAACCCACAGTTTAAAAGTGCAAAACATGTTGAGGAGGGCCTCGAGCCAGCATGGCTCCTCATTATCCCTTGTTGCGTACCACTCTGCATAAGCTGAAAATTATGTCAGATGCACACACACACACTTTTCCAGATGCCTACCTGAAAGGTTACCCCAGCCCTGCGGGCACTCACAACATCGTGCACCGTCTGAGCAAGCTGCGCAGCTGCCAGCCCAGCTGCACGCTGCTGACGCACGTTTTGCAAGAAGCCCTGTGAGGATGTGTGTGTGTGTGTGTGTGTGTGTGTGTGTGTGTTTGAAGATGTGTGTGTGTGTGTGTGTGTGTTTGATGATGTGTGTGTGTTTGTGTGTGTGTGCATATATATATGCCTTATGCCTGTATGTACAAGGTAAGGGGGTGATGAGGCATATGCTCGAGTGGCATGTGTGTACGTGTGTGTATGCAGTGTTTATGTTTGTGTAAGTGCATGTGTTGAGAGGGTGAAAACAGGATGGATTAAAGGATGCATGTGACAAGAGGTTGACGAGCAGTTGTAGAATGTGCTTATAAGGTAGGATAAACAGATGCAGTGAGAAAACGGGAAGAGAATGAGCTTGGAAATGCATGACTTCTGGTGCAACAAGGGTGTACACAACCCAGAGTTCACACATTTGCCCCACACATTTACCCCACACATTCTCAGAAACCAATACATTCTCACAGAACACTATCCCAACCACGCACATGCCATAAAAGTAGTGAACACACACATGCACACGCACACACAATCCATGCATGGTTCACACATTTACCCCACACGTTCTCAAAAACCCATACATTCTCACATACCATACACGCAGTAAACACACACATGCACACGCACACATAATCCATGGTTCACACATTTACCCCACACGTTCTCCGAAACCCATGCATTCTCATAGAATACATTCCTAACCACGCACAATGAATACAAGCAGTAATCACACAACCGCGGACAAACAATTGCGCACGCATACACATACACACACAACCACGCACACAAATGTACACACATGAACACACACGTACACAATCACAACCGCACACACACATACACACACACACTCAGATACACACACGCACACACCTGGTGACTGTTTTGAAGAAGGGACCCAACCCTATCAGCAAGATCTACCAACTGCAGCATGACAGTGCGGCTATGAGGTGAAGGTGCGCCAGCTGCTGCATCTGGAATGGGAGGCTGTAGGGTGTAGAGAGCCAGGAGCTCGGGCGTGGGGAGGCCCTTCTTGCACCAAAGCTCCTGCAGATTGTGTGTCTTTTGAGTGTGTGTTCGTATATGCGCGCGTGTGCATGTTTGTGTGTGCGTGTGTGTGTATGAGCAAGCAGTTACTTTGGCCGCTTTTCTGCTAGCACTGCCTGCATATTAAATGGCTAGCGGATGAGTCTTCAAGGGACATTGGACATTGTGTCTTCATCTTTTCCTTGACTACAGTTGGTAAGCACTACATGCTTGCAAACACACGTACACCCACACCCACGCCCAAACCTACACCCACATTCAACACCTGGCCACTCATTGTGATACACGCGCATCCACACTCACACACCCGCACACCCATACACCCACACCCACACCCACACACCCACACCCACACCCACACCCACACCCAAACACACACCCACACCCACACACCTGCACACCCATAAACCCACACCCACACCCACACCCACACCCACACCCACACCCACACCCACACCCACACCCGTACCTGCACCCGTACCCGCACCTGCACCTGCTTCGCACCCGCACACCCTCACCCCACACCCAACCCCGCACCCGCACCAGCACACCCACCCACCCACACCCAACCCCGCACCCGCACCCCCACCCCCGCACACGCACCCACACATACACACAAACAATGATACGGCAAGCACCTTGAATAATGGTGGGAGGCCAAGGTCCAGGCAGAATTTGCTTGCGTGGCAGTCTAGGTTGTGTCCAAGGTACAAGGCCATCTACGCATGTGTGCGCATGTGTACGTGCGTATGTGCGTGTGTGTTGTGCACGTGTGTGTGGGTGGTGTGGGTGTGCGTGTGCGTGTGTGTGCGCGTGCATGTGTGCGTGTCAAAATGTGTAACGGCAAGAAAGGGGTCATTTGGTGGCATAACTGCTCCTTATTCTTCCTTGCAGCATTGCTCTTGATAAAAGGCTTGCTCAGATGCACCGGCTAAAGGCAGCCGGTTTCGGTAGTGATGTTTATGTTAAAGCCGTTTGCGTCCTTAATTAAGTAAAGAAGCGCGGCCTGAAGCTTACTCAGATGCACTGGCTTATGTTTGTTGGTTCCAGTAGTGATGTTTATGTCACAGCCATTTGCGTCCTTAATTAGGTCAAAATGAACGGCCAGCAGCTTGCCCAGATGCACTGGCTTAAGTCTCGGCTGGCGGCTCCAGTTGTGCTTTTTGTGTGTACACTGAGTCGCTGACGCTTACATGGAGTGGAGGGCGTAGGTGTCTAGAATGTGCATGTGTGTGTGTGCGTGTGTGTGTGTGTGTGTGTGTGTGTGTGTGTGTGTGTGTGTGTGTGTGTGTGTGTGTGTGTGTGTGTGTGTGTGAGTGTTGTGTTGG
>Ga0307968_1002420_pt1:12500-15543 | contig 15543 bp, 21 predicted proteins | sample OrgLakmetagen650_FD_201834 | JGI IMG/M metagenome (GOLD analysis project Ga0307968, IMG submission 201834) | Saline water microbial communities from Organic Lake, Antarctica - #650 | ecosystem: Environmental > Aquatic > Non-marine Saline and Alkaline > Saline | place: Antarctica... | reverse complement strand
GGACACCAACATTGTGGGCGCCAGCTCGCACGGCCCCAACAAAGTCACAGCCTCACGCACACATACACACACGCACACACATACACACACGCGCACAACACACATATACACACATGCACACTTACATACACACACACACACATACACACACACATACACACATACATGCCCACGCACGCACTCACACACACATACACAAACACGCGCAGGGTTTGATGCGTGCTAACAGTGGCACAGGGGACACCAACATCGTGGGTGCCAGCTCACACGGCCCCAACAAAGTCACAGCCTCACGCACAGTTTCCTGCTCGGTCATGCCTCAGTTTGGGGGGCGCCAAGCCGCTGCTACTGCAGCACTGCAGGTGCTTCAGTGTGTGGGCTTCACTTCCTTTTTTAACTGCAGACGTGGTAGAAAGTGCCTGGTTGTGCTTGTGGGTGGGTGGATGGTTGTGATGGATGTGTGGGAGGGAGGGTGTGGTCTCATTTGTGTCATGCCTTTTTAGAGATGGCCGAGCCACTGCCGCAGTAATGCAGGTGCAGCAGAGGGGCCCTGGTTATGAGTGTGTGTGTGTGCGTGTGTGTGTGCGTGTGCTTGTGTGTGTGTGTGTGCGTGTGCTTGTGTGTGTGTGTGTGTGTGTGTGTGTGTGTGTGTGTGTGTGTGTGTGCTCGCCTGCGCGCATGCGTGTGTGTGCGTGCGTGTGCAGTGGTGGAGGGAGGAAGGCATTCACATTTTATTATTAACCCCCTTTTGAATTTGGCTCATGTGTGGGTGGAAGCAAGCACATGGCCGGCAGGGATTGGGTGGTGGTGGAGTGTTTGAACGCCAAAAACGCGCGCCTTAACACACCGGTTATCATCAGACAGGCTCATGCAGAGTGTGTGTGTGTGTGTGTGTGTAAAGCACGGGCGCCTTAACACACCGGGTACCATCGGACAGGCTTATGCAATGTGTGTGTGTGTGTGTGTATGTGTGTATGTGTGTGTGTGTTTAAAGCACAGGGAAGCAACTTCTCTCAAATCATGCACCCAACATAAGCGGTGTGTGTACATGTTTGATTGTAGTCCAACCCTTGCCATGTGTGTGACTTCCACAGGGCCCAGGTGTGCGTGGCCGACGAGGAGTCAGGGGCAGTGCTGACGGCGAGGCTACAGAGTCTGAGCTCTCAGGCGCAAACACAATGCACCAGGTGTGAGTGAGTGTGTGGGTGTGGGTGTGTGGGTGCCGGTGTAAGTCAGGCGCAAACACAATGCACCAGGTGTGTGTGCGCAAACACAATGTACCAAGTGTGTGGTGCGCAAACACAATGCACCAAGAGTGTGTGTGTGTGTGCAAACACAATGTACCAAGTGTGTGTGCACAAACACAATGCACCAAGTGTGTGTGTGTGCAAACACAATGCACCAAGTGTGTGTGCACCAAGTGTGTGTGTGTGCAAACACAATGCACCCAGTGTGTGTGCACCAAGTGTGTGTGTGTGTGCAAACACAATGCACCAGGTATGTGTAAGTGGATGGGGGTGTGTGGGTGCCGGTGTAAGTATGGGAGTGGGAGTGGGAGTGGGTGGAGTTGTGTGGGGTGTAGGTGTTGGTGTAAGTATGGGAGTGGGAGTGTGTGTGTTTTTGTCTGTGTCTGGGTGTGGGTGTGGCAGTGAGTGTGGGTGTGGCAGTGGGTGTGGGTGTGGCAGTGGACATTGGTATGGGTGGATGAACTATCTATATTTACACGCTCGCTAGATGAGCCTAATATGTAAGCACAAATTACCCACAAAAGACTCGTAGTTAAATATTGACCGCAGCAGCTCATCAGAAGTGATGTAGTAGCAGCGTTGGCAATTTTACAGAAATTGACGCAGAGCGGCAATTGTACGCTCGCGCGCACAGAGCAGATCGTCGGTGCTGTGCAGGAGCTGCAGCAGCTCACTGCCCAAAACCGTCATGCACCCCATTTTCGTGCATTGTACATCCACCGCAGGACCCGGTGCCCACACGCGCACCAGCATAGCCTCAAAGGTTGAGGCACACAAAGTGCACCGCGCTTATATTACGTAACAGGGTTGCTGTATCATGCACCCCATTTCCGTGCGTTGTACATCTACCGCAGGACCTGGTGCTGCAGGAGCAGCAGCGCCAGCAGCAGCAGTTCATAGCGTCAGAGAATGATGATGACATCATGAGGGGGGCGGTGACCGCGGCAGAGGCGGCAGCAGCAGGCAGTGATGATAAGGAAGACCTCTCTGCAGTGGTGGATGTGAGTGTGTTTGCGGGTGTGTGTGTGTGTGTGTGTGTGTGTGTGTGAGTGTGTGTGTAAAGTCCTTTCTGCAGTGGTAGATGTGAGTGTGTGTGTGCGGGTGTGGGGTGTGTGTGAGTGTGTGTGTGTGCGGGTGTGGGTGTGGGTGTGAGTGTAAAGTCCTCTCTGCAGTGATAGATGTGAGTGTGTGTGTGCAGGTGTGGGTATGTGCAGGTGTGGGTGAGTATGTGTGAGTGTGGTCGTGGAGGTGTGGGTATGTATGTGTTTGTGTGGGGGGGGGGATGAGTGGATGTGGGTACGTGTGTGGGTGGATGTAGGTTTTTTTCATCGAGTGTGTTGGAGTGGAGATGGAGTGTGGTCTCCTGTTTGAAGTGTGAGTGTGTTTACTTGTGTGTGTGTGTGTTTGTGTGTGTGTGTGTGTGTGAATGTGTGTGCGTGAATGTGGGTTTGAATGTCAGGAGGGGTGTGGGTGTGAACGTGGGTGTGAACGTGGGTTTTGGCCGTGGTTGTAAATATAGTTGTCCATTCATTGAGTATGTTCCCATGTGCAAGTGGGCAGCACCTTTGATCTTTCCTGTTTGAAGTGTGTCTGTGTGTGTGCTTGCATGCACGCGCCCGTGTGAGTGTGTGTGTGTGCGCGTGCGTGTGTGTGCATTTAACGATACAAAGCCAAAACATCACAATAGAGATGAGGTGGCACAGCTGACATAGAGGATACAGGGGTGCAGTTACCCGTGTGAGTGTGAGGGTGTGGGTGTGGGTGTGGGTTTGGGTGTGGGTGTGGGTGTGGGTGTG
>Ga0307968_1002420_pt1:7500-10000 | contig 15543 bp, 21 predicted proteins | sample OrgLakmetagen650_FD_201834 | JGI IMG/M metagenome (GOLD analysis project Ga0307968, IMG submission 201834) | Saline water microbial communities from Organic Lake, Antarctica - #650 | ecosystem: Environmental > Aquatic > Non-marine Saline and Alkaline > Saline | place: Antarctica... | reverse complement strand
TTGCAGTTTGCCCATAGAGGCAGACGTAATCCTCTTGTACACATACACACACATACACACATACTAACACACAAACAGACACGTACACATACACATACACACATACACACACACATACAGGCGCACAGACACACACACAGACACGCACGGGCAAACAAAGACACACACACACGCACGCACACACACACACACACACACACACACACTCACACACACACACACTCTGCACTGGCCAACAAAAGCAAGCACTTGTTGTCCTTGCAGCTGTCTGACCTCGGCAAGTCCCGCCGACTGGTGGACCTGGACGATGTCGGAGTGGGCCGCATGCTACCCTGGGTTGCGCCTGAGCTGCTGCGCACTCCTGATGCCGCTACTGAAAAGGTGGGGAGGGAAGAGGCATGAGGGCAATTTGAAAAGGAGCTCGTGATAGAAATGAATGGGCCGCATGCTGCCCTGGGTTGCGCCTGAGCTGCTGCGCACTTCTCATGACGTGATCGAAAAGGTGGGGAGGGAAGAGGCATGAGGACAGTTTGAATAGGAGCTCGTGATAGAGATAATGGGCCGCATGCTACCCTGGGTTGCGCCTGAGCTGCTGCGCACTTCTCACGACGTGATCGAAAAGGTGGGGAGGGAGAGACGTGAGGGGATTCTTAGAGGGTGCTGCCCTGGTTGCGCCTGAGCTGCTGCGCACTTCTGATGCCGTGACTAAAAAGGTCAGAAGGGAGGAGGAATGAGGGGTATTTTGAACAGAAGAGAGTGAGCTGCTTGCTTTCCTGGGTCGCCTATGCAATGCTGTGCGCTCCTAATGCTGGGACAGGAAGGTAGGAGTACCGTACCTTACCGTACTCACCCCGGTGCCCAAATTTCAGAAATTTTAAAGGTAGCCCCGGGTAACCCCGGACACTGTAAATAAATATTTAAGTCTTCCCTGCACCAACCCCGGTGGGCATTTAGCCCAGCCAGTGCCTGTAGTAAGTGTGTGTGTATGCGTGCACATGCGCGTTTGTGTGTGTGCATGTGTGTTTCTGTTTCACGCTTGTTGTGCGTGTGCGTGTGCGTGTGCGTGTGCGTGTGCATGTGCGTGTGCATGTGCATGTGCATGTGTGCTTCTGCTTCACGCTGAGCCCGCTCCTCTTTTGCCTGCTGCAGCCTGGCTAGGTCGGCTTTCTGCTGCTCCTCCTTTTGCTGCTGCAACGCTGCCTTTAAAATTCCTCTGCTGTAGCTGCCGACTTGACGAAAAAGCTTCTACACGTCCGCTGGAACACACCTTTGGGCGCAACCGGTGCTGCTGACGCTGGGGCTGGTGTTGGTGCTGGGGCTGGGGCAGGGCCTGGGAGAGGGGCGGGGGGGCCCTCTCCGCTCATTGCTGTTCAGCCACCCACCAAACTTTATTTTCGTCAACCCCGGAAACCCCGGAGCTTCTGAATAAATATATATTTTACAATGCCGATATCATGTCGGAGGGCAAAAAACGTTATTTACCCGGGGTGAGTTAAGAGAGGTAGGAGCGTTACAAAAGGAGAGGGGGTAGACAGGATCAGGTTGGTGATATGTTGGTGAGGCATTGGTGATATACATTGGTGATGCGCTGGTGAGACATTGGTGAGACATTGGTGAGACATTGGTGATATGTTGGTGGTGATACATTGGTGAGATTTTGGTGACACATTGGTGATACGTTGGTGGTGATACATTGTTGGTGACACATTGGTGAGACATTGGTGATGCATTGGTGATACATTGGTGGTGATGCATTGGTGAGACATTGGTGATACGTTGGTGATGCATTGGTGATGCATTGGTGGTGATGCATTGGTGATACGTTGGTGGTGATACATTGGTGGTGACACATTGATGACACATTGATGACACATTGGTGATACGTTGGTGATGCATTGGTGGTGATGCATTGGTGATACGTTGGTGATGCATTGGTGGTGATACGTTGGTGGTGATACATTGGTGGTGATACGTTGGTGGTGAGACATTGGTGGTGATACGTTGGTGGTGATACATTGGTGGTGATACGTTGGTGGTGATACATTGGTGGTGACACATTGGTGACACATTGGTGATACATTGTTGGTGAGACATTGGTGAGACATTGGTGAGACATTGTTGGTGAGACATTGGTGAGACATTGGTGAGACATTGGTGAGACATTGGTGAGACATTGTTGGTGAGACATTGGTGAGACATTGGTGAGACATTGGTGAGACATTGTTGGTGAGACATTGGTGACACATTGGTGATGCATTGGTGATGCATTGGTGATACGTTGGTGATGCATTGGTGATGCATTGGTGACACATTGGTGATGCATTGGTGATGCATTGGTGATGCATTGGTGATACGGTGGTGATGCATTGGTGATACGCTGGTGATGCATTGGTGATACGTTGGTGGTGATACATTAGTGGTGATACATTGGTGGTGAGACATTAGTGAGACATTGGTGAGACATTGGTAATACGTTGGTGATGCATTGGTGGTGATGCAT
>Ga0307968_1002420_pt1:0-2500 | contig 15543 bp, 21 predicted proteins | sample OrgLakmetagen650_FD_201834 | JGI IMG/M metagenome (GOLD analysis project Ga0307968, IMG submission 201834) | Saline water microbial communities from Organic Lake, Antarctica - #650 | ecosystem: Environmental > Aquatic > Non-marine Saline and Alkaline > Saline | place: Antarctica: Organic... | reverse complement strand
TGGGAGTCGTTGTGCACTTGCTTATTTATGATTGCGTCTTTTAATGGAATTACTGTATGACTCTTTGCCGCGTCCATTTGTAAAATGTGATAAGTCGATGCAATTGACCCTTAGAGATAAGGAAGAAAGGGGAAAAGGGGTGCACTTTGTAATGCATGCAGAGAAACAAAAAGTAACAGCACCACGGTTCCGAGCTTCAAGTAGTAGTTTAGCTTAGTTTAGATTGGATGACAAAGGCCTCTGACACAGGTCCCTTTAAAAAATAAAGAGTTAAATTGAAAAACAAAACCTTTTGATATCACCGTCAGAAAGGTTTACAAGGGTTACAAGGATGGCCTACAGCCCGAGTCTCTGGCTGACGTCAGAAATATTACCAAATGAAAGATTCACCATCAATTTCAGATTTTATAAATTTGGGTAAATTTTGGAAATTTGGGTATACTCAGCACACCAACTAAATTACAGCTTATTGACGAGACTCATCAAAGCAACCTACACTGAACAAGCTAACAATCGGGCGTGGCAGAACAATGGTCAGAGTGCACATAGGTAACCAACTAAGTGTTCATGGTTCCAAGGCAGATATAAAAGAATCAAAATACACTGTTTCAATCAAACAAGTCCTTAGTTTTGATTGTGCTTTGCTGTGTGAGGCAGGTGTTGAAGACAAAAAACGCCTCAGGCCTGATGTGCAGCAGGCAGTAGCAGCTGATGGAGGAGGTTGCACGGGAAGCAGTAGAGCAGCGGCACGCAGCGGACCTTCAGGCAGGGGACGAGTGCTTGGAAGCAGCTGCCCTTATTGGGGATGAAGATTTAGTGGACCCCACAGCCACAGCAGGAAGCAGCAGGGGAGGAGGGGGTGTGGGAAGCAGGGGCTCAAGGGGCAGGGGGAGTGGCACCAGGTGTGTTTTGCATTTGCACAATATTTATAGGTGTGTAGGTAGTTAGGTTTAGGCTAACCCACCCACACATATGCGCAAACACACACATGCATACAATGCACACACACAGGGAGCACGCATGTACCACCAGCAGCAGCAGGGTAGGGCCTGGCAGCCGTGGGGGGCGAGGGAGCCGGGGGGGCCGCACGCACAGTGCGAGGGCCAGGGGCAGGGGCCTTGAAACCTTGGAGATTTCAGAGACCAGCACAGAGGAGGACGAGGGGGAGGAGGAGGGAGGGGAGGCAATGCAAGAGTAACTCCTCAGGCTGAAGTTAGGAGCCATAAAACTCGTCTCAGACTTTGATGTAAACCAACACTGAATAGATACAGAGAGGAGAGCACAAGAAATCCCCAAATTCGCAAAGTTCGCAAATTTCCTTAACTTTTCAGGGGCCTCGCAAAAGCTTAATGCTCGCAAATTAATTATTCTAATTATTTCGGCACCTCGCAAAAAGTATGCCTCGCAATACTAAAAGCGCAAGACGGTATAAAGCATGGCTTTCTTCTGCGTTTTTTCTTTAGCCAAGTCTTTGCATTTGCTTACTGGCACTGTCAAAAAGCCACGCGTTATCAACGCGTTTCTGAAGCTCAGAAACGCGTTTATGAACCAGAAACGTGAACGCGAAAATTTTGAGGCATTCCAAACGGTCCTGTAAGGCCTTTGTTTTGGCGAGTGTGGCTTGTTTTGGGCGTGTTATAATATGTTTTAATAAATCGGAAGCAGATGGGAGCTGTTTGGGCTGGATTCCGGGAAGCGCGTTTTCACCGCGTTTCTGAAATTCAGAAGCGCGTTTCTGAAGTTCAGAAACGCGCTTATGATGAGCATGTCTTTTTTTTAAAGTGCTTGTTTCCCGGTCCTGCCGCTAGAACTGCAGCAGTGTTGTCCCAAGAATGTGCTTGCAGCCTCCAAAACAAAGCAGGAGGCAGTTTGTACCTGTCTGCGCATTCAATCCCCAGCAGCGCGTTTATGAGTCTCAGAAACGCGCTTATGAGTCTCAGAAGCGCGCTTATGAGTCCCAGAAGCGCGCTTATGAGCCTCACAAGCGCAGGGAAAAACGGGAAAAACGTGTTCATAAGCGTCAAAATATTAAGCAAAATATTAGGCGTGTTTTTGGCTAGCGCGCTTATGAATCTCAGAAGCGCGCTTATGAGTCTCAGAAGCGCGCCTATGTGCGCGCTTATGAGCTTCAGAAGCGCGCTTATGAGTCTCAAAAGCGCCGGGCAAAACGGGAAAAACGTGTTCATAAGCGGAATTGGAATTCGGGGGAGGTTAATTAGAAACAACAGGCAGCCACACGTCACATATCTATCTGTTCAGCCACACCAGTCAACCAGGACTCCAAGCTCGTCAGGGTGATGCTGTGCTTGAGAGGGAAAAGGAAAGCTCAGAATCATTGTTTATTCAGCACTTCGCATTTTTGAAATACACCACTGTTATCGCGCGCAGGGACATAAAAAATAATAATCAATGATTCCTCCCTGTGTCTCAGCAGGAGATGTGTTTTGCACGCTTTATTTCAGTGTTGACCAGCTTGCCACCGCTCCCTCTCCACACCCTC
>Ga0307968_1002419_pt1:0-10000 | contig 15546 bp, 19 predicted proteins | sample OrgLakmetagen650_FD_201834 | JGI IMG/M metagenome (GOLD analysis project Ga0307968, IMG submission 201834) | Saline water microbial communities from Organic Lake, Antarctica - #650 | ecosystem: Environmental > Aquatic > Non-marine Saline and Alkaline > Saline | place: Antarctica: Organic... | reverse complement strand
TACGCAAGGAGAAAGCCAACAAGCAGACCCTCCCAGGCAGCAGGAAAAAACAGCTCTCCTTGGGTTTGTCAGGACCGACACCTCTGGCTGATTTCTGTGCTGAGCAGGCATAAAGCAAATTGTGTGAGCTTTCAAGGATAGGAATTTAATGCTCAGAGCATAAAATGCCACATGGTACAATGCAGTTGTATATTCAATCATCTGCAGCCCCTTCACTGATGCAATTTTAATAAAAATTGTATAACAATGCAAATAAGGACACAAATTGGGTACTTACAGCAGGCATCATAGCACTGCATGCTGCATAACATTAATAAGCAATTGTAAATGAGCAGTTCCTGGGCCCCCCATGAAATACCTTTTAGACAGGTCAAATCGTTATGGCAAACCCTTCAGCAGCAAGGCGCCGGACGCCCGACCGCTACAGTTCCACTTACCACTTCTATCTTTTTCTTCAGCACGCAATCGCTCCAACTATCTCCTGGTCTCTACATTATTCCCACAATTCTCAGAGGATCTGATTTTGCTCTTTCTCAAGCCTTTGCAAATTGCAGTTGTCAGCAGCTTGCCGCTTGCAGCTCCTTTGTTACATTCACATTTTGTTACATTCTCATTACACATACACACATAAAGAGCCTTTGAGTTTTGGCACTGTGTATCCATTATACCCAGATTGCCCCACATCTTCTCTTCTAGCATCAAACATACATTCTGCGCCTGTGCCAGCAACCACAGCAATTTTGAATGACGCCATCCAGACCCCCTGTTTCCTATTCTGCTTAGCTCTTCTGGTGCTTGTCATTCGCTTAATAGCTGTCCCCGGTACCTTGCTCCTTTCCTTGCAATAACACGACCTCTTTTGCTCGTCCGTGTCCACAACCCAGCAACAGCCTAATCTGGACCAGGGGCATAAGCGCTCCCGCGAAAGTGTGCTGCCCAGCAGGAAGCGGCTGCGTGGTGGACTGACTGAAAAGTCAAGGCCCTCCGAGCTGCAACAGCAGCAGCAGCAGCAGCAGCAGCAGCAGCAGCAGCAGCAGCAACAGCAGCAGCAACAGCAGCAGCAGCAACAGCAGCAGCAGCAGCAGCCACAGCAACCGGCGGGTGAGAGGGTGGGTTGGCTTCAGCAGCAGAGGCAGCAAGGTGAGGAGGAGAGCCCATTCTTCTTTGTTGAGCAGTTTACACCTTGTACTGGACATGCCATAAAGAATGCTGTTGCATTCGGTGTTGGCTTTGCAACCAGCCAGCTATCTTGCACTTGCCTGCAGGTGGGGAGCAGCCAGTTAGATTAACCCCTGGAAAGATAGGCAGGCCCCGGCCAAGATTTGTGGCCCGCAAAGGCTCTGCGCGGCCCATCCCTCTGAGCCTACATGACGCGCAGCCGGCAGCAGATGCACCATCGTCTCAAGCTGTTCCCACTCAGGCGCCCCCTGCACAGCAAGAGGTTTCAACAGACGCACCATCACTATCGCTACCACCAACACCACTACTATCAGCTGACCTGCTTCCAGGTCCTACTACCTTCGACCACTCCTATCAAAGTCTATTGCTGGAACAGGAACGTCAGCAGCAGCAGCAGCAGCAGCACAGCAATGCGTTGCAGGAGCACATGCAGTTGCAAGCGCAGGCCCAGCAGCAGGAGCAGGAGCAGCATGCAGTGGAAATGGATGTGGAGCCCTGGCAAGACTGTGTAGAGAATTTGGGGCTTCCTGACAGTGGACTGGTGTTCAGTAAAGCGGGAGGGGGAATTGCAGCTGCTGAAGAGAGTGTAGTTGTCGCAGCATCGGCAGCATGCTCAGAAGCCCCTGAGTCTGAACAGATGGAGAAAGATCCGGACGTTGAAGGCTCTGGAAGGCAGGAGAGCATGGCCGCGGTGACAGGAGAGCCCTTGCACTCTGGTTTTTGCAGCAAAATCGCAAGCTTAATCAGCAGGTGGAGGGTAGGTAGTGGTAAAGGATACATCCCAGAAGCAGAGTCAGCGGCAACAGAAGAAGCTGGCAGCATTAAGGAAGAGGAAGCAGCAGCGGAACCAGCAGCAGCAAGACCAGCAGTGGCAGAACCAGCAGCAGCAGCAGCACCGCCACCCCCATTAGCAGCTCCAGAGAGCCCAGCTATGATTTGTGCTCTCCAAATGTTTCAAGTTATTGCTTTTTGCACAAAGCACCTGGCGCAGCCACCTCCTCCCCCACTGCTGGTCAACAGCCTGCTGACGTGCTTTGAGGCTGGGGATTTGCCGGCTTCCTACGCTCGTGTTGAAGACATCGTGCGCTCGCAATGGTTGCAAGTGCGTTTTGTTTGCCTGTGATTTGGGGATGAGAGTTCAATCATTTGGAAAATACAATTTAAAGGCAACCAATTATTTACTGATCACTTCGCCTAATTTTACCAGTGACTACTCTGTAAGAAAACTGCGCAGCCAGAGGGTGTTGACAGGAAGATGGGATGTCCAGCTTTAGAGGAACTTCCTCTTCTGCCTGTAAGGCCAAGCACTGTTGCTGCTGCCAACCTTGTAGCTGTGTGCCTTGGCCTGCAGGTGGCTCGTCACCAGCTGGGTGACGTCACGACCCCTACCTTGGCTGAATGTGTGATGGAGGCTCTGGAAGTTGAGGGTTGGCTGTCCCAAGGCTTGCCTTCTCCCAAGTGAGTGTCGAGTTTCACTCACTTTATTTCTCCTTGAAACATTAGATGTTGAACGTGATCTATCACAACGCGACGTAAGATCATACCTGTTTTGATACAGAGCGTGTACGCAACATTAAATATTCCTTCCCTCTCTTCTTGTAAGGAAAACTGCCAACTGTAAAAAGAATTGCTGAAACACTTTGTGCTTCTTTTTTTCTCCCTGCATGCCCTTGCTGGTCGCCTTGCTGCTGCAAAAACTGTGCACCCATCCAACCCATTAATCGACATTGTGTGTGCCTATCATAAAAGGATTTTGTGTGTATATGTGTTATAATGAGTTCATTGAAAAGACCTTTCTACAATAATTTGTGGAATTATCGTATTGAAATTGTCAGAAGCATGTGATTGGCCTTGTTGCTCACAAATGTTACAAAAACAATCATGTTTGCAATCAATAGTGATTGTTCTTGCCCGAAATCGAGAGCTTACAAGCAGGGTAGGCAGTTGTATTGTTTTGGCTGATGTGCATTTGTAAGGTACAGCCACCAAAAAAATTAACGATCAAATAAAATATAATACCAAACGTGGCAATTCTGGGGTGGCATGCACTCCTTTTGCAGGCATGCTGTTATATTTATAGACTCTTGAGGTACAAGGTGCCTTAGTTTGCTAGGAAATTCCAAACCTCTAAGCCTGCGTGGTCAGTGCCTTTGGGACCAAAAGCTTTCCTCTTGACTGCAATCAGAATAAAAGACATCGGTGATGAATAATAATTAAAATATAATGAATAGTGTTCATTTGTACCCTCCTGTTTTCCAGTTTTTAACATCAAGCGTGCACGGCACCATTAGGGTTTGACTGGTTGAACCTGCCCCAGACACACACACACTCTCCCACACTTCTCCCAGAGACGTTCGTTGTAGATAGAGGCTAAAAGGCAAACTAGTGTGAAAGGTTATGCAACTAAAAGACCGGTCATTCCCAAGAAAAGATGATGCTGCTTTCCCAACTTTCCCCTATCAAATTTTAATTGTCGTCCACCACAAACTGTGTAGGCCCATTCATTCCTCTGCCATTGCTGAGGTGATCGCCACTACCATGCGGGTGCTGCAGGCCAGCAATGCTGCTGCTGACGTAGATATGGATACTTTAGGAAGAGTCAGCAGCCAGGTAGGGCGTCAGATCAGAGATATCAAGTTTGATTGATGTACCATTTTTTTATGCCACAATGTTCATTGAGAAATGGTAGCCGAATTGAAAAAGAAGCAGACAAGATTTCTGACGGGGCCCAAAATTTGCTGCTGTCCTTTGTTTACTGTGGGAGGGAATCAGTAGGAGGCGATCAATTGTTTTATATTGTGCTTTGAAAGCTAGTCAGACAGTTTTCTCGACCAACTTCTGCAAAAGAAATATGGGTTTGGGTCCAGGGTGTGTGTCGGGGGCTGGATTTGTGCCATTTCCCTGCCAAAAGGTGGCTGTACCCACGCATGGGGACAGAAATGTGGATTCTGGTCCAAATGTCACATTTTTGTCAACAAACTTTAGGGATAAATTAGCCCATTAAAGCCAAAAAGGGGGGGGAGGGGTGATAGTTACCCCAAAAAGGACTTGTGTGCATGGGCAGGGTGCAGGCAAAAAAGGTGCATTTCTGAAACCTTTAGAAGTGTGCCGTTTTGCCACCAACTTAGTGTGAGGAGCTCTGCAGTATGCTTCCCAGGGATGCCCTGCCAAGTTGTATGGTCTACATGGCTGGGGGTGGACCCCGATTTGTTTCAAAAAGCCTCATTTCATACGTTTGAGCTTTTATATGTATGTGGTTTGGACCTTCTTGGACTGTACAATTCCTCCTAAATTTGCACTAAATTTGGCAGAATCCCCTGCCAAAAATGGGTCAAAGTGGTCCAAAGACTGAAGTTCCACTCCAGGAACCTGGACCTTCAACATAACGTTGAGGATATCACCCTGTACTGTTTTTGGCGCCCGGGAGAACCTTTGGGAAATCGCCCTTCTGACAGGAAATTATCACGCACATGAGCACTCGTCTGTATAATCTGGGTGTGCAAGGGTTACCAGATTTGTCTAAGTAAGGGTCCTGACTACTTAAATTGGAGGAGTGTGCAGGTTCTTTTCATCAAACAGGAATGGTGGGCCTGACCCCAAGTATACATTCCTTTGTGGCGCAGGTGGTCCAACTAGTGGGCGTAGACACCGCACTGCTGCCTCTCTCCGAAGGGACCGACCAAAGCTATTCGCCCTCAAAGCAGCCCTCCCTATTAAAGCAGGTGCTCCTTGAGGTCTTTCTGCCAATGCCTACTCTCGCACACGCACCTGGGGGCAAAAGCATGGGCTTTTTGGTTGCGTTTGCAATTGCAAAGTTTACAAAGAAGAGTGCCTGGCGGCTGCTGACGGCAATGGATGAATTCATGCTGGCAGCAGCTGCCGCTCGGGCGTGAGCTGACCTGCTTGCAAGCTGACATGTACACTAGGAATTTGTGCTATAAAAGCTAGAGCTCAGATGTTTAGGGGAAGTTTCGAGAGTTTGAAAGGCATAAACCCTCAGACCTTTGCTTCAGCAAGGCTTCTTGTAGTGCTTGTGTACAATTATCTAGCTTTGTATTAAGCTTCTCTCACCAGTGTTTTGTCAGGGAGAGCTTGGAGTGTTTTTTGTCTATTGTGTAGGCTTGTAGTTATGTAAGGATCTTTGTCGTGTTGCGGGCTTTCTTAATGTTAAAGAAGTAAGATATCTTGTAAAGCTCTTGTTGAATATTTCAATGTTTATTGAATGAGTTTTTTTGGAGCCGTTTCTGGCAGAGAAACCTCGAGAGTAGAAATTGCTCCCATTCTTCAATTCAGTCTCTCAGGAGGAACGTTTGATGTGGCTCTCTGATTCCAGCTGGGCAGTGCCAAATGTTATCTTTCTCTGATCTTTGTCCATGGTGCTATTTGAGGCTTACTCTAGGCACTAGGCTTGCAACACGTTTCATTACGAGGCTTGTACTGGGAGTTGAGTGACTGCGTTGGTGTAAAAGCACGGCATGTTCAGTGCTGCAGGGCTGGTTGAGTGGTTAATATAGAGGCTGGCAATGGCTGGAGCTGGTGGTCTGTTAAACCCTTTGCTTAGCTCTGCAGTTTCTGTGCCTGGTGTTTTTCTGGTCTGCTGGTAAAAGGAGTAGCTTACATTCCTTGCTCGATGTGGAGAGTGGTTCTATTTTGCTTGCATCGTGAGATGCATAGGGCTCTGTCATTATTACCAAGGAGAACACAACAAATCAGAGAAACCAGAGAAACGGGAGAAAACTAAGGACTAAAACACAGAAAAGAGGTGAGGGAGGGGGGGAAGTATGTTAAAGAGAGAGTTGTGTTCTCCAAGGAATGAAAAGAATGGAGAAGGGAAGCAGAAACCGGAGAAAACCAGAAAGTGAGGACATCTCACTTTATGCTACACTTCAAGAACCTGAGTTCAAGTGTTTCACACTGAACTCATAAGTTCTATTTCGCTTGCATCGTGAGATGCATAGGGCTCTGTTATATTACCAAGGCAGACTACAGTCGTGGTTCAGTAGTGCATGGCCCTGGTTGGAAGCAATTTATTGGCAATAGGCCTCTCAATGTATGCGTGCATGGCCTGGCTATATCTCCAGGCTCCATGAGCCCGGAAAATATGATCAGGAACACCCTCCTTGGCAACGAGGGTAGCACCCCCAGAGCGAAGGGAGTGCAGGCCGTATCTGTCTGTAACATCTGCGAAGGACATGTGAGCAGCATCAGCCAAAGCTTGCAGAACGCGAACTCGAGCAATGGAGTAAGACCAGGGCTGATTTGAGGGGCTAAACTTTTCAGAAGAACCCTTCTTGAAGGAGCGAAAACGGGAACGTGCTTGCCCAGGGATCCTGCCTTCACCAACAAGGGTTTTAAGAGAGAGACTGGGCAGGAAAGGGACTTGCCCCGAGCAATACATGCTACTGAGCCTGAGCGAAATTGGTCGTTCTTCCTTTTGGCCAAGAATATTTCCATGTAAGAAGAGTAGAACCTGACTTCATCTGCAAAAATCTGGCAAGCGCAGTCATATCTCAGAAAACCAGAGAAGTAAACCATAATAAACGTTGCAATATGGAGGTTGAGTAGGGTGGACTGGCTTGGCTGAAGCAGGAAAGAGGCTGTTATTGTACAGAGGTCAAGAGACAAGGGAGCTTTTCTGAATTAGCCTCCAGAGGAAAGTGACCTCTGTGCGCAGGATTGAACCACTTGAACAAAGGAGTGGCTGGTCACATCATCTAAACCAGCCATTTTATACGCAGTAAAGTTGGCTGCGCTTGCTGTTTTGATAGTAGAGTAGGTCAAACCTCGGCTGAGAGCAAAACGCAGAGAATTCGACAGAGACATAGCAACGTGCATTGGATCAGCTGGCAAGAAAGAAAGCTTGTTTTGTTGACACCAACTTCTGAAATGGAACCAGTGAGCGTTATATCTGAGCAACGTTTTCTAACAACGTGACTGAGATATGCAGCTCAAAGTGTACGTGTATTCAGCTTTCAAGGTAGGTGTTGGTCATTTACCAAACAAAACCTTGAAATATTGGACTCAAGGGTGCACCTGTGTCCTGCAAGCATAGGAGGGGATTGGGATTAATTGAGGAGGGGGATAAGCGGAGAAGCACAAGACGGCCAGAAAGGTCCAGCGTGTGAATGCACACGGGGCTGAGGCTGTGCTGGGGCCTGGAGTCAGCAGATTCTCTAAGCACGGTAGCACGCGACAACCGTGTACAAAAGGAAAGAAGTGCTGTCCTTTAGACAGTAGAGGCCATTAAGAACTAGATGGCCAGAGAGGTAGGACAAGGATAGAGGCTGCACTGAATTGCCGGATGATGGATATGACCGAATTAGGTTGAAAGGTGGGAAGCACTAGTTAAAATGTTCTGACCAGTCTCTTTGAGCAAGCGCATTGATACCGACTGAACCCGGGCACCGCAACATAGAGTTGAACCTGTCAAGTAAATGATTGGAGTGGCTTGCAAAACGGTCAATGGTAGGTATGCCCCACTGTGCAACGTTTTTTTTGAAGACGTCGGCATTCAGAGTCCAGTCACAAGGGTCTTCAAGGTGAGTAAGGCCATCGGCAATCTTGTTCTGATCACGTGGGACCCATGTGGGAAGCAGGGAAATGTCATGTTCCATTGTGAGTGAGATAATTCTGAGTACAATGTCATTCAAGCGCAAGTCTGTACTGCCCTGGCCCATAACTCTGACCACGTTGGAGTTGTCAGTGAAGATCTGAACGGACTTGTGCCTATTGATGTCCAAAAAGGATTCAAGACTGCGAAGAAGTCCCCACATTTCTCTCAGTGTGCTACTGGATGTACATGTGCCATGCCACAACTCGGGGGGTAAGAAACCTTGTACCTGCAATTTTTGATTCGCCATCGTGGCACCCCAACTTGCTGCTCACACCATATGGAAATGTCAGAGGTAAAGGGGGAAGGCCAAATTTTTTGGCGAAAATGCGTACGAGACAAGTGGGACCAGTAGGTGAATTCATCTCACAAGCCGTCAGAGATAGCAACGTAGAATTGCAAGCTGTACTGCTGCAGGTAAGAGTGGCGTTGCCTTAATTTGATGAGAACAATAGGGCTGTTTGCCAGAATCATGCTGCTAAGGTGGCCAGCAATTCGCGAAAGCAGGTGCACTAGCACTTTCTGTCTTGACAATGCTACTGTGATCAGCTGTTGCAAACTCTCCCATCTCTCTAGCGGCACTTCAAAGGAACCAAAATCCAAGTCAATGACAAAACCGAGGTGGGTCAGGAGGCGTGTAAATTGCAGATAAGACTTGGACTCATTGATTGTCAGGCCAGCTGATTTGAAAGTGTCCAAAACCAACTGCCTGTGTGCTGTAGACTGGGAATCAGAGACCAGGAAAAGGAGGTCTTCCAAGTAGTTTATAAGCCGGCCCCCCCGAAAGCGCAGGTGTAAAGAGATGGTTCTCATAATTTTTGTGAAGAAGCACCAGGGGGCAGATGCAAGACCGAAAGGAAGGACTCTGAAAACATAGAAATCACCCTCCCATTGAAACCCAAGGTACGTGTAATATTTGGGATCCATATCCACCTGGTGGTAACCGCTGGCAAGGTCAAGAGAAAACATGAGGTCATCCAGGTCTGCCAGGTCAGTCAGTAGATTGAGAAAGTCCATGCAAAAAGAAGGTACCATCAGAAATTGATTCACGTGCCTAAGGTCCAAGATCAAACGTTGTTTGCCATTTGATCTAGTAACAACCTTCAAGGGGGACACACATTTAGGCTGGGTATGCCACTTCATAATAGCATTTTGCACGGAGAAGGTCAAAAATGGAAGATGTGACAAAATCGCTGCAGGCCAGTGCCTCTTTGTTATTTTATTGGAAAAAAGGTGGTGCTGGGCTTGGGAGAAAGGACCAAAATAAGGAGAAGCCATGCTGCACCCACTGAAGTACCCACTTGTCTGAACAATTTTCCAACCACCAATAACGATGCCGCTTCAGCCCACCTGAAGACGGAACTGCCGGCTTTGCTGGGCCTGCATCAAAGGAAAGTGAAAAGGAAGCCCGAGCCCTGAAATATGGGAAGGTTACATACACGTTCTTTGGGGCAAAAAAACTAAGAATAATAACTAATAACAAGGTCAAAGTGGTAGGCCCTGGGCCTCCGTGGTGCCTGGCACCTTGCAGGCCTGGCCTGAATCAGTACAAGGATCAGGTAAGGTAATAAATGTGTGGGTTCAGGCGTGGCCTGGATGAGATCAGGGATCAAGGGAAATAATTATGCAAATTCAGGCCTGGCCTGGGTCAGTTGTGAACATGTGGAGCAGGCCCTGGGCCTCCACGATGCCTGGCACCCTTCAGGCCTGGCCTGGAAAAAGCACCTAATAAAGAGAATTAATTGCCGGGTGCGTAGTGGTCCCAGAAAAGAAATTGCCTTAAGAATAAAGGTTTGTTGGAATGTAAGTAATTAAAAGTTACGTGTGCCCAAAGTTCCCCAAATTAGCAAGGAGTGCCGTTGGAATTGTTGTAGCCGTTGTACGACCCTGGCCTACGGAAACCGTTTGCAGCAGATTGGTTGTCCATGTGTGTGTGCACCAGACAGTAAGGTGGGCCACTATGATTCCCTACTGCATGACCATTAACATAAGGGGGTGGAGCGGGGGGCGGCATAGGAAAATATTGCTGAAAAGTAGGGGCCGGATGGAGTGGTGCGTTATAATGTTGTTGAGGCAAGGAGTGGTTCAAAGTCTGAGTGGTAGAAGGTGGGCGGCGTTTGGGAAGAAAGGGGACAGGTGCTTTACTGACATCACCAGCCTTCACGCCCAACTTCTTAGCAAATTTCTTTGTACTAGATGGCAGGTGACTGT
>Ga0307968_1002418_pt1 | contig 15550 bp, 17 predicted proteins | sample OrgLakmetagen650_FD_201834 | JGI IMG/M metagenome (GOLD analysis project Ga0307968, IMG submission 201834) | Saline water microbial communities from Organic Lake, Antarctica - #650 | ecosystem: Environmental > Aquatic > Non-marine Saline and Alkaline > Saline | place: Antarctica: Organic Lake... | reverse complement strand
GCATTGGGGGGGGACACAGAGAGGGGTTGTGCAGAGGGGGGCCACACACAATAGGGACACACATGGGAGTGCAGCTGCTATCTAACGCCCACAGGGGCCACGGTCAATACACAGGGACATGCACGAGAACTTGCCATTCGGGGTACAGCGATGCACAAAGATGACTATGCACACTACACGGATGATGAGTTGAGGGTGAAAAGAAATTCCCTCTTTCTCTTGTGTGTGTGTGTGTGTTTGTGTGTGTGTGTGCGTGCACGTCTTGGTCTGCCTATGTCTGTGTCTGCATTTATCTCGCCGTGAGTGACTTTGTGTTTGTGTGTTTGTGAGCATGTGTGTGATGCGTGAATTCGTGTGTGCGCCCATGTCAATGGATTGTGTATAAGACAACTCACCCCTCGCACGACGGGGTGGCCACGCCCCAGTAGCAGCAGCTCCTCAGGGTCTGTTATGACATGGGCACCCGGAACCTCAACATCAGCAGGGCGGGCTGCGTGGAGGGGTTGAATATGACAGGTGTGATTGTGTTCGGACACCAGGTTGCATGGGTGATGGCAGCTGTGCAAAGGTGTTTGAATGTGAGCATAAAATTCATGCAGGGACGTCTGTGCGTGAGTGTGACGTCTGTGCGTGAGTAGGACGTCTGTGCGTGAGTGGGACGTCTGTGCGTGAGTGAAATCAGTCACCCCTCCCCTGTGTGCAAGCATCCCAATGTCGATGTATTACACAAATCTGTGAGTGCATGAAAGGTGGTGTTCAATTTCTGTGACACAATCAATTTGTACTATTTAGCCATTGTTGAGAATTCATGTGCCCATTTAGCCATGGGCCACTTCCGTTGGCAAAAAATACTGCAATGTGACTCAACATTGCTAGGCCTGAGGACGACCAGTACACACACACACGCGCACACACACACACACACACACACGAACATACACATACAAAGCACGCATGTGCTCACAAACAAACAATCAAACACACACGCACACACACGCACACACACACACACGCACACAAACACACGCACACACACACACGCACACAAACACACGCGTGCTGCGTACCTGCTGCTGCTGCTGCTGCTGTGCGCAGCCCATCTATGCGATGGAGGTCCCTGCCATGGATGCCCTCCTCTCCAATGCCTCTTGCAGGCGCAATCGAGTAGTCCACGTACCCCTGCACTTCGCTCTCATCTACAGGCACCCATCTGATTTTGGGCGTGCCGTCCCCGTGCTTCTTTTCCCAGTTGTACACCTGAAATGGTACAATAAGTCATAGCCCGTTGATGCGTGCTTCACCTGATCAACCGGCAACTGAGCCACGCAGAGAGGACAGGAGCACGCACGGGTATCAGTGATGGCCCTCCCTCCTCCTGCTGTTCCTGCTGCTGCTGCTGCTGCTGCTGCTGCTGTTGAGGGGGGGCTCCTACTTGAGGTGCAGCACCAGCTGCTGCACGATTCAATCTACGAGACTGGCGCCTGCTGCTGCATCTTGGGTGATGAAAAGGAACGCCAGCTGAATGACTGACATTTTGGCCAGTGGCCAGCATGGTCGGCCCTATAAAAACCTAAACCATTCAATTCGCATGTGCATACTAGAAAAAATTTTAAAATATTATAATATGTTTATGCGAAGAAATGTGGGATCCTGGGACTGATGGGTTCGATTAGATTGTTGGTTAGTTCTAATCCAACCCCCTTGCTGTAAAGCTAGGAGCACTACCTCAGGCTGGCTCGTTTCAGGTGCCCCTCCCAGGTTGGCTTGTAGGAAAAGGTGCGGAGAGCGGTGCACCCCCACGCAACGTTTTGCCCTGTCATGGAGTTTATTCGCGCCTTCTCTCTTTCTCTGTACACGCATACACAACACACACACACGCACACACACTTATGCATCCATGACACACAAAAACCACTCATCACGCCGCACAGCCCTAAAGGAGGAGAAATGGCAATTGCGGGGACCGTCCTGAAGCATTGTACATGGGGCCTTGCGTTCTGCTTTATGATGTGAGGGTGCAAGTACGATCCTTCATTCATGCGTGACTGAACGCTTCTGTTCTGACCATGTGACACATGTATTCCACTCTGATCTTGCGTGCGTAGACCTAGTAGGTGCAGCGTATTGTACGTGTAAGCATCCTTATGTAAAAGCATGTTTTTTTTCCGTTAAAACTCACCTGTGAGTGTGTGTCCTTGTTTGCCTGCGGTGCGTGCTGTGCTGATGGGAGCACAGGCATGGGTGCAATTCACATTGTGGTAGCAGTAATTATGTCAACGGAATGTGAAAGTGCTGCCTTCTCTCCTTAAACATTGTTTGCTTGGTCTGACTCTACAATGACGCAGGCATGGCAACGCCTCAGTCTATCTGACCATCAAGGGCTACCGTATTAATTTGTTCTTAAACCCTCAACCCTGGATTGCGCTGAGTACTTCAAGCGTGAGTCTGGTTTCCATTTGTGAATTGCCAATGTGTGCTTCAAACCGTGATGTGAATCACTCATGACGTTCTTACAGTCTGTGGCTAGAAACTATCGCCTCCATCGCTCAATTTTGTAAATGCGCTTTTGTTAAAAGATGTCTCTGCTTCAAGCATCCAATTACTGCACTGACCTGCATGGGGACATTGTGATCACTTCACTGTAACTCTATATGCAATACCTTGCCAACACAGCGTAGCTGCTTGCAAATTTTACAATTTCACAATAATGTATCCACCGATGTTGAGTAGCATCCGCCCTCTCCTCCCTCTTGCAGCTTGCACGGCTGCTTGCCGTTGGCTTCCAATTGTCCACTTACCTCCTAGCATCCACGGTGAGTCAAGGTTTGGTGGCTGCAAGCACCAGCATGGTTGAATATTCCCTGCGGTTAGTCACACCTAAAAAGTGTTTTTGTCATCATCATCATCCTCGTCATCCTCCTCCTCCTCCTCCTCTTCCTCCTCCTCATCATCATATCATCATCATCATCGTCATCATCATCATCATCATCATCAATATCCTTATAGGTGCCCACTCATTAGCCCCGACCACCATATTCAAGAAAGAAAAGACATTCGCTCCTTTGATTTCTTCCCACACAAACTGGACAGCTCGCACAAGCACATGCAAGCACAGACATGCAAACACGTATACATTAATATTCACGTGCAAACCTGCTGCCTAGCATCCTCCCTCTGGCCAAATAGGACAAGAGGTTTTTGCAGAGTAATAATGCTTGCCTAGGCAACACATGCGCACACAAGAGCACAGACTCTTTTGCACACGCATACTGTCACTAACACATAATAACACGCACGTACACACGCCTGCTGACCTGCTCCCTTTGACAGGGCTTGTTTATGGGCGGTATGTTACCACGCCATCAGGAAACGCTACACTCCGACATGTTGGCACACTTCTTGTTCAAGCTGATACTGATGTACCCCCTACTCCCGTATGATTTTGGGGGCCTGGCTCTGTGGTTCATTTGGTGAGTGCACTTTTGCTGATATATAGGGACTGCGAAAGCTTTGTTTTGTAGTTTCTCGAGCGTAGTGCTGTGGACTTGTTGGGTCCTTTATGGGCGTGAATGAGCATGACCCGACGAACTTCAGCTTCTATTTATTGAAGTGACTGTGCTTGGGATTTAATCGATAAACCTAGCACATTCCTTGCAAAGACTAACAAATTAGGGCATGCAGCCTGCCAAGTGAGTTGTGTGCATCCCGACCAGCTCAGACAGTGATGTTGTGTGCGTGGACGTGTGCGTACCCCCGTTAAACACACACACACAGCCTTGAAGCACATGTACCACAGCCCCGGCCACGTACACTCAGCATTTCATATTCGTACTCAGACACACAAATACATACACAGACGCACACACAAACGTTCACACACATGCACACACACATGCACACACACACTCATACACAGACACGCCCACAAACGCTCACACGCACATGCACACGCACACACACACGCACACACACACACACAATTGCACATACTCAACACAGGTTTTGGGTGGCTGGCCAGCTGCACATCATTAACACCATCTGCAAGACACGTCTTGAGGTGCTCCTGACTGCACCCAACCCCAGCATCAACTCCTGCATACGCTCCCTACTGATGTGCACGGCTACCATGGTCCATGCGGGAGTGGCTTTGTGGTTTTTGGTGACAGGTGGGGGTACTTGCAAGAAAAATGATTTGTGTATGGTATTTGTGTTTTACGTAGGGTTTGCCCAATGGTGTGAGGTGACAGGTGGGGGCATTCGCGAGAAAGTTGACGTGTGTGGAAACCACGGACATGCTGGGGTGGCCTGGTGGTGTGTGGCAACAGGTGGGGGAACTTGCAAGAAGAACTATGTGTCAATGGTATGCGCGTTTTATGTGGGGGAAGCCTGGTAGTGCGTGGTGACAGGTGGGGGCATTGGCAAGAATAAGCAGACTTGTGTGGGAGGGGAGATGTGTTAAAGGTTAGTGAATGACATAGAAGCCTTGGTAGAAAAGGAGTGAGTAAGCAAATGAGGGGGACAGTTACCGCTTTGTTGCATGCCATGTGGGATTCAGATAGCCTGGTGATGTCAAGCGTAAAGGTGGCAAATGGAGCCGAAGCCCCTTTTTTAGAAACAAGAAACACCAACACAACACAGTCATTTCTACGCTGTTTCTAGTTTTAGGCTGCTCGTAGGGTTAGCCAGGACCACCTAAGAATGGTTCACATTTTTACATTAGCCGTGTGGGTGTGGGTGATTTTTTAAGGGTTGGTCAGAACCATGTACATATGTTGTAATTTTGGCACTTTGTTAGGGAAAACTTCATGTACAAGGTTTGATTTAGTATGTCTGTACGGTTCTGGCCAACCCCACGTCTCGTGCAAAATATGATGCTTGTCATTGTTCTTTGGCAATAGAGTGCAGCCAAATTGATATATTGCCTGTAAAACTGTATTTCTATAATACTGTGTAACATATTGTATGATGTATGGCTGGTCAATGTCAGCAGTTTGCTGCTTGCCTAGCCTAGTTGAAGCCGAGGCCCTGGTGTTGGGTTGCAGATATTTATCAGCCTGTGTGCACGTTGGTTTGACATGCATGAAATATACATGGGTTGGCAAGCTTTGTCTCACTATAAACTCGATGGGTTGAAGACATTGCTTGGAAGCACACCTTGCTACCCACATGCACGTGCACGTATTCACTGAAGCCGACATGCGTGCACGTGCCATAACATGCATGCGCACACGCACATGCTTGCTTGCATACAAACTCACACTCACATGTGCACACAAGCTCACTCACGCACGCACCCACATACGTATACACATGTGCGCACCCACCCACCCAAACCCACACATACCCACACACCTTGCACAGTCCCTAATGGTTCTGTCAGCCGGTGGGCCAAGTCAGCCATCACCTCAGCAAACGTGGAGCTGCCTGAGACAAGTAAAATGCTGGACAGAAAACTGCGTGGGCCTGACGTCATGACCAACTTGCTCATTTACGACCTGTTAGTGGTCCTGGTGCGGTCGGTGCAGCTGCTGCTGCAGCATGGTGAGTGAGTGGACGGGTGGGAGAGGAATGCAGGTGTGGGTAGTTCTGTCAAACGTGCTGGCCCTATGGGTTATGGTACGGTGGTAAATGGTGTGCTTGGTGCGTGCAGTCGCTTGTGGGTGGTTCTGTCAAATTCTGTCAAATTCGCTTAGAGGAGAAGGGAGTAAGGCGTGTCTGTCAGCTGCTGCTGCAATTACCCTCAAAACAGTGAATGAGAAGGGATGCCAGAGTTGTGCATGGTTGTGACTGATCCCAACTGCTTGCTACAACGCTGCACCTCAGGACATTTCATCAAAGAAGGTCAAGAGCTCTACAATCTGCAATGTCCTGAACATACCCCATCGCAGTCACCTTTATGTGTTATGTGTGCACACAAAACGTACACATGTGCACACGCACACACACATACACACATTCACAGGAATTCACTTAGCTGAAATGATGCTGTCCAAATGGGAGGACTCTCAGGCAAATGCTGTCAGGTGTGTCAGTATATGTGTATGTGTGTGTGAACACCTCAGCTCTCTCTGGCTTGAACCTGCACGTCTTTCTCGGCACTTTTCTTTTGTATGCTCTTGTACAATGTTTGGAGCCTAATCTTTAGGACTAGCAAGCATGAAGAATGTAAAAGTGGGGGAAAAGGCAGTGCTGTTTCGAACGCAACGGTCAATAGATTAGCAGTCTTCCAGTGCTACGTGGGCACGTAGGCAGCAGCTGGATAACATCACACTCCCACCAATACTGAGGGCCACTGGCTCAGAGTGTAAAATGAGAATATACGCTACTCACTCACCAGTATTTAGCACCACTCAAACTTCCGTTCTATATAAAAGTGTAAAGGCACCCAATAAATGTGGGTGAGAGGCATTTAAAATGACGGGCCGACGTAAGATCAACCCCCCTAAGCGATGGTTGGGGTGGGCAAAGTGGCAGCCCAAAACGAGATAAAACTAGATTTCTTTGTAGTGATTCACTCAAAAGTCTTTTTATGCTTCTAGCCAGCCCTGTGCCATTCAATCCACCATGCATGCAAACAAACCCTTGTTGAAGAGGGTTGACAAGTCTGGCAACACATGACAGAGTTGCGTACCTTGCTAAAACACATCCCCCCCTTCTTTCACTTTCGCAGCATGAGCGCTGACGCCTCTGGCTTCGCCCAGTGTAAGGGCTCCTTCCTGTTTCACCTGAACCTTGCTAAATCACATCCCCCCCTTCTTTCACTTTCGCAGTATGAGCGCTGACGCCTCTGGCTTCGCACAGTTCAAGGGCTCCTTCCTGTTCCACCTGAAGCTTGCTAAAACACGTCCCCCCCTCCTTCACTTTCGCAGCATGAGCACTGACGCCCCTGGCTTTGCACAGTTTAAGGGCTCCTTCCTGTTCCATTTGAACTTTGCTAAAACACGTCCCTCCCTTCTTTCACTTTCGCAGTATGAGCGCTGACGCCTCTGGCTTCGCACAGTTTAAGGGCTCCTTCCTATTCCACCTGAACCTTGCTAAAACACATCCCCCCCTTCTTTCACTTTTGCAGTATGAGCGCTGACGCCTCTGGCTTCGCACAATTTAAGGGCTCCTTCCTGTTCCACCTGAACCTGGTGTCTGACCTGTGCGACCTGGCCCTCAACGGCATGCAGCACTCCCTTGTGTACCTCATACACGTGAGTCAGTCTAAGCGTCTGGCGTCATCACCACACGCAACACCCCTGTATCAATACAGGGCAGCAACAAACTCCCCGCACGTGTGCAACGTCCTGCAGGGCGACGTGCCGCCCTCATGTAACAGGGTGTCTTTTTATAGCACATCGTGTATTGCAACGACAGGTAGCGCATGCAATGTGTGGAGTTGGTAGGTTAAAAATGTTGGTAGGTAGGTGGTTGGTACAATGCCCACAAGTGGTATATGGTCACGTAACATAATGTAGCTTGGATCACACGTGTGTAGCCCCCTGTAGAGCAACGCCAGCCTCAGTTGCCAAACGCACACTGCGCTCCTGGTTTGAGTACCCTTGAATGAGGTGAAGCACAATGTGCAACATTTGGAGTATGGCCACGTGGAAGGCCGTTTGTGAAAGGCAGTTCTTCAAGAGAAGCGTGTGATGCCTCGGTATGGCCTCTGGTTGTGACGGCTTGCAACTTGTAAGCCGAGATGATATGACATGCACATTTTTGGGGCGTAGTCCCCCTTATGTTCATGTAAAGTTTGACTGAAAGAATAGAGCTTTGAGCCTCCCATGCCACCTCAGAGTGTAAAAACTGTACGAAATAGAAGCTAATTTTGCACTGATTCCAGAACACCCCGGTCAAACCCCCCTCCACTCGTGACTCCAAGGGGTCGCGTGTCACTGTTCCCCCCGGGATTCAATTGGGTGTTTTTGTCATATATTTAGAATGCTTCCCATCATATTCTTAGCCCTTCTTCAGTGGTGTTGTTGAGTGTGGTAGAAGGCCGACCGACCCCAACACGCTAGCAGCACCTGCAGCAGCAGAGCAGAGATGGCAGCAGCTTCACAGCACTCAGGAGGACAGGCGAGCGAGGGCCCGGGAGAGGACCCGCGTCCAGCACTTGGCACAGCACTTGAAGCAACAGTCTCAGCCTGGCAATGCCACTCAGCAGGCACAGGAAGCAGCGGCCCAGTCAGAGGTGGTGGCTCTGAACATCCATATGGAGCTCAGGCGTTCAAAGGAGCAGTTCAGAAGGATTGCAGCCCCCCTGAATTGCTCGCTCACATAATACACAGCTGTTGAGGTGTATATTGGAGGTCTGACACACCATTGGCAAGCAAACAGCTACAGACACGGTATGGTATGACAGGGACTGTGCAAATGCAAGACGGGGGGGTGCAGGGGGGGCGCAGCCCCCCCTGAATTGTCTAACTCATTTGAATGCCGCTCTTCATTGCAAAGGCCAGGCTGCCGTCTCAGAAATGGTTGAACAGGAGCAGTGAGGTGCAGAGGGAGTGCAGCCCCCTCTGAATCGCTCTCACAACATTAGGTACAACTTCAATGCAGGTTGCAGCGCAGGTTCCGCCCCATTTTTTGTGATCCGCAGGATCACACCCTACTTGTTTGTGAGTGCGCGTCGTGCTTGAGTGCATCAAGCATTGCCGCCCTGAAATCAAGTTATTGTATCTTGTAGTTGTGAGTAATTGTGAGCCCTAGATATGCGCACTTCTCATAGGAGTGGCCACGCCTTGCCTGAGCAATTCTGTCATGTAAAATCTTACGCACACCGCAACACCTTAGGCACCTTACATAACCTTATGCATAACCTTACACATTACCTTACGCACCCATCTACAAAAGCATGTGAACCTCATGCACGTTTTAAAGCCCGCTTGCTTTTTTGCTTGAGCTACAGATGGGAGTGCTCGAGGCACGCTACCCTTAAAACTGGCCGTGCTCGGCCTGAGCAATACTGATCCTACAAATTGCGCACAAGCCTTTCGCACTTGAGAAACCCGCTTGCTCCTTTGCTGGAAACACAGATGGGAGCGCTCAATGTGCGCTATCTCACATGAGTTTCGCGTTAGCCACGCTTTTGTGCAACGCTTGCTTCCTTTTGCACTATAACCACAGATGGACAATCTTGAGGAGCGCTACCCCATTGGGCTGGCCGCGCTCGGCCTGAGCTACATGCGCATCATGCTGGCTGTGAGGAAAAGGGTGATGGGCTACTGGTGGGTGACGAAACAAGGCTGGCCAGAATATCACACATCCTAAATCGTGATCGTAAAGTCTGTGATGGGCTTACTGGTGGGTGTTTTGTCAGGGTTGGCCGGAATCACAGGGTTGGCCGGAATCACTCACATCTTATCTTGTACACAAATCGCATGACTACAAGAAGCACATTAAATTCCTGCCGCTGACCCTATGGCTCTGTGTGAAACTCGTTGTAAGAGCCGACGCACCGTGATCTGTGAAGGCACCCCCTCTACAGTTATCGACCCACCTCCAAGTCAGCACCCAAGTGTATGTTCACCCACCTACAATGTAAGTTCACCCACCTACAATGTATGTTCACCCACCTACAATTTATGTTCACCCACCTACAATGTACGTCCACCCACCTACAATGTCCGTCCATCCACCTATAATGTACCACTATTGGACGATGCCTTCAGAATGGCCCTCGAACAAACATTAAAGAAGTACATCTGGACTTGCACGATGAATCCAGTGCACAAGCCGCTCCACAACGCGTTCCCCCTTTTTTCTCCCCCCCCCCTTTAAACATCTGATCTGCTACCCGCACCGAGATTTAACTCCCCGCCAAATTTCCCCACTACCACCCACCATCGGAATGGCCCCATACAACCCTGTCTCCCACCCTCACTCTTCTTTGCACCTACCCTCTGTGTCTGAATCATGTCCGCAAACACGGTACGGCTGTGCTCACACCCATTCTTCAATTTTGCAACCTTGTTATGCAGGCAATACCGAACAGTCACGCATCGCCTCAAACACGCGTTTCAGGTAATATGTTGCAAACACATTTGGGTGTGCTGAGCGCTTCTCTGCTTGACACGCTGCCCGTACCAATTTTATTTGGCTTGAGAAATGCTTGTGTGTGTGTGCCTCAAAAGTGTGTTACAGCCCAAAGCCGAATCTTTGGCTTGTTAATGAAGTGCCCTGTAGGCTCTTTCACTTTCTTTCACGTGCATATATGTCAAAGGACAGGCACACGCACATTCATACAATTTCACACGCAATGTTTGGCACGTGTGTGCACAATTTGCACAAAGCATCTGAGTACATGTTGTCTGTGTGTGTCCTCTTTCCCCAGGACGTGCGCCCTACGCAGCCAGAGCCGTGCTCCATCTGCATGGAGAACATGGTGGTAGGTCTTTGGAAACCTCTGATCTGCTCCTGTAAAGTCTTCTAAGAGCCGTGCTCCATCTGTATGGAGGTCATGGTGGTAGGTTTTAGAGCAATGTTTGGAGAAGCATCTCAGTCCGTAATCCTCTTCTGAAGTGTGTGTGGGTGTGTTATAGTGCAGCTTTGCAACGCCAAAGCTATAGGGACGTGCTGTCATCATGCGCTTAAAAGGCGTTGCTGTGAAAATAAAATACTGGCAGTGGGATGCTATGCCCTGGGATGTGTGACATACGATAACCGTTTAAGATCCGATAACCGTTTAAGTTCCGATTACCGTTTAAGGTGGGCAAAAGTCAGAGCTGGCCAGCGTATTTATCCATTTTAGAATCAAAGAGACAGGTACACAGAAAACTAGGGTGGACATGTCAGTATTTCAACAACGAGCTGAACAAATATTGTGTGCGTGAAAGGTATCGGGCCCGTGGTTAAACAAATATTGATTGTGGAATATAGGAATGTAGTGCATTCATGTCCATCAACACACCTTCAATTTACCAAAAGGCCGCACTGTGTAGCTCACACAAGAACACACGCACTTGCGCACACAAACAAAACTGCAAACCAGTTGCCAAGCAACTCTCTGGCAGCCACTAATTTCAACTCCAGCAAGCTGAGGTCTCTTCACCTGGTTGGCTCCGTGCGTCTCTTCACCCATTTGGCCTTATCAGCCTGGCCCTTGCAAGAGAACATATAACGGATGACCACATTCAAACTGCACACGTACAAAGCCATAGTACGCACTTACTCACAGCTCCCGCCCACACGATTTGCACACACACACACACACACGCACACACACATACACACACACGCAAAGACTCACGCACACGCAAAGACACACACGCACACGCATGGACACACAAAGGCACACAACGACACACACCAACACAATTACTAGTGTGTGGTTACAAAGACACAAAAAGACACAAACACACGCAATCACACACACAATAACACACACAAAAAAACACAAAGGCACACCCAAAGACACTCACGCAACTGACCATTCGTCCAAATGTGGGCGCCCCAGGTCGCCAAGCAGCTCCCCTGCGGCCACCAGTTTCACCTGTCTTGCCTGCGGGCCTGGATGCAGCAGAGCAACACTCAGGCCGCTCACCTCACATGCCCCAACTGCCGCCAGCCACTCATGCCAAAAGAGGAGCCGCCGCCCATCCAGCCAGCTCCCCAAGAGCCACAGCCGCCGCACGATGAGGCAGTCACAGCTGCACAATTAACAGGTGTGTGAGCGTCGTGTAGTTCCTTTGTGTAGGTGTGTGTATGTGTTCCTATTTTCCCACTTGATTTGAGTTGTGGCACACGTCCTGAATGAGCAGGGCCCAAGGTTCCTCTTTGCACGACAGTGCCAGCATTAGGGCAGTGTGCGAACGTGTTCAGGCGTGCAGCACATGTGCACTCCACGTTGCTTTTCACCACAATCACCCATGCATGTACACACACACAAAAACCTGCACGTATGCGTACACGCACCCTACACATACAAACACAGACATATGCAACGACGCACATTACAGGCTTGCTTACCCAACAAGCATATCAAAATCTACCGATGCACATACGAATGCTTGTCGTGGTGTCGTGGATGATGCCGCGCTTCGTGCTGAGGTGGTCCATCATGGCGTACATCACAGCCATACAAATGTGCACTTCGGTGAGTGATACCAGCCAGCAGATGGCAGAGGACCTCAGCTTGATGCGGAGGTTCTAAATCGTTATGTTGTGGTGGGCTTCTTGTTTGTAGCCCTTTCCGCATTGCAGAGCAAGATCAGGAACAGAAGAGAAGCAGGGTTTCAGGTTACAGATGGAACTCGTAAGGCCGTGAAAATTGCTTCAATGAGTATAAGATTGCTTCGATGAGTATAAGATTGCTTTTATGAGTATAGGATTGCTTTAATGAGTATATATGAACTTATAAGGCTGTGAAGATTGCTTCAATGAGTAGGTGGCCAGCCAGAGCCCTGTGTGACCTTGTTAATCATTGCTGTGCATATGTTACACATCAGCCGGTCGCATCAAGCAGCTTCGCAATCCGCTGAAACCCCTAAACTTCACATCCGGTTTGCTGCACGTCTATACTCCATTGCGCGTTGAATGCAGCATAATGTCATAATAACTAGGGTTGGCCAGAACCATTCATGTACGACGTATACACGGTATATTTTGCAGGGAAATTACCAAATATACGGTGTTTGCACACAATTCTAATTGACCCTGTTAATAACATGATGCGTGCTTTGTTCCTGCTTTGGTAAGGCAGCACGCCCCTCTAATTCTCCAAGTATGCACAATGTGCACCCTGTATCGCACGCACTGTATCACACGCAGTTTCTGCTTCGGTGGATAGCCAGACTTAGATTCTCCAAATATGCACAATGCTCACCATGTAACACACACACGCAGTTTCTGCTTCAGTGGGCAGCCAAAATGGCGCACTTCTTGCGCCGCTACAACAGGCAGCTGCCCCCTCGGATGGTGGCAGGTATCTTGAGCAGTAGGGTTTTGGTCTCCACCCTGGGCAGGTTTCATGGGCAAGAGTCTCGAATTGTTTGCTAGCGGTGGTGTTGCAGGCAGGTTACAGGTACTGGGGCAAGTGTCAGGTGCAAAGAGTGTTGATTCGTACGCTTTAAGCATGCATACAAATATTATAGGATTGTAGGCTTACAATTTGGTATGCATATATATCACTAGCAACAGACATGTTTATTGTGTGTGTGTGTGTGTGTGTGTGTGTGTGTGTGTGTGTGTGTGTGTGTGTGTGCGTATGCGTGTGCGTGTGCGTGTGCGTGTGTGTGTGTGCGTGTGCGTATGAGTGTGCGTATGCGTGCGCGTGCACGTGTGTGCTTTTAGATCTGAGCAGGCAGGTTTTTTTGGTAGGTGTGCTGCAGCTCGAAAAACGTGTGTGTTGTGTGTGTATGTGTATGTTTGTATGTATGTGTGTGTGTTGGCCTACAAACGTGTGCCTCTGCAGCCCTGCAAGCAATCGGGGATAACCCTGCAGTATATAGCCCTGCAAGTAGGCCGGTTCTGTTTCTTGTAGATCTAACGCGAAATTACATTCCCCTGCCCACATGTTCATCTGCAGCCCTGCAGAGAGGTTGGCCAAGCGCAGAGGAGCTAGAAGGGTGGGGGGAGTCGACTGATATTAGTGACCAGGTGTGTGTTCTTGGGTCTGTGCTTTGGCGCGGGCAGCCCAAGGTAGGTGTGGGTGGGTAATGAAGTGCAGGTGCGTATGCGTGTGCTGAGAATCTGTGCATGCGGTGTGTAGGGGTGTAGGTGTGCCTGACTGCGTGGTGCGTTTTTTGTGGTAGGAGCTAATAGCATAGCTCATGGCCAGCATCTGTCTCCTTCCTGTGCTTTCCTGTCGGTGATTTGCTGCAGCGGTAAGTCCGTTTAATGCCACATCCACATCATGCAAACTCATAACAGGTCTTGCATCAAAGACACATACCAGTACACGTACACACAGTCACAGATGCGTAATTTCATTTTGTACATTCACACACACAATTATACGTACACACACAATCATGCACGCACGCGTGCGCACACACATAACATTCGCACACACACAGGAAGCAGCCCAGGCAGACTTGCAGGCGCCACGCACCAGAGGGCCCCTGGCTGTTCTCATGCGCACTCTGGGCATTCAATCACAGGTGTGTACATGTTTGGCAACGTACTGTCAAGCGTTGCAGGAAATGAAGGATTGTGTAGTACCGTAGGGTTAATGGTAGTATAAGCGGGTAATTGTTTATGTATTTGGGTGCCTTGCATTGTTCAAATACGCAAAAAAAGAAAATTTGGGCATCGCAACATTTTGACTTCAAAAAGCCGAATTTTGGCTGGGGCCTGCAGGTCAGGTTTTGAATCCCCGCCAAAATAAACTCACCCACATTTTTTTGCCATCTCAAGTGGGGTGACCCAAGGGATTGCGAACCCTTTATAAATGAAGGTTACAGCACAGAGAGCAGAGGAAGGAGAATCGCCCAAACACTCTCAAAAATTCGTTTTTTATGAAATAATTTGGCTGGCCTCGCAAAGCCAAATTATTCGCAGATAAATTATTATGCCATTTTTGGGGCACCTCGCAATAAATAGGAGTCGCAATACTGATCCCAAAGGTAGGGTTAAGTAGGGAAATTTTGTGCTTGAAGGCTGTGTGTGTACCCAGGGCGTGGTCACAGTCACAGGTACACGCGTTGTAAAGATCAGCTTCTAATACAACAGTCGTCCATGAATCACTCGATGGCCTACTTCTAGTCCCCATCTTCTGTACAAAGCGCTGGTCATCTACACAGATTACTGGTCATTCATCATTTGTCAATACTTGCCCAGCCACATACAAGGCTTAGCATGTCACACGGGCGTGATTACACTTGTTAGCACTTTGCCACTGGGGTAAGAAGCAGCACAGGCATCAGGTTTTAGGTCTTGGCTGCACACGCCTCGAGATGGTAGAACGATGGAAGAGGAGTCACAGTAACGAGCATTGCCCTCTTCAGGTGTGCAGTAAAAGGACCCTGCCATAAACAGCAAGAAGAATGGGGAGGTACACAGCCATAAACGGCTTATTGCTTTTTTGTATGCAGCAAAGTGGAAAGGGTGCACTTTGCTTGTGGTCTTGTGCCCTCCATTCGGACACACCTAGGGAGAAGATCCCGGGTACACCAGGTTCAAATAAGTGGGAGGTTTGCGGAGGTTGAAATGGAGAGCGCAGTGTTCATCCCCCTTGCCCTGAATCCTAGGGTGGGGGTACAGCAGCTGCAGGCACAGGCTTAGGATCCCGCTACCTCACTTGAAGACCTGTTTCCTTGCATTCTGGGTCATCGGGATCTTGTAGATCTTACCGGGTCACGTGCCTCTCCCGCTCGTCCTTTTCCCCTGCCTTTTGGCTACAGTTGCCCAGTAAACTCATAATCAGGGATGCTGCCAAGGGGTGCTGGAGGTACCGTGCACGTGCAGATTTATGTACATATGTGCATCCCTCTCTCTCTCTCTCTTTCTCTCTCTCTCTCCTCTCTCTCTTCTCCCTCTCTCTATCTCTCTCTCTCTCTCTCTCTCTCTCTCTTTCCTCTTCTCTCTCTCTCTCTCTCTCTCTCTCTCTCTCTCTCTCTCTCTC
>Ga0307968_1002414_pt1 | contig 15560 bp, 18 predicted proteins | sample OrgLakmetagen650_FD_201834 | JGI IMG/M metagenome (GOLD analysis project Ga0307968, IMG submission 201834) | Saline water microbial communities from Organic Lake, Antarctica - #650 | ecosystem: Environmental > Aquatic > Non-marine Saline and Alkaline > Saline | place: Antarctica: Organic Lake... | reverse complement strand
ACGCCTGATCCACGATAATGACGATTCTTTAACAAAGCTCTTTTCAATGATTACCCAGCACCTGTCGTAGCCCAAGCTGACCAGCTTTTCATAGCACGCCTGATCCACGATAATGACGATTCGTTAACAAAGCTCTTTTCAATGATTACCCAGCACCTGTCGTAGCCCAAGCTGACCAGCTCTTCATAGTGCGCCTGATCCACGATATTGACAATTCGTTAACAAAACTCTTTCCAATGATTACCCAGCACCTGTCGTAGCCCAAGCTGACCAGCCGTTCATAGCACGCCTGATCCACGTAGCTGCCTTCAGGTGACTTCCCGATTTTCTTGCGTTTCTTGCTCCAAGCAGCATCGCTCTTTTGCTGCTGCTTCTCCTCCTGTGTGTGTGCGTGCGTGCGTGAGTTTGCGTGCGTGCGTGTATGTGCAGTTAAATGTGAGATGTTACGTGTATGTACACATGCTTGTAAGCGTAAAGCCCCCCCCCCCACACACACACACATTCACACATTCACACCAGTATCATTTATCCATTATTATGTACACATGCTTGTGAGCGTAAAGCCCCAGGCATGTTTGTGCTGATAATCCTTGGAACATGTAACTTTGTGGTTACCTTTGTGCTGATAATCCTTGGAACATGTAACTTTGTGGTTACCTTTGCGCTGATAATCCTTGGAACATGTAACTTTGTGGTTTCCTTTGTGCTGATAATCCTTGGAACATGTAACTTTGTGGTTACCTTTGCGCTGATAATCCTTGGAACATGTAACTTTGTGGTTACCTTAGCGCAAATGATGTCTGCAAATAATGATTCCTGCAAAGCATGTGGCTATGTTTGTGCAAACAACCCTACAGAACATGCTGCTGTGTTTGTACTATGAATTATGGGAAGTGTATGGTTATCTCTGTGCAAATGATTTCCCTAATGATCCCTGCAAAGCATATGGCTATGTCTGTGCAAATAGTTTCTGCAAAGCATACGGCTATGTCTGTGCAAATTATCTCTGCAAAGCATATGGCTATGTCCGTGCAATGGTTTCTGCAAAGCATACGGCTATGTCTGTGCAAATGATCTCTGCAAAGCGTATGGCTATGTCCGTGCAAATGATCTCTGCAGATCATATGTCTATGTCCGTGCAAATGGTTTCTGCAAAGCATACGGCTATCTCGTGCAAAGAAAACCTGCAAAGCATACGGCTATGTCCGTGCAAATAATTTCTGCAAAGCACGTGGCTGTGTCCGTGCAAATGATCTCTGCAAAACATATGGCTATGTCTGTGCAAATGGTTTCTGAAACACATGTGGCCATGTCCGAGCAAATGGTTTCTGCAAAGCATATGTCCATGTCCGTGCAAATGATCTCTGCAGATCATATGTCTATGTCCGTACAAATGATCTCTGCAAAGCATGTGGCTATGTCTGTGCAAAGGAAACCTGCAAAGCATATGGCTATGTCTGTGCAAATAATCCCTGCAACACACGTGGGTATGTCTGTGCAAACGGTTTCTGCAAAGCATGTGGCTCTGTTTGTACATTTGTAAAAAAGTTCCTTGTAGAACGTCGATCCATCCTCACTATTCAAACAAAAACACAGACTTAAAGCTCATGAACAGAGCACTTGGTCACCAAAACCCGAACATGAACAGAGCACTTGGTCACCAAAACCCGAACATGAACAGAACATGAACAGGGCAACTGGTCACCAAAACCCGAACATGAACAGAGCACTTGGTCACCAAAACCCGAACATGAACAGAGCAACAGGTCACTGGAAACTAAACCTAACTTGCCGTGCCTTGTTCCGCTTCTGCTGCATTCTGATGCTTCTGCTGTGTTCGGATGAAGATGCTTCTGCAGTATTCAGCTGTTTCTGCTGTATTCAGATGCAGACTATAGAGCACCAGCCCCTATCTCTGTTCCTGCAGCATCTCAATGGAGTCCAAAGCAGCTGCACCGTCCCCCCACACGGAGGCGTAAAACTTACATTAACCCTCATCCGACCAAGCCGCCCTGTTGTGTGTGGGTGGAGTCCAAGCCAGCTGCAACGCCCTCCCTCACCGAAGCGTATACCATACATTCAATCCGATCCGAACGAACCCTCAAATAGGCCGCAACTAAAGCCCACGCACCTTGTTCTGCTTCTGTTGTGTTTCAATGAAGTCCAGGGCAGCTGCAATGTCGCCCCCACTGAAGCGTAAGGCGCGTTTTGACTCGCTCATGCCATGGCCCATTTCTTGGAGGAGTGCCAGCTGCTCGTCTGAAACCTGCACAACATATGTTTTTGAGAAATAAAAAGTGTTTGTACATCAAGCGATGATTCAGCCCATTGTGTTGAAGAGTGCCAGCTGCTCGTCTGAAACCTGCACAACTTATGTTTTTGATTTTTTCAACAGAATGCGGATTATATGAGTTGTACAGAAAAACCACACACAGGGTATAATACTTGCCCTGTCCTTTTTGTTCCCCCCGCAGGGGGGAGGAACATGAAAGGTATAAATGTCGCAATTGTTCCCCCCCCGCAGGGGGGAGGAACAGAGAAATAAAAAGTGTTTGTACATCAAGCGATGGTTCAGCCCATTGTGTTGAAGAGTGCCAGCTGCTCGTCTGGGACCTGCACAACATATCAAACGTCTGTTTTTGAGAAATAAAAGGTGTTTGTACATCAAGCGATGATTCAGCCCATTGTGTTGAAGAGTGCCAGCTGCTCGTCTGGGACCTGCACGACGCATCATTTGTTGAGACAAAGTAAGTGTCTATTCATCATATATATAAATCATTCAGCCCACTGTGCTAAAGAGTGCAAGCTGCTCGTCACAATCTGTGCAACAGTTACAAATCAGCATTCAATCCTAAGCTGCTTGTTTTGCCCCTTTTGTTGAAGAGTGCAAGCCCCTCGTCACAATTTGTGCATCATGTGCACAACGGCATTTGATTCTAAAAAGAAATAGGCAGTGTGCACAACCTAATGAGGAGGAGAAGGAGGAGCGAACAGGGGCAGCCACTTGTTTTTTTTGTGTAAGCAAGCGCCTACCTCTCCACTGTTTCGTCTACATTCTTTCCATAATTGTGTGTGTTGTACGTGTGTGCAAGCATAATTCTGACTCTGGCACTGTGCATGCACACGCACAAGGGTGTTCCGAACATCATTCAAGCCGTCTGAAAGGTGGCCTTGGCCTTGACAGATCAATCTAAATAAATTAAATTCAAAAGGTGTGTGGTGTGAATACAAGCAACGCAGGCTCTTTTAAACTGTGTGCACGCGTGAGGGTCTTGCAAACACTCTTCAAACAATGTCAAAGGCATCTGTGCCATTGCGCAGCATCACACTCTTCAAACAATGCCACACTCTTCAAACAATGCCACACACTTCAAACAATGCCACACTCTTCAAACAATGCCATACTCTTCAAACAATGCCATACTCTTCAAACAATGCCATACTCTTCAAACAATGCCACACTCTTCAAACAATGCCACACTCTTCAAACAATGCCACACTTCAAACAATGCCACACACTTCAAACAATGCCACACTCTTCAAACAATGCCATACTCTTCAAACAATGCCATACTCTTCAAACAATGCCATACTCTTCAAACAATGCCTTCAAACAATGCCATACTCTTCAAACAATGCCACACTCTTCAAACAATGCCACACTCTTTAAACAATTCCACACTCTTCAAACAATGCCACACTCTTCAAACAATGCCTTCAAACCATGTCAAAGGCATCGTGCCATTGCGCAGCATCACACTCACAATGTGCGCGCGCTGGCCCTGTGGTTGGATGTAAAAGGACAGAGCGTTGTCATCACCATGGACGCATCGTGCCATTGCGCAGCATCACACTCACAATGTGCGCGCGTGACCCTGCTGTAGCTCAGCTAGATGTAGCTTATGCACAATGTTTACACGTTGTACATACGCAGCCTAGCAGTCGCACGTTTTGACTGATGGCTTACTCTGTAAACTCTGTAGCTCAGCTAGATGTAGCTTATGCACAATGTTTACACGTTGTATATACGCAGGCTAGCAGTCGCACGTTTTGACTGATGGCTTACTCTGTAAACTCTGTAGCTCAGCTAGATGTAGCTTATGCACAATTTATACACGTTGTACATACGCAGCCTAGCAGTCGCACGTTTGGACTGATGGCTTACTCTGTAAACTCTGTAGTTTTTTCACAGCCAAACTATTTATGCTGGTTCTTATGTCATACTTCGACTCCCTTTTGGCTTCCAGCTTCTCGTCTTTTCCCCCAGACTTTCCTTTTATCATTCCATCCCTTTCTCTCGTTTCTCTCAGGCGTTTCTCCTTTTGTCTAGCTAAGTGTGGTCACAGGCGTTTTCAAGCTTCCGCTCAGAGGCATATATAGCGATGCCTTACCTTACCTTATGTTACCTTATACCTTAACTTATATTTTACCTTATCCACAAGCGCCTCACCCGCAGGCTCTTCCACTTGTTGTACGTGCGCGCGAGGATCTTGTCAGCGCTGTGTTCCATTTGTTACGCACGTGCGAGGATCTTGTCAGCGCTGTATATACCTTACCTTATCTTACCTTTTTCACAAGCGCCTCACCTGCAAGGTCTTCCACTTGTTGTACGTGCGCGCGAGGATCATGTCAGCGCTGTATATACCTTACCTTTTTCACAAGCGCCTCACCTGCAGGCTCTTCCACTTGTTGTATGTGCGCGCGAGGATCTTGTCAGCGCTGTGTTCCATTTGTTACGCACGTGCAAGGATCTTGTCATTGCTGTATATACCTTACCTTACCTTACCATTTTCACAAGCGCCTCACCTGCAGGCTCTTCCACTTGTTGTACGCACGCGCGAGGATCTTGTCAGCGCTGTGTTCCATTTGTTACACACGTGCGAGGATCTTCTCATTGCTGAATATACCTTACCTTACCTTTTTCACAAAGCGCCTCACCTGCAGGCTCTTCCACTTGTTGTGCGCACGCGCGAGAATCTTGTCAGCCCCCTCTACATCCCCGGTGTGGAACGCAACGAGGCCTTCCAGGACCTCCAGCCGTAGGTACCTAAGGCGTTCAAGCAAAACGAAGGGCAGCATAATGGTCCTTCACTCTCTGTAGTAAGGACCTTAGCACCTGGTGCAGTGGCAGCAGTTTCCAATTTTCTGGAGTGCTATGTATATGCGGGGGATGAAGGTCACCGAAGAGCATTTGGACGCAGTGACCAAGGTTGTCCAAGCATGACTAAGGGCAGCAACGCACACACCCACACACACACACTCTAACAAATGCCATGCTGATAACTTGGCAAGGTGAATTTAAATTCTTCCAGAAGTGCCATGTGCCTGCATAGGGGAATAAGGGTCATCAAAGAGCGTCCAGCCAGTTTTTCACAAAGAGTGCTCGAGGAAAACTAAGGGCAGCCACACAATGTCCGCCATGTCAACCAAACATGGAAAGGTTTCTCACACAAAAGCTTCCGGGTACAAAAAGGGCTTTACCCGACTTACATAGGAGGGTACGAATGCACAGCATAGTGCAGCATAGATCAACATACGTCTGCTCCGGTAGTGTCAATGATGATTTGATGCTTTGCATCGGACAATATTTCGGACAATATTTCAGAGCAAAATAACCACATCCAGCTTTAAGAAGGCATGGCGTAAAGAACTGTGGGAAAAACGAAACGGTAGTGTCAATGATGATATGATGCTTTGCATCGGATATTAATTTCAAAGCAAATTAACCACATCCAGCTTAACAAGGCATGGCGTTAAGAACCGAGGAAACAACAAAAGAATGCGTGCACAGATGTTTCTAGTCGGGCACTGCCACAGCCATGCGCCACAGCAGTCGTAGCGAGCACCACAAAATTTAATTAAAGAGTGGTACAGTCAAAAGAATGCCTTTATAGGAGGGGCGGCGAACAGCGGATGGGAATTATGGATATTTATGGTGGTGAGCGATTTTCACGGCCTGCAAAGTTTTTCTTTTCAAAAAATCAGCGGTCGCGAGTTGTGGGCAGGCACTGGACTGAACCGTATATACACACCGTATATGACCGTCTGTATGGTGATTTCCCTGCCAAAAATACTGTATATACACCATATATACCTACAAATGTATGGTTATGGCCAACCCTACGTATGAGTCATGCAGAGCGTACGCAACACAGCTTATACACCGTATATACCTATAAATGTATGGTTATGGCCAACCCTACGACATAAATGAGTCATGCAGAGCGTACGCAACACAGCTATGGTTGATTGTGCCATAACCCATTGATTTCAGGAGCATCACCGCATGCGGGTCTTGCAGTAAATCTGTAACACACACATACACACGCACACACATTCCTACACGCACATACGTTGCAATTTCAGGGCAGAAGCCGGTTCCATGGATGCGACGCACTTTCTCCATGTTGGGGCCATGAGCAACTGCAAGTGCATCACGAGCTGCCTGCAGAAAGGTGGAGAGAAAATACAACCAGTTTGTTTGGGCCGTGGGATCCTGCAAAAATGAGAAATACAAAGACAGTTGTTGTTGGGGCCATGAGCAACTGCAAGTGCATCACGAGCTGCCTGCAATAAAATATATAAATAGGAGGCAGAACTGTTTGTTTGGGCCGTATGATCCTCCAATAAAGTCCGTCTTATATAGTGATCGTTCCCCACATGCACGCCTCTTTGAATGTGTGTGTGTGTGTGTGTGCGTGTGTATGTGTGTGTATGTGTGTGTGGGTGTGGGTGTGTATGTATTTGTGTGTGTGTGTGTGTGTGTGTGTGTGTGTGTGAGCAAACGATGGAGGGTTTGCATAGGATGCCTGGTGACTCATTGACCTATAACTGCGAACAAAAATATAGCAAGGATTCTGAAACATTTCACACACGCACATACCTGCAGCTTAAAATACGGGCTGCTCCATACCTGCAGCTTCTTAAACGTTCCATACTTCACAACGCACAAACGAATACCTGCAGTTTGCGCTGCGCCACAGAGAGGCGGCGCTGATCCTGCAGCTTGTAGTAGCACCTGTGTGCGTGTTTGTGTGTTTGTGTGTGTAAGTGTGTGAGTGTGTGTGTGTGTTTGTGCGTGTGTGTGTTTGTGTGTGTGTGTGTGTGTGTGTGTGTGTGTGTGTGTGTGTGTGTGCGTGTGTGAGAGTGTGTGTGTGTGTGTGTGTTATGAGCATGTGTGTGTGCGCGTGCGTGTGTGCTGTGAGTATGTGCTGTGTGTTGTGTGTGCGTGTGTATGTATGTGTATGTGTATATGTATGTGTGTGTGCGCAAGCGTATTTTTGTATGCAAGTGTGTGTGCGTGTATGCAAGTGTGTGTGCGTGTGCGTGTGTGCAAGGTAAGGACACCACCAAAATTTGTTGATGCAAGCAGCTACGCTGTTGATACATTTAATGAATTGAGTTTAATACAAGCAGCTACGTGTTGAGATGCAAGTTGATACATTTGATAAATCAAGTTTGATACAAGCAGCTACGTGTTGAGATACAAGTTGATGCACTTACTCATTCAACTTTGATGCAAGCAGCTCTGTATTGAGATCAGTGTTGTGCACTTGACGATTGACGCCGTCAACCGTCATTTGACGGTCAGGCGTAATTTACAGTTTTGACCGTCAGAAACTAATCCTCAGTGGTAATGTACGGTGATTATAATTTTTGACGTCTGACGGTCGGCTTTACAGTTATTTACGGTGGGAAACCGTCAGGAATTAGTTATTTACGGTGGGAAACCGTCAGGAATTAGTTATTACGGTGAAAAACCGTCAGCAGCTGGCCAGGCCGGGCCAGCGACGGACGACTGACTCAGGGCCACACGAGCCCTCTTGGCCTGATTACCGGAGGACATTATATATTTATATCGCAAATCGCAGATGTTGTTTGTGGGGAAATTGGAGCTTGAGCTGGCACTCTGAGCTACTAAGTACCTGACGCCGCACCGTTACTTACAATTTCCCACCTTCAGTATGAATTTCACCGTTAACCATGGTTATGTGACGTAGACGTCATTTAAGCACCGTAACTAACGGTGACATTTGTGATTGACGCCGTATGTGCACAACACTGATTGAGATGCAAGTTGATGCACTTACTCATTCAGCTTTGATGCAAGCAGCTCTGTATTGGGATGCACACTACTGATACACGTAATAAATTAAATTTGACGCAAGCAGATGAAGGTCTAGACTTAATATATCACCATTGTCTGTATGTTATAATTGCACTGCATGAGGTGGGTAGGCCCAAGCAAATCATTCCTATGTCCCCTGGGGGCTTCAATTTAATTTTTTGCTTCACTCTGCAAATCACAGTAATTAACGTGAAGAGTTTTACGGTCCCCGCTACCAAAGTGGCTCCTTTCCCTTGAATAATGTGGGGAGTGGTTTTTCACTGCCTGCGTAGTTTTTCTTTTTCTTTTGGGGAGTGGTTCTTCTCTGTCTGTGTGATTATTTCTTTTTCATACAGCACGTGACTTGGCATGTGGTTATATAGCAATTAACATTTTTATTAGGTGCCGCTCACTTACAGCACATGGCCTGATAAATAATACATAGGGTCGGCCAGAACCACATACTATATATACAATTTAAAAACTGTATTTTTGGCAGGGATTTCATCACATACATGGTCATATACGGTGTATACATACGGTTCTGGCCAATCCTACTGGTTTAACTAGACACTGTCGATGAAGGCATGGCCTCACACAAACAATGTGCACGAGTCTGGCACAAGTGACCAACAAAACGCCATCAAAGACCCCATCAATAGGTTTTCACCGCTTTCATAGAATGCGTGGCCTGCAAAGCTGTGCGTGTATGCAGGGGCTCAGATTTGTAATAAAATGAACTAACATGACCTTCCACCGGCACCGCTCCTGTTAGTAGTATAGACTTGCAGGTTACTATTAACGTATCTGACTGTGTTGTGGTTCTTCTAACGCAAGTTCAACCAGCACGTCATCATCCTTCATTTCATGTAGGTATTACATTTCGAACACAGACAGCTAACAACCAGGGGGAGGAACCTCAAGAAATACCACTCAGAAACTCAAGAGACACACACACTCAGCTATTAGGCTCATTTTTAGGTTTGGCCAACACCCTATTTATGCACCGTATATAATATAGAATATTTGACCGTACGTTTGGTGGGTTCCCTGTTAAATATGCCGTTTATACACCGTATATATATTTACAGATATATATATGGTTCTGGCCAACCCTACTCATGTTCTTGCAGTCACAGCCGCGCACAAACACATCATCACTCACCATACTATGTCCAACAACAGCATCCCGAAATTGTCCACCGCTCTCAGCAAGTCTGGTGCACAGAGCATGAGGCTTTCCTCTGCAGAAAAGCGAGCGTGAACAGAGCATGAGGCTTTCCTCTGCTTTGAAATGAGCGTGAACAGAGCATGAGGCTTTCCTCTGTTGAAAAGCGAGATTGAACAGAGCATGAGGCTTTCCTCTAATGTAAAGCGAGCGTGAACAGAGCATGAGGCTTTCCTCTGTTGAAAAGCGAGAGTGAACAGAGCATGAGGCTTTCCTCTGCTCTGAAAAGCGAGCGTGAACAGAGCATGAGGCTTTCCTCTGTTGAAAAGCGAGAGTGAACAGAGCATGAGGCTTTCCTCTGTTGAAAAGCGAGATTGAACAGAGCGTAAGGCTTTTCTCTGTTGAAAAGCGAGCGTGAACAGAGCATGAGGCTTTCCTCTGCAGAAAAGCGAGAGTGAACAGAGCGTAAAGCTTTCCTCTGCTTTATAACGAGCGTGGACAGAGCACGAGGCTTTCCTCTGCTGAAAAGCGAGAGTGAACAGAGCATGAGGCTTTCCACTGTTGAAAAGCGAGCGTAAACAGAGCATGATAATTTCCTCTGTTGAAAAGTGAGCGTGAATAGAGCATAAGGCTTTCCTCTGTTAAAAAGCAAGAGTGAACAGAGCATGAGGCTTTCCTCTGTTAAAAAGCGAGAGTGAACAGAGCATGAGGCTTTCCTCTGCTGAAAAGCGAGAGTGAACAGAGCATGAGGCTTTCCACTGTTGAAAAGCGAGCGTGAACAGAGCATGAGGCTTTCCTCTGCTTTGAAACGAGCGTGCACAAAGCACCAAGCACAACGCTCTCCACTGAGACACTTTTTACCCCATTCTCTTTTGCTTGACTCTATAATTTCCTCCTGACTTCTTGACCGTCTTTGGCGGCACCAAGATCGATACAGTCCCCCACAACCTTTTGACGGTGGATGTAAACGCTGGACAAGCACAATTTACGATTAATAAGTCACGTAAGACAGCGTTTAAGAATGTGTGCACCACAATTACACCACTTATTATTATATACCATAGCACGACGCTCTGCTCTGTGACGGATTGAGCGTGCACAATGCATTAAGCTTTTCTCTGCAGAAAGCGAGCGTGCACAGTGCACAGAGCACAAAACACCAAGCACAAAGCTTTGCACTGTGACAGATTGAGCGTGCACAATGCATCAAGCTTTTCTCTGCAGAAAGCGAGCGTGCACAGTGCACAGAGCACAAAACACCAAGCACAAAGCTTTGCACTGTGACAGATTGAGCGTGCACAATGCATTGAGCTTTTCTCTGCAGAAAGTGAGCGTGCACAGTGCACAGAGCACAAAACACCAAGCACAAAGCTTTGCACTGTGACAGATTGAGCGTGCACAATGCAATAAGCTTTTCTCAGCAGAAAGCGAGCGTGCAGAGTGCACAGAGCACAAAACACCAAACACAAAGCTTTCCACTGTGACAGAATTAGCGAGGAAAAGAGAATGAGTGCCAATTGACCACATTCACACCAACTAGATAAAATAAAAAGGTGTTACTTTACACATACACAACCAATATGCCTCTACACAGCGCCTAGACAATTTTAAGAAAGTCTGCTGCATATGAACTTTTGTTGGGTGGTTCTTCTCCTGAGGTGAAGGCCAACTGTTGTTATATAGCTAAAAGCTGTTAGCGACAGCTCTTGCTGTTGCTACCCCAGGGTCCAGAGGTGTTGCAAACTAGAAGCTAAAAGCAAAAGGAATCAACAGCGCTTCTAACAAAAATCGCCATTCATCTGCTAGCTGCAGACACATAACGCATGCATGGGCAAACACGTAAACATACCAACACACACACACACACACGCACACACACACACACACACACACACACACAAGAGACACACACACACACACACACACCTGCCATCTGCAGGGACTCCAGAGCCTGGGACCAGTCCCTCTGTGTGCATGCGTATGTGTGTGTGTGTGTGTGCGTGTGTGTGAATGTAAGTGGGTGTGGGTACGTGATGAGTATGTACGCGTGCGTCTAAGTAAAGCAGCACCATATAGACTCTTTTCTTATGCGCTGGGTAATGGTTTAGCACCTGCATTTATTTTTACTGATCTCACCCTCTTATTCTTCATGCCACACACCTTCCTCATGAAAAACTTGCCCCGGTCGTGGAGCGCAAGGCCCATGGTGGCCGCCTGTTTGTCTTCCGGTGTCAAGTTGACCTGCGTGTATATGTGCGCGTGTGTGTACGTGAGTATGTGCGTGTGTGTGCGTGTGTATGTACGTGTGTATGTGCATGTGTATGGTGTGTGTGCATGTGTATGTGCGTGTGTATGTGAGCGTGTGTGTGTGTGTGTGTGCGTGTGTATGTGCGTGTGTATGTGCGTGTGTATGTGAGCGTGTGTGTGTTTGCATGCGTGGGTGTTTGCATGTGTGTGTGCGTGTGTGTGTGTGCGTGTGTGTGTGTCCCTATGATACATTCTCTAGCAACTCACCTTTTGGCCGTTCTGGTTATACAAGTCCAAGGCGTTGTCGTCCACCTGCACAGCCAAACAGAGTTTAAATCAGAACAGCGCTGGTGGATGAAGCTGCGAGAAGGCAATGCAAGTCTGAAATGGGCTGAAAGTGAGAGAGGAGACAAGGGAACCAACAGCTGAATAAGCGCAACAACTGCTCACATGCTCACATAAAAAGCAGCTACTTTGGTTTAGAGCCTTGAACAGCTCCTTAATATGATTAAGGAACTGTGCGGATTAAATGGAAATCTAAGCCTGCCTGCTTTTTATGCAAGTTGAGAGCGTGACAAGCCCACGCACATTGAGTAGGAAGCCGATAGCGTTACCAGCCAACGCACAGTTTAGTAGGAGGCTGAGAACATTGCCAGCCAACGCATATCGAGAAGGAGGTCGTAAACATTACTAACAAACGCACATTGAGTAGGAGGTCGTAAACGTTACCAGCCAACGCACAGTTGAGTAGGAGGCTGAGAACATTGCCAGCCAACGCTTATCAAACAGGAGGTCGTAAACATAACTAACAAACGCACATTGAGTAGGAAGCCGATAACGTTACCAGCCAACGCACACTTGAGTAGGAGGCTGAGAACATTGCCAGCCAACACGTATCGAACAGGAGGTCGTAAACATTACTAACAAACGCACATCGAGTAGGAGGTCGTAGACGTTACCAGCCATCGCATATCGTACAGGAGGTCGTAAACGCTAAAAAACGGACATCGAGTAGGAGGTCGTAAACGTTACCAGCCAACGCACAGTTGAGTAGGAGGCTGAGATCATTGCCAGCCAACACATATCGAACAGGAGGTCGTAAATGCTAACAAACAGACATTGAGCAGGAGGTCGTAAACATTACCAGCCAACGCACAGTTGAGTTGGAGGTTGCAAACATTACCAGAGAGCGCACATCAAGCCAGAAAGTGCGGATCTCATTTGTTGGTAATGGTGATTTCACACTTTAACACTGATCAGCATCAACATGCTGGGTGGCGCTACTGCCCCACCTACTTTCAGGGTTCCCCTGGACGGATGATGAAGCTCCATTCTCTTTACACAATATATGATACACATTGAACATGCGTACGCGCGCACACAAACACACACACACACATACAACGTATCCCTGGTGCAACCAAAACCCCACGTGTCATGCCTGTCCAGGGTGTCAGGCCCCACCTATCATTAGGGTGCCCCACCGATTTCCAGGGTGGCACTCATGCCCCACCTGTTTTTGCAGCTTTGGGATAGAGCACTGCAGAACAGGGTGTCATGCCCCACCTGTTTTTGCAGCTTTGGGATAGAGCACTGCAGAACTCCCTCTCAGAACTCCCTCTCAGAACTCCCTCTCAGAACTCCCTCTCAGAACTCCCACCTAACTTAACCGAGCTTTTGCCTACAAGTTGCAAGTAACCCGTAATTTCCTCCTTACCATCTAAATAGTTTCCAATGCACGGACTATCATGCAAACCAAGGAGATACTTACAAGCAGCTTTTTTGCTTGGCACGTTACCTGGGAGTTCTTTTGAGACAGGCTCTCCAACACGCGCTTAATCTTGGACAGCCGCTCCTGCTTCGCTTCAAGACCAGCCATCTCAGGGCCACGGTTCAGCATTACAAGGACCTGCATGCGTGTATCATGTGTTTTTTAGTGCCTTGAAAGAAAAGAAAAGAAAAACTACGCAGGCAGCAAAACCTTCCCTGCATCAATTAAGGAAAAGGAGACACATTGACTTGAAGTGCCGTGAGTCTCCCCCACCAAAGGAAAAGAAAACTAGTGGGGATCTGGAGGGCGCCTTGATTCTCTATCAGGGCCACGGTTCAGCGTTACAAGGACCTGCACGTGTATTATGTCACATGATTCATGTGTTTTTTAGTGCCTTGGTTCTCTAGTTCTCTATCAAGGCCACGTCTTGACATGACAAAAAGCATGCACGAGTATACCTACGCTATGGATTTCAAATGAATCGTTTTTCCTGAGCCACTTCTCAACATGACAAGGACCTGCACGTGTTTATGATGTATTAGAAAATACTCTGGCACTCCATCAGAGCTCTTGGCACCACAAAGGACCTGCAATGCGTACATCATGAGGCTTTTGAGTGCCCTTGAATCATTTTATCTGAGTCACGTCTCAACATGACAAGAAGCTGCACGTGTTTGCGTACATCCATGGAGAGGACTCCCCACAGTTATCATAAGGGGCCACTTACGTTTTTCGAGCACAAAGCACTTTTTCTTCACAATGAGATAGGGATACTTATAGGGCCAGGAGGGTGCAGGCATAGCCTTCATCCAAGGCTATGGATGTCCATAGCCTTAGACAGACAACGCTCATCATTGAATGAGCGTTGGTTGCATGCGCACTCACACACACACACACACACACACTTGCACATGCACAAACACAGGCAAGAAGTGGGAAAGGCGCGTCTAGTACGGACAAGCTAACAGCGTAATGGACCTTGCTCATCCATAAGACGCATTAGTGTCTTACTTGAAATTTAGAAGAATGCCGTAACATGGTGTAGTCCTGCATCAAAGCTAAGCTCAATGCTGAGAGAGTGTACGTTAAGAAGGATTAATAACCTCTAGACTTACACAGTAGCAGTGAGCTCTTCTTTAGTCACACACACACACACACACACACACACACACACACGTAAACACACTTGCACGCTCTTGCGCCCAACAGCATGAAAATGTGGGTAGTACCTTGGAAGCTGGCCCTACTCCGGCAACCGACAAGCTCATGGTATCGTCCTGAAAAATAGAAAGCAAGAAACAATAAACTTACACTGCGATGCGCTTGTTGCGGCTGCAGGACTGGTTTGCCAAGAAATGAGTCGCCTTCATTTGCAAAGTCGTTAGCGCAGCTGCACGACTGATCTGAGATCGTATTGTGCGTACTCACCTGGAGATTCTTGCCTGCCAAGAGCAATTTCACGGTGCTTGCTGTGGTGCTTGGAGCTGCAGGCAAAGGAACAAAGGGTTGATTATCGTACAACCTGTGCGGTCTCTCATTGATAGGGTTGGCCAGAACCATACATGCACGGTGCATACAAGGAATGGGGTGTTTTTACCAGGGAGCCCTACAAATATGCTGTCAAATCACGGTGCACATGTACGAATCTGGCCAACACCATCAGCATGGAATGGGACGGGCTTGGAAGCCTCCCCACCTTCAAGCCTGACAAAAAGGTGCACTGGACACAGGCAGACCAAAGGCTGCTCTTCATCCGCCAGAAAGTTATTAGGATTGTGGCTTCCCTCTACTCGCAGACCAGTGCAGGAGCAGCCCAATTTGATATGCAGTCTCAAATATCCACTAGGCTTGCTATTCCTTGGTGCGGTTCCCCCACACTGGCTTCATAATTGACGTGTACCAAGCTAATTGATATGCATGCTCACGCACCCATGAGGCTTGCTATTTCTTGCCGCAGGTCCCCCACAGTGGCTTCAGGACTGACGTATACTAAGCCAGACAGGCCGCCTGCAACCCGGACAGCTCGTCCTTCTGCCATTTTTTGGACTGGAGGTCAATGAACGGGACAGCAGACGGTATTTGTTGAAGCCTCAAATACCTGACAGCAAGGTGTGTGTGTGTGTGTGTGTGTGTGTGTGTGTGTGTGTGCGTGCGTGTGTGTGTGTGTGTGTGTGTGTGTGTGTGTGTGTGTGTGTGTATGCATGTGTGTGTGAGTGTGTGTGTGTGTGTGTGCATGCATGCGTGCGTGCGTGCGTGCGTCCTTGTGT
>Ga0307968_1002412_pt1 | contig 15567 bp, 19 predicted proteins | sample OrgLakmetagen650_FD_201834 | JGI IMG/M metagenome (GOLD analysis project Ga0307968, IMG submission 201834) | Saline water microbial communities from Organic Lake, Antarctica - #650 | ecosystem: Environmental > Aquatic > Non-marine Saline and Alkaline > Saline | place: Antarctica: Organic Lake... | reverse complement strand
GCATGGTATTCATATCCACCACCACCACCACCACCACCACCACCACCACCACCACCACCACCACCACCACCATCACACCACTTGTCTGCACACCACTTCCTACCTCTTGGAAAATGCCACAACCACCTACAGAACCAAGCACATCCCACAGCACCACTCACGTCCACGCTGCTGCGCACGCCTCTTCGTTTGCTCGCAGCTCCCGGCCGTGGGAAAGGAGGAGCAGTCTGGCTGCTGAAGATGCGCTTTAGAACCTTGCGTACAGGGGCGGCTAGGATGCCACCTGCAGGAATTCCCCCACCTCTGGAGCCAAACCGCTGCGCTCCGTCGGATGGGCTGCAAAGGCTCTGTTGAAGGCTGAAAGTGCTGAGCTGGCGCGACAGCACGCGGGATGCAGGCCCTGTTGAACAAGGATGTGTGTGTATGTGTGTGCTTGTGTGTGCGTGCGTGTGAATGTGTTTGTGTGTATGTATGTGTAAGCGAGTGTGTATTTGTGTGAGTGAGTGAGTGAGTGTGTATGTGTGTGTGTGTGTGTGCGTGTGTGTGTATTTATGTGTGCGTCCTTGCGTGTGTGTGTGTATATATGTATGTGTGTATGCACGTGTGTGTACGTGTGTGATGTGTGTGTATATAACCACTACCGCCCAGTTAGCATTTTTGTTACTGCCGGAGCACTGCTACCTTTGCCACGCATGTCATAGGTCAAGCGCCTTTCCCTCTGTGCTGTAAGCTCACCTTCTTGCGAGCGGTGTCCAGTGGGTGCGTTTTTTGACCTCTGTAAGACCCACTGAAAAAAGATCAGACCCCCCAACGCGCTGGCAACGCTGGCTAGCACGTTCGCATTCGTGGTATTGTATATACTAGCACCAAAAAGAGGTGTCCCCAGTTGTCTGAGCAGGAAATAAGCAGCGGTGAGTGAAGTAAGTAGAAAGTCACGTCTTCCATGCCTCAAACGCACACCTCCAACGCAAATGCCAGCAAGGCGCTTACCCATAGGCTGCCAGGGCCAGAGCCAAGACCAGGAAGATCTTAATGGCTTCATGACCCATTAAGAACTCAATCTACCCATTAAGAACTCAATCTACAATCTACGAGCCCAAGTGAATTCACTTGCACGAGCCGCGACTGCAAATCATTTTAATGATTCACGGCGTCAAAGCTGCAACATATAAAACCAATTGGGGGGAGCCTTAGATTGGTTACACTTTTGTAGCCTGTTCTCTTGAAAGTTTTTTGGCGCCTTTAGCTTAGTTGCCCCTCAGAGGCACGTATAGCGAAGCAACCTTGCTTTACCTTTCGGTTGCGTTTTGTGTGATATCTGCCTCATTCTCAGTGTGACAGTCCAATTATGTGCCCAAAACATCAGTGTGTCATGCGTGAGTGTGATTGGTTCCAACCCCTACAGTTCAATTGGTTTCGCGCCGGAATGCGGCAAATCTTTGACTGAATCCAACAGCTAAACGATGAAAAAGGTCTTATATGCTGACATGCAGTTAAGCACACATTCTTATGATTGCTGGTCAGCCCATGTTCTTTCTGCCAAGGATAATCTGACACAATCGTATATCTTCAAACAGAAGCTGCAATATTGTGAGCCCATTGATCTCAGCCGTTTTGTCGTAGACCTCATGGAGAGACACTTGGAGTACTGGACACCTCATTCTGACACGCATCCGAGAGAGCACAACAGCAAACGCTACTTATCACCAATGGTGTGCTCTTCCTAAAGAAAAGAAAAGACTCCGCTGGTAGGTAGTGATGACACAGCCAGCATGATTAAGGGAGGGGGTTACTTAGGTGCCCGCACCAGGCAACAATTAAAACGAAATTAATGTGGGTCAGGGGGGTTGTGTGCCGTAGCACCCGGACCCAATCCTTTACTGTTGTTGCATGTGTTATATTGCAGTGCATACCTTGTTTTTATGAGTGCAGATACATGTTTGATAGAGTGCCAGACAGTGTTCAATCAGATTGTGTGTCAATTATTTAATCTTATGGTAATCTGCCAGAGGTTTGTCTGTATAAACTTAAATAGCCCCCATTGCTCCAACGAGGATCACGCAAAGCTTGACTTCCCTATATCCTTGTCTGTTTAGGTTGGCCACAAGCATGCTGTGCTGTGCTTTTGCTTTTTGGAGTTGGGGATCAGGCCTAGTGTCTTCACAGATTTTAAACTCAATTAGGTAAACCTCCCACTGATTTGGATTTAATTTCTTGTCTTTAGCAAGCTGTTAAAAGATTAGGTTGCGGGTGGTTACACGAGAGGAGCACACAATGCTAGGTAAAATTAGGATGGCGTCAGGACGAGAAGAGGCTTTTAGAGCATGTGCTGTTAGCTTTGGTAGCAACCAAGAGGGCAGTGTTTTGTTGGCAGTGTTTCTTTAGATCTAGGCGCTTCCTACAAAATTGGGTTCTGGTCACTCATTTGCCTTACATCCGTCCCAAATACATGTTTCTCTACCTGCCTCGTGATGTCATCCGTAGTACAGCTCGTTTCAGACTTCGTGTTCACACCCTACGTTTTGAAACAGCAACATAGAATCTAAGTAATTCCCCAACCTGTGACCTGTGATGCTGATGATGTGCAAGATGAGCAGCATGTTATTTTCCTCTGCGTCAATTCCCACATGATTTCTCTCCGCAGGAAGTATGCACTTCTGTTTCTTCCAACAGGAGCCCACGATGTGTTTACTTTCTTGAGTTCCAGGTTGAATGCCTTTGTAATCCAAACTAAACTAAACTAAACTTACTTTCTTGAGCCAGAACAATAACAAGCTTTATGTTTTCCTCTGAACTCATTGCGTATTATGAACTCATTGCGTGTTATGAGCAGGCTAGCAGTCGCACTTTTTGACTAAAGCCTTTTTTTGTGAACCTTGTATGTTTGCAGCTAATAATGGAATACTTTATTTCTTCAGATGCACTTGCGGGTTAAAGTAAACCCTAAGGGCTGCCGAACAATTCCACTCTTCCTTGGAAAAACAAATCCATAGTAGGTACTCGTTAATAATAAGATCACTTCAGTAGGTAACTATCAACGTAGCACAGCTGATTGGTTGGCTCCTTTCACGGGTTTCCTTGTCAATGGGACTCAACCATTTCCTGCTCCGCAGCCTTCCGAATCTCCTCTTCCATCTCCTCTGCAGCACAAATGAAGCAGACAATCGTAAGCACTTTATGTTACGCACAAATATCGGCCAGTTGTTGCTGCATTTGGTACTAACTGTCCATGTGGGAGACTCATTATTGTTCAGGGGACACAGCTGCTGTTCACACTTATTGAGCAGTGGCGCTGCGCTTGTGAAGATGCACATAATCAGCAGTTCCGTCTGTTACCAGTTGTACTCAAGCGCTTTCAAACCCCACTCCTCTCGCAATATAGCTTAGTTGAGCACACTGTGCGTAATTCCTTCCTCCTAGTTGTCTGTCCAGTGTGCAAGCAAAGCTGGTGCAGGCTCATGTCTTGACACCGCTGACACCATGAGGTTTTGTGTATGTTAATATGCAAAACATGAAGATTGTTAGAAAATAAGAACATCACATCCTTAGAATAGCTAAATCACATACGCACCGTCTAATTCCTCCTCCTCCTCCTCCTCCTCCGCCTTGTCGTCTGAGCGAACTTCGCCGCTGTCATCTGCTTCCAGCAGGGTGGGATCTTCGTTCAAAGCTTTCCGCGTCATCGTATCCAGCTCCTGGGCCAGCTTGGGGTCACTCCGCACGAACACCACAGCTTTGTCTCGCCCCTTCACGCATGCCGGGCCATTTCATGGTATTGTCAAAGGTAGTTTTTCATGACTGGGCTGAAGACTTTGGTTGACAGCCTTAGCGCTTATATAAAATGAAGTCTGGCCAAGCCAACTTCCCCCAATGAAGTATCGCTTACACACATATCTGCACCCCTTCTGCATACATCCGCCCCGTTTCTTTGTACGCAGCGTAAAGTGTTTTGCATCTTTGTCGCCAAATGGCAGTGCTATCGCTTGAATGAAGCAGGCTGATGTGTTTACAATACGCAGCGTGCTTCGGCACATGTCAGCACAAGGCAGTAACCCAGCATTTAACAGGTCATACACAAGGCAGCATACCGTTGGTAAACTGGCACACACAGGCAAGAAGGTGGTCACGACAGCGTCAGCTGAACGCAGCGTCCTCAACAGGGAAAGAAGACATTCACTTATGCAAACTGGCAGTGAAATCACTCCCCAATACACGAAGGAGAAGAGCCACTCAAGGACCGAGTAAAGTGTAATTCCTCGACAAGGCATACCTGTCCCAGCCTCATTTCTCCGTAGTAGTACCAAGCGCCTTTGCGAACAACAACGCCTGCAGCCTCTGCAGCATCCACTAAGCCTCCCATTCTGTCAATGCCTCGGTCAAATAAGATGTCAATCATGCATTCCCTGTGGGCACAGTTTGTTTCAGGTGCTTTCCTTTTGTCCTTTGGCACTACAAGCCATGGATCCTCTTTGTGGGTACAGACGGTTGGCAGCGCAGCTGGTGCTTGCTTTCGAGTAAAAGAACAAAGCCGACGTAGAAAGGAGAAAGACGAGAGTAAGGGTAAGTACTGTTCATCTCTATTCAGCTCTATTTAGCTCTATGCTGTTTGTAGCTTGCGTTGCACTGCGTTTCATAAGATCCTCTTTGTACACAGGCAGCATAAGACAATTTAAGAAACAGACACTCCCTTACAGGTTTTGTTGTTCGCACCCTAATACCCCACTCCTCACACCTGAAAGGAGGGGCCACCTTGTTCTTCACAACCTTGCACCGGACCTGTGCAGTAAACAGGCGTGAACATACATTTGTGATGCAGCCTAGACGTGGTGCTATACGTCTGCAATGACTTTAGCAGCACAAAACATATTTAATTGATGAATTAATGCGTTGAAAATGCTGAGTCACTAGAGGGTGTATGCGCGTGTGTGCGTGTTTGTGTGTGTGCATAGTACAAGCTTGTGGTATGACTTCAACCATGCAAGACACACCTTGATCCCTGACACGTGGCTGCCCCCTGATTCTGAGCCTATGCTCTCCCTCTTGCGCACATCAATGCGAACCTGGAACAAAGAAATTTCCAATCGAAATTGTTGGGCTGCACAACTGACAACACACTAGTTGACGTAGCACAACACTAGTTTGAGCAGGTATATTCAGTCGTAAAAGCAATGCACAATGTGTGCACGTTTGCACAAAAAGTACACCTCACGTCTGACAGCTAGGGTGGTTGCGAAGAATAAATCAGCTTTGTCACCAAACGTCCGTTTCAAGCAGTAGACAAATGTGGAGACAAAGATGAATGGCTAAACTTTGCAGGCCAAGCTCACCCCAAGACACTTTTTGCCGAGAAAAAATGAGTCACACACATCCACGCAGATGGCCAAGTCACCTAGCTTTTGATCCCATGATCCCATGACATCTGAGTCTGAGGATGTTGCGAGATTGAATAGACACTAGCTGCGATTAAGAACAACAGAGCGTCACTTACCGAGCTGTAGAACTTAAGTGCATTGCCACCGCTTGTCGTCTCTGGGTTGCCGTACATCACACCAATCTGTTGTGTGTGAAGTCATAGCCAGGAGCAGGTTCAGTGTTCAGTGGTGAGTCAGTGCGGTTCCAGCATATGAGAGCATACAGACGTGCAACAGCAAAGTGTTGCAACGTGCTTGAAAGTTGTCCTCATGATTCACACTAACTACGCGCTGCTCAAGGTAGAGCACTTCATAGGTTACAAAGCGGCACAATATTTTTGTGGAAAAGGCGCACCTTGTGCCGCAACTGGTTGATGAAGATGAACGTGCAATTGCTCTTGGATCCGCTACCCACTAGCTTGCGCATGCTTTGGCTGAGCATGCGAGCTTGTAATCCCACCTATGAGGAACGACACGAAAAGGCGAGGGGCGGTGCAGACAACAGAAGAAAGAGATGTGAACTGCTCCTAGCTATCTAACCGGCATAGGTCCTAGTTGCAACTGCAAGCAACTGCAACAACATGCAACAAGCTCCAAAAACAAAAGTCGGCAAGATTGCATGAGAAGTAATGCTGCGTTTGCAAGGCATGCCTGCGAGTAGCAAAGCTGGCTTTTCAAATAAAAAAGTATCTTGTGGCAAGGAAAGAAAGGAATGAAGAGAGGGAGGATTGGAGAGGTTTGAAAGTGAAGCCAGCCGTACACACCGTTGGGGCTCCAATCTCTCCCTCCAACTCTGCTCTTGGCACAAGGGCTGACACTGAGTCCACCACCACCAGCCCAATTGCACCACTCCGTGCCAGCTCGTCCATCACGTCCATGCCCTGCTCTCCGCTGTCCGGCTGGCACAATAACAGGTCATCTGTTTTAACGCCCATGCGCTGCAAACGTTTGTATTGAGCTTGTGTGTAAACATTTGTGTGTGTGTGCTTGTACGTATATTACGTGTGTGAGGTTGCATGTGCGTGTGCATATATATATGTTTGTATGTGTGTGTGCATGTGTGTGTGCATGGTATGCGCATGCATTGGGGGAGCAACTGTTTGCCTTCATGCACGTTGTCCTGCTTGGGTATCTTCATATCTTCATGCATCGTCTACAAGGCTTGACGGGTGCGCTAAAAGCTCACCCAGCCATAGAACCGCGCTTCCCCAACTGGCACAGGGCGGCTAGATACAAGGGGCCACAACTCAGGTTATAGAGCCGTAAATCTCAGCAAACTCACCGCAGCATACTTTGGATCGAAGGCATGCTCTGCGTCAATCAGACATGCAACCCCGCCCGATCTTTGCATTTCAGCTATGGCGTGCAACGCCACTGTCGTCTTTCCAGAGCTCTCTGGGCCAAAGATCTACAAAAGGCAAGGTGAGTGCGCGGTTTGAATTCAGCACACCTCAGGAGCACAGACGCATGCATGCGTGCTAAGTTGCCTCACCTCAACAATTCTTCCCTTAGGGATGCCTCCACCAAGCGCAACATCCAGTACTAGGCTGCCACTGCTGAAGGTAGCTCTGTAAGTAAAAATAGAGAGTCCAAATGTGAGTTGCCTGGGTTCGGCACCCGCCTGAAATCGATGATTTAACAGCTTACACAGATTGCATCGGCGTGTCCCCCAGCCTCATGATACTGCCCTTGCCGTGCTTTTTTTGAAGCTCGCTTATGGCAGCATCTAGAGCATCCTTCTGCAAGGTTGCAATTTGCATGGACAATGAAAGCCTCGAGCACACAAACCGTTTACACAAGGAAGAAGCGCATGCTTTGGTTCACGTGAGTATGCTATGTATACCTTGCTTTCATCATCAGGATTTTCTTCCTTTGGGGGTTTGCTGCTGGTGGTCTTTCGTCGAGCGTGGCACACGAGGCTGTCTTGAGAACCCCTGCGCGTTTGGGGCACGCTCTTCTTATGCTGGGCCAAGCTGCTGCTGATGGTGGTGGTGGCGGGGACCAACACATGATTCAGGTGCACAGGGAGTGAAGAGCATGATGATGAGGAGGAGCCTAATAGACAGGATCCTCTGTTAGAAAGCATCCAATCGACTATCCCTCTACACCTTAAAATAATATTAGAAGTACAAAAAGGGGGGCTGCATCGTAGGACAGTTACTTTTCCGAGGATAGTCGCACAGTAAATATATAGGCAGGTCACAAGACTGGGGCTGTGATGCATTAGTGCAGGCTTTCCTAGAGGCTCAAGCCTGTGAGGGAAGGCCAAAGCTAAGATGGAAAATATTGCCCCCCATTCCAGCTACCCCTTCCTTCCCAGGACAATGGGCCTGGAGCAGAAGCAGCAGCAGCAGCAGCAGCAGCAGCCACAGTTTGCAGAGAGCTCTTTGGTTGGGGGCGAGAAGCCCAGTTTGGGCGTGGGTCTCAAAAGGGCAGCAATTTCTCCAGCGCTGCAGGCGCAGGGCGACAGGGACATCAAGCCGCGCGTCGCCTTCACAGACATCACTAATCTGACAGTGGGGCGCCAGGCAGGACCTGATGATGGCGCAAAGGTGGGATTTTGCCGGTCAAACAGGAAAAACGCCGTTCGCGTCCGGCCTTCCACCAGGCTCCCCGTTGCCTCCTACTCGACCCAATTGATTCACTTTGAGCCATCGAACGCGCACGCTCTGCAGGCGCTCAAGCCGGCAGCGGGCCCGAGCTCGCTCCAGCACCCAATTGTCGCCCCCTCGTTACCCGTCCCCTCTTCCTCCTCCTCCTTCGCCTCCCACTTGCAAGGCACGCTAGAGCAGCAACAATTCTGTGACCCCACTCTCATTGATCGTGGGCTGCAGCACACAGGTGCGACGCGCTGCGCTCTGCTCGTTCGCTAGGGTTGGCTCAAAGGGGTTTGACTTGGCAAGCACCTGTCCCTTCTGCCCTCAGACAAGAGAAGACGGGACTGGATCGACGTGGACGCGCTCAACGAAGACGACACACAAGCCTGCAGTGCCTATGCATCAGCCATTTTTGAGCATTTGAGAGAAGCAGAGGTAGGTGGGATGGCCTCTGCTCTCCTGCACATGCAGTAGCTTGTGGTCATCTGACAGGCTACTAGCCTCAAATGTGCTCTACAGAGGCAAAGTGTTGCGACAGCCAGGATGTGAAGTGTGTGTGTGTGTGTGTGTGTGTGTGTGTGTGTGTGTGTGTGCGCGCGCGCGCGTGCGTGTGTGATGTGTGTGTGTGTTTGTGCGTGTATGTGTACACACATACACGCACTCACTTCAACGTGCACAATTACAATCGAAGGCAACCACCACATACATGCACATACATACGCGCACACACACATACACGCATTAACACATCTGTTCTGTCACTCCTCCGCTTGTGTACAGAGATTGTTGTAACTTTCCTATTGTGCGAAAAAGCAGGCATACTCGCCAATGCTGTTGGACTAGTGATGTGTTTCTCTCTGCTTCTTTTCCAGACAGTCTCAAACGATTCACCCCCCCCCCCCAATCGCCCTGCCACACTTACAGTTGAATCGAAGGCCCAACGCGCTGTACCCTGAGCAGTATCAGGCAGATGTGAATGCCAAGATGCGTGCCATCCTAGTGGACTGGCTGGTGGAGGTGGCAGAGGAGTACAAGCTGTGCGCAGACACGCTATACCTGTCCGTCAACTACATCGACCGCTTCCTATCTATTCACCCCGTCCAGCGCAGCAACCTGCAGTTAGTAGGCATCTCATGCATGTGGATAGCATCCAAGTATGAGGAGATCTACCCGCCCAACGTCAACGACTTTTGCTACATCACCGACAACACCTACTCCAAGGAGCAGATGGTCAACATGGAGGAGCTGGTGCTGAAAAAGCTCAAGTACGAGCTCACAGTGCCCACCTCAAAGACCTTTTTGAGGCGGCTCCTGCAGGTGGGTTCGTGGGGGCATGAGGGCTGCTTAAAAGTCTTTTCCTGCTATTGTAGTCTAAGGACATCTTGTTTGAACAAAGGGCGTGCTGTGCTCTGAAATCAAATTATTCCCATATTAGCTTCGATGAGAAATTACCGCGCTATTCTGTGTGCCAACGTCCTGTGCAACTTTAGCGCACTGCTGTGTAAGATTTAAGTGTTTGAACAATTGCATACGGGCGTGTGCAGCTCGCCAGTTGGTCATGTCCTGACTTGCAACTCATCCTCATGTTACAAAAACGATGCCCAAACGCAATGCATTTCAACAGCTCGTTCATGTGGCTGACTCCCGCTGAAGAAACAAGAAAAGCAATGGTCCAAGTTCTAGTCTTAGCAGTGTAAACTAACATTTTTTGCAACTCAAATGTTTAGGGTTGGCCCAAACCGTATATGGGATTTCCGTCTACGTATATATACGCCGTATTCTTACTCGTATTTTCTGTATAAACCGTATATATTCCGTATTTTTGAAATTTCGACCTTCTCAGAAATTAATTTTAGGGGGGTCATTTTGTAGCTCTTGAAGAGCTGAATAAACGTATCCAATTTAGTTGTGCCAAAAAATCAGGTTGGGAAGCTATGCTTGCCCAAAGAGGCAAGAAACACACGCCCACTCGCTGTCTCACGAAGTACTAACATCAATCCAGAATTCAACGTTAGTCACTATGTTTAATCCAATTCAAAAGTCTCAGACATCTCCCTCGCTCTATCTCCCTTGCTGTTGCTCCACCCCTCCTCCTCTTCCTCTTCCAAAATTCCTCACTCCACCTCCATCTCCTCCACCCCCTCCTCCTCCTCCTCCTCCTCCTCCTCCTCCTCCTCCTTCCCGATCAAATCAATGACAGAGAGCTGGATCTCTTCATCTGTCCCCTTAGCCCCCTTCAAGCTGTTGAGGTTGTTACGGGTGAAGGCTATCTTCTGTGCGCGCTCCAGAGCCAGCCTGTTCCTGGTTTTGGTAAAGATGTTACCAAACAGGGACCAGTTGCGCTCTGTAGCACAGCTAGTCACGTGAGCTGACAGCAGCTCCCCTGCTGCTATCGCTGTGTGGGGGTAGAGGTGGTAGATGCTCTTCAACCAGAAGTTGCGTCGCCGATCTGCTGTGGACAGCTCCACCTTCCCACCCCGTAGCTCTGTGCGCGTGGAGAGCGCAAGGCAAATGTCGTCGAGGTCTGCTGGGATCTGATCCATGCGCAACCCACCAAATTCCCTCAGCACTGCCTCCTGCACAGACTCCCCCCCTGCCAGACGCACGATGGCCTCCTTGGCATCATTCAAGAGCACGCTGCCACCGCTTCCCTCTCCGAACTCACTGCCCCTTCCCAGCACGCTGAATGGAAGACACCAGCCCCCCGGGTTCTTCTCAAAGTTCACGGGATCCAGCAAAAATGCTGCAGGCCAAGTGTTGTCGTAGCTGAAGTTGTAGCGCTTCACGATTCAGCCTCCACTCCTTCTGAGAGGTGCTTGAACTCCTGCAAGTGACAGGCATTTAAGTGTGTGAGTAAAAATCACTACTAAAGAGTGCAATTGCAAATGCAAGCACATGCACGCATGCGCAGCAACAAACAAACAAAAACTTTTGAGCACGTGCGCCTGAAAAGGAAAGACAAAAATGCATGTTAAGCTCAGGGAGCTCACCTCAGGCAACCCTGCAACCCACGTCAGAGCCCCACGCAGCAGAGTCTCAAACACGAGGTTAACTTGGCTGAGCAGGGGACGGTCTGCCTCCAATGAGTGGATGGCATCACTGAGAGGGTTGCCAAGGGATTGCACCAGTCTCAGCTCCTCCCAGAAGTCCCAAGACCGCGTTGTACCTAGTGAAATGGAGAGCAAGAGGAAAGCAAAATTTATAAGTGAAATGCAGAAGTGGATAAGGGGGAGAAAATGCAGGCCGGACTGGCCATCTGGGGGCCAAAGTATGCAGCTCTCAATTTATGCACTCGCCAAGGGTGGCGTCTCTCACATCATCTGCGTGTTTAGCTCCTTTTGAAGCATCACTCCAGCTCCTGTGCACCACCTGAAATACATAATTGTGCAGCATAAAGATGGTGCAATGAATGAATATGTTTCCGTTATACAACTGCTTTGCACATGAACTCAAAAGTAAACTGAAGGTGACAGGTAGGGGCAGCTGGAAGTAATAAATTAGCGGCACACAAAACACAAAAGCACAAAAGACTTCCCCACCTACCATGGCTTTCAAATTGTCCTCCTGAGCAAGGATGTCCTTGCCAATGAGGTGGAGGATGGCAAAGCAAGTTGGGACGTGCCGTGCAATGGCTTTTGCCTTCCCACCTCCACGCTCCTGGACCTCGTGTAGAAGGTTGCGCACCCCCTCACAGTCTCCGACTGCGTACATGCACGTGCGTGTTACTCATCAACTGCTTAGCCCATCAGTTTGGGTGCGGGTGGTTGGGTAGGGCTGGGTGGGATGAGCCTGCGTCTCTGTAGAATTCACTGTAGACTTACTACGTACTAAAAGTAACACTTAGAAATTAGAGGAAGAAAACTTGCGTTTTGCCTTGCTAACAAGCTTCCAAGGCACATCCAATTCCAGTGCAAGACTTAACAACTGCTCACCAGTGTTTGAGGATTTTTTGAAGCATGTCGTACACGCGCTTGAGCCCTGGGCACTTGGGTTCACACCTTCGAGTATTCCTTGCCGCCTTGGCAAAGTCCTGGTCAGAGCAAGGGAAGAAGCAAAATTTCATTAGGCAATGGAATGAGCCGTGCATCCCAGGCATATTCACTGAGGGCAGTGCTCCTCCAGCTTGGTCAGAGCGGTCCGGTTGGTCTTCGTGTTGTCCATGACGAATCCAAGCACCTGCGTGGCAAAAAGAAAGACCAAACATTTGATTGTGATTCATGTATTTAAAAGCAAGCGCACTAGCAAGTGTCCCAGTGTGTGATACTCCTCCTTGCAATCAAGCACCGTATCAATATGCTTGTATTTGTGTGCAGTGTTAGCGTTTCCCAGCAGTACCTGCTCAGGCTTGCCCGGTGAGATCTTTTCTGCCATGGCAATGTGCTGCGCTGCCACCCAATCTGCATTCTTGACGCCTCCAGCCATGTTGAGCACCTCCAAAAAGAAGCTGCCCCCCGTTGGCAGCAGCAGCAAGACGAACAGGAGTATAGCACCCCCTGCTGCAACCCTCCGCTTCCAAGCGTCTGTCGCAATCATGACCCACCTACCCCCCTTCTTGGCCAGCTGGATTGCTTCACCAACCTTCTCTTGAACCTCCGTATAGACGCGGTCCAGATCCTTTCCAGCCAGGTCCTGAAAGGAGCAAGTTTGCGAATTTGTGTGCTTCCATGAGGCAAGGCTATCCATTCTATTTTGTACACAACTCAGCATTAACAACAGAAACATGCACAAAATGCATGCACAAACACACACACACACACACACAAAATGCATGCACGAATTGCAATGTTAGCTATACTTTCAAGCACACACCTTGCGTGTTGGCATTACCCCCTTGCTCTCGCCTAAGCAGCTGAAGGCTAGCACCAGGTCCTCTTGCTCCACAAGCCACAAGGCAGAGTTGGAGGTGTAGAAGAAGCGTGCCAGGGCGTTGCGGACGTCCACTAGCTGCTTGGTGCTGACCATGTACGGGCTGATGCGGGGCTGTTTGCTGCTGCTTGCTTGCTGCCCTTCCACTTGGCTGCTGTCTCGCTTCTCCCCCTGCTGCAGCTGTGAAACGAGCTGTGAAACGACCTGCCCCCCTTAGATGTTGGGCTGGTTTGCATGCCCTCAGGGCAACCCTCCTCATCTGAAAATCCTACTCCGCTCATGACCCACCCCCCTTTTGAACCACTGCCTGTGTCACGTGAGCCACTGCCTGTTTCATGTGAGGGATTCCCTTCCATGGGGACACGACTTTAGAAACAAAAACAATAGATACAATTTTCCCAAACTGGGGCTTGAAATTTGTGGTCTCGAAGGCCAGTGGGAGGTCACTTTTCGACCACTCATTCAGACCGTATATATACGTATTTATATGGGAAAAACTGTATATATACGTATTATGGCGTATATATACGCCAGCTACAATTCACATACGGTGTATACGAATACGGGTACAGAGAAATTTTATTTATACATACTTATATATACGGTACGTATATATACGGCGTATATATACTTATACGGTTTGGGCCAACCCTACAAATGTACAATGGAGCTGGAGGGGCATACACACACACACTCTCTCTCTCTCTCTCTCTCTCTCTCTCTCTCTTTCTCTCTCAGAGAGGCACGCACACACATTCAAACCTACACTGTCTATGCACCATGAACACCACCCACAGGTCTGCAATCCCGATGAATACCTGCACTTTCTGTCCAACTACCTAGCAGAGGCAGCCCTGCTGGACAACAGCATGCTGTGCTTCCTGCCTTCTCAAGTAGCAGGTAAATAACACTCGTCATGGACATGCATGGCAATCTGTGTTCAGCATCAAGGGCTTATGTGTGCACAGGTGATCACACACACACACACACACACACACACACGTACGTACGCACACACATACAAACGCACAAGTACCCAATGCACACACAAGTACGTACACAACCGTATATGCACGCGCGCACAAACACAACGCACGCACGCACATGTACACGCATGTGCATACGCGTGCACGTGCAGCTCAGAGGGCCAAAGGTCCTCGCAGAGGTCGCATTGGGGTAAATAGTTAGATTGTGTGGCCCTCGCATAAGCTCGCTTTGGGGTTTATCAATTTGTTTTTTTCTCATATGAACACACGCAGCTGCCTCCGTGTACCTTGCAAACCTCATGCTCCAACGGCCCCCCTGGGACGGTAGCCTTCAGCACTACAGCACCTACAGCCCGCGCGACATTAGTGCGTGCGTGCAGGCACTCGTCACGCTGCACCAGTCGCTGTCAGAAAACGTGCAGCTTGCTGCAATCCGTGATAAGTACGCTCACCCTCGTTTCCAGTGCGTATCGCGCATTCCTGTGACCAACATCAGCCTAGCTGTGTGAGTGCGTGCTACCTGGACCTTGTGGCTTGTGAGGTAGTAGATCACCGTCAGTGTGGTCGTGCGTGCATGCTGGTCAATGCCACAGGTAGCTCAGATGGCAGATGCGAGCAGTGTCGGTGTAGTCCTTATCATGGAGAGGTGTTCCACCTGCCCTGCGTGTTGATGGCAGCTCAGATGTAGCTACAAGTCCTTCTTACCTTGTGGCTGCCTAATAACCAGCAGCAAGCTGCTGGTGCTACTACCACACGTCATCAGCAGGGCCCCAATATAAGCCTCTGGTTTGCGTGCTTGTTCCAACAGCAGCACATAGGCGGCTGTGGACGCAATCATCAGGCTCGCTAGTTAGTAACAGCAAGTTGATAGGGCACAGAAGAACCTGAATAATCGATGCTCATTTGTAGCTGTACATTGCTGAACGCCCCAAAATATTTCCCAACAACCCCTGTCAAGCCACAGCTGCAGGTTCTTTGTATCAATTCTCTTCTTGAATAGACGCTTTTTGCGTGGTCTTATTTTCCTTGCGTTGTACATTCATCACACACTCACTGCCTGGCAGTAGTACAAACATTTTGATGCTTTTTTGCTTCTTTTGGGCATGTTAGGAGAAAGCAAAGGAGCTCTCGATTCATCGGCCCCGCGATCTCTTTATATACTATGTAATTACCATTTATCCAGAGACTCTATCTTCAGCGAGCTTTTACGCTCTAGGTAGACCAGGTAGCATCGCTCGCTTGTCTGTGTAAGGCACATATCATCACGTCTATTAGTACATGTGTGGCAGAGTCAAAATTCAGTGTTGATCAAATTTTACACAGGGCGGGTGTAAGGGTTACAAGGATGGCCTACAGCCCGAGTCTCTGGCTGATGGCAAATTGGCTGGTGAAACAAAATCAACCAGTGTCGAAAATTGAAACTAAATCTGACACAAACTTGAGGAGTCTGTATGAGTCTTGATTCAGAAATGCATTGATCTCAAAATCAGTGATACTGTGATGACAAGTTAAGAAAGGAATAAATTCAGAGCTTGAAGGAACAAACGCACGCAGAGTCTTAAACATTCCTTCAAAAAGGCCTCTGTATCTCATGCACAGCTCGCACACTTCAGCACACTTGCAAAAGAAAAGCACATGCTTCTCATCTTGAACTTCTCCACACTCACATTTATCACAAATGCTAGAACCACCATGCCATTTGCAAGA
>Ga0307968_1002411_pt1 | contig 15568 bp, 17 predicted proteins | sample OrgLakmetagen650_FD_201834 | JGI IMG/M metagenome (GOLD analysis project Ga0307968, IMG submission 201834) | Saline water microbial communities from Organic Lake, Antarctica - #650 | ecosystem: Environmental > Aquatic > Non-marine Saline and Alkaline > Saline | place: Antarctica: Organic Lake... | reverse complement strand
TTGTGCATGGCCTCGCTCATCACTCCAAATGTTTGATCTGAAAGTGCACCTGCAGAGGCGCAGAGGAGGGTTGTAACTAATAAAAGGATGCAATGTTGTCAATTTGTGCATGGCCTCGCTCATCACTCCAAATGTTTGATCTGAAAGTGCACCTGCAGAGGCGCAGAGGAGGGTTGTAACTAATAAAAGGATGCAATGTTGTCAATTTGTGCATGGCCTCGCTCATCACTGCAATCTTTTGATCCAAGAAGCGCTGCTGCAGAGGCGCAGAAAAGAATTGGAGTGCAATCATAAAAAGCATGCATTGTTGTCAGTTTGTGCATGGCGTTGCTCATCACTGCATATGTTTGATCCGAGGAGTGCACCTGCAGAGGAGAAGAGAGTTGTATGAAAACCACACACACACACACACACACACCATATGTTTGATCCGAGGAGTGCACCTGCAGAGGAGAAGAGGGTTGTATGAAAACCACACACACACACACACACACACACACCTTGTTCGTGCGCTTGTTGCCAGAGAGGTCCTTGCCCCCAGAGCCAGTGTACAGGAACCACTCTCCCTCATCCCGATCATCCTCGTAGCCTCCACTTAGCACCACTGACTGTGTGTATGTTTTGTGTGAGTTGTGTGTGTGTGTGTATATGTATGCCTGTGTCTCTACACCCACACCCAGGCATTCTTAGAAGCACAATGCACCTGTGCGCCCGTGCTGGATTGGCCAGCGTTACCAGCCGCGTGCGGCCTGTGTCTCTACACACACACCCAGACATTTATAGAAGCACAACACACCTGTGCGCCCGTGCTGGATTGGCCAGCATTACCAGCCACGTGCAGCCTGGGTCTCTTCATCTACACCCAGGCTGCATGTGGTGGATTGGCCATTTATAGAAGTACAACACACCTGTGCGCCCGTGCTGGATTGGCCAGCGATACCAGCCACGTGCGGCCTGTGCGCCCCCCACTGCCGGCAGTCCAGGCGGTCCTGCCACCACTCCCCTACCAGGATGCCCTGTGCAGCACGAAAACAGGGAAGACACCTAATGAGCAGAATCATACGGGAGAGGTAGTGTGTCTACCTCTACCTAGGTAGAGGTAGTATTCTCTGGGTATAGTGAGAACGCACTACTGAACCCAAGGAGCCTGTGACCCAGGCGGCCCGGCCACTACGCCAAGCAGGAAGACACAGATAAATAAACACACATAGAAGAGGTAATGGAATGAATGGAGCCTGCAACCCAACGGTCCCGCCACCAATCCCCCACCAGGATGCCTTGTGCAGCACGGAAACAGGGAAGGCACATTAGAAGCACATGCACGGAGGAAAAAAAATAGAAGACGAAATCACTGTACAAATTATAGAGTGGAACCTATGTTTAGCAAAGATCCGATCAACACGACGCTCCCTTGACAAGTTCTTGTAAGTCTGCATTTTGTCCACTTTTTATGATTGAAACTTTCCTGAAGGCGACGGTCTCGTTTGTTTTTAGCATGTGAAGGGTGTGTTCATGGAGGTTCTTGCACATGCACACACACACACACAAAACGTGCACAAACACAGAAACACGCATAAAACGTGCGGACGCACATAAATAGGGTTGGCCAGAACCGTATATATACACCGTATATGACCGTATATTTGATGATTTCCCTGCCAAAAACACCGTCTATACACCGTATATATATGGTTCTGGCCAACCCTACACATAGACGTTCACACCACAGACAAACAAGCACGCACTTGATTCCGCTCAGGGTCAAACTCCGGTCCGATGGGGCCAAAGTAGTCAGAGGGCGTCGTCACCATCATGCGACCTGAGGAGGCATTTGCACGGCCCTTGCGCACAGCACGGTCTGTCACGTACGCCTGTTGGGGGAGCGCGTGTAGGTGATGGACGTAATGCGTCAATGGACAAAGGAGCATTCACACGGCCCTTGCGCACAGCACGGTATGTCACGTACGCCTGTTGGGGGAGCGCGTGAGCGTGGTCAACCTAACATGCATTCTACTAGTGCATGCTACCAGTGCATTCTATGAGTGCATCCTACAGGTGCATGCTACCCGCTGCGTGCGACTAGTGCATGCTGCATGCTACCAGTACTAGTGCATAATACCAGTGCGTGCAACCTGTACATTCTATGGGTGCATGCGACTGGTGCATTTCACAGGTGTATGCTACCAGCGCATTCAACCAGTGCATTCTACCAGTGCATTCTACTAGTATCATCAGTGCACGTTACCAGTGCATGCAACCAGTGCATGCTACCCTATGAGTGCGTCCTAAGAAATCGCATTCACCCCTTGCCTCTCTCTCCACTCTTCCCCTGCCTCCATTGATTCCTAGCCTCCAACCACCACCTTAGGCCTCCACCCTCAAATCTGGCCCAGCCTCTATAATTCTCACCTCGTCAGGGCGGTTCTCCTCCTCACGCCTTTCTCTGACGACAGCTGGCCTGTCCTGTGTTGTGTGAGTTGCGCAGGCAAGTGTAGTTACGGTGTGCAGGTATTACTTACATTAACTTAGAATGTGAATACCAGCACTGTAAAATATGGCTAAGGCAAGACCTATAGCAAGTACACGTGTAGGGTTGGCCAGAACCATTTTTGCAGGGATAACAACAAATATACGGTGTGTATTTACGGTTCTGGCCAACCCTACACACGTGGCAACGCACACCAAGCAAGCACGCATGGCAACATGCATGTGGCAAGCACGCATAGCAATGCGCATCAAGCAAGCAAGCATGGCAACGCGCATCAAGCAAGCACGCATGGCAACGCACATGACTAAGATATAATAAGATTTAATCCTAAACAGCGTACACGGCTATATATACAGTCTATATAGGGTAGTCTATATATATCTAGTATATATATCATCCTACATGGTGCACACAGCGCAGCTCAGGCCGGCGGGTATGCATTACTTTGCACCTTGGGCCGCATGCACTATACTCCACATTTTGAAGTGCTTGCATTCATCCCCGCACCTTGGGCCTTACGCATGATTTCGCAACTTGGGCTGCATGCATTTGTTCCTTGTACCTAGGTCCGTACACATGCCTTTGCACCTTAGGCGGTGCGCACTATTTCACACTTGAAATTTCACATAAATTGTATGCGTTAGTTTTCGCACCTTGGGTGGGTTCTTGGCCAAGCGGATGGCCATAATCAGGGCTGTGTTAATCCTGCAAAAGAATGCACATGCCACACTGAGCTTTAGCTAAGCTCATTTTGGTGGACGGGTAGGCTCAGGTGCTTTGGTATTTATCAAAGAAACGTACGATAAATGTGCCAGAGAAAGTGGCACCTGTTGCTTGAGTTGCAGTCCTGGTAGGTTTGCTTACGTGTTCATTCAGACCAAAGAGGATGCCTGAGAAGCACGCCTCTTGAGTGAAAGTCAGGAGCAAGAGGACCACAGAGGACCACGTTCGTAATCCAAAACCCATTGTTTGAATCGCTTTTCTGATGCACGTGCACTGAGTAGTACAAGAGGGAGATGCTAGGAAGGGATTGAACACATCCTGACATCACAAAACAAAGGCACAACTTAACTGCACATTCTTATTGTTCACGCAACTTATACTGCAGACTCTGGGATACCTTTCCCTGCTCCAATTCACTCTTAGTGTGGATCTTATGGTGTGGGTCTAACGATGTGGGTTTGTGGGCTGGTAAGGGTCAATGCAAGGTGGCTAACGAACACGCATAGAAACTCCGGCTGGCAGAAAACTCCGATGAGACTTTCTACCTGTCATCAATTGTGTGGCTGCTTACATCCACACGCTCCTACGCAAAGTGCTCTGTTTTGTTTGTGCATCAAGCTGTGAACAACCTGTTTTAGCCTGGTGTTCACACTGCCCACCTAAGGCTATATGCCGCGACTAAATTACACTTACACACCAGGGATTCCACGCTCCAAGCTCGGAACGTATGCACATTGTATAAACTTGCTAAAGCCAAATTGCCCTCCTTATGCTCTGTACAATGACTCAATTACGCAATTTCCGTCACTCCATTGCAATTTAATCACGCACCTGGGGTTCTGCGCAAACTGCTTAGGGAAATCTTGGCGGCAGGTGGGGCACTTGTACTTGGCCTGTGCCCGCCACTTGTTGAAGCACACCAGGCAAAAGTTGTGCTGGCAGGGGGCCTGCATGAGAAATCATCAAATGCAGTATCAGGCAGGTTAGTATGAAACACTTGCAAATGCGCAGGTTTTTTTTGTAGGTGCTACAAGTCTGATGCTACAACAACAATTATCACAGTTTTTACACGTTTTACATACGCAGCCTAGCAGTCGCACGTTTTGACTGATGGCTTTATCTGTAAACCCTGAGACACCTGCAAATGCGCATCTGGTGCCTGTGCCTGCCACGTATTTTAGCACACCAGGCAAAAGTCGGGCTTGCTGTGGGGCCAGCGTGTGGGATACAGGAGTCTGTGACACCAATTTCTTCACCAACGGGTAATGCTGGCATTGGTTGCAAAGTAGAAATCATGTTAAGAGCAAAGTCCACTCTGCATAGGTCTATCATCCTATTTCTTGTGTATGCCTCCAGTGCATATTCGACATGCTGATTTGAGTAGAGAAGAGAGCCGTGACCCAGAATGAAAATTTGAGCAAACAAACATGTGTATCTAAAATGGTGCAAGACCCAGTGGGGAAGAGATTAAAGGTCCGAAGGCATTGGTGGAGGCATTGGTGAAGAGCAAATAGTGCGTAAAAATAAGGGCCAGCTGAAATGAACGGCAAGCATCCTTCTGCTGAAGCAGGGCGGTTCTTCCATCTGATTTCCCCAAGTTAATCGGAATACGTGAATCCGCAAAATGGGCAATAAATGGAGGGAAGGGGGCGCGAAATAATGAGGGGGAAGTGAGCATCAGTAACCGCTACTGCGGTTACAGTCAAGAGTACGGCACACCACCATTTCCTCACCCTAGCCCCCTTTTGTCATATCCTTACCTATCAAAGGATAGCAAGCCATAACTCACAGTGACTGGTCGCTCACACAGTTCCATGCACATCGCGCACTTCAGCGTGTCGTCCAAAAAAGTCTCCTTCTCCTCCTCCGCTGTGGGCTCCTCCTCCTCCTCCTCCTCCTCCTGCTCTGAGTCCTCTTGCTTAGCGGCACCTGCAATCAAGGGGTTGTGCAAGATGTTAGCGAGAGCAGAGGTGCGCTTTGCGAAGAGAAACGCGGCTTGCACACCAGAGCTCTAAACTGACAGCTAAGCCTCTTCCCCTCCTCCCTCCTCCTCCTTCATCCAGACCCCACACTGACCCCACACTGACCCTTTTTCTTTGGTTTCTGCTTCTTCCCCGCGGACGGCCCCCCTTCCTCTTCCTTTTTCTTCTGAGAGGCTCCCCCCGTCATGAGGGCTTGGCGCCTGCGGGACTTTTCCTCCTCGCTCAACGATGTATCCATCATTATCTTTACGATCTCTCGACGCAGGTTGGCTTGGTGCTCCTCCATTTTGGCTGCCTTCTCGTCTTTCGTTTCCATGTTGAGTTTTGATGCAATTGTTTGATCTAATTACTAATCGAAAAATAAAAACAAATTGCACGTTAACCCGCTAACAAACCGAAAAAGTGACAGATGTGACATTTTTTTCTGCTCTTAGTAGAGGAATACCTTTCTGTTCCTGTTCCCTCCCAGCCGGTACCAGTATGAGCCTGAGCATGATGCTGGCCGGGCCGCAGCTCAAGCACTTCAAGACAGTGCTGCAATGCTTGAGCAAGATTGGTGAGGGTTGTTTCTGTGGTGTATGTATGTATGTGAAAAGTGGCAAAAGAAAGCGTAGCGCACAGCATGCTTCTTCTCTCTCTCGCGTTCACAGGGACGGAGTTGCTGATGGAGGCAACACCCACAAAGGTCAGGGATCAGTGCTTGTCCTAGTCGTGTTTTATACGGCCGAGCTTGCATACACAGTCTTGAAAAGTACACAAAGAACGCGCTGCCCCAAGACTGAACAGCCCCGGCCTGTCTCCACCTGTGCTCACAGCTCAAGCTGCAGGCCATCAACAGCAGCAAGTCCGCCTTCTTTGCCATCACGTTCAATCCCTCCTTCTTCGAGAGCTTCACCACCAACGGGGCGGAGGTCATTCAATCAGGAGTGCTTCTCAAGGTAAGCAAGTGCCGACTTGTGTCCAATGACCTGCTAATAATCTAAGTAACGTAGCACTTGTAACTTGGACAGGTCAGGTGGCCTTACTTGCTTGTTGCCCATTACAGAGAACTCTTCACATCATCGTCTTCAAAATTTCAGTGCTCTGCCATGAGCCATGATGTATTTTTTGTGTTCCAGGGCTATCTATACAAGAAATTAAGCTACGGGAAGAAGAACCCCTTTAGCCACATTTCACAGGTACAGAAATTTCCTGCATACAAAAACCTCACCGTTTGCAGCACGTCTTGGCAGCGGTCAAAACCTCCAAAGTGACCAGGGTGCAGATGGACGTCGATCCAGAGACGTGCCAGATCGTCATCTGTCTAGAGAGCCAAAGTGGTGGGTGTCAGAGTGTGCGATGATAGGGATGCCAACAAGCAGGTCGCATGCAGTGACGCACACGCTATCCATGAAAGGTTCTAGAGGAACATGTTTGGTGGGAGCCATCCTTGATTAAGCCTTGCTTGCATGTTCTTTGTGGTGAGTTGTTCATTGTAAGCAAGCTAAACTCTTACAGTTGCAAGTACGTGTACGCTGCGGAGTCTGTTCTTGCAAAGCGGTCAGTGTGTTTTACGGTCATAAAGCTGTATGGCCAAGTAGACTTGCAGCAGTAGCAGGAGGCACGATTGTGGCTACGTATGACGATGAGACTCAGCAGCAAAATACCTCTGGTGTAACTTGTGCAGAGTTGGCCAGAACCGTCTATATTCACTGTATGTGACCGTATATTTGGTGATTTCCCTGCCAAAAATACCGAGTATATTCACTGTATATGACCGTATATTTGGTGATTTCCCTGCCAAAAATACCGAGTATATTCACTGTATATGACCGTATATTTGGTGATTTCCCTGCCAAAATTGCCCTACATACACCATACACCGTGTATATATGGTCCTGGCCAACCCTAAACATGTGCAAAAGTGTTGGTGGCATCATGCTACCCTCCCATGTTCTAAGGGTTCACAATTTGTATCAAATGCAGCCCAATACTTTGTATTGAATGCATGCATGCTTTGTATCGAATGCATGCATGCTTCGTATCGAATGCAGCCCGAAGAGTACTTTGTTTTGAATGCAGTCCGAAGAAACCCATAGAGTAATAGGAATATGTCAGATGCATGGTGCCAAGGCACAACGGCATATCTTAAATGCGCCTGCCTGACGCCGCTGCTGAAGCCTGGCGTCTAAACATCAGACGTATCAAGGCAAAAGCCTTTTGCATTTCCTGCAGCAGCCCTGCGGCTGGGGAGCATGCACGTTTACGTCTTGGATGCTAATTGCGATTTTGCATAATGGGTACTTGTTACTTGATACATCTTTCAACTTTACCACCGCTGTAATACAGTCAGGCCATATTAATCATAATCGCCTGGAGGGGTGTGTGTAGTCTAAGGTTGCCATGATGTGATGGATGATATTCGGACAACGACGCTGTCTAGCTTTGAGATCCCATTGGAAAACTACGTAGGCAGTAAAAACCACCCCACATATATTAAGGAAAATATAGCCCACTTATATTAAGGAAAAAAAGCCACTTTGGTACTGAGTAACGTAGAAGTTCTCTACCAGCAGACGAATAAGACCCAGTCAGAGAGCTCCAACAGAGATTCCCATCGCTCTCCCCTAATGCATCATTTGTAGGGTTGGCCAGAACCGTATATATACACCGTATGTGATCGTATATGTGGTGATTTCCCTGCAAGAAATACCGTATATACACCGTATATATATGGAAATACCGTGGAAATACCGTGGAAATACGGCCGTGGAAATACCGTGGAAATACCGTGAAAATACCGTGGAAATACGGCCGTGGAAATATGGAAATACCGTAAAAATACCGTATATACACCGTATATACACCGTATATATATATGGTTCTGGCCAACCCTTATCATTTGCTCAGGCCTCGTTAAGCGCTACCGCCTGGAGAGCATGCAGTCAGACATCTTGGATGCCAATTTGGACAGAGAGGCTTTTCCCGTCACCGTGGTGGCAGAGGCTGATGGCCTGGGAAGGTAGGCAAAAAATGGACACAAGTACGCAGGCGTTGAGCACCACTCCCCCCATCTATGTAGGTCAAAGGGCCACTTTGGCACCAGGTGCTGTAATGCTGTTGTACTCATTTACAAAAGTATGAATGCGCAGTGACTGTGCAGTTTTTTATATAAAACTCCTACACGCATTGACCTTTCTGCAATTATAGTGTTTTGTGTGCCTGCAGCGCACGCTGATGTACATGCTGTTTTAATGTAACGTGCTGTCCCCTTTGTAAGCAAGCATTGTTGAAAATTAGACGTGCTTTTAGAACGCCTGTGTGGTGTGTGTTTGATGCCTGTGCAGCGCCTTTTTGGTGTGTATTGTGCAAGCAAAAGGACATATAAAAGGACATACTATTTACTCCTCCGTTCTGTGGACTCTTTGTCGTGAGCAAAAATAATCTCTCTTTCAAAGATTTTGCCGAAACCACTGTGTTTATGCCTTGCACAGTCATCTTGCTCATTCCTTGGCCTCCCCGCAGACTGCTGTCCACTTTCCAGCACAGCCAGGAGGAGATCACGCTCATTGCAAACCCAGACACACCAGAGCATACAGGCCCATGGAACCACGCCTGTCAGCTTCAGAGCTTTATGGACCCCAAAAAAGGTGAGGAAGGAGGTCACGGGCATTCATTGTAAATTGTAAAGCCTGACACACCAGACCACATAGGCCCCTGCAACCACGCCTGCCCAATTCAATGCTTTAGTTTGACCCCAAAAAAGGTGAGGAAGGAGGTCACACGCATTCATTGTAAAGCCTGACACACCAGACCACATAGGCCCCTGCAACCACGCCTGCCCAATATATTGCTTTAATTTGACCCCAAAAAAGGTGAGCAAAATTGAAAAGCACGCTCCCCCCCCAAAAACCAACCGTACACTGTGAACACTGTTTAGACCACAATCTAGGCCTTGACAGCAACATTCCCTCATGGAAGTAGCAGGAACTGTTTTCTGCACATTCGCAATGCACTGAAGAAATAAATGCATGGATTTCAGGCAAAACGCATGTGAACAGCTTAATGCTCGACTCCATTTTCACCTAGCTAATCGCAAGTTTAGTCACCCCTTGAAATTGTTTAAATACGTAATTTGTCAATACAGACATTGTAAAAAAACAGTTTAGTCACCCTCTGAAACTATTTGAATACATAATATGTCATATGTCATATACAGACATCGTAAAAAAAAACAAGCCTCGGCTCTTTATTGTTTTTTTCCTCCTTCATGCATACATTTTTCACGTTGAGCACCCCGTCCTGCAAAATCACAACTAATCCCACTCTCGTCCACTTTGACCACCTCCCAGCCACTTTTGTGTGCTGCAACTTGCAACAGCAATTATTGAGGCCCCTTAGTTCCTTGCTATGCATCCGAATGTGTGTTTAGCTTTTTAAATATACGCTCCATTGCCTTTACATCTATGCTACACGTTGCTCAAGCAGCAACTCTATAACCTCAATGGCTTGACCACCTTACCGTTATACCTACACACGACTTCCCCTATTTTTACGTGTCATCGCACGCTGCACTCTGAGTTCACATGCAACACTCTGCGTTCACATGCTACACTCTGCGTTCACATGCTACACTCTGCATTCACATGCTACACGTTGCGCTTACATGCTGCACTCTGCGTTCACATGCGACACGCTGTGCTCACATATTACACGCTGCGTTCACATGCGACACGCTGTGCTCACATGTTACACGCTGCGTTCACATGCGACACGTTGCGCTTACATGCTGCACGCTGCGTTCACGTGCTACACGCTGCATTCACATGCTACACGCTGCGCTCACATGAGACACGCTGCGTTCAAATGCTGCACTCTGCGTTCACATGCGACACGCTGCGTTCAAATGCTGCACTCTGCGTTCACATGAGACACTCTGCGTTCACATGCTACACGCTGCATTCACATGCTACACGTTGCATTCACATGCTACACGTTGCGCTCACATGCTGCGCGCTGCATTCACAAGCTGCACGTTGCATTCACATGCTACACGTTGCGCTCACATGCTGCACGCTGCGTTCACATGCTGCACGCTGCATTCACATGCTGCACTCTGAGTTCACATGCAACACGCTGCGCTCACATGCTGCACGCTGCGTTCAAATGCTACACGTTGCATTCGCATCCTACACGCTGCATTCACATGCTACACGCTGCGCTCACATGCTACACTCTGCGCTCACATGCTGCACGCTGCTTTCCATCACATGCTACACGCCGCGCTCACATGCTGCACGCTGCGTTCACATGCTACACGCTGCGTTCACATGCTGCACGCTGCATTCGCATGCTGCACGCTGCGCTCACATGCTGCTTGCTGCTTTCCATCACATGCTACACGTTGCATTCACATGCGACACGTTGCGCTCACATGCTGCACGCTGCTTTCCATCACATGCTACGCGCAGCTCGCAGCGGCAACTCCTTGAACACATCCATGACAGTGGACGCGCACTCTGTGTTCAGACACTACTCCCACCGCGCAGAGGGCAAGTGTGACGTGACGTTCAATTTGCGTGATCTCAGAGCCATGGTCACACTTTGTGAGCACATGCAAGCCGAAGTGACTATCAGGTACTTCAGACTTTGGGGGAGGGATAATAGGTTCAAACTTGCAGTAAAGGCGTAAGTTTGGCAGTGAGGAGTCCCTGGGTGCTAGCAGGCTCTCTCTCTCTCTTTCTCTTTCTCTCTCTCTCTCTCTCTCTCTCTCTCTTTCTCTCTCTCTCTCTCTCTCTCTCTCTCTCTCTCTCTCTCTCTCTCTCTCTCTCTATCTTAATATATCCCTCTAATCTATATATTTATCTTTCTATGTATTTAGTTCCCTCTCTCAACCACGCTTCCCATTCTACGCTGCAGGGGGCCGCCTTGTTTTGAAGCTCGCAAAACAAAAGAGTACAATTAGTACTGCGTCACTTACTCTTTGAAATTACCTCCCATACTCACTCCAATGCAAGCACGATTAATGCAAGGTGCTTTGCAACTCATTACGAATGGCATGCTCACCACGTTCCTCATACTCAGGTTTGAGCGCTGCGGGGTGCCAATCTTAGTAGAGCCTCACTTTAATGAAGTTGAGAACCCTGGATACAGGTGGGTGCAGCAAATGACAGAACCCTGGATACAGGAGGGTGCAGCAAATGACTTTCTTTCATTCGAAAAAGGATCATCAGACAAAAGTATGCATGCAGGTATGCAGGCATACACCTTACTTTTGCTCTGTTTCTGTCCGATATTTGGCCTTGGCCTCGCAAGAAACTGGCGACAGAAGCAACATTGTATGCACCTCCACGTTTGCTGCGTAGTCATTGCTGCGATCTTGTTACAGAGGTTGCCCAAACTTGTGTGCATAACTTGCAAGGAATGCTACGTTTATACTTCAGAGGTTGGCGAAAACCGTGCCGCTATCTTGTTACAAAGGTTAGCCAAACTTGTGTGCATAACTTGCAAAGAATGCCACGTTTATACTACAAAGGTTGCCCAAACTTGTGTGCATAACTTGCAAGAAATGCCACATTTGTACTACAGAGGCTGGCCAAGACCGCGTGTATACCATTTAAGAAATGCCACATTCCACAATGTATTAAAAATATTTACATAAGCATACGTTTGCCACTAGTGCCAAGCTCTCATACTTAAACATACTCACACTCACACTCACACACGCACATTTACACTCACACACACGTGCAAACGCCATCTGACAGTGCTGAGCTAGTCTTGGCAACGCTGGTGGAGTCTCAGATCGGGGCAGAAATGCCCACATCTTAAAAAGCATGCACACTCACACACATTTACATTCACCCATGCATGCAAACACCACCCAACAAACAGTGCTGAGCTAATCTTGGCAACGCTGGTGGAGTCTCAGATCAGGGCAGAAATGCCCACATCTTAAAAAGCATGAACACTCACACACATTTACATTCACCCATGCATGCAAACACCACCCAACAAACAGTGCTGAGCTAATCTTGGCAACGCTTGTGGAGTCTCAGATCGGGGCAGAAATGCCCACATCTTAAAAAGCATGCACACTCTCACACATTTACATTCACCCATGCATGCAAACACCACCCAACAGACAGTGCTGAGCTAATCTTGGCAACGCTGGTGGAGTCTCAGATCGGGGCAGAATTGCCCACATCTTAAAAAGCATGCACACTCACACACATTTACATTCACCCATGCATGCAAACACCACCCAACAAACAGTGCTGAGCTAATCTTGGCGACGCTGGTGGAGTCTCAGATCGGGGCAGAATGCCCACATCTTAAAAAGCATGCACACTCACACATATTTACATTCACCCATGCATGCAAACACCACCCAACAAACAGTGCTGAGCTAATCTTGGCGACGCTTGTGGAGTCTCAGATCGGGGCAGAAATGCCCGCACCTCAGGAGCTCATCCAATATCAGCCTGACCTCAAAGGTAGGGCCCGTCAGATCGTTTACACTGTCGTGGCAAATCACTGTCACTGCTAAGTAATAGATTCAGCACAACAATTAACAAACTGGCTTCCCCAGCTTATTGAACGAAACTAGGCAAAATGACCTCAACTGAAAAGCCAACTAACCAAATCACACGAATCGTCACTGCCAACAATTGGGCGTGACAACACACGTTATCTAAATCTCTCGTTAGTATACTCGGCCCTTCGATGCGCTTTTGCTAAGAGGTCATGCATACGGGTGCTGCGATGCAGCAGGGTCTTGTGCAGGGAACCGCAGGGGCTTGTGCATGGAACTGTAGGGTCCTGTGCAGGGAACTGCAGGGTCTTGTGCAGGGAACTGCAGGGTCTTGTGCAGGGAACCGCATAGTCTTGTGCAGGGAGCTGCAGGGTCTTGTGCAGGGAACTGTAGGGTCTTGTGCAGGGAACTGCAGGTTTTTGTGCAAGGAACTGCAGAATCTTGTGCAGGGAGCTGCAGGGTCGTGTGCAGGGAACCGCAGGGTTTTGTGCAAGGAACTGCAGAATCTTGTGCAGGGAGCTGCAGGGTCGTGTGCAGGGAACCGCAGGGTTTTGTGCAAGGAACTGCAGGGTCTTGTGCAGGGAGCTGCAGGGTCTTATGCAGGGAACTGCAGGGTCTTGTGCAGGGAACTGCAGGGTCTTGTGCAGGGAACTGCAGGGTCTTGTGCAGGGAACTGCAGGGAGGTGTCGGAACCTTTGCTTTACAAACCAATCTATGCGCTTAGAGGGCACTACATGCGGTCTCCAGCCATACCCTGCCATCACGACTTTTGAATGATTACAGCGTACAGCACATTAAAGTCATCACCATGTGCCCATCCTATTCGCAGGGGGCCAGCAACAAAATAATAATCAGCAGCAGCAGCAGCAGCAACGCGCTCCTCCCCTTGACCAAGGCATCGTACGCTTTAACAACCAAGGTAGTGTTCTGTGTATTCCTGCGTGTGCGTGTGTGTGTGTGTTTGTGAGTGTGATTGTGTGTGTGTCAATGCTGGGGTGTAAAGGCACGTTGGGATCACAAGTCGTGTACACAGAAGGTGCGAAGGGTTAGGGAAATATGTACACGTTTATTTGTAGATAGGCCGAGTTATGAAGACTGTGGGTGTGAAGTAAGTGGACAATGTGAAGCCTGCAGTTGTGAAGTATGTGAAAGATTGTAATCTGCAGGGCAAATTGGGGAATATTGCAGTGGAAATTTAGGGCTGGCTGCAGGCATTAACCACCAAACTCGGTGCGGCAGTAACGTTGCCTTTTTTGTCTTTTTCCCACACTTATGCTGTGTGGTTGGTGCTTATGATGATCAAGCTTGAGGGGTGAAACCTGGCATTGCTTTTCTGCAGGTATCGCTGCTCTTAATGATTTTGATGCTCTTAACGATGCTCTTAATGATGATGATGCTCTCAATGATGGTGATGCTTTTAATGATGGTGATGATGACGAGCAGGCAGGTAGGCAGGCAGGGTTTGCGGGCGTAGAATTAGAGGAGCTGGTGGTGTAGGAAGTACATGCTTCTTCTGCTACCCACTCCCACGTTTGCGCTGCACTGTACCTAAGTGCCTTACAGTTTAATTTGTAGCACTGCCGCCATGTCTCCCTTTGTTGCAGTTGTAAGCGCTGCTGCTGACGAGCAGGCAGGGTTCGAAGGGGAGGAAACAGAGGAGGAGCCGGTGATGTAATTTATTGCGTTACAATTCGATTCGCAGCACTGCCGCCATGTCTACCCTCCCTGTGTTGCCGGTGCAGGTGCTGCTGCTGCGGATGAGCAGGCAGGGTTCGAAGGGGAGGAAACAGAGGAGGAACTGGTGATGTAATTTATTGCGTTACTATTCGATTCGCAGCACTGCCGCCATGTCTAACCTCCCTGTGTTGCCGGTGCAGGTGCTGCTGCTGCTGATGAGCAGGTAGGGTTCGAAGGGGAGGAAGCGGAGGAGGAGCTGTTGATGTAATTTATTGCGTTACAATTCGATTCGCAGCACTGCTGCCATGTCTACCCTCCCTGTGTTGCCGGTGCAGGTGTTGCTGCTGCTGATGAGCAGGCAGGGTTCGAAGGGGAGGAAGCGGAGGAGGAGCTGGTGATGCAGGAAGCAGGGATGCAGCCCTGGGTCGAGCCTGCCGCTGATGGGCATCCAGACCAGCCGCAGGTATGTAGTATGGCAGTATGGCATTTTGGGTGATTGCCGCTGATGGGCATCCAGACCAGCCGCAGGTATGTAGTATGGCAGTATGGCATTTTGGGTGATTGCCGCTGATGGGCATCCAGACCAGCCGCAGGTATGTAGTATGGCAGTATGGCATTTTGGGTGATTGCCGCTGATGGGCATCTAGACCAGCCGCAGGTATGTAGTATGGCAATTGGGCTGAGCCAGCAGTTGATGGGCATCCAGACCAGCCGCAGGTATGTAGTATGGCAATTGGGCTGAGTCAGCAGCTGATGGGCATCCAGACCAGCCGCAGGTATTTAGTATGGCAATTGGGCTGAGCCAGCAGTTGATGGGCATCCAGACCAGCCGCAGGTATGTAGTTTGGCAATTGGGCTGAGCCAGCAGTTGATGGGCATCCAGACCAGCCGCAGGTATGTAGTTTGGCAATTGGGCCGAGCCAGCAATTGATGGGCATCCAGACCAGCCGCAGGTATGCAGTATGGCAATTGGGCTGAGCCAGCAGTTGATGGGCATCCAGACCAGCCGCAGGTATGTAGTATGGCAATTGGGCTGAGCCAGCAGTTGATGGGCATCTAGACCAGCCGCAGGTATGTAGTTTGGCAATTGGGCTGAGCCAGCAGTTGATGGGCATCCAGACCAGCCGCAGGTATGTAGTTTGGCAATTGGGCCGAGCCAGCAATTGATGGGCATCCAGACCAGCC
>Ga0307968_1002409_pt1 | contig 15571 bp, 11 predicted proteins | sample OrgLakmetagen650_FD_201834 | JGI IMG/M metagenome (GOLD analysis project Ga0307968, IMG submission 201834) | Saline water microbial communities from Organic Lake, Antarctica - #650 | ecosystem: Environmental > Aquatic > Non-marine Saline and Alkaline > Saline | place: Antarctica: Organic Lake... | reverse complement strand
CACTCACACTCTCGCTCACTCTCGCGCTCACACACACACACACACACACACACACACACACACACACACACACACACACACACACACACACAAACACACATACATGCACACACTCACGCACACACACACACACTCACGCACACACACATACGCGCACACACGCACACAATACACACACACGCACACACACACACATACATACACACACAAAGATAAAACCATGCACATGCATGCCCACGCACTCACATATACGCCACCACGCAGACATACACACACATAAGCACACGTGTGCACGCACACAAACACGCACAAAACACGCACACATAAACACACACGCACACAAACATGCACAACAACAAAAATCACGGGCACACATGTACAAACACACATACACAATTCCATACATCCACATGCACGAACGCACGTTGGCAGTCACTACACACAAATGCCCACACAACCACCTTAGGTGGGCATCATGGCAGACAGGAACCAGGACTACAAGCCGCTGGCACAGGTTCGTAGCACCGCATGTCTTTTTTCTCAGGCATCCTCCATGTGCTTGTTTGTAGAGCCTTGTTATGCAGCTCAGGAAGCAGGGATCGATACAGAGATAAGCGTCAAACACTGCAAGACACGCAAGTTTAACCCTAGAAAACTCACAAATTGCAGGACATGGTGGACTTCATTAACAGGGGAGTGACCCCGTACCACGTCGTTGAGGAATGCAGTCAGCGCCTCCTGGCGTCAGGGTTTCAGCACCTATCAGAGAAGAATCCCTGGAAGATTCTGGTGTGTGTGTGTATGTGTGTGTGTGTGTGTGTGTGTGTGTGTGTGAGGACGCCATCAGCCACTGCGCCAGCCTCTTCTCCTCCAATTATGTCCTGCTTGCGTGATTTGCCAACACTGCCCCTCTTTCTCTCTGCTATCTGTGGACGCTTTGTCTCAATCTCCAACACCCTTTCTTGCACCTGCTCAACCCACCCGTCCAGCCCGGAGGCAAGTACTTCTTCACACGCAACAGCTCCACCATCTGCGCATTTGCGGTCGGTGAGAAGTACAGCCCAGGCAACGGCTTCTACATGGTGGGGGCGCACACAGACAGCCCGTGCATCAAGCTCAAGCCTGTGAGTGCACTATGAAGCAAGAAGAAAAGTGCACTTAGCTTCATTTTGAAATGTCAAGTCTCCATATAGCTTTTTTCTTTTTACGACTGAGGTGCAAGCTTACACGCTCTTGACACCTACACCCATGCTACTGCTCCACCAGCTATGGTAACCTCAGTTCAAACATGCTCCGTTGAAATGGTCAAGATATGGTTTGTACCTCACCTACATGCATTAAAATCAGGTGACCAAGTCAGTGAAGAGTGGCTTCTTGATGGTCAACGTGGAGACCTACGGCGGCGGGCTGTGGCACACCTGGTTTGATCGGGACCTTGGTCTAGCAGGGCGGTGAGTTTCTTATTGTTTGCCTGCTTTTGAAGGAGAAAGAGGATAGTTTGGACGCATCCTTGAGGGATTGAATAAGGCGGAAACTGTCTCATCCCCATCGGTTCCTTTTCAACAATGTATGTTCAGAGTTGGCTTTTAACCTTTCTTCCTCATCCCTGTCGTTCACCTTTCCATAACGTCCTTCCAGCTGCACATTCTTTCATAGCGCTGTCCTTTTGCCCTCAGCGTATGCAAAAAAACAAACGCCACATTTATTGGATTGGCCAGGCCTGGAAATGACCGTATTTTTGGTGATGTTCCTGCCAAAAATGCCGCATAAACACCGTTTACAAGTGGTTCTACCCTACACATGTGACACATGTCCCTCCTCTCCCGCTGTTTTCCTGCACTTAGTCTGCCTTAGTACTTTGCACCTGACATCAGAATCACCAAAACTTGAACTTTCTGCAGCGTCCTTCTCCGCGACTCATCTGGAGCCGCACCCTCGGCATCCTCCCCACTGCGCCAGGCCCTTGTGAATATCACTGCCCCCATCTTGCGCATCCCCATGCTGGCCATCCACCTGCAGCGAGACATCAACTCTGCCGGCTTTAAGCCCAACTGGCAGGTGCGCTGTTGGGTGCTCAATTTGGGTGTGCTTATGCAAGGTGGAACGGAAGCTTTGTTTGCTGTACTGCAATGAATACGTGCTTCTGTGTTAGTCATCTGTTAATGTTATGTGAGCATTGAAGTGGCGGGAAATCCTTGCTTGAGAATGAAAGCGTAGACCTTGTCTTTGTGCTGTATTGCATGGCTCTAAGTTACAAGCAGTTATAGACTTATGTTATTAAATAACGAAAGCAGGCTTACTTCTATGTTATGTTGTTCTAGCTGGAGTGAAATATTGTTTAAATAAGTAAAGAGGCTTACTTCTATGTTATGTTGTTATTGCTGGGAGTGAGAAGCGTGGAGTGTAGCAACAACTCAAACACTTCAATTTTGAGCAAGTGTCCTTGGTGTTGAACAACTCATGCCAGCAAATTCTCTGTTTATCACAGCGGCTGAATGAACATTGTGTAACCTGGTTGGCCATGATTCTCGTAACACCCTTCTTGTATCCTTATCAGGCATATTACTTCTGAAACTCATGTTTGTGCTTGGTACTCCTGCGGCTGCAGCTGCTGATGGTACTGCAGACCAAACATAAGTATTTTATCTGTACTTGCGCTGCTGCTGCAGACCAATTTCGCCCCCATGCTGGCCACCGCAGCCAAGGCCCAACTTGGAGCTCCCGCTGCTGCTCCCACTGCTGCCTCAATCACCCCAGCTGGCCCTAAAAAAGAGGCAGATAAGCACCACATTGTACTCATGGAGCTGCTCGCAAAAGAGCTGGGTGTTCAGGTCTGTTTGAGAGGCAAGCCTCAGCTTTCCTTACTCTATTTGTCTTGGTTGTCAATCAGCGTTTAAAAAGGGGTACGAGATGCGCAATCATGCGCCTGACACCCCTTTTTATCAGCTTGTTTGTTAAGCACTCGGTCCAGAACTTGGGTTAGCCGGGCACCTGATCACCCTGCTAATTTTTACCCTTTCACAGGTGGATGACATTTTGGACTTTGAACTCAGCGTGTGCGACGTGCAGCCTGCGACGATTGGTGGGCTGAAGGAGGAGTTCATCTTTGCAGGCAGGCTTGACAACCTGTGCATGAGCTACACCGGACTGCAGGTACGTCTTGTGCATATCTTACTACTGCCTGCGTAGTTTGTTTTCTACACTGGACTGCAGGTACGTCTTGTATACCTTATGTGGGGCCAAGAATTCTCCTCAATGTTCAGGGCGAGCATTTTGCCTCTTCATTTGTTGTAACTCGCACCCTCCCACCTTGCTTCTTTCGTCAAAACTTTTCAGGCTCTGCTGGGATATGTGTAGCCGCTGATTCCACCGCTTATGCAACTCAGCCCTGGCGACTCACAACCCTTTGCACGACTCTTGCCTTTTCCTCTAGGCTCTGGTGGACAGCTGCTGCGTCCCAGATGCCCTTGCAGAGGAGGGCGGTGTGCGTGCAGTTGCTTTGTTTGACCATGAAGAAGTGGGCAGCGACTCGGCTCAGGTCAGAGGCTCGCTTCCAGTATGACAAACAGGACTATGTGGAACGAAATCACGCTGGCTCTAGCAGTGCACGATTTGATATACGACACCCGCACTGCTGTCATTCATGGTGGCTGATTTCCTCGTGCCCGCCTGCCCTCTGCCTATCAGTTGAGGTTAAAATAGGGGTCACATTTAAACAGCTTTACCCCAAAAGGTGCACGTCTTGCCATTGGATATGGATCATAAATCATGTGTCCACTCTTTGGTTGGCCGGAAGCTGCCCGGCCGAAGATCTTGTGTCTGGCTGTGATCAACGCCGCTTTGAATTTTGGCTGCACCACAGGGTGCTGGTGGTCCAGTGATGCGGGACACGATCACACGTGTGGCCAGCGCGCTGTCCAAAGGCGAGGAGGGTGCTGTTGAGCGTGCACTAAGGTCATCTTTCCTGGTATGTGGACCTGTTCATGACAACAGTTTCTCAACAGTCAACTGAGGTCGAGCTCTCTCGTGTAGGCTGACTCGTCGTTGACTTTTACAAAGCATGCGTAAAATTCTGCAACCATATGTAAGGGACATATGGTGGTGTAAAGATTTATGCACATGGATGCATCCATTCCTTTTTCAAGGGGTCTCTGTTTGTTAGTGGTCGCTGCTTGGTGAAATCAGATGACAGAATTGCAGCACAAGTAGGCCTAGGAGAGTAGGTGTCCCCTCTTTTGGACGCGATGTGTAGCACAAAGCATGAGCGTCACAACAGGCAGAAAGCTTAAACTCCAGGGCTTACTCTCTTCTGGCTTGTTGGTTTCAGTTGACGAGCTTTTGTGCTCTGCTTGCCGTGTTCTGCTTTGCAGGTGTCTGCTGACATGGCTCATGCGCTGCACCCTTTGTACACAGACAAGCACGGTGAGAAGCAAAGGGATGCCTTAAGAAGTGCTCCTGGTTGTAATGGCAGTTAGAGCCGGACTTCATTTCTCTGCATTCCTGCTGCATAACTTTTCTCCTTGCGTGTTACAGCTCACATGGCAGCACCACACCCCCAGTCACATTTACACCCTCCTGCTTTGTTGTGATCCAGACCCTGACATGGCACCGCGATTTAATGATGGCCTGGTGCTCAAGCACAACGCCAACCAGAGATATGCTACCAATTCGGTGTCAGCAGCGCTGTTTCGTGAGGTGCGTGCATGCACTTTGTAATTTGCAGGAACAAGGTCCCTAATCCCTTCGCAAAAGTCGATCTTCCAAATGCGAGGTGATTACCAAATCCTGCCTTAGATGGATATCTGCAATCCTGTTGAAAAGAATTGAATGTAAAATGCCCTCTTTTCTTTCGTATTTTACCCTACCAGATTACGGCTGCATATGACCTGGAATGAACACTTTGATAAAAGACTGGTTCTGCAACAGCTTGTCTCCTCTGCAAGTGTAGTTGCGTGCCTCCTAGTTGCCGCAATCCTATTGAGTCTTAACTACATCTTGCAACCTTGCATACAGGTGGGGCGACAGCGCAGCATCCCGTGCCAAGAGTTTGCTGTGCGCAACGACATGCCTTGCGGTAGCACCATTGGTCCTATTCTAGCATCGTCCCTTGGCTGCCGTACAGTTGATGTGGGTGTGCCACAGCTGGCCATGCACTCCATCCGGGAGATGTGCGGGTAAGTGCTTTGTCGCTGTTCGCAATTTAGCTATCATTAGACCTTCAATGGGGGGCCTGCTGGAGCATGATGAGCTTTTGAGGACCATTTGGATCCTGAGCAGGTACTTATTCTATCCCTAAAAGCTTGCACCCTTTGTGCTTCAGGTGCGATGATGTGGGCATAGCTTACCGGCACCTTTTGGCCTTCTATGAGGTGCGAAGAGACGATCTGATTGGAACGCTGAGGCTTTAGATATCACGTCTAAGCTTGCCACCTGAAAGCATGTAACATGCCGAAATTTTCACTGCAAGAATCAGGCGCCAAAAAACATTCTTATTGGCAGCAAGTAGGTGCCAATGCGAACAGATGTCAATGCAAAGAAAGTTTGACATCTGCTGCAGGAGCTTGTAAGTATCACAACTTTTTGGCGTCACGTGTTGATTAAGATGCAAATTACACCGTACGGCCATGGATCCACCGCCCCCCCTGAAAAAAATAAACTTGTTATGGTTAAACTGCCAGCAGGATGCGTCAAGGATCATAACTTTTTGACGCCACGTGTCAACTGAAATATAAATTACATATTCGGAATCCTGACGTCGAGAGCTATCGATTGGTATAAATGAGTCGATTCTGAGGGGGTCAAAAGGGGGGGGTCCTGGGGGGGTCGGGGAATTTTGGAGGGGTCTCCAGAACATCACTGGGCCACTTTCACGAAATATTAATATATTTTGGAATCCTCAGCTCAATCCCGGTCGATTGGCACCAGTGTTGTTAACTTTACGGTTGACGCCGTCAACCGTCATTTGACGGTCAGGCGTAATTTACGGTTTCGACCGTCAGAAACTAATCACCAGGCATAATTTACGGTGATTTTAATGTTTGACGTCTGACGGTCGGCTTTACGGTTATTTAAGGTGTGAAACCGTCAGGAATTAGTAATTTACGGTGGGAAACCGTCAGCAGCCGGCCAGGCCGGGCCAGGCTCGACTGACTCAGGGCCACAAGGCCACACGAGCCCTCTTGGCCTGATTACCGGAGGACATTTTATATTTATATCGCAAATCGCAAATGTTGTTTGTGGGGAATTTGGAGCTTGAGTTGGCACTCTGAGCCACTGAGTTCCTGACGCCGCACCGTTACTTACGATTCCCCACCGTCAGTATGAATTTCACCGTTAATTACAGTTATGTGACGCAGACGTCATTTAAGCACCGTAATTTACGGTGCCATTTCTGATTGACGCCGTAAATTCACAACACTGATTGGCACCCTTGTTGGGTGATTTGAATAAAAGGGGGGGGGCTAGGTGCCTGGTCATAGAAATGCGTGGAATGTCCCCAAGTAGGCCGCAGGGGTGTGATCAGGCAGATTACCAGCAATTGATTCTAAACTTGCAGTTTACGCATTGCATTATGCATAAGTTGCATGATTGAAGTAAAAAAGTGCTTTGGCAAGAATTTTGGCTGGATTTGTGCACTAAACAGGTGGTCAGTGCAAGAGCGTGCACAAACCAGTTTTTGCCTTATAGCTCTTCAGGTATTGCATCATTTGGCGTAAGAACTGTGCAGGCAGATAGCTGCTCTAATTCTGAGCAGATTGACACCCTTTTATTAGTTTGGGGGTTCAGTAAAGGGGTATTGGGTGGGGGGTCATTTTGGGCCGGAGGCCCAAAATTTACACGTGACTGTCATGGATGTTTCTTTTTACGCCTCCTGCTGCCAGGAAGCTTTTTTTTAGTGTCTTCTGGCAAGAAGTTAACTTTTACGCCATTGTGCTCTTTATCTTTGAGCTTTCCCCCAGTCAGATGATTTTTGACAATTTTACGGCAAAGCAGACATTCGTTGTTGATCAAGCCAGCCGGGAGCAGCACTTTTTTCTAAAACTGCTGCTCCGTTGCTCTCACAGGATTTTCATCGTTTGGATGCTTCTCTTGACGTCGATGCCCTACCTCCAGCACAAATTCGTGGAGAGATTGCTGATACAGCGTGCCATCACACCCACGGCGGGCCAGCACAGCCTCTGATCAATCCTAAGTAGATCAAGAAACAGACAAGAAAACCATTAATGTTCCAAACAGTAGTTGGGTCAACCTGTAATTGTCTTTGCCAGCAAGAAAATTATCCTGTTAGTATTGATCATTTGCCGCCTTCCCCCTGGCAGAAGAGCCTAACGAGGACTACCTAGGGGTCAAGGCCACATTAGGGATTCCTGCAATTCAGGTGTTCGGCTGCCCTTAATTCAGAAGTTCGCGACTCCCTTATTTTTTACAATATATCTAGTCCAGGCGACTAAGCGGTTCTCAGCACGGTGACAAAGAGTCTGAAAGTGATGGACCTCGAACAAGGGGAATACGCAACTTTGGTCGTTCAATCGATGCGATTGCACAATGCACAATGCACAAAAGAGGTCACTCAGTACGATCGCGAAAGACAGTTGCTTTACATTTTAAAAATAACAAATATGTCACAACTGGGAAGAATACACTGCTTTCTCATCGCCACGAAGGGCGCGGGCAATGTCATTTACGAGCGATTCTACGACCGCCTGAGCGAGTACGAAAAAGCCGATGTGCGTGCCGCTTTCCAGTTGGCCTCCAGCAACGTTCGCCTCGGGGAAGGGGAACAAGAGGACTTCATAGGCGTGTACAAGTAAGAGACTGTTGGGCACATGTGCTCTCCTACAACACTCAAAGCACAGTTACAGCCACGCAACACGTCACACCACGTCACACGCATGCATTATTCACGCATTTAGCAATGTAAGCAGAAGACATCTCGCTTGTGACTGCTGTGCAGGTCCGCTTGCTTTGTGTTCGTCCCCTTCAATGACATGGTCTTTTACCTGATGGGCAGCGGGGAGTATGATGAGCTAGCGTGTGAGTGTGGCGGAGCTTAGTGCAAGCCCTCCTTGATTCATTTATTCAACCATTGTCAACACGCTCGCCTGCTTACTCTCTTCATCTTTCTCGCAGGCTTAGGTATCTTGCGTGCCATAGGCTACGTTCTACAGGAGGTTTTGAAATCCAAGTGCTCGTCAAGCACGTTGCTGGATAAGTACGGGAAGCTCTGCTGTATAGTTGATGAAGTGATTAACGAGGTGAGGGCTTTTTGACGAATTGTGCAACCACTTTATCAGGAGGCTGCAGCATGCTCCTGCCTTCTTTTCTGTGTTGTACAGACGAGCTCTTGTTGCACGATCAAATTTTGCATACAAAGACACCGCAATTACACACACACGCACAAACGCGTCGTGCGCGCTCTCACACGCACATACACACACACACACACACACACACACACACACACACACACACACACACACACACACACACACACATACACACACACGCGCACACACACACAGACACACACAAATACACACATACACACAAATACACACACGCACACACATAAACAAATACACACACACACACTCTCTCTCTCTCTCTCTCTCTTTCTCTTTCTCTCACATATGCGCAAATGAATACGCAACACACATACACACAAATGCATACAACACACACAAATAACAAACACACACAATCAGTGTTGAAGTCTCCACATCCAGACAATCCGGAATTCACCAATTGTGGCTGTAAGACAGGTTGCGCCTTTGACGGCCAAAGCAACTCACGCCTAATGCATCATTTTTCTTTTCGTTCCATGCTTGCATGTAAATAGCTACCCAGCCTAAGCATATCTGACTGCCCCGGTTGCTTTGCCACCTGATCGTACACAGGGAATATTAGAAACTACGGATCGAGACATAATACGCAAGGCTCTGAAGCACAAGGTACGAGACCTCTATTGCAGCAACTGGGGGATTTGTCCTGGGCAAAATGGTTTAGTAGGCGCCAAGAGCAAACGCACGCAATCCAACGCATTTGCTTCACAAAAAATGTACGTACTCTATAACACCTAATTGAATCGTGTGCACGCATCCCCTGCTTCCTTGCAGGCCGTCTGGGAATAGAGCGACTTAGTCATGTGGCAAGAACGAATTTATGTGTATATAGGACTTGTGTATATTTTATTTTTGAATTCCAATCCCCCGAGGAGCGGCTTTTACCTTTTACCAATTCAAATTTGTCATTTTGTTGTCGACCTAATAAAAAGAATACGATAATGGAGTTGAGTTATCGTCATTTGCCCCGTTGACCAGCTTCCGCTACATTGTTAGGCAAAGATGGGCTTCCCCTCCTTGTTCCTCAACACAGGTCAGAAGGCAGTAATGTTTCGGAACGTGTCTCAGGAGAAGGATTTGGGTGCTGTTATAGAGGCACATATGCACACACACACACACACACACACACACACACACACACACACACACACACACACATGCACACACATGCACACACACACAGAGCATGCTCATACGCACGCACGCGCACACACACACACACACACACACACACATACACACACAAGCACACACACACACACACACACATATATACACACACAAGCACTAGTGCATGTGCGCATCACACACGACACAGAAGTATGCACTTGCCCTGCAGTCAAGCAATGTTGGGAAGAGCAAGGAGATGCTATTTTGGATGGCTTGACCGGCCTTTGGTTCATCTTCAAGGCGTACCTGCTTCTTCAGGTGCGATGCAGATGGGACGTGACCTCCTCAAAGTTGTAATAAGGGGGACCGACGCTTGAGTCTGCCCTCCACCCAGACCCAAGGAGGTCTGGTATATTGAGTATTAAGAGACATTTTCACCACAGCACCCACAAGATGCTTGAAGAACACGCAGCCAATGACAGGAAGCACCTTATACTCAAATGCTCATTTACACCTTTGTTTGCCTTGACTACCTGTCTGGCTCACAGATCCTCTTTGGTGCCAGCGCAAAGGCCCTGTGCCAGTCCCTGTGGCGCAGCTCGACACACCTGCCGTGCAGGCTGAAGCAGCTGCTCACCAAAAAAGTTGAAGGGGGCACCAGCAGCAGCACAGCTTCCCCCCCCTCGCCTTCGCAGAGCGTCTTGTCCACTCCGGATCTGAACCCAGCCTACAGAAGCTCTCCCTCCCTTGAGCCCGGTGCTTTTATGTCTCTGTGCTCCCCCGTCTCAGCTCTACAGCTCAGCAAAGCAGAAGGCAGCGAGCACACCCCCTACAAGGCGCACGCATGCGCCCTGTTCGAAGACACCGCTGATGGTGGGTGCTGCTCATGTAGACAGATGAATGATTAGAAAAGATATATATGATCCTTTGTGTGCATGTTATTCTATAACCTCACAGCTGCTCAAACAGAGAAGGCTGTACAGGATGTGTCACTTGCGTGATATTGTGACAGAGAAAGATGGTGCAGCAGCCTGCAAAGGGCAGCTAAACGGCGTGTCTGTCTTGAATGTTAATGGACATGCATAAACACCTGTTTGCAAGCATTTAAAGAATTTGTTACAAGAGGAAGCATCCCTTAATCTTTACTGCTCCCTCTTTCTCTGAAATTCTGATGCAGACACAAAAGCTCTGCTTGACAACAACAGCAGCGCTGTTGCCAGTGCGTGTCGGTCGGCACCTTTAAAAAGCCCTATCCCTGATCAAGACAGTCAGCAGGAGCGCCTCGCTGCAAGAAGGAAACAGCGTGCTGATGCACAGAGACATGCAGACGCTGAGCAAGTAGCCAAAAAGCAGCAGCAAAACGTGGCAGAGAATGAGCAGGGGGGGCAGGAGGAAGCGCAAAAGTTTGCGGGAGACGAGCAGGCAGGTAAACAGCAGCAGCGGCAGTTTGAAGTACTGGGCTCCTCCGAGGTAAGCCAGGCAGCCAATATAGTGGCCACTCCTGGAACACAGCAGCTGCAGCAGCAGCAGCATGAGCGGCACAAGGATGTGTCATGGAGCGGAAGACGGCGGAAGCGGTGGGAAGTTGGAGAGGCCGTGAAGCAGGAATCGGTGGGGAGTGTGAGGAGAAGGAAGCGTTGGGATGGCACTTGCGGGGAGGGGTTGGCTGAGGCAGCTCGGGTAGCAAGTGCAGCCCTTAATCTTGAGGCTTCAAATAAGGGGGAGGCCATGCAGTCGACTATGGCATGCACCAAGGAACAGGAACAGCAGCAGCAGGAGCAAGAGGCAGCAGAGAGAAGGTCTGCAGCAGCAGCACAAGTTGCACATGAATTGAAGCAGCAGCAGCAGCAGCAGCAGCAGCAAAAAGCGGAATTAGAGCAAAAAGAGGCAGAAAGAATAGTAGCACAGGCTGCCCTTGCGTCCGCACAACGGCAAAAGCAGCAGCAACTTGAGGAGGCAGAAACAGCAGCAACAGCAGCAGCAGCAGAACAGAAAGAAATTGAAAGAGCAGCAGCAGCAGCAGCAGCGGCAGAACAACAGGCTGCCCTTGAATTGGCATTACAGCAAGAGCAGCAGCAACGTGAGGAGGCAGAAAGAGCAGCAGCAGCAGCAGAACAACAAGCTGCCCTTGAACGGGCATTACAGCAAGAGCAGCAGCAACGTAAGGAGGCAGAAAGAGCAGCAGCAGCAGCAGAACAACAAGCTGTTCTTGAATTGACATTACGGCAAGAGCAGCAGCAACGTGAGGAGGCAGAACGAGCAGCAGCAGCAGCAGCAGCAGCAGCAGCAGAACAACAAGCTGCCCTTGAATTGGCATTACAGCAAGAGCAGCAGCAACGTGAGGAGGCAGAACAAGCAGCAGCAGCAGCAGCAGAACAACAAGCTGCCCTTGAACTGGCATTACAGCAAGAGCAGCAGCAACATGAGGAGGCAGAAAGAGCAGCAGCAGCAGCAGCAGCAGCAGAACAACAAGCTGTCCTTGAATTGGCATTACGGCAAGAGCAGCAGCAACGTGAGGAGGCAGAAAGAGCAGCAGCAGCAGCAGAACAACAAGCTGCCCTTGAACTGGCATTACAGCAAGAGCAGCGGCAACGTGAGGAGGCAGAAAGAGCAGCAGCAGCAGCAGCAGCAGCAGCAGCAGCAGAACAACAAGCTGTTCTTGAATTGGCATTACGGCAAGAGCAGCAGCAACGTGAGGAGGAAGAACGAGCAGCAGCAGCAGCAGCAGCAGCAGCAGCAGAACAACAAGCTGCCCTTGAATTGGCGTTACAGCAAGAGCAGCAGCAACGTGAGGAGGCAGAACGAGCAGCAGCAGCAGCAGCAGCAGCAGCAGAACAACAAGCTGCCCTTGAACGGGCATTACAGCAAGAGCAGCAGCAACGTGAGGAAGCAGAAAGAGCAGCAGCAGCAGCAGCAGAAGAACAACAAGCTGCCCTTGAATTGGCATTACGGCAAGAGCAGCAGCAACGTGAGGAGGCAGAAAGAGCAGCAGCAGCAGCAGCAGCAGCAGCAGCAGCAGCAGCACAACAAGCTGCCCTTGAACTGGCATTACAGCAAGAGCAGCAGCAACGTGAGGAGGCAGAAAGAGCAGCAGCGGCAGCAGCAGCAACAGCAGCAGGACAGAAAGAGGCTGAAAGAGTGGCAGCAGCAGCAGCTCTTGAGTTTGGACAGAAAGAGGCTGAAAGAGTGGCAGCAGCAGCAACAGCAGACCGAACTGCTCATGAGCTAGAGCAGGAGCTCAAAGACGCTGAGGCATGGGCAATATGCAGTCCAGGTTTAGGGGACACCTGTGAGAGTCCTGAGAATTGGCTGGGAAGCCCTGGTAAGGAAAATGCATGGAACAGTAAGTTGGTAGTGTGCTGATGTTTAGATGGGGACTTGATGGTACGGAGTTTGATGCCGACGTGAAGCGTTTGTTCAAGGAATGATGCTCACGACCTTGAATGGCCGTAATGAAGTGTTGTTAGCGTCAAACTGTTGACACGTGCATACACACATGCATACAAGTCAATGTTATCATAATTGGCTTCTTTGATCATGTTGGGAGGAGCTCCACCGACTTTCTTGTCAGCCAATGTTGTGGATTAGATCCAGCATGTCTCACATCAATCGTGAAGTGTACGTTCAGAGAAATATTGCAGGACAAATGGCACCTAAAAAGGTCACAAGGAGACGCATCTCCCAACTGCACGCTGCAGGTGCAAGTTGTGGTAGTATGGCTGCTGAGCCACAGGACGTCAGCGCAATGTCTCTGTCTCACCGGCATGACACTGGTGAGTCAGATTCATACATGATCTCAAATGGCGTGATGGTAATACTGCTGCTACGATTAGGGGGATCGATCAAATTCCCTAGCGTGACGTAAGCCAGGGTGGCTGGTTGGATTAGATCTAGAAGGAGCTCCTTTTGCCAGGAGAGTGACAGTGCGCAATTCTTTGATGTCTGTTTACAGCCCAACGACGCATCTTAAGTACTGTTACAGGGCTGGGTATGTGGTGTGTGGTATGTGGTATGGTTGCTTGGCAACACGATCATAGAACTGTGAGGAGTTTAATTCCGGTCTGATCTGTTTTTATTTTGCTTTTCACCCCATAGGCTTTATTATCTCTGATCTGTATTATTGTGCCTTTCTTTCAAACTCTTGCACCTGCCACATGGCCTACATGTGAAAATAGTAACATAACGCATCTTAAAAACTGGGCTAATAAAGACCCCTTGCAGGTAGAATTAGTTTTCAACCTTTGCACTGTACTGTACTTCAACGTATATAGGTATGGTCCAAAAGTCATAGAAGTACTGTTTTACGTGTAATTCCGTACCTTGAAGAGCACTGTATACCAAGTTTTAATAACCCTGCCATTTTTTGGCACCAGGTGTTTTTTGTTGGGCTGCTTGTTAGTGCGCTTCCCTTATTTGTGTTGTGTACAAGATTTCCTCAACAAACGCTCTGCCCCTTGACAGCAAACATTATATCTTTCAATTTCGACTACTTCATAAGGTTGAGCAAGCAGGATTAATTTTAGTTTTTTGCTGCAAGATGGCATGGTTACAGGTTACATCTTAATCAAATGACAGGCAAGCAAATGAAAGTTTGAAATGCAGATTTCATAATAGGATTGGTGTGCATCACAAGGTACTCACACATGTACACAGTACACAGCAACCTGCTAAACAGCTGCTACACCACCCGTGTTGCTGCAGACACATCTGTAGCTCAGCATCAGCAATCCTCAAAGCAGTCACAGAGGACTCCCGCCACAAATCTGCATTATTTGCACACCCCTGACCCTTGCACCCATGAGGAGGTCGACTCAAGCACACCAGAGCTCACACCACCAGGTGAGCTATGTTCTACGTTATGGTGCTTAATGATGCGTGACACGGCAAGCTGCCACAACAAGATTTTAGGACTATGAGGGGATCAACTTGCTCTGTGGTCACATTTGGAAGTTTTGACCGCTCAGCCAAAACGCTTCAGATCTTGTTGTAGTAATCTCACTGCCTGCAGAGTACCCATTTTAGGCATTGAGTACAATATGACCTCTTGGATATAATAAAGTGCGTCCTTAAATTTACCCAGCATCTGCATGCACAGTAATTTACAAAGGCTTGCAAAGGCGGCATTGATTTACAGTTGTCGGCAGTTGTGTGAGAAGTTAATTTCAGAAGGTGGCATAGACCTACAATCTGTGATCGCAATCAACACCTTATCATTTTCATCTTTCACGGCCTGTCTTGATGATCTGTCACTTGTGGATTGATGGAGCTTGAAATTGTGGTGCCTCCTTTTTGAGACATTTGCTTCTGCTTTATTATAGCTAGTATTCTTGCCCGTCTAAACATACACACACTCACGCACACAAACACATTACTTACACACAGGAGGTGTCATGGGATCCTGGATCGGGACTTCTGATGAGGGTTGCTCGAGTATGGATTGCTCTCCGTTCTTGACTGGCCCCCCTGGGCCTGTGCCTGGCAGCTGGTCTCCTACCACGCCACCACCTGCTCCATTGTTCCCTTCACCACATGACCATGTCAGTCCAGTTTGCATGCAGCAGCAGCAGCAGCAGGTGCAGCAGCACCTGCATCAAGAGCAAGAACAGCCTCCAAAGGTTGCAAGCAGCAGCAGCAGTAGCAGCAGTTCCAGCAGTGCCAGTACTGAGGAAGCGAGCTCGCACAGCAAAGAGGTTGAAGGGCCTCCTTTGGTGCCTTATCAGCATAAACTCTCCAGTACTGGAATCAGTAGGCGAGCCTTGTTGTGGAGTAACATGCACACAGGCTCTCAGTCTAGCCTGCCTTCTCAAACTGCCATCGCAGCCTCAGATGCCTGCCCTAGTTGCCCTTTAACGCCAGCAGCTAGGGGTTTCCTTCGCACTCCAGAGCCTGTGCTACGTGAACAAAGTAGCTTTGGCAGCAGCAGTAGCAGCGCAAGGGTGAGTCGTGAATTTGAGCACTTGGATGTCACAAGCTCTGAGAGGGAGAGAAAAGGGAGAGAGAGAGAGAGAGAGAGAGAGAGAGAGAGAGAGAGAGAGAGAAGAGAGAGAGAGAGAGAGAGAGAGAGAGAGAGAGAGAGAGAGAGAGAAGAGAGAGAGAGAGAGAGAGAGAGAGAGGAGAGA
>Ga0307968_1002407_pt1 | contig 15577 bp, 10 predicted proteins | sample OrgLakmetagen650_FD_201834 | JGI IMG/M metagenome (GOLD analysis project Ga0307968, IMG submission 201834) | Saline water microbial communities from Organic Lake, Antarctica - #650 | ecosystem: Environmental > Aquatic > Non-marine Saline and Alkaline > Saline | place: Antarctica: Organic Lake... | reverse complement strand
TGGTGGTGGTGGTGGTGGTTCATATAACATCTGCAAACCAAATCACATCTTACCACAGAGTCTTGCCCAGAAGGTTGAGACAAAATGATCGGCTCCCATATCTGTGTGCATAAGTGGTCAAACAATATATCTGGCAAAAAGTTGTGAATTTAACAGAGGAGGTAACCACATTTTTCTGCGTTTGCTGGCTTTTGAATTTGCTGGCTTGCTTTGCTTCCTTTCCTTACAATTGAAAGTGCACAATTGTGCAACGCATCCTACACACACACACACACACACACACACACACACACACACACACACACACACACACACACACACACACACACACACACACACACACACACACACACACACACACACACACACACAACTTTGGAACGTGTCCCAAGTACAGTGCCATGCTGGCCTGTTTGTGGGAATGTATAGAAAGACAGACAACGGAATAATAAGTCTTTAGGTTCATTTTCAGAGTTACAGAGAGAGTTTACAGATAAGGTAAATTTTTCCACAAAGGGAGTGCAAGTGAAAAAAGCAATGTTTAAGCATCAGCAAAGTGATGCGACAACACACCTACTCTTGCACAACATTCTTGTGAGAAACTTATTTACAAAGCGCATAAAACAGAACCAGTGAGGCAAGACCTCTGATATAATATGGTAACTTAGAAAGGCATGTGTATGTGCATGCGCATGCGTCTTTGCAATGTGCTTGTGTGTGTGCATGCGTGTGCGTCCTTGCGTCCGTCTGTGTATGCGTCCGTAGTGTGTGTGTGTGTGAGTGTTGTGTGTGTGTGTGTGTGTGTGTGTGTGTGTGTGTGTGTGTGTGTGTGTGTGTGTGTGTGTGTGTGTGTGTGTGTGTGCGTGCATGTGTGTGCGTGTGTGTGCGTGTGTGTACGTGTGTGTGTATGTGTGTGTGTGTTTGTGTGCTACGTGTGTGTGCGTGTGTGGTTGTGTGTTGCCTTTGTGTGTGTGCAGTAATCATATTGGGTTGCTTACCATTGGGGGAATTTGACTCAGAGGTTCGTGCCCTCCAGTTGTGGTAGTGGTGGTAGTGGCGGCGCTCATCGCTTTGTACACCTTGTACGCAAACTCAAAGACCTGCAAATTAGGATTCCAGGATAGTGGCAGTCGCGTCCTGAGCATGACACTTGGCAATACCTTGGGGTGTAGGGTGTAGGGTTTAGGGTTTAGGGTCAGGGCTAGGGTTTTAGGTTAGGGTTTCGGGTTTAGGTTTAGGGTTAGGGTTAGGGTTTCGGGTTTATAATTTAGGGTTCGGGAGGGATCCTCTAATTCAGCTCTCCATGGACAGGGCTCAAGAGCAACACAGGGATGATGAATATGATGAAGGGTGTGACAGCAGGTGACAAGAAACACATGATGCGTGAACAGGCTCGGCAATATGATGAAGGGTGTGACAGGTGACAAGAAACACAGGATGCGTGAACAGGCTCGGCAATATGATGAAGGGTGTGACAGGTGAGACAGGTGACAATAAATACAGGATGCGTGAACAGGCTCAGCAATATGATGAAGGGTGTGACTGGTGAGACAGGTGACAATAAATACAGGATGCGTGAACAGGCTCAGCAATGTGATGAAGGGTGTGACTGGTGAGACAGGTGACAATAAATACAGGATGCGTGAACAGGCTCGGCAATATGATGAAGGGTGTGACTGGTGACAAGAAATACAGGAACTGCTTGGTTTGATATTGTGTGTGTGTGTGCTCTCAAGGAAACGGTCAATAAGACACTCAATAAGACACTCAAATTGCCCACCTTACAGGACAGTTTCACTGCTGTAGAGGATGCGTGAACAGGCTCGGCAACGCGATACTTGAGCGCCTTGTTTGGGGTGCACATAACACATTTTTAGGGTTGGCCAGAACCATATATATACGGTGTATATACGGTATTTTTTACAGGGAAATCACCAAATATACGGTCATACACGGTGTGTATATACGGTTCAGGCCAACCCTACACATTTTACCTCATAGCCGCGGTCAAGGTCCTTCATGTCGGCATCCACAAAGCTGTTGAACAGCTCAGCAGACCTGCAAGACAGGATGGTTCCTCAAGTGAGTAAGTACAGGCTGTAGCAGAACCCTCCACTTCTTCAGATCACCAGATCAGAACAGCTCAGCAGACCTGCAGGACAGGATGGTTCCTCAAGTGAGTAAGTACAGGCTGTAGCAGAAACCTCCACTTCCTCAGATCACCAGATCAGAACAGCTCAGCAGACCTGCAAGACAGGATGGTTCCTCAAGTGAGTAAGTACAGGCTGTAGCAGAACCCTCCACTTCCTCAGATCACCAGATCACCTAGTAGACTACAACAGACTCTCGTTTTGGTTCCTCTCCTTGATATGACACACAGGTAGCGTTTACACTGCCTGCATTTCTCTTGCTTACAGCTGCGGTGCAACATGTGACACTCTGAACTCAGCAGCGTTTCTTTCTTTCAGCAGTGGTACATCACTTTTTCATACATAAGCGAGGCCCCTGAAATGTAGGCAGATCAGTCTAGAAGCAGCCAGCTCAGGTTGTCTGCATACAGAAATTGGGGAATCCTGTACCCTGTATTGCTCAGGTGTAGGGTTGGCCAGAACCGTATACATACACCTTATATGACCATGGTATATGACCGTATATTTGGTGATTTCTCTGCTGAAAATATCGTATATAAAACGTATATATGGTTCTAACCAACCCTACTCAAGTTTAGTCCCCCCTCTGTCCACGGCCACGGCCAAGGCCACGAGCACAACCGCGGGCAGGGGGTCCTTGGATGCGTATGGATGCGTACAGACTCAGATTTCTCTTTAGTATAGGCAGGGGGTTCTTAAATGCGTATGGATGCGTACAGACTCAGCTTTCTCTTTAGTATAGGCAGGGGGTTCTTGGATGCGTATGGATGCGTACAAACTCAGCTTTCTCTTTAGTATAGGCAGGGGGTTCTTGGATGCGTATGGATGCGTACAGACTCAGCTTTCTCTTTAGTATAGGCAGGGGGTTCTTGGATGCGTATGGATGCGTACAGACTCGGCTTTCCCTTTAGTATAGACATTTGTCCTTTCTCTCAGCATCTAGAAACTAAACCTAAATGCTGACTAAGGGCCGAGTGTAAAAAATATGGGTGATTGGCCTGTCTAATCTCCCCCTAAAACATTTGATGAAACTGAATTGAAATAGGAATGGTACACATGCAATTGTTTTTTGCCTGCAAATTCCTTGGCCAGCCCTTTACAGTCACACAGAGGAGAATACACTCACACAGAGGAGGATACACTCACAAGGAGAAGGATACACTCACACAGAGGAGGATACACTCACACAGAGAAGAATACACTCATACAGAGGAGGATAAACTCACAAGGAGGAGGATACACTCACAAGGAGGAGGATACACTCACAAGGAGGAGAATACACTCACAAGGAGGAGAATACACTCACACAGAGGAGGAAACTGACCCGCATGTAGGCATGTAGATATGGGCACATCCTTTAAGACCCCACCGCCTTGTTAAAACAAAAGAGCACACAACTGCCGGTCCGGTGTGCAACACTTGAGCTCCAGTTTTTGGAGTAAAGCGTAACGACACCCCTCTCATCAATTTTTGTTTCCTTGCGTGAAAGCTTCACCACCATCTCATAACGCACCAGCTCACAAAGCAAACGAAACACAATTGCTTACATAGAGGAGGACGCAGGTCCCCGCGTGGGTACGTGGCAGGGCTGTGGCGTCTTCCAGTTAATAGAAGGCTTCCCTGGGACTCTGCTTCGAAATGCGGCTGGCCTGCTGCTGCCTGCCTGATGCCCTGTGCCATTTGCCTGAGCTACAGCCGGCTCTGCTGGCGCTGCTGCTCTAAATGATGGAGGTGCTGCAGCACTTCCATCACAAACTTGAGCACCGACTTGAGCACAAACTTGAGCACCCGCTGCAGATCCTGCAAATCTTGCAGCAGCAGAGGGACTGCCGTGAGCTGCACCATCTCCCTCCATTCCAGCGGGGGAAATTGCATCACCACCTCTACCTCCGGCACCTGATCCCGCATATCCACATGCAGCAGCAGTAGAGCTGTCAGGAGCTGCACTAGGCCCTACACCACCACCACCCACTCCAGCAGCAGAGCCCATACCACCATCACCTCCGGCACCCGCTCTTGCCTCACACGCAGCAGCAGTAGAGCGGTCAGGAGCTGCACTAGGCCCTACACCACCACCACCCACTCCAGCAGCAGATCCCATACCACCATCACCTCCGGCACCCGCGCTTGCCTCACACGCAGCAGCAGAGGAGCTTCCAGGAGCTGCACTTGACCCTCCACCACCACCACCCAATCCAGCAGCAGATCCCATACCACCACTACCACCACCCACTCCAGCAGCAGATCCCATACCACCACCACCACCACCCACTCCAGCAGCAGATCCCACACCACCATCGCCTCTGGCACCCGTGCTTGCCTCACACGCAGCAGCAGAGGAGGCTGCACCAGACCCTGAAGTGCCCAGCTCCCTCCTTGTTCCTTTGATGCAGATCTCCACTGCTGCTGCAATACGTCGCAGGTGCTGCATGCAAGACGAGTGTACATGCATGGCAAGATGTGTGTGTGCTTATGTGAAACCAGATGAACCAGGTCAGCCAGGAACCTGCATACACACCACACAATACCTTATTTACATATGCACCATATGGCTTTGCATATCCACAAGCACTGCATATCACCGCACGTACATATGCTCCATAAAATACCATATTATCATATCCATCATATACCATACAGCTCTGCATATTTGTATGCATTACATATCACCACACGTACATATGCTCCACACAATACTTATGAGTTCAGTGTGAAACACCTGATCTCAGGTTCTTGAAGTGTAGCATAAAGTGAGATGTTCTCACTTTCTGGTTTTCTCCGGTTTCTGCTTCCCTTCTCCATTATTTTATTCCGTGGAGAACACAACTCTCTCTCTAGCATACTTCCCCCCCTCCCTCACCTCTTTTTATATTTTAGTCTTTAGTTTTCTCCTGTTTCTCCTGTTTCTCTGAGTTGTTGTGTTCTCTTTGGTAATAATGACAGAGCCCTATGCATCTCACGATGCAAGCGAAATAAAACCATATTTACATATCCACCATAAAGCTTTGAAGGTGTAAGATTCCTGCTGCAATAACAAAATACACACATGAGCAGCTGCAATAACAAATGTGAAGGTGTAAGATTCCTGTTGCAATAACAAAAGTACACACATGAGCAGCTGCAATAACAAATGTGAAGGTGTAAGATTCCTGCTGCAATAACAAATGTACACACATGAGCACAAAACCAAATGTGCACACATGAGCACAAAACCAAATGTGCACACATGAGCAGCTGCAATAACAAATGTACACACATGAGCAGCTGCCCCGGCAATAATAGAAGCCCAGTAGCCTGTGTGCAGGCCAGGCTCTTAGGGGTTGCGCGTTCAAACCCGCCGGATAATGAGAGTAACAAGCTTCCTAACAACAACGGTCTCTGATGCCAATGGTGTGTAAGACCTGCCAATGGTGTGTAAGACCTTCGATATGTACCTCAACATACTTGCTCCAAATTTGGGATGATATCACCATTTGCGTATGACTGTTAATAAACTGTACTTGTAGGGTTTGGCCAGGCTTATCTAGCGCAGATCGTAATTACAAAGGGGGTTATTGAAGGCCAAAATGGTAGACTTTTTGCATGCTCCTAGGGCAGGTGGACTTAACTGGCAGATTTCAAGCTCAGCTCTGATATGCAGTTTCAAAGTAGTTAAGATTGAAACGTGCAAACTTGAGACACCTGCCTCAGTAGCCACAGTGTGAACCTTACTTTTTGAGCAGCCGTATGCTGTATCTGACCAGCCAGCACACCGAACTGGGTGATGTTTGGTGTTTGGGAGTCTTTATAATATGTCAAGATCATTGCAAAAACAGTGGAGCAAAAACAGAAAGTGGTTGGCGAGATATGCAAATGTATGCACCATTCCCCATGGGGAGCACCTAAATAGGGTACAGGTACACGACGTGTGCATTTAGTCCTGTCATTCCTTACGCAGGGCGACTTAACTAAATCTGAGCACATGCTCTGGCAGCTTATAATATCAGCAACAGTGTAAAGCTAGATTGTGTTCAATCAGGTGAATTGACGTGAGAGTGGTTACCCCTTTCATGCAAAAAGGAGCATGTTTGGACATTTGCTCGGATAACCCCCTCTGGTAAAATTACTTCTTCTGTGTGACGCGACATCTTTGTGTACGTTGAGTGTTTGCGGTACTGCTCTTCATAAATTCCAGCTCCTGGGGTGGCTTTAAGGCAAAAGGGTTTTGTGTTTGTTGGCATTTCTGCTTATTATCCCTTGGGAGGGATTGTCTGTCTGCCTGTCTGTCTGTCTGCCTGTGTATGACAGTCCTTTTGTGACTTACCATCTCCTTCTTATACCACACATACTAAGTGCAGCTGTTGTGTCCTGAGGACCTTAGAATGAGATGCCCAGAGCCGGCTTTTTTTCTTTTGGGTCGAGGCCAAGCTTGCAACCTTTCTGATCCCCAATGACCCTACATTGTTTCCTTCAGGAGGAGACGTGTGGTACCACTGCGGCTCCTTTCCAAAGGTGAGAAATAGTTTCCACCCCTTGCGTAATTTCTTACTCTGAGTGCCAATGCATTGCTCTGTGAACGACACCACCCCAGTATCGAGGCGTTTGTCTATTTTCTGACAGCAGGCGTACTAAGACCAACTGCTGCAGCTGTTTATACGGCATTCCTTTGCGTATGCGCACTCTTCCTCTTGCTTTGGGTCAATACCTGTTCAGGGTACAAGGATTACCTTGCACCCCTCTTGCGACTCTTGTTCTTGCTTCAGGTCGACAGCTGTTCAGAGTACAAGGATTACACTGCATTCCTTTGCAGCTATTGGTCTTGCGTTGGTTCAACACCTATTTGGGTACAAACATTAAATTACCTGCACATGGTGCTCCTCTTCCGTCATAGCATCTTCTTCAAGAGGCACGCGCATTCGGTGCATCTGCTGTAACACATACGCTGGATGGTCGTCAGGGGCTGGTGCACCTGTTCAGAGAGGCATCAAGCAGCGATCATAAGGGGTCAAAGCACCTGTTCAAAGAGGCATCAAGCAGTGATCATAAGGGGTCATAGCACATTTTCAAAGAGGCATCAAGCAGCCATCATAAGGGGTCAAAGCACCTGTTCAGAGAGGCATCAAACAGCAATCATAAGGGGTCACAGCACATGTTCAAAGAGACACCAAGCAGCAAGCATAAGGGTTCAAAGCACCTGTTCAGAGAGGAATCATTATTTGTTAGCAATAATTTAGAGGGAACAAAACCTGATCAACATGGCTGCTTCTTTATTCTCGCTTTTATTGCAGCACAAAAGCCAAGGCGTTGATGTGATTGCTGATAAACATCAAATTTGTGTTGTAGTATGTAGCAGAATATTTAAAAGGCGTTGTTGTGATTGCTGACAAACATCAAATTTGTGTTGTAGTATGTAGCAAAATATTTAAAAGGCGTTGTTGTAATAGCTGACAAACATCAAATTTGTGTTGTAGTATGTAGGAAAGTAAGTATGTAGCAACATATTTAACTCCTGTGGCTACGTGTTTGATAGACAGGATTGTTGAATTGCAGTTTCAGCGGTGAAATGAAGCTTACACTACTTCCTTGCCCGTGCATCTGGTTGGGTTACAACCAGGGCCTTGTTGAAGTTAATAGGACAAAGAAGCTGCTGCGCAGGATGTGAAATCCATTCCCCTTGTTAAGTAAGGAAAAGGGAAAAGGATCCACTTCGGTAACAGATGCCGTAAAACACTTACAACACAGTTAAATAAACATTGGATGTGGATCAAGAAGGTTGGCCTGGAAAAATCTGCAAGTTTTATCAGCTCAACTTGCATTTCCTCCTGGTCACACAGGCCACGTGCAAAATTTGGTGAATTGAATCACACGTAGACCTCACACAGACAAAATGCAGGCATGCTTACGCAAAGCACAAAGTCTACCTCTTGGTCGCATAGGTCCAGGCAAGGGCTCAGTGTCTTGAACCCATGCATAGTCTTCGATCTGTATTGTCAATGGAATGCGTCTCTCAGCCAGGGCCACTTGTGCCAATAGCGTCTCACACTGCAAGGAAAATGAGCAAGGAAAATGAAAAAGGTTAAGTGTCAAATATTTTCTTTTGCATATCCAAAATCATGTAGAGATAACGGATGCGACCTGTGAAATGCATGCTTGATGCTCCTAAGTCAAGGGCATAGGGCATAAAGAGAAGCAAAGGGGGGGGGAGAGAGAGAGAGAGAGAGAGAGAGAGAGAGAGAGAGAGAGAGAGAGAGAGTGTTTGAGAGAGAGAGAGATATATAGAGAGAAAGAGAGAGAGAGAGAGAGAGTAGGGGATACGTGCAGTTTTATTTGCAGGGAGAGTCTACTCTCAGGCAATTTTTACCCTACTTTAGCAATTGCATTCCTCTATACTCCAATGATCATTTGATATAAGGTGTTTTAATCTAGATATCTCTTGACAGCCGAGCAGTAGTAGTTCTACAAGCGGGCTGAGAGAGCACTGCATAAACGAATTCAAGCACATTTTATTCTTTCCTTGAAATATATTTGTCAATGATGAGCTTTCCTATACACAAGTATAAACAGCATCTTTGGCAAACAAGCTGCATAACCCTTGCGCCTATGAATGGCCTGTATTTTCCATGTTCGCATCAAACCGCCCTCAAGAAAAATATTTAACCTAGCTACAGCAGCACACGTTTGTGCTACCATATTTGTATCATATCTATATTTGCTTCGCAACCAATAAAGCTTTTACTCACCAGTTGCTCGTCCTGGGGGTAGCGGACACGTGTCAGAGAGCGGATGATTTGGCCGTTCTCATCAAAGATAGGTGGAAGGCCTTCAAAATCCCTTGCCTGCGCTGCAGACTTCTCAGCCATCTCACGGCGCAACTCAAGCCTGCAAGCAGTCATAATTCATAGAATCTTCTTGATCCAAGAAATACGATAGTATGCCGAACCATTCTTGGGTCAGATCACTGTCACAACGAAGCATACAGGTTGGCCATCTCACGGCGCTACTCAGGCCTGCAAGCAATTTTTAAAAATAAAAATTGACTTAATTCATAAAGTATTGAAGCATCCCAAACCACTCAAATCAGATCACTGTCACAATAATTGTGTCTGTATGCGTGTGTTTCTTAATCTGAGGAGTGCCGCAGCACAAAACCCAAATTACTACCAGGTCAATCACTGTCACAAAAAAGTATGCAGGGTTGGCCAGAACCGTATATACACACTGTAGTTGACGATATGTTTGGTGATTTCCCTGCCAAAAATACTGTGCATAAACCGTATATTTACGGTTCTGGCCAACCCTAAAGTATAAGACTCAGCGCAACGAATTTAGCCGCTCAAAAGCGTTGCAATGCTGTGATCTGTCTATGCTGGGCAACCAGGCTGTGCAATCAAGGGACAACGCAAGCAACACCTGAATAATAGGAAGCAATTCAGAGGCTGACTTCAATCCCGCTGAAGAGAGACTCAACCGTAACTCGCCCATTTTTCCAATGTTCGGGCTCCAGCTGCCTATTGAACATGACTAGGAGAACTTTATCTGAGAAATCAACTAACTGTGTGTTACACGATAATACACTACCACCAAATGGGCAAAGACAACATTGTGTAGTCGGTAAAAAGGTTTTGAGGTGGGTAATTAGAGACATTGGCCTGTGCTGCTCACATGTCTCATTACAATCCAAACATTTCATTTCAACTTTTTAACATTTTGTAGACTGCCCACATGATAGTGCCCAGACTGATTTCAATCTACAATTCCCCCCTCTTTCAGCCAAACCTCCACACAAAACCAGCCACGATTACATTCAACCATCGTCATCGCTCATGTTGCTGTAACCACGCACACAGAGAAGCAAAAGAATGCAAGAGGCATTTTAATAGCGTGTACTCCCTTACATTCACAAGTTCACACCATTTGCCTGAATATTGCATTGCTGCGCCTGTCCAAAGGCAAAAATCAATCTGTGCCCCAGCAACTCAGCGCGTAAAATTACCCAAATATCTTATTATTTTTTGCATGCTTATTGAGCACTCAGTTTGTTTTGAGAGTGACACATGCTCTCGTGAAAATTCCTCAGAGGAGGCCTAGGACCTAGGAAGACCTACATGTGGGTGGCTTCATCTTCGCCAGGCATTTTGCCGTCTTTATCAAGGAGTCCAAGATCAGAGTGAGTCCTGTGATTGTGGATATTATTGTTGCACTTTTAATCAAGCACCATGATGCCATTTCCGCGTTTGATCAGGAAAGTTACGCTCTCGATATAATAGGCCTCCTGCTACTAGCAAGCACATGACGTGCAATTGATTAGTCACGGAAGCTGCTGTCCAGGACCTGATTAATTGTGCCCCCTTATTATCATGCACAGATAATCTACGTAATTGATCAAGTTGATTGCACTCCCGAGCAGCCACGGCCCCTTAGCTACAGGCAAGCAGAAATCAAGCAAGCAGAAATAAAAAAAAGTGTAGTCAGGATTTCAATAGCCAGCGTAGATGATGTAAACAACTTGCATTGGCAGGCAAAGCGGCACACTAAGCCTTTGAACCTAGAGCTAGAAGAGGATGTAAACAACTTGCATCGGTAGGCAATGTGGCACACTTAGCCTTTGAACCTAGAGCTAGAAGAGGATGTAAACAACTTGCATCGGCAGGCAATGTGGCACACTTAGCTTTTGAACCTAGAGCTAGAGCTTGTACCTACTAATGAGGCGAACACACAATGGCCTAGGATTGCAATGCACAAGTGTGAACCAAGACGTATTAGCCTCTTCGGGCTCCTTTACCCCCGCACACAAACGTTGTTAAGGATAGCAATTTAAGGGTATACTATCCAACATTACGACACAAGCTTGGACAATTTGCAAGCAAAGCTTCCAGAGCACTGCAGCACATACTTCCTCAATTGCGCATCCACGACAGCCATGTGAAAGTCCATGTCTGCAACGACAAAGAGAGTGAGAAGTTGTTAGTTGCTAATTTGTGTGGCAGGTGTGCACTTTAGAATGGGCATAATAAAGATGAAGTGCCAAGGCAATGGGATGCTACATCCTGACCTAAGGGCAACATGCTTTTTCCTCACGTGGACTGTGTGTGAATTTATTTAGACAAAGTTAGAGAGAATGTGGACTGTGTGTCAGGTCAGCAATTCCTGTAAGAAATCCTACCCCAAAGCTCCCACCCAATTCTGAGTATGCAGGACCTTGAGCTGGACCTAACTTGAGCAACTCTGCATACTCAGTTTGTGCCGGGGGGCGCCCAGGGTGCGGGGACAGAATTTTCCTGCCAAATTGGGGTACTCAGAAAGTGGCCCCGCAGCTTGCCTTACCCATAACGATGGCTGGACATAATTTTTAAACCATAGCCTTTAAAAATCTCAGCTGTCGCTGCCCACCACGGCCCAATCCCAGCATTCCAGACCAGAAAACTTGACAGGGCATGCCTTGGAGCATACTGAAGGGCTCCCGACACACAGGTGATGGCCAGAAAGCTTGTTTCCAAAGTCGTTCCCAAAACATTTTGCCCAGAAAACAGGACCACGCACCAAGATTCAGGGGCAAACTTTCAACCCCCCTTTTTTTTGCTTTGATTGGTATGGTTTGACCCTGAACCTATCTAGGAACAAAAGAATTGGTGAAATTCGGACCGGAAAATCATTTAATTTAATAACATTTTAACACCCTTGCCACCTTTCTGGCAGGGAAATGGCACAAATCCAGCCCCCCGCTCACACCCTGGATTCTAAACTCGATAATTTTTTGCGAAAGTGTTGCATTTATGTATTGAAACAGTTGGGTGACCTCAGATTTGCATTTCAGTAAAGGGGCATTAATTCCTCTTTTTGGGTGGGGAATGGCTGACCTGACTGTGTGCAAATGCTTTAAGACATAGGTGAGATAATGTCAATTGACACAGGTTGTACAAAATCACAGCAATCACACCTGGGCAGGAGGATGTCAATTGCCTCAAGTACAAAATCACAGCAATCGCACCTGGGTGGCTTCACTGAAAGCTGATCGGTTTGTGATCAAAACAGACTTCCAGGAGTTGCAGACAACACATATTTCCCAGGTAGCGTGAGTACTTTGCTGGCCAGCAGTAGCGTGTTTGTTCCTCACCTAATCCCTGACGCGTTGTCAAAGCTTGGGGTAAATTATGCTGCCAACGTGTTGGCTATTAAGGGTGAACTTATGGATAGAGCAGTATATTGTCATCAAAATATGTATTCCAGGCCGTGAGGCAGAAGTGGGCAATATTCCTTACGCCTTGCATGATCTACCTGTGGACGATGGGAAGATCTGGTCCGAAAGAGGCTGGGGACGCAGAGGCACACGTTGCTCACGCCTGCACACAAATCCAAAACTTTGATCACATTTAAACTGTCTTCCAAAGTTGAATATTGAGTATGATCTGATTTGAAAGAGGCTGGGGACGCAGAGGCACACGTTGCTCACACCTGCACACAGATCAAACGCGAGAATCATGCTAAAATTTGCAAAGTGCCAAGATTAATCATGCTGTGTCGTGTTTGGCTCAGTATTGAGAGAAAGACGTGGTCTGAAAGAGCCTGGGTGCGCAGGAAAGTAAAAATTAAGGTGCTCAATCAGGTGAGATCAAAAATAAAGAATATTGCTTCTTGTTAGGTAGGATAATGCATAGAGGCAAGGCCTGATGCAGAGCCGTGATGCACACAGCCTCGAAGCATTGGAAAAGGTTAATAGGTTGCTACAATTAGGCAGTGTACTTAACGGCAGAGGGGGGTGGAGGCAGCTAGAAAAGAAAAAGAAAATCTACGCAGGCAGTGATGAACCACTCCCCACATTAATTAAGGAAGGCTAGCTACATCTGCAGTATATAGATTGCATGGGGTAATTTGCAAATAAGTGGTAAGAGAAGTGGGTAGGCCTAGCAATAGGAAGACTAATGAAGGTTGACCAAATGGTTTGTGGAGAAAGAAAGTGGTAATCCCTTTACAATTAGAGGCAATTCACCAGGGCCGACCATAACTGTACATGTAAGAAATTGACAAAATATCATTCCTTACAAGCATTGTATGCAATACTCTTATGGCCATAGCAAGCCCTACAACTTGCCAGTTGGATGGGGGAGAGGGAGGAGGGCTTGAGAGATGGCGTAAAGGGGAGTCCCTGGGCTCAAGGTTTGGCTGGCTGCTCTTGCCCAATGGATCCAGGTGCTTCTGCAGGAACCGTGAGGCCTCCCTTGCAGCCTCCTCCATGTCGGCTGCCTGCTGAGCCGACCTGTGCCTTTTTTCGTGAGCACCTCCCTGGTCACGCCCCTGCTGCTGCTGCTTAAGATTTGCTGGTGTGGTCTGCAGTGCCTCTCTGCCACCTACTGTCCCCCCCCTCCTTTGTTGCTCTGCCTCTGTTTCTCCTGTACAAGAGTCTCCCTGCTGTGCAGCAGCCTTGCCGTTGTGCGCATGCTTCAGCCATGCAGGCGTTCCACGCATGGCAGCGTCTGGGTTATAGCAATTGAGTGGATAGAGGAGGCGAAATCAGTGCTTCCTTCACGCTTAAGCGATGCAGGAGTTATATTCTATGCACACAACATTATATAGTATATGCAGTGTGGGATACAGCAATGGTTTGAGCAGCGAAATATTTAATTGAATTCTCTTAATTAACTAACCTCTCTTTTACATGCGCAAATCCCTAGCTACACAATGTAATTGCAGTAGTAGTAGTTGTAAAACACGTAAGAACGTTTTAAGTTTTAATTGATCAGGGTAGAGTAAAAAGCTTCATTCCAAGCACTTGCAAAGCCATGAAAACAGGTGTAGAAACAGTGGCAGCACCTGCCACACATTCCAATGCAAGAAATATGTATGAAAAGTAGGAATACCTGATATTTAAGGTGGCAGTGCTCTGCAAGGGCTTGGAAGCAATGTCAAGACATGTAAGTATAAATTCACATACCCCTCTTGCCTATTCTTCCTTTGTGAATGGCTTGTTTAGTGGTATTATTGCTGTGTAATGTGGCATTAAAGCAGCAGTTTAAATGAAAAACAATACGGTGAGGCTTCCACTATCAAACCTTGCAGCATTATTTCAAAACTGGATGCATAAAATCCACATACATAGTACTCTTTAAAAAAATCACCTCACCCTGAATGTTGCCAAGTATAAAAATAATGGCAACATGCATCGCACATCCAGCCACACGTACACAATCATGCGCATTTTTCAGCGACCTTCTCTTTCAAAGTTGATGGAGTTGTTGGTTACTGCACTGATTATGAATTGTGCTTCATTGGTTGTGGCTCCTGCTAGTCCTTTCACAGCCCCCCCCCCCTTCCCTACACTTATCATAGTTTAATCAATCATTTCAACCGAGGGAAGCGGTTGAAATCCACATTGTTTTCAACTGTGGTTAAGTGCAACCACTTCAACCGCACTACAACTGATGCCTGTTTTGTCTGGCGACGGCTCACCAGCACAGGGGTCACATGCCTCCACTTGCACCAAAGTGTCATCCTCCTCATCATCCGTCCTCAGCTCCTCCTACATCAAGTAAGAGACACAACATGCTCTGCAACTCGATGCAGTTTACAAACAGGCAGCTTGATTGCATTGGCCTTGCCATCGCTTGTCCCTAGCATAAGGAACTGCAAAAAGGGTTTCAGATCTAACCACCATACTCATGCAGCTTCCTATCAAGGATTGTGTGTGTCCAATTTACCATCCTTATGTACAGCCCCTCGACCAGTAACAAAAGGACTCTGGGGAAAAGCAGTAAGGGAAGAGGAATGAAGGGTATGCCAACACCTATTTAATACGCAGATACTGACGAGAAAGAAAATCTACAGGCAGTGAAAACTGCTCCCCACGTAGCTTAATGACACATCCTACTAGTGAATTTCAGGCAAGTTTTGCTAGTGCGACTAGTAGAAGCCTGGAGGCAACTTGACGCAACGCGTGTTTACGTGATCCAGTCGTGTCCTTTGTGCGCGGCGTCCTTGTCGTGAGAATGGCTCACCACAGCAACAGCAGAAGCAAAAGAGGTTGCGGTGAACAGGAAGAAAATTTGAAGGACCCTTGATGGAAGGACCTTTGAAAGAGGTTGCGGTGAACAGGAAGGAACTTTAACCTTGAACACATCAGACTCACCGAACAGTTGTAAAGCCGCACAAGGTCAATGCCATCCACTATGCCAAGGCTGGTCTCACCCATAGCTTCACGCACCTCATAGCCTGCGCAAGCATAATGACACAAAATATGAACGAATACATTGTGCTAAAAGGCGTTAGATATTACAACCTGATTCAAGGAAATGACCACCAAGGCCGTGTGATGCCTAATAATATAATAATGCATGCTATACCTGAAGAAGTCAAGAAGTTTTTAGCAACAGTACCTCCTTCTGTTTTGCCCTGCCGCTCTAGTTCCCTCGCACAGCTTCCTGCAGTTATCTTGGATCCAATGTTCTCCCCCCTTA
>Ga0307968_1002402_pt1:7500-15582 | contig 15582 bp, 17 predicted proteins | sample OrgLakmetagen650_FD_201834 | JGI IMG/M metagenome (GOLD analysis project Ga0307968, IMG submission 201834) | Saline water microbial communities from Organic Lake, Antarctica - #650 | ecosystem: Environmental > Aquatic > Non-marine Saline and Alkaline > Saline | place: Antarctica... | reverse complement strand
TGTGTGTTTGTGCATGCGTGTGCGTGTGTGTGTCGGTGTACGTGCATCACGTGTGTTCGGTGGATAGCACACAAAGTGCACTGCGCCTTCATATTAAGGGTTGGCCATAACCATATATATATACGGTGTATATACGGTATTTTCTGTAGGGAAATCACCAGATATACGGTCATATACGGTGTATATATACGGTTCTGGCCAACCCTACTCGTAATCCTACAACACAATGGAAAGCAAGGCAACAGGCGCGGCAGCAGATTTTGAACAGGAACCATTAGCACCTCCCACGTACAGGGCCCGCCGTGCAGGATCCTACACATTCACCAAGTATGGCCATACTTCTCAATGCAATCTGCTCGATATACTGCAGGTCCTAGAACAGAAGTCTTACTACCACCTCCCACGTACAGGGCCCGCTGTGCAGGGTACTAAACATACCCCAAGTATGTCTGTACTTCTTGACGAGAGCTGCTTGCAACAGCATGTATGCCGTATGCTTGTATCACCATCATGTGCTTGGAAACGCATGTAAGCCGTATGCTTGCATCACCATCATGTGCTTGGAAACGCATGTAAGCCGTATGCTTGTATCACCATCATGTGCTTGGAAACGCATGTAAGCCGTATGCTTGTAACACCATCATGTGCTTAGAAACGCATGTATGCCGTATGCTTGTATCACCATCATGTGCTTGGAAACGCATGTAAGCCGTATGCTTGTATCACCATCATGTGTAGGTTGGCCAGAACCGTATATACACACCGTATATGACCGTATGTATGGTGATTTCCCTGCCAAAAATACCGTATATACACCGTATATACGTATGTATGTATGGTTCTGGCCAACCCTAATCATGTGCTTGCAACTGCATGTTTGCGTATGCTTGTATCACCATCATGTGCTTGGAACACCATCAGGTATGCCAGAAATGGATGGCGATGGCGGGCATATACTTAAGGTTGACCAGAACCATATATATTCGGTGCATATAGGTATTTTTCGCAGGGGAAATCACCAAATATACGGTCATATACGGTTAAAAAATATACAGTTCTGGCCAACCCTACATATACTGTGTGTCTTACGCACGTTTCATCGTACCTAAGCAAGCCTGCTCAAAACTGCCACTCAAAGACACCGCTGACTCTTAACGCCCCCTTCCCCTGAGTCAGTGATGCAACCAGTGCTGACAGTAATGAGGTAACCCTTTTGAGCCCTAAAGCAGGACAGCGCGTGGCCTACACACACACACACGCAACCACACCAACTTAAGGCAAAGACAACTACCGTGGCAAAAAAAATTGTGCATGCCCACCTGCTCACGCAACGTCTTGTTGCGTATAAGTAGGGTTGGCCAGAACCATACATACATACGTACATACGTATATACGGTGTATATACGGTGTATATACGGTATTTTTGGCAGGGAAATCACCATACATACGGTCATATACGGTGTGTGTACACGGTTCTGGCCAACCCTACTAATAAGTAAATAAGAGCAGCACCGGATTTTAGAACAGGGGCTACCATGCCCCAACAAACAGGCAAACACAGAAGCCAGTTACTTGCAAAAAGGCTTTTTAACCAGAAGCGGCAAACCCACAGCCGTGCCTTGCAAAGGAAACGGTGGTAAGTACGCAGTGCAAGAATGAGGGCTGTGATTTACACAGCAGTAACTGCAGACATGCAGGTGCCTTCATAACTACCAACCTATTCACAGCTAGACACACACACACACAAATACACACACATACATACACAAACAAAAATACACACAAAAATACACACACAAACGCAGCCAAAGCCACAGCTCAACTCAGCACAGCGCAGCACGCACCGGCACCGTCAGGTACTCGTGACTGAAGCGGGCCAGCATGAAAGCACGCTTGCGGAACAAACCCAGCGGGCGCAGCAGCTGCTGCAGCTCGCCCAATGCAGTTGCTGCCTTGTCTGCTGCTGCCTCAGTGTATGTGTGGTCACTTTGGCTGTGCTGCTGCATCTTGGCCAATGCAGGTGCTGCCTTGTCTGACCCGTCTGCTGCTGCTGCTGCCTCAACGTACGTGTGGCTGCTTGGACCTTGCTGCTGGTGAGCTGCAAGGGTGTTACGACCATCATCTGTCAGGGGGGATACTGCAGGGGAAGAAGCATTATAAGCTGCAAGGGGGTTACGACCATCATCTGTCAGGGGGGAAACAGCAGGGGTAGTAGCACTATGAGCAGCGACATGCTGACTGCTTGGAGTGGTGCTTTGCATTTTGGACAGGAGAGGCTTATGAGGGGGGGAGCGGAGAGGTTGGCTTGTGCGAGTGGTGGAGTGAGTGGGAGTGAAATGGGGCGAGGAGGAGGGGGGAGGAAGTGGGAGGTTGAGGGCATCGGTATTGGTACTGACCCCAGCCTTATGCTGCTTGTGTTTGCTGTCTTTTTCTGTCTCTCTGTGCCTGTTGCTGACAATGCCTTGCTGTAAGGCACCGGCAACCTGTGTTTTATGTGTGTGTGTCAGTGTGTGTGTGTGTCAGTGTGTGTACGTGTGTGTCAGTGTATGTACGTGTGTGTAAGCGTGTGTAAGTGTGTGAATAAGTGTGTGTGTAGATGCATGTTCGTGTGTGTGTAAGTGTGTGTGCGTGCGTAAGTGTGTGCGCGTATGTGTGCGCATGCGCAAGTGTGTTTGCGTGTGTGTTTGTTGTGTGCATGCGCATGTGTGTGCGCATGCTTAAGTGTTGCGCATGCGTAAGTGTGTATGTGTGTGTGTTCATGCGTTCCTATCACGTGTAACACCAAATGCTTTTTTTGCGTACACAGCTTTGCTGTTCCAACATCTGCACATTCAAATGCAAAAATCTGTGCCGTAGAAAACAGTCTCACTGAACCACGCTTTCTTGTGTGTGACACACCTGACCAAAAACAGAAAATACAGGTACAGCGCAAACACACACCCACGCTTTCTTGTGTGTGATCACCCGGCCAAAAACAGAAAATACAGGCACAGCGCAAATACACACCCACTCTTTCTCATGCTACACACTCATGTACCATATTGCTGCAAAAAACTGAGCTACAGACAGAGCACAAGAACCGACCCACACTTCCTTGTGTGCAAACTTGCTGCGCACTGCGCGCTTCCTTGTGTGCACTTCCTTGTGTGCAAACTTACTGCGCACTGCGCGCTTCCTTGTGTGCGCTTCCTTGTGTGCAAACTTACTGCGCACTGCACGCTTCCTTGTGTGCGCTTCCTTGTGTGCAAACTTACTGCGCACTGCGCGCTTCCTTGTGTGCACTTCCTTGTGTGCAAACAAGCTTCCTTGTGCGCAAACTTGCTGCGCAGATACAGCGCGAAACCAACATGCACTTGTGTGTGACATAGCTGCGCAGGAATTGTGTGTGACATGTGTGACATGTGTGACATGTGTGTGACATGTGTGTGACATAGCTGCGCAGGAATGAGATTCAGACCGAGCGCAAAAAAGCTGACCTGCGCTCCTGCTTGCATTGAGTTGCAGCTGCCGCTGTGCTGGATACGCAGTCCTTGTGATGTTACCGGAAGCTGACTGCTGCTAGCAACCGGAGAAGCTGGGATCAAAGGGACACCGGCAGCTGTTGTGCTCGTTGCTTTAGTAGCAACTGTTGCAGCAGGCTTAGCACCAGCTGAATGGACCGGAACAGCGCCACCAGCAGCAACAGTACTGGCGCCAGCAGCAGCAGGAGCAGGAGCAGCAGGAGCAGCAGCAGCAGCAGCAGCAGCAGCAACAGCACCGGCCTCTGCCTTTGTTTGGCTGACTGTCCTCCTTGTGCCTTTCTTTGTGGTGGTAGATGCAGGGCTGCCAATAGCAGGCGCCTTGGGCTCCTTGGGCTGGTGCAGCGCTGCCAGCGCCTCTGGTGTAGGGTACAGCGTGAACAGACGGCCCAGGATTTCGCGTACCTGCAGCAAGGTGGTGGTGGTGGTGGTGGTGGTGTGGTGTCAGGTCATGCTGAGGTGAGGGGTGTGGGTCAAGGGGTGATTGTCGATCGCGTGGAAACCGAACGCGCGCGCGTATACAAACGCGCGCGCAATCGGTCTGTGGACAGTGCCTCTGGTGTGGGTTGCGGTGAGAGCAGGCAGCCCAGTGAGGGGTGACCTTGCAAGCCGTGGTGGTGGTGCTCCCGTTTTTGTGTTGGGTTGTTGTCAAATTGTCAAAGAGTGTTGAGCCAAATACGAGGCGCACTGCGTGAGCAGGTAGCTCATTGTTTGGTTAACCTGCAACAGGCGGTGGTGGCAATGGTGTAGTTTCAGTCTGATGTTGTTGTTGTTGAGGCAAGAGGTGTGCGTTTATCATGTGTCAGGTTGTTACAAGGTAATTGTTAAGCCAAGAGGTGTGCGTTAGTCTGTGTTTCAGGTTGCTGTTGAGCCAAGAGGTGTGCGCTAGTGTGTGTTTCAGGTTGCTGTTGGGTCAAGATGTGTATGTTAATCTGTGTGTCAGGTTGTTGAGTCAAGAGGTGTGCCCTAGTCTGAGTTTCAGGCTGCTATTAAGCAAAGAGGTGCGTGCTAGTCTATATTTCAGGTTGCTATTAAGCAAAGAGGTGCGTGCTAGTCTGTGTTTCAGGTTGCTGTTGAGTCAAGATGTGTATGTTAATCTGTGTGTCAGGTTGTTGAGTCAAAAGGTGTGCGCTAGTCTGTGTTTCAGGCTGCTATTAAGCAAAGAGGTGCGTGCTAGTCTGTATTTCAGGTTGCTGTTAAGCCAAAAGGTGTGCGCTAGTGTGTAATTCAGGTTGCTGTTGGGTCAAGATGTGTATGTTAATCTGTGTGTCAGGTTGTTGAGTCAAGAGGTGTGCGCTAGTCTGTGTTTCAGGTTGCTATTAAGCAAAGAGGTGCGTGCTAGTCTGTATTTCAGGTTGCTATTAAGCCAAAAGGTGTGCGCTAGTCTGTGTTTCAGGTTGCTGTTGAGTCAAGATGTGTATGTTAATCTGTGTGTCAGGTTGCTGAGACAAGAGGTGTGCGCTAGTCTATGTTTCAGGTTGCTGTTGAGTCAAGATGTGTATGTTAATGTGTGTGTCAGGTTGCTGAGACAAGAGGTGTGCGGTAGTCTGTGTTTCAGGTTGCTGTTGGGTCAAGATGTGTATGTTAATCTGTGTGTCAGGTTGTTGAGTCAAAAGGTGTGCGATAGTCAAGTGATGCAAACTCAAGGCACTGCCACCCCAGTGTGAAGTTCGGCGTGAACTGCCACTTCACGGTCGGAAGTGTTACGTTTCCAGGGCAACATTGAAGAAGGTTAAAGAGGACTGCCAGAGGAGGTAAAACCACGAGTTGGGTTGTTTGGGGTCGGGTCGTATGGGACTGCAGCCCAAAATGGGAGGTGAATTCCTTCTAAGAAAAAACACTGGCGAAGAAACGATAGTGAACAAGTAATAAGAAAGGACTGCCAGAGCTTCTGAGGTACAAAAGGCTTCCAAGGCAACATGAAAGAAGACGGCGGACGAGTGCCCGCGCCTCTGAAGCAAAGAGACTCAGGGCAACGCGCTGTAGTACGCCAAAGCCCTCGATACTGATAATTATGTGGAAATAATGCAGGCAGTGAAAATTCTCTCCCCACAGTAGATAAGAAAAAGGATCCACTTGCGTACCGGGTACCGTAGAACTCCCTCACCAAAGAAAAGAGGAGACATCAATGGGAATTAAGAGGGCTGTAGGCTTGGCCTAAAACCGGCTCCTGATAAGAGTTGATAATTATACTGGAAAGGGCACGTCTGGAATGGACAAGTACCGGTTAGCAGCGTGTTCGACAGATGTAGAATATAAGGGCAATTAAGCGACAGAGACTATTTTATGAGCGACCTTGTGCAATGGGCCACATAATTCATTGCAAGCACCTTTTGTAAAAGGGGCTCTGAATGATGACAGGAGGTTCTTCACCCTTATTCATCTCTTCCCCTTTTGTGAAAAGTTTGTGAAAAGTCACAACACTACGAAAACAAATAAATCACTCCACGAGCAAGAGACACTGCTGGCTCTCTTTTGTTCACTGTTTTGTGGTGGAACTTAGTTTGAAACCAGCTGTGGGGCGTGCACAGCACAGATTCAAGTTTGGAAGTGTGGAGCGGCACAGCACAGATACAAGTTTGGAGCCTAGTTTGAAACCGGCTGTGGGGCATGCACAGCACAGATACAAGTGCATGCACAGCACGGATACAAGTGCATGCACAGCACAGATACAAGTTTGGAACTTAGTTTGAAACCGGCTGTGGGGCACGCACAGCACAGATACAAGTGCACGAAACACAGATACAAGTGTATGCACAAAACACAGATACAAGTGCATGCACAGCACAGATACAAATGCATGCACAGCACAGATACAAGTTTGGAACTTAGTTTGAAACCGGCTGTGGGGCATGCACAGCACAGATACAAGTGCATGCACAGCACAGATACAAGTGCATGCACAGCACAGATACAAGTGCATGCACAGCACAGATACAAGTTTGAAACTTAGTTTGAAACCAGCTGTGGGGCACGCACAGCACAGATACAAGTGCATGCACAGCACAGATACAAGTGCATGCACAGCACAGATACAAGTTTGGAACTTAGTTTGAAACCAGCTGTGGGGCATGCACGGCACAGATACAAGTGCACGAAACACAGATACAAATGCACAAAACGCAGATACAAGTGCATGCACAGCACAGATACAAGTGCACAAAACGCAGATACAAGTGCACAAAACGCAGATACAAGTGCACAAAACACAGATACAAGTGCATGCACAGCACAGATACAAGTGCACAAAACACAGATACAAGTGCATGCACAGCACAGATACAAGTGCATGCACAGCACAGATACAAGTGCACAAAACACAGATACAAGTGCACAAAACGCAGATACAAGTGCATGCACAGCACAGACACAAGTGCATGCACAGATACAAGTGCACAAAACACAGATACAAGTGCATGCACAGCACAGATACAAGTGCACAAAACACAGATACAAGTGCACAAAACACAGATACAAGTGCATGCACAGCACAGCTACAAGTGCACAAAACACAGATACAAGTGCACAAAACACAGATACAAGTGCATGCACAGCACAGATACAAGAGCACAAAACGCAGATACAAGTGCACAGCAAAGCACAGATACAAGTGCATGCACAAAACACAGATACAAGTGCACAAAACACTCGTAACAACGTTTTGGAGGTGCAAAACCGTGAAACATCAACAGCTTCCCTTGAGATCATAATAATTCGTCTTGCAGGCCATGTCCTCTTAACTCGTGTGTACAGAACAATTTGCGAGAGACAAGGAGGTAGCCCTGCCTAGCATCAGAGCCTGACCTTTGTGGAGGCGGTCTTGTTGAGCAGCATGCACGCCAACATCAACTTCCACGGGTCATGGTACAGAACCTGTGCGATGCACAACACACGGAAATAGAGAGTGGCCACGACCGTACACGTATTTGAATATGCACGCCAACATTAACTTGCACGTGTTATGATACAGAACCTGTGCGATGCACAACACACGGAAATAGAGAGTGGCCACGACCGTACACGTATTTGAATATGCACGCCAACATTAATTAACTTCCACGTGTTATGATACAGAACCTGTGCGATGCAATACACACGGTAATCGAGAGTGGCCATGACCGTACACGTATTTTTATATGCACCGTGCCCTCTTTGTATTCAGTGTACCTTATTGTGCACACTGATTTTAACAGGGGATGTTACATACATGCGGTCATACACGGTGAGCACATACGGTCCAGGTCACCCAATTCAACAATCAAAGCCCGTTTCACTGAAAAGGAGGTGTGGATGATGAGTGCTGCGGTACCACACAAGCACTGCTGTACCACAAACGCACTGCAGTACCACACAAGCACTGCGGTACCACACAAGCACTGCGGTACCACTCAAGCACTGCGGTACCACAAACGCACTGCGGTACCACACAAGCACTGCTGTACCATAAAAGCACTGCTGCAAAAGCGTCACGCTGTTTCTTAAGGCGTGAAACAAGCTGGGTGAGCGCAGGAATATGCAAACAGCTCATGGGAGCAATGCATCACATCATACTCTCTAAGGGTGT
>Ga0307968_1002402_pt1:0-5000 | contig 15582 bp, 17 predicted proteins | sample OrgLakmetagen650_FD_201834 | JGI IMG/M metagenome (GOLD analysis project Ga0307968, IMG submission 201834) | Saline water microbial communities from Organic Lake, Antarctica - #650 | ecosystem: Environmental > Aquatic > Non-marine Saline and Alkaline > Saline | place: Antarctica: Organic... | reverse complement strand
GGTGCATGTGTGCTTGCGAGTCGTCATGGTAATTGGAAAGGTACCAGAGCCTTGAGGTAGGTGGATGGGCTGTGATTGGGTGATTTTGTATGATTCTGTGTTCTTCGTATTCTTTTGCAAGCCAGTAGATGTTGTAGAAGGGATTTTCCTCTAGGCCAGCTGTTTTGATGGAGGTGTCCGCAACGTCAGAATAGATCATGATTGGTTTTCTAGCAAGAGTGTCAGCATATTCATTGCCTGTAATACCTGCGTGGGATTTGACTTAGTGGAAATGAATGGGCGATGGTGACTGGTGAATTGCAGTTTGGCAATGGATTGGAGGACATCTCCCTGGATGTAGTGGCGGTGGAGGTTTGGGTGTGAGAGCTGCTTTTTAGTTTGGTGCATTGAGGTTAGGCTATCTGTGGCTATATGGGAGTATCCGTGAATGATTGCGGCTGCTATAGCTGCTAGCTCTGCACTTGAGATGGTATTGGTTATACCTACGCCTCTTGGGTTCAGGTAATGGGATACGACTAAGCAAGGGTGATATACACCTGATCCTGTGTCTTGCCCTTCTTCGTGTTTTTTAAAACTTGGTTATACCTATGCCTTTTGGGTTCACGTAATGGGATACGCATAAGCAAGGGTGGTACACCTGATCCTGTGTCTTGCCCTTCTTCGTGTTTTTTAAAACTGCCATCAGGGTAGGTCCAGTCCCGCCAATCTTGTACTTTATGGATCACTTTTGGGCTGGAGCTGTGTTGGGTCGCTTCGTCAGAGCTTTGAGTTGGATCCAGGGTACTAAATCATCTTGGGGGCCATGTGGGGTTTGATGAAAGTGGTCGCTGGGTAGTTTCCTTACTTTAGTAAGGCCAGGAGTCCTTTCAGTGCTAAGTGCAGAGGGGTAGGGATTGTTATAAATGCAATTTATTTCCCACTTTGTCTCAGGAATTTTGGCAAGCTCTTTCAGCCAGTTTTTGTTGCAAGCATTGAGGCAATTTCTGCCTTTTGTATTCCATAAGGCAATGATGTGCATATCCCAAGTGTGTTTGGAAAGGGGTATCTGTATATTGTTCCAGATCTTCTAGAAGGGTACTTCTGCATATTGGGGATGGTGTGATGGTATGGAGCCCAAGAATTCGCATTTGTGTGGGAATCTGCAGCAGAGCGATTCGTAGGGATTTGTGGTCATACTTTTATTCCAGGAGGGAAGAAACATGAAGGTTGCTGTTGCCCCTGTGCTAAGGGCAACAGAGTATATGGCTTGTCTTGTCACTAAATACATGACGTCTTTGTGGTAATTGGCATGGCAAATAGAGAAACCAGTGACCTTGGAGGAGGAGGCGTTGCAGTTTGCCCCAAAGGCCCTATCGCTTATGTGTTCACTCAAGTATTGAAGGAGTTTGGGGTCATGGTCAAGGGGGGATGACTTTTTTACGTGACTAGGGTCTATTTTTGTAGGGTGGTGATAATGTGGGGGGGAGCATCCGTGAAAATGAGTTTTTAATCTTTTGGCTTGTATGTTCAGAGGCAGCAATATCTTTGCGTGTGATAAGGCCTACAAATTCTGATGCAAAACCCATGGGGGTGGGTGGATGTTGTCATGTAAGTTGCTTTATTTTGCCTTTTCAAAAGCCCTTAAAAAAATGCGCTCAGGGGTGAGCGTGCCTTTGCATTTTCCGTCTACGTTGTAGATGCAGGCTACTGTGGCAATGTAAACTTCTGGGAGCATAGGGTCGTCTGAGGGAGATTCAACGTCGTTTCCTAGGTGCTTCATGACATCAACGTCAGTGATCCAGTACTCACATCGCCCAGTGGCTACAATGTCTGCTTGAGGGTTGGTGGGCTGGATGTCAAATTTGGCTTAGTTCCAAAGTTTGATTTCATAGGGCTGGAAGGAGTTTCTTTCTTGGTTAACTGAGAGCCCTTGTTCTTGAAGATCATTAAGGTGTATGCCTGGTGCAAGTTGCGGTAGGTTTAGTGCCGTGATATGCTCTTTGTACATTTGGAGGCTGTGTCAAAAACTTTCACAAGTGTTTTGCAGTTCTTCTGCCTCCCATGTTAGGTTATACGAGACTTTCACCAACTCTCTTTTGAGAGATCTAAAGGTCCGTTCTTTCTTTTCATTTTCACTTAGGTTAACACAGGCTGGGCAGGCCCATGTGTCGTAGGTGTCAACAGCCCTCCGCTCATTGGCATTGTAGCAGTTGGTTCTCAGTAAGCACTGCCAATGGTAGGTACGGATGCAGATGTCACACACGTACATATTTTTAAAGGTGGGAGGAGATCTGGTAGTTCATGTCCTAGATGGTAGAAGCATACCTCACAGGTTGCACATTTAATAACAGCGTGAGGAAGTGGGTTGTTTTGGGCACTAATCTAACTGTTTTGAATAGGGATAGGGTCCGTCTTTATAAAATCATAGGAGCGTAGTGTGTGTGGTATTGCTTCCGTCTTTCTTGGGGGCCAGCTCTTTTTTTGTTGAAAAAAGAGAAAAAGAACGCAGGTAGCGTAAACACTACCGGCATGGATTATAAAGGATGTTGTTCTGCACCACCCAATCGATGCAGAGGCACACAACATCCCACCTGAACAATTAAATAAGGATAGCTGTTCAGTGGGGATCAGGCGGTTTGTCGCAAATGTAAGATTTCAAGATTTCGAATCATTTATGTGGTGGATGTCCAGATCATCATGATAAAGCGTGCATGTGGCCGCAGAAGGTGTCATAAAGAAGGCCTTGTCTTTCTTGTATGTCCAGAGTTTTTGTCGGATGTGGGTCGTGCGCTCCAAGAGTGTTAGTTCATTTGTTAAGTGTTAGTTCCTTTGTTTGTGACGCAACTCCCATCTGTTGCGAAGTTCCACTCGTTTAAATTGGGAGCCTTCTTGAGATCTAGCAAGCGCGATCTTTTTCTATTATTGCGTGCTTACGTAGGTCAAGGGGAGATTGCAAACTCCCTACTACGAGGATGAAAATGAACCGTATGTTACGAAATAATAATTAAGCAAGAGAGGCAGGCTGGAAGAAGTAAGAGAAAGTTGGGGGGGTATCCAGATTGATGGCAAGAAGGGCAAACGTTTACATGAAGGTCAAGCATGGGAATGGATTAGTGTAGATCGGCCCGTTGCCGTTTTACTTTTTACTTTTTACTCTTTACGAGCCCTGCCTCTTCCTAAACCTTGTTTTTTTACGTGGGCACCAAAGTACGCAGGCTTTCCTTCCTTCTTACTTTCCCGCGCTTGACCTTCTCGTATATGTTTTGCCCCTTTCCTCATCACCCTGGTTGTCCCCCTATTTTCTGTTATCGCTTCCAGTCTGCCTCTCTTGCCTTATTATTTATCAAATTTCAGTTTGCTTTGACCTCGTAGTAGAGAGTTTGCTGTCTCCCCTTGACCTATGTAATACGCCATCATCATCATCAAATTCCAGGTTCCAAGTCTTGTTTTTATATATTTAACCAAGACAGCAAGACAGTTCTTGTTTGTTCCAGACTACTAGAATGCACATGCCCCATGTTGCTTATGGCAGGGGTGGTGTTTTGCTTTGCTGGTAGAGGAGTGGCATATAGCGCACTTTTCTTTGGGATGTTTCCAACAATAGTGCAAACATCCTTGTTGCCAATGCAGGTTTTGCGGAAGGCGTTGTGCTGTTTTCCATCCAGGCTACAATTTTTTACATGTTTTACATTCGCAGCCTAGCAGTCGCACGGTTTGACTGATGGCTTAACCTGCAAAACTTGTAATTCCATCCAGGCTATCTGGGAGCAGTGGAAGGTAGCGGATTCCTCTTGGTTATTTAAGGTGTCAGCAATAATAAAGGCAACAATACAATGAGTAGTTCCTCAGCAGATAGCAGTAATGCAGCAATTGCAGTAAATCGTTACACGCAAGACTGGATGAAAGATAAACAAGAGTGATGATTTTGCTGTCAACGGAGTCATTTGTCTTAGTTCATAGAGCTGACACTCAAAGCAGTGTGCATAAAGGAAGCTAGACAGCGAGAGCGAAGAGTCAGCTGACACTAGAAAAGGACATGCGAATAAGACAAGTTAGTTAGGCAAAGAAAGGGTCTCTGTTTAAAAAGACATCGCCAAACTGGCAGGCGGCTTGTCCAAACAAACCATACATACCTCTCACACGTTACTTCTTACCCAAATAGCATGCTAAAGCTGAGGCCGCACAGGCCTATAATTTGAGAGGTCTAAACGATCAGCCATCACCATTTCCAGGTTATCTGAGGCTTCCCACTTCACCCATTCGTGCATCTCTGAAGGCTCTCCCATGTGGAACGTTATGCTGCAGGGTTGAGACAGAAGACAACAAGTGTGTAGATTGTGAGCAACGTTGCAATGTTCCGCTGCAGGGATGAGAGGGAAGACAATACATGTGCGGATTATGAGTTATGAGCAATGTAATACACGTAGGGTTGGCCATATCCGTATACGGATATATACGGCGTATATATATACGGCCGTATAATTGTTGAAGCCACCGTATCCGTATCCATATCCGTATAAATGGGTTTACACAGGGCCGTATATATACGGCGTATAAACCGTATATATATATACGATTTTACCGTATATATACCGTATATATATACTGTATAAGTACGGTTTGCAGCTGTGGTCAAAAAGCGCCTTCAAATGGCCTTCCGTAACCTCAAATTGCCAAATTTTTCAGGGCTCGTTAGTACTTTTATTTCATTATTTTCAAAGCATGGAAGATGGTAGGGATGCAGCAGGCATGGGAGGGAGTGTTAATGGGGCTGTCTCAGGGGGGGCTGCAAGTGGTTCAGCAGCAGCAGCAGCAGCAGCAGCAGCACTAGTGCTTGCAACTGAGGATCAGGGGTGCCCTGCAGGCTGGCAAGCCAACCCGTCAACAAAGGGAGGAAAGTGGGTGAAACCAGAAAGGGCAATGGAGATGATGCAGGATGCGAAAAGGAGGGGGAGAGCAGACTATTGGAAGGACTTGGAGCCTGTGCTTGTAGAGAAGGAGAACGGGGGGGGGAAGTGTTT
>Ga0307968_1002399_pt1 | contig 15589 bp, 7 predicted proteins | sample OrgLakmetagen650_FD_201834 | JGI IMG/M metagenome (GOLD analysis project Ga0307968, IMG submission 201834) | Saline water microbial communities from Organic Lake, Antarctica - #650 | ecosystem: Environmental > Aquatic > Non-marine Saline and Alkaline > Saline | place: Antarctica: Organic Lake... | reverse complement strand
ACGCGCATGTGGCTCTTTCATAATATCACAATGCACAAGTGGCCCTTTCATGTCACAACGCGCATGTGGCTCTTTCATAATATCACAATGCACAAGTGGCCCTTTCATGTCACAACGCGCATGTGGCTCTTTCATAATATCACAATGCACAAGTGGCCCTTTCATGTCACAACGCGCATGTGGCACTTTCATAATATCACAAAGCACAAGTGGCTCTTTCATGTCACAACGCGCATGTGGCTCTTTCATAATATCACAAAGCACAAGTGGCTCTTTCATGTCACAACGCGCATGTGGCTCTTTCATAATATCACAAAGCAAAAGTGGCTCTTTCATGTCACAGCGCGCATGTGTCACTTGCAGGGTGCTGTTAAGGAGGCGGAGCAGCAGGTGGAGGGGCTTGAAGCTGGCCTTGTGCGTTTACAGGTAAAGGGTGGCAGGTGTGATTTGGCATCACTGATACCGCATCACTGATTGGTTGACCTGCCATGGCATCACTGCTGGCTGACCTGCCAAGGCATCACTCATACTGCATGGCATCACTGATTCCGCATGGCATCATACTCACTGATACCGCATGGCATCACTGATACCGCATCACTGCTGGCTGACCTGCCATGGCATCACTCATACCGCATGGCATCACTGATATCGCATGGCATCATACTCACTGATACCGCATGGCATCACTGATTCCGCATTACTGATTGGCTGACCTGCCATGGCATCACTCATACCGCATGGCATCACTGATATCGCATGGCATCATGCTCACTGATACCGCATGGCATCACTGATTCCGCATTACTGATTGGCTGATCTGCCATGGCATCACTGATACCGCATGGCATCACTGATACCGCTTGGCATCACTCATACCGCATGGCATCATACTCACTGATACCGCATGGCATCACCGATTCCGCATTACTGATTGGCTGATCTGCCATGGCATCACTGATACCGCATCACTGCTGGCTGATCTGCCATGGCATCACTCATACCGCATGGCATCACTCATACCGCATGGCATCACTCATACCGCATGGCGTCACTGATACTGCAGCTGTTGGTTGATCTGCCATATCACATGGCCCATATGTCAGGAGCAAACAACCCTCATGTTCATGTCATTACTTCGCCTAGGCTCTTGCTTAACAAGGGGAGTGACTTTCGACTCATTTGAGCACGCCTACCATTGGCTACTTCAGCATTTTGGCACTTCAACAACCAGTCCCTTTTCAATCCTTTCGTCAAATCTAACGGACCTGAAAGCAATGTAACACTTCTTCCTGTCAGTGTAGCATGTAGTCATTGACGTGTGCTGCCTGCCCTTCGTGTATAGTTCTGTTGTGCTATGCGTACAGGCATGCGCTAAAAACAAAAATATATGCACTTTCAGTGTGTCACTCACTTGCCTGATCTTTGCGTATTATTCTGTTGTGCTGTCTGACCGCTGTCAGTGTAGCATGTAGGCATTGACGTGTGCTGCCTGCCCTTCGTGTACATTTCTGTTGTGCTATGCGTACAGGCATGCGCTAAAAACAAAAATATATATGCACTTTCAGTGTGTCACTCACTTGCCTGATCTTTGCGTATTATTCTGTTGTGCTGTCTGACCGCTGTCAGTGTATAGAATGTAGTCCTCCTGAATTGATGCAGGGAGTGTTTTGCTGCCTGCGTAGATTTTCTTTTTCTGTATATAATACATATATATACATATATATATATTCTCTGACGCGTGCTGCCCGATCTGTGTATTATTCTGTTGTGCTGCCTGACCGCTGTCATTGTAGCATGTGGGCATTGACGTGTGCTGCCCGATCCCTGTGTATTATTCTGTTGTGCTGTGCATGTGCATATAGGCATGCACAAAAAACAAAAATATGCACAGCATTGTTCAGTAAGTCAATCGCTTGCCAGGTGTGTGTGCTCTGTGCCATATGCTCATAGGAGCGTGCAGCATCCGCCGATGAGCACGCGCGCACAGCGCAGCAGCAAGCGGCAGAGGCAGCAACAGAAGTTGATGCCATCAAGAGCGCACTGCACACCACGCAGCAGCAAGCGACAGAAGCAGCAACAGAAGTCGACACCCTTAAGAGTGCACTGCAAACAGCGCAGCAGCAGCAGGTAGCAGATGAGGCAGCTGCGGCCGCACAGGTTCAGAAGAGGTGTGCTGCATTGGAAGCAGAGCTGGAAAGCTTGCAAGCGCAGCTGCAGCAGGCACGAGGGACTTCCACACAGCAGGTGGGGGCACTGGACTTTAGAGGTGCAGAGTGAATGAAGTTAAATAAGTTTGTGTGGCATGTGCAAGCACAGCTGCAGCAGGAAAAGGAGTCTTTCACTCAACAGCAGGTGGGTTATACTTAGGGTTGGCCAGAACCATATATATACGGTGTATATACGGTATTTTTGGCAGGGAAATCACCAAATATTCGGTCATATACGTTGTATATGTATGGTTCTGACCAACCCTAGTTATACTTTAACAAAGAGGCGGAGAGCGAAGCTGTGAACAACCGATGTGGCACTTGCAAGCACAGCAGCAGGTGGGTATATTTTAATAAAGATGCGGAGAGTGCAAGCGGTGAAAGAGAGATGTGGCACTTGCAAGCATAGCTGCAGCAGGAAGGGAATTCTTCCTCACTGCAGAAGGTGGGCATATGTTTCCATAAAGAGGTGGAGAGTGAAGCAGTGAAAAACAGATGTGGCACTTGGAGACTTACTTTGGTGATGGCACTGGAGGCCTACTTTGATAAAGAGTGAAGTGGAGAGTGAAGCAGTGAAACACAGATGTGGTACTTGCAAGCACAGCTGCAGCAGTCACAGGAGTCCTCCGGAGTACGCATTGCAAGAGGGTACTTACTCTGATAAAGAGTGAAGTGGAGAGCGAAGCAGTGAAAAACATATGTGGCACTTGCTAGCACAGCTGCAGCAGTCACAGGACGCGTCCTCGATGCGAGAGGGTGGGCTTAAAGCGTGTACAGCTGAAAGTGGTACACACCAGGGAGTGGCAATTTTGTGCTGTGCGCGCGCACGCGCGCACACACACACACACAGACAGACAGACACACACACACACACTCAATTGTATACGTGCACTCAACGTCACAAACGTGCACACATGTGAACACACACACACACACACACACGACACACATACACACACATAGGTACACGCTTGAATTTACAGACACGTGCGCTCACCCAACATGTCATACACGTGCATGCACAGGTGGTTCAACTCCTCACACGTGTTGAGGAGTTGGAGGCTGACCTGGGCAGTACCCGAGAGCAGGTGACTGAGCTGTTATGGGTGTTTGGGTGTGTGTGTGTGTGTGCCAGCGCAAACGTAACATTGCAGCCTTTCTTGTTTCGGACTTTGCAATCACGTGAATATGATGGAATGAATGTGGAATGGCGAATCCGTTAATTAATGTGGAAGTGTTGCTTGTGTTGGTTATGAAAAAATTTTCAAGCCTTTGAATCTAGGCTTACTTGCACCTGTTCTTGCTTTTGTAAGTTGGGTTGAGAAGTTTTACAGTACCTGGTACCAAAGTGGCTCCTTTTCCTCAGTTACTGTGGGGAGTGGTTTTGACTGCCCGCGTGGCGTTTTTCTCCTTTTATAATCATTTTTTATATAAGTACATAAGTCAGTTCTAGCTACAGAGTGAAGGATGAATGGAGTCAAAGTTTGACATTTGATGCACCTTCATATTGTGGATCATCACACTGTGCCTTTCTGTGAACAGCATTGTCCGGCACAAAGCAAAGAACATGAGCCTCGTCTTGTGCCATAAAATGCCCGCACTCAATGAACGGTGCAGGTACAGGAGCTGCAGTGGCAACTGAGGGCTACTGAGACAAAGGCAGGGGAGAGTGACGAACGAGTGGCGGGCCTAGAGACACAACTGAAGGAGCAGGAGGGCCGCGTGGTGCTGCTGGATGTGGCACTGGCTGATGGAGCGGGGAGGGTGGCGGAGTTGGAGGAGGGGTTGAAGGAGAAGGAGGGGCTGGTGCGCAAGCTGGAGGGGAGGCTGGGGGCGGGCAAGGCGCGGTTTGAGGAGCTGAAGGAGAAGCTGCGAGACAGCAGGGCGCAGGTGTGAGTGTGTCTGCGTGCGTGTGTTTGTGTGTGTATGTGCATGTGTGTGTGCGCGTGTGCGTGTGCGTGTGTAACTTTAGTCGGCGCAGGTGCGTGCCCGGGGGGGGTCACATGTGCAGTTTTTGAAGTTGTTAGGTTGGTTGATGGTGTGTGGTTGTGTTTAGCGGGTTTAGATTTATGGGCGGAAGCTACTTGCAGGTGGGAGGGTTTAGGGGGCGAATAGGCTACTTGCAGGTGGGATGGTTTAGGGGGCGAATAGGTTACTTGCAGGTGGGAGGGTTTAGGGGGCGAGTAGGCATTTAGGGGGGTGTACAAGTAGCGTCGGCCCTGACCAGTCATAAGATACAAGCTGCTTGTTGGATTCGCTAGAGGTAGTGGGGTGCATGCATTCACACGTCGCAGGATTTTGTGCGAACTGCAACGGCAGGCTGTAATGTGTGTCGCACAAAGTGCTCCTACACTGCCTTGTCGCAGACGAGCTTCAGCTAGCACACGCACACACACACACACACGCACACACACACGCGCACACGCACAAACACACGCACACGCACACACACACGCACACACGCACACGCACACACGCACACACACACACGCACACACACGCACACACACACACGCACACACACACACGCACACACACGCACGCACACGCACACACACACACACAATTACAAAAGGATGATTGACCATCACCACAGCATGCAGTCGTCGTAACATGGCCGAAGAAGACATCGACCACTTCATATTTGAAAAATACTTAGAGTATCACCCACCTGTTATCTCTCAGATGACGTCATTTGTCAGCGCTGGCCAATTACAAGCACTTCTTTAGGGCTGGACAGAACCGTATGGATACACCGTACATGACTGTATATTTGGTGATTTCCCTGCAAAAATATTGTATATGCACTTTATGTACACCGTATTCTGCACATGGTTCTGGCCAACCCTACACTTCTTTTTATATTTTCTTCACATTCTTTCCTTGATTCGCTTACGCTGACAGGTGTGTGCGGCACCCAGCGTACGAAGCAGGCCAAATATTTTGGCACACAATTTGACATGCTCCTGTCCATACAAGTGTTCATATTTTACATGCTAGCCAACATTTACTCCCTCGCACGCGCACAAAAGTTGATGAAAATACACATACACTATTGTTTTTTGGTGTAACAAAGTGGCTCCTTCTCTTTAGTTAGAAGGGGGGGGTTGCCACTGCCTTCGCAGTTTCATATTTTTCACCGTTTAAAACGGCCCACTGGAACACCTACTCCAGCAAACGTCATCTCTTTCATGCACACACAAAGTCGTTGAAACACTGTTTCACATTCACCAATGTAATGAGCCATGACTTGAACTCCTAATTTCACAGACTTTACATCTTTCACGCACACACAATTCGTTGAAGTACTGTTGCACATTTACCAAACGCTTTTCACGCACACACACAAGTCGTTGAAGTACTTTTACACCTTCACCAATATAACGAGCTGACTTGAACTCCAAATTTTACAGACTTCACACTTTTCACGCACACACACAAGTCGTTGAAGTACTGTTCCACCTTCACCAATGTAACGAGCTGACTTGCACTCTAATGTCACAGACGGCATCCTTGCGAGAGGAACTTGCCAAGCGCAGCTCACTCCCTATAGATCAGGAGCAGCACCTGGCACTTTAGGTTAGGGTTTAGGGTTTAACTGACTTGAACTCTGATGCCACAGACGTCATCTCTTTCACGCACACACAAGTCGTTGAAGTACTGTTACACATTCACCAATGTAACGAGCTGACTTGCACTCCTAATGTCACAGACGGCATCCTTGCGAGAGGAACTTGCCAAGCGCAGCTCACTCCCTATAGATCAGGAGCAGCACCTGGCACCAGCCCAGCCGAGAGGAGGACATGAGGGGGAAGCGGCAGTGCTGCAGCAGCAGCTGGTAGCACAGTCGGGTGTAGGGCAGGAGAATGAAGTAGTAGGGCTGCAGCAGCAGCTTGCTGTCGCTCAGCAGGAGCAGCTGACGGCGCAGACAGGAAGAGAGCAGGAGAATGCATTGATCGAGCTGCAGCAGGTGCTAGCAGAGACACAGCAGCAGCTTACTGTTGCTCAGCACCAGCTGACGGCGCAGACAGGAAGAGAGCAGGAGAATGCAGTGATCGAGCTGCGGCAGGCGCTAGCAGAGACACAGCAGCAGCTCGCTGCGCGTGATGGGCAGCATGGTGCCGCATTACGAGCGTTGGACGAGCAACTACAGCAGGTGCGGATGGGAGCTGTGTAGGGTTGGCCAGTGAGTAAGGTTGGCCAGTGTGTGAGGTAAGGCTGGCCAGTGTAAGGTTGGCCAGTGTGTAAGGTTGGCCAGAACCGTATGTATATGCTGAATTTGACCGTATATTTAATAAATTCCTGCCAAAAACACCGTACGTATATGGTCCCCTAGTGTTGTGTTGTTTGGGCACCTTGTGTCGTGTGCTTGGCGGTGACATGTTGTGTTGTGCAGACAGGCGTTGTGTTGTGCGGACGCGTGTTGTGTTGTGTTGTGTGCTTCGCGGCAGGTGTGGACAGGTACTGTGTTGCGCGGACGTGTGTTGTGTTGTGTGCTTGGCGGCAGGTGTGGACAGGTGCTGTGTTGTGCGGACGTGTGTTGTGTTGTGTGCTTCGCGGCAGGTGTGGACAGGTGCTGTGTTGTGCGGACGTGTGCTGTGTTGTGTGCTTGGCGCTGACATGTTGTGTTGTGCAGACGTGTATTGTGTTGTGTGCTTCGCGGCAGGTGTGGACCGGTGTTGTGTTGTGCGGACGTGTGTTGTGTTGTGTGCTTGGCGCTGACATGTTGTGTTATGCGGATGTGTGTTGTGTTGTGTGCTTCGCGGCAAGTGTGGACAGGTGCTGTGTTGTGCGGACGTGTGCTGTGTTGTGTGCTTGGCGCTGACATGTTGTGTTGTGCAGACGTGTGTTGTGTTGTGTGCTTCGCGGCAGGTGTGGACTGGTGTTGTGTTGTGCGGACGTGTGTTGTGTTGTGTGCTTGGCGCTGACATGTTGTGTTGTGCGGACGGTTGTTGTGTTGTGCGGACATGATGCGTCATGTTGCTTGGTTGCAGGTGCGGACATGATGTGCCATGTTGTGTTCTAGCTAGTACCTGGTTGCACGTGCCTGTTTTTTGTATTGCAACTATGTCACGTGCCTGCTTTTGGTACTACAGCTATGTCACGTCCCTGCTTTTGGTATTGCAACTATGTCCTTAGAGCTCCTGCTGCGGTGTCCTTGTTCTTTCGTGGGGACGGTGGAGTACTTGATTACAGGTTCACACCTGTACGGGTAGATTAGGTCCACACCTGTACGGTTAGATTAGATTCACGCCTGTACAGGTTCACACCTGTACGGTAGATTACAGGTTCACACCTGTACGGTGTCAGTTGTGATGTTCTTGGCAAGCGAGAGTGTGAGCTCCTGTTGCGTGCTCGCTGCTGTGTGGTTGTTCCGGGCAGGTGCCTTGTAAACGCCCTGTTTGTGTGTTTTGCTGGCGTGCTGTCGAGGGTAAGAATGAAAATGTGTGTGTTTTAAGAGTGTGTGTGTGTGTGTGTGTGTGTGTGAGTACAAGAAAAGGGGAGCCACCTAGGGACTGGGTATTAAGAGACATAACTGTCCATGGGCATGCTCATGCCCTGTACTGCTGCGAGAATGATGTCCCTGGCATTGCTGTTTTGTCTGCTTTGTGTGAAGGTTACAGTTACCGATACCCAATTGACTTTCTTTCCCTTGTTATGTAAGGAGCGGCAATTCAGTCCTTACTACCGCAAGGTTTGCTGTGTACGCACGTGCTCGCGACCTCTTGTCAATCTGGATAATTCAGTCCTTACTACTGCAAGGTTTGCTGTGTACGCACGTGCACGCGACCTCTTGTCAATCTGGATAATTCAGTCCTTACTACTGCAAGGTTTGCTGTGTACGCACGTGCACGCGACCTCTTGTCAATCTGGATAATTCAGTCCTTACTACTGCAAGGTTTGCTGTGTACGCACGTGCACGCGACCTCTTGTCAATCTATCTAGTTCAGTCTGGCTTGAATGCGAAAGCAAAGTTTCATTATAGAAGCTTGTCATATGCCTGGTACTGTTGTCGGCTGTCATTTACTTTGCTCAGGCTTTAGCCTAGCAAGGGGGGTTGTGCTACAACTCTTTGTACAGACCTACCATCGGCTACTTTCAGCATTTTGGCATTTCTATCACCAATGCCTATTCAACTCATTTCGTCAAGTCATCTGGCTTGAATGCGAAAGCAAAGTTTCAGTCAGCCAATCCTTACTACTGCAAGGTTTGCTGTGTACGCACGTGCACGCAACCTCTTGTCAATCTGGATAATTCAGTCCTTACTACTGCAAGGTCTGCTGTGTACGCACGTGCTCGCGACCTCTCGTCGCTCTAGATTTGTCTGGTAGCGTCCCGCCTACGCACACCTTTCCACGCAATCCCTACGTCGACAAAACTGGGTCACCATAATAAAATAAATTTAACATCTATACTAGGAAGCCATACCTGCTGCGTGCTAAAGCTCCCTTTGCTCACAACATTCTTAAGTTTTCCAACCACTTCCAAGGCACGCTGCGCCACGCGAAGTCGGTTGGCCCCAACGTTTTGTGTTCATTTGCCTCTACTGCCAACTCACTCCCAAACTTACCTCCAACCGTCGATACACTCGTCAAACTTCTTTCGCGTTCCGGTGCACAACAGCTACTGATAATCTTGCGAAGCCCCTTTTCATTTGTCGGTGCACAACTCATGCTTGTTGCTCACACTGTGTGTTGTAAATACCACCGCAAACATTTTACCATTGACCATCTACCATTTACCCTTGTTATACCACCGCAGACATTTAACCATTACCATCTACCATTTACCATTGTTATACCACCGCGGACATTTTACCATTTTGTGCTCTGTCTGCAGCTGGAGCAACAACTGCAAGACGCACTCAAGCGCGAGGCAGCCATGAGTTCTGAGCTGTGCCTGCTGCAAGGCAAGCAGGGCAGTTGCAACCTGCCTGAGCAGCAGCTGCCGCCGCAGCCGTCGCAGCAGCAGCAAGCACATGCACCAGACCCTGAAGACCAACACAACAAGCAGCTGGCACAGCAAGTGGCAGAGCTCCAAGTGCAGCTGTTCCATGCACACGAGCAGCTGGGCGCACTTCAGCAGCAGCAGCAGCAGCAGCAGCAAGAACATGCGCCAGACCCTGAGGAGCAGCACAACACGCAGCTGGCACAGCAAGTGACAGAGCTCCAAATGCAGCTGTTCCATGCACACGAGCAGCTGGGCGCACTTCAGCAGCAGCAACAGCAGCAGCAGCAGCAGCAGCAGGAACAAGGAGCGCCTATGGGCAGCATTGAACAAAGTGGAAGGCCACAATCGCCTCTTGCTTCAGATCAAGATGCAGAACAGGTGAGCTTTCTCTGCGCTAAGTGTGGGAGAAGGTCATATGGTGTCTGTTTTTGAGACCCCGGATAGAACTCAATATCTGAGGGTCTTATGATTTGCATTCTTTTGCCTTTGTTGTAAGTACATTCAAACCATAACCTGTCCCAGCTTTTAGCTTTTAGTGTACTTAATTGCTGTGTGACGCAACACAGACCTCTTTTCAACACGCAAGCTTCTACTGGGTGCTGGAAGTGCTCTACTTTTTGTATATGCGCACACACACTAGACATCGTCCAAGCACATCACTCATGAGGCCTTGTCTTTCCCTTAGAACTAAGATGTGCGTATCTGTTTGTGTGTGTGTGTGTGTGTGTGTGTTTGTTTGTGTGTGTTTGTGTGTGTGTATGTGCGTGTGTGTGTGTGTGTGTGTGTCTGTGTGTGCGTGTGTGTGTCTGTGCATTCATATGTGCAGAGAGCATATGATTGTGTGTGCATTCATATGTGCAGAGAGCATATGTGCTGCTGTTCTATGATGTCTCAAAACGGTTTCGTTTTGTGTTCAAGCCCTGGCCTTTGATCCCTGCCTTGCTTACGTATGGCACCGGCCAGGCTGTCATACATGCCCTGTGACGAAGGCTGCAGACCGCGCACACTCCAAATTTCACAATCACGTAATTAGGGTTGGCCAGAACCATATATATACGGTGTATATACGGTATTTTTGGCTGGGAAATCACCAAATATACGGTCATGTACGGTTTATATATACGGTTCTGGCCAACCTTACACATAATGCTTGCAAGCAATGCTTGTAAGCATCGCAGTGCTAACAAGTGAGAGCTCTTTGCATCTGCTGTTTGCTAGTCCAGTGCAGCTGGAGAATTTTAGTTTAGTGATTGAGCATGAGTAAAATTGGCCAGGACCATGTATATAAATATATATATATATATATATTTATTTATTTTTATTTATATTTACACCGTATATGACCGTATATTTTGTAATGTCCCTGCCAAAAATACCGTATTACCGTATATACACCATATACCGTATATGGTTCTGGCCAACCCTAAGAACGAGTTGGCAAGCGCCACTAATTTTGGCATTCAAGGTCTCTCTAGACAAAAAAGACACAAGCCCTATTCCATCCCTATCATACACAACTGTGTGCGCACACACGCATGACTGCATGACTGTGTGCGTGTGTTATAAGGCAGCCCTCCCCCTCCACAACAATGGAGAGCACCCCCTACCCTATCCATGTATTGCACACCTGTGTATACCTTCTAGCACGCATGACTGTGCGCAGGTACATGCAAGGTAGCACTCTCCCCTCTTATACGCAACTGTGTGCTCACGAACGTATATGAGTGTGCGCAGGTGTTATGAAGCAGCACTCTCCCCTCTTATACGCAACTGTGTGCTCACGAACGCATGAGTGTGCGCAGGTGTTATGAAGCAGCACTCTCCCCTCTTATACGCAACTGTGTGCTCACGAACGCATATGAGTGTGCGCAGGTGTTATGATGCAGCACTCTCCCCTCTCATACGCAACTGTGTGCTCACGAACGCATGACTGCATGACTGTGCGCAGGTGTTATGAAGCAGCACTCTCCCCTCTTATACGCAACTATGTGCTCACGAACGCATGAGTGTGCGCAGGTGTTATGAAGCAGCACTCTCCCCTCTTATACGCAACTGTGTGCTTACGAACGCATGAGTGTGCGCAGGTGTTATGATGCAGCACTCTCCCCTCTCATACGCAACTGTGTGCTCACGAACGAATGACTGCATGACTGTGCGCAGGTGTGATGAAGCAGCACTCTCCCCTCTTATACGCAACTATGTGCTCACGAACGCATGAGTGTGCGCAGGTGTTATGAAGCAGCACTCTCCCCTCTCATACGCAACTGTGTGCTCACGAACGCATGAGTGTGCGCAGGTGTTGTGAAGCAGCACTCTCCCCTCTTATACGCAACTGTGTGCTCACGAACGTATATGAGTGTGCGCAGGTGTTATGATGCAGCACTCTCCCCTCTCATACGCAACTGTGTGCTCATTAACGCATGACTGCATGACTGTGCGCAGGTGTGACGAGGCAGCACTCTCCCCTCTTATACGCAACTATGTGCTCACGAACGCATGAGTGTGCGCAGGTGTTATGAAGCAGCACTCTCCCCTCTCATACGCAACTGTATGCTCACGAACACATGACTGCATGACTGTGCGCAGGTGTGACGAGGCAGCATTCGCCCCTCTTATACGCAACTATGTGCTCACAAACGCATGAGTGTGCGCAGGTGTTATGAGTTATGAAGCAGCACTCTCCCCTTTCAAACGCAGTTATGTGCTCACGAACGCATGAGTGCGCAGGTGTTATGAAGCAGCTTCTCCCCTCTCATACGCAACTGTGTGCTCACGAACGCATGACTGCATGACTGTGCGCAGGTGTGACGAGGCAGCACTCTCCCCTCTCATACGCAACTGTGTGCTCACGAACGCATGAGTGTGCGCAGGTGTTATGAAGCAGCACTCTCCCCTCTTATACGCAACTATGTGCTCACGAACGCATGAGTGTGCGCAGGTGTTATGAAGCAGCACTCTCCCCTCTCATACGCAACTGTGTGCTCACGAACGCATGAGTGTGCGCAGGTGTTGTGAAGCAGCACTCTCCCCTCTTATACGCAACTGTGTGCTCACGAACGTATATGAGTGTGCGCAGGTGTTATGATGCAGCACTCTCCCCTCTCATACGCAACTGTGTGCTCATTAACGCATGACTGCATGACTGTGCGCAGGTGTGACGAGGCAGCACTCTCCCCTCTTATACGCAACTATGTGCTCACGAACGCATGAGTGTGCGCAGGTGTTATGAAGCAGCACTCTCCCCTCTCATACGCAACTGTATGCTCACGAACACATGACTGCATGACTGTGCGCAGGTGTGACGAGGCAGCATTCGCCCCTCTTATACGCAACTATGTGCTCACAAACGCATGAGTGTGCGCAGGTGTTATGAGTTATGAAGCAGCACTCTCCCCTTTCAAACGCAGTTATGTGCTCACGAACGCATGAGTGCGCAGGTGTTATGAAGCAGCTTCTCCCCTCTCATACGCAACTGTATGCTCACGAACGCATGACTGCATGACTGTGCGCAGGTGTGACGAGGCAGCACTCTCCCCTCTCATATGCAACTGTGTGCTCACAAACGCATATGAGTGTGCGCAGGTGTTATGAAGCAGCTTCTCCCCTCTCATACGCAACTGTATGCTCACGAACGCATGACTGCATGACTGTGCGCAGGTGTGACAAGGCAGCATTCTCCCCTCTTATACGCAACTGTGTGCTCACGAACGCATGAGTGTGCGCAGGTGTTATGATGCAGCACTCTCCCCTCTCATACGCAACTGTATGCTCACGAACGCATGACTGCATGACTGTGCGCAGGTGTGACGAGGCAGCATTCGCCCCTCTTAAACGCAACTATGTGCTCACAATCGTATCACTGTGCGCAGGTGTTATGAGTTATAAAGCAGCACTCCCTCCTCTCATACGCAACAGTGTTCTCACAAATGCATGACTGCATGACTGTGTGCAGGTGTGCCGAGGCAGCATTCTCCCCTTTCAAACGCAACTGTGTGCTCATGAACGCATGAGTGTGCGCAGGTGTTATGAAGCAGCATACTCCCCTTTCAAACGCAACTGTGTGCTCATGAACGCATGAGTGTGCGCAGGTGTTATGAAGCAGCATACTCCCCTTTCAAATGCATCTGTGTGCTCACAAACGCATGACTGCATGACTGTGCGCAAGTGTGCCGAGGCAGCACTCTCCCCTTTCAAACGCAACTGTGTGCTCACGAACGCATGACTGCATGACTGTGCGCAGGTGTGACGAGGCAGCATTCTCCCCTTTCAAACGCAACTGTGTGCTCACAATCGTATCACTGTGCGCAGGTATTACAAGGCAGCCCGCTCCCTTCACACAACAAAGGAGAAATACCCCAAGGCCCGCAGCAAGCGCAACCAGACCAGCAGTCTGGATGGGACATGGAGGAAGACGAGCACTGGCTTCCTCAGCCCCAGCCGTCTCAGCCGCCGCAGCAGCAGCAGCCGCAGCAGCAGCTGCAGCCACTGCAACCACAGCAGCAGCAACAGCAGCAAAGGGAGCTGCAGTCACAGCAGCCGTCTCCTGAGCAGCAGGACACCACCCCACAGCAGGTGGTTAACTTGGAGCTTAAGGAGCAGGCTATGCTACAACAGAAACAGGTTCTGGAACAACTGATGGACCAGCTGCTGATGCAGCAGCTCACAATCCAGCAGCAGCAGCAGCAGCAGCAGCAGCAAGCACATGCACCAGACCCTGAAGACCAACACAACAAGCAGCTGGCACAGCAAGTGGCAGAGCTCCAAATGCAGCTGTTCCATGCACACGAGCAGCTGGGCACACTTCAGCAGCAGCAGCAGCAGCAGCAGCAGCAGCAGCAGCAGCAAGAACATGCACCAGACCCTGAAGACCAACACAACAAGCAGCTGGCACAGCAAGTGGCAGAGCTCCAAATGCAGCTGTTCCATGCACACAAGCAGCTGGGCACACTTCAGCAGCAGCAGCAGCAGCAGCAGCAGCAGCAGCAAGAACATGCACCAGACCCTGAAGACCAACACAACAAGCAACTGGCACAGCAAGTGGCAGAGCTCCAAGTGCAGCTATTCCATGCCCACGAGCAGCTGGGCGCACTTCAGCAGCAGCAGCAGCAGCAGCAGCAGCAAGCACACACACCAGACCCTGAAGACCAACACAACAAGCAGCTGGCACAGCAAGTGGCAGAGCTCCAAGTGCAGCTGTTCCATGCACACGAGCAGCTGGGCGCACTTCAGCAGCAGCAGCAGCAGCAGCAGCAGCAGCAAGAACATGCACCAGACCCAGAGGAGCAGCACAACAAGCAGCTGGCACAGCAAGTGGCAGAGCTCCAAGTGCAGCTATTCCACGCCCACGAGCAGCTGGGCGCACTGCAGCAACAGCAGCAGCAGCAGCAGCAGCAGCAGCAGGAAGGAGCGCCACAGCAGCACGAGCATCAGCCTAACGACTCTGAGTTGCAGACTCTTGTTTCTCAACTGGAGGCAGAGCTCGCAGCAAAGCAGGAGGAGCTGGAGACACAGGCACTGGATTTGGAAGACATGCGTGACAGGTGAGTGTGCAATTGTGCACGTGTGGACGTGTCCGTGTGCAGGTGTGTGTGTGTGTGTGTGTATGTGTGTGTGTGTGTGTGTGTGTGTGTGTGTGTGTGTGTGTGTGTGTGTGAATGTTGAGCTTGTGCGCGATTTGTCGTGTGGATTGGGAGTTTTTTATTCCTGAGCATGTTGATCAAACATAGCAGGTAAGATGTTGATCAAACATGCAGCACGTCAGAAATAATAGGGTTGGCCAGAACCACATATATATAGGGTTGGCCAAAACCATATACATACGGTGTACAAACGGTATTTTTGGCAGGGAAATCGCTAAAAATTACGGTCATATACGGTGTATATGTACGGTTCTGGCCACCCCTACATATATACGGTGTCTACGGTACTTTTGGCAGGAACATCATGCCTACGTGAACAATCCCACGGCTATTGGAATACATGTCAATAATCCAACGTTGATCAGTATATATGTCAATAATCTCACGGCTATTGGAATATATGTCAATAATCCAACGTTGATCAGTATATATGTTAATAATCTCACAGCTACTGGTATATATGTCAATCCAACGTTTTTGAGTATACTGTACTGCGCTTGGTTGTTTTGCGAGTAATTAAATTATTATTGAGGCCCCTCGCAATAAGTCAAGCCGAAAATAAATAAAGTTTTTTCAGACCTCGCAATACTTAGACTTTTTAATGCGGTAGTTTCTGGGTCCCCCGAATGGAACCCCATCGCCCTAAGGGCAAGCATCACTATTTGACCTAGGTTGCACCAAACGGAAGCGCACAGAGGACGATGTTCCCGCTCGGGAGCTCATCATCCGCCTCAGGCCTGATGTGCAGCAGGCAGTAGCAGCCAGGGATGCAGCCATTGCAGCCAGCAT
>Ga0307968_1002395_pt1 | contig 15597 bp, 13 predicted proteins | sample OrgLakmetagen650_FD_201834 | JGI IMG/M metagenome (GOLD analysis project Ga0307968, IMG submission 201834) | Saline water microbial communities from Organic Lake, Antarctica - #650 | ecosystem: Environmental > Aquatic > Non-marine Saline and Alkaline > Saline | place: Antarctica: Organic Lake... | reverse complement strand
CTCAGTCGCTACATCTGCATCAGAGACATGCTGCAGACGTAGTTGCACTGCATCAAATACTGTGTGACGTACACAACATTCATGAAATTTGACGCATGAAATTTGATGCACAGGCACGCATTCGACGAGTTTGTGGTCCACCAGAGCCGTCTCAGTCGCTACATCTGCATCAAATACTGTGTGACGTACACAACATTCATGAAATTTGACGCACAGGCACGCATTCGACGAGTTTGTGGTCCACCAGAGCCGTCTCAGTCGCTACATCTGCATCAGAGACATGCTGCAGACGTAGTTGCACTGCATCAAATACTGTGTGACGTACACAACATTCATGAAACTTGATGCACAGGCACGCATTCGACGAGTTTGTGGTCCACCAGAGCCGTCTCAGTCGCTACATCTGCATCAGAGACATGCTGCAGACGTAGTTGCACTGCATAAAATACTGTGTGACGTACATAACATTCATAAAATTTGACGCACAGGCACGCATTCGACGAGTTTGTGGTCCACCAGAGCCGGCTCAGTCGCTACATCTGCATCAGAGACATGCTGCAGACGTAGTTGCACTGCATCAAATACTGTGTGACGTACACAACATTCATGAAATTTGACGCATGAAATTTGATGCACAGGCACGCATTCGACGTGTTTGTGGTCCACCAGAGCCGTCTCAGTCGCTATATCTGCATCAGAGACATGCTGCAGACGTAGTTGCACTGCATCAAATACTGTGTGACGTACACAGCATTCATGAAATTTGACGCACAGGCACGCATTCGACGAGTTTGTGGTCCCCAAGAGCCGTCTCAGTCGCTCCATCTGCATCAGAGACATGCTGCAGACGTAGTTGCGCTGCATCAAATACTGTGTGACGTACACAACATTCATGAAATTTGACGCACAGGCACGCGTTCGACGAGTTTGTGGTCCACCAGAGCCGTCTCAGTCGCTCCATCTGCATCAGAGACATGCTGCAGACGTAGTTGCACTGCATCAAATACTGTGTGACGTACACAACATTCATGAAATTTGACGCACAGGCACGCATTCGACGAGTTTGTGGTCCACCAGAGCCGTCTCAGTCGCTACATCTGCATCAGAGACATGCTGCAGACGTGGTTCTGGCATGCACCTCTGGACCAGATCAAGCGTGGCAATGTGGCAGATCTCATCACATATGGCTTCTGGTACAAGAGCAGGTGTGTGTGTGCGTGTGCGTGTGCGTGTGCGTGTGTGGGTGGGTGGGTGGGTGCGTGTGTGTGTATGTGTGTAAGTGCGTGAAAATGTGTGTGTGCGTGTGAGTTTGGGTGTGTGTGAGTGTGAGTGTGAGTGTGAGTGTGAGTGTGTGTGTGTCTGTGTATGAGTGGGCATGCAGCAATGGGCTTCAATCCAGTTGCAGCCTGTAATGTTAAATCAGGTCTTAGCAAATACAGCAGACCTTATCACTAAATCTCGGTTTAAAAAGCTTCTTTGGTGGCTCTGAAATTAAGCGGCTTGCTGCCTGTTAAAATTTACGATCACCCTTACCTTTTTTACCTTATCATGTGAACAAACATTCCACTCTCGGTGCTTGTGCACATGTGCATACATACGTGCAGGGAGCAGCTGGAGGCAGAGGGTCAAGGTCACCTCCCAGACCAGCTGGTGTCCGAGTTGGAGGCAGCCTGGGGCATTGAGTTTGGGGAGGGCCATAACAAGGAGCTGTCATTCATGGTACGTGTGTGTGTATGTGCATGTGTGTGTCTGTGTGTGTGTGTGTATGTGTGTGTTTGTGTGTGTGTGTGCGCGCGTGTGTGTGTATTTGTGCAAGTCATGGGCTGCTGTACATGTCATGGGCATGCACAAGGGGTTGCCATTGATGATGTTGGTTTCCCCACAGTATGGGCTGTTGTTCAGGGTGCATGTGTGTATGTGTGTGCCTATGCACTGCTATGGGCTGTCGTTTGTGGTGTGGGTAAGATCACGGGCTGTTCTGTATGTTGTTCTGTATGTGTGTGCTTTTTGCATTGAATGTGTCCTTCCGTTTGTGGTGTGCTTGCGCATGCCTACACTATGGGCTGTCATTCAAGGTGTGTGTGCATAGTCCATGGGCTGTCATATAAATGATGCGTTTGCGCGTCTAGACCATGGGCAGTCAATAATGATGTGTGCGCATGCATAGGTTGTGTGCTCTTATTCATGGTGTGTGTGCATAGCCCATGGGCTTTCATAAATGATGCATGTGCATGCACAGGTCGTGTGCTTTTATACATGATGTGTGCGCATGCATAGGTCGTGTGCTCTTGTTCATGGTGGGTGTGTGTGTGTGTGTGTGCATAGTCCATGGGCTATCATAGATGATGCATGTGCACGCATGAGTGTGCTCTTGTTCATGGTGTGTGTGTGTGTGCAGTCCATGGGCTATCATAAATGATGCATGTGCACGCATAGGTCATGTGCTTTCATTAGAGTTGGCCATAACCATATATATGGTGTATATACGGTATTTTTGGCAGGGAAATCACCATATTTACAATCATGTACGGTGTATATATACGGTTCTAGGCAACCCTAGCTTTCATACATGGTGTCTGTATGGACCATGAGCTGTCATTTATGGTGCCTGTGCACGCGTGCCTTGTAATACCGTATGATCTTATGATCCTGCCTGGTGTTACCTTGTAATATCGTTGTGGTGGTGTGCCTTAAATTGTGATGGTATGACTTAAATATCGCCAGGTGTGACCTTGTGATTTATCAACTGGTGTGACTGATCCTGCCTGTCGTGATCTTGTGATCCTGCCTGGTGGGACCTTATGATCCTGCCTTGATCTTGTAATCCTGCCTGGTGTGGTCTTGTGATCCTGCTTGTCGTGATCTTGTGATCCTGCCTGTCGTGGTCTTGTGATCTTGCCTGTTGTGGTCTTGTGATCCTGCCTGTCGTGATCTTGTGATCCTGCCTGTCGCGAGATTGTGATCCTGCCTGTCGTGATCTTGTGATCCTGCCTGTCGCGAGATTGTGATCCTGCCTGTCGTGATCTTGTGATCCTGCCTGTCGTGATCTTGAGATCCTGCCTGGTGTGACCTTATGATACCGGCAGGTGTGACCTTGTGATGATGAATGGTCCTGATATGTCATACTACGTTTCGCCCTCTCTGTGCGTAGCGCATACTTTTTTTCCCGCGTCATTGCGTGACATGTCTTTGTGTGTGATCTTTTCTGCAGGCACATCTTTGGCAGCCGCTGCACTGCTCTTATAGGTGGGTACGCACGCACAAATGATAGTACTGCACATTACACTGCACAATGCACTGCACGATACACTGCACAATACACTGCACAATACACGCACGATACACAGCTGGCACGTGGTTTTTCTGACCCAAGGTCTTTGCTACGGACCTTCCTGCCTGATATGGTGGAGGAGTGTTACGGCATGAATGGCTGTGATACACCTCGGCCATTCTTCTTCTTCTGTTCCTTGTTACTGATGGCTGTGACACTCCTTGGCCATTCTTCTTCTGTTCCTTGTTATTGATGGCTGTGATGCTCCTCGGCCATTCTTCTTCTGTTCCTTGTTACTGATGGCTGTCATACTCCTCGGCCATCATTCTTCTTCTGTTCCTTGTTACTGATGGCTGTGATTCTCCTCGGCCATTCTTCTTCTTCTGTTCCTTTTTACAGATGGCTGTGATACTCCTCGGCCATTTTTCTTCTTCTGTTCCTTGTCACTGATGGCTGTGACACTCCTCGGCCATTCTCCTTCTGTTCCTTGTCACTGATGGCTGTGACACTCCTCGGCCATTCTTCTTCTGTTCCTTGTTATTGATGGCTGTGATACACCTCAGCCTTTCTTCTTCTGTTCCTTGCTACTGATGGCTGAGGTACTCCTCGGCCATTCTTCTTCTTCTGTTCCTTGTTACTGATGCTGTGATGCTCCCCGGCCATTCTTCTTCTTCTGTTCCTTATTACTGATGGCTGTGATGCTCCTCAGCCATTCTTCTTCTGTTCCTTGTTAATGAAGGCTTCTGTTTCTTTCTCTCTGCTCCTTGGCCATTCTTCATTCCTTATTCCTTATGGCTCATGTGTATTGTGACTCATGTGGGAAATGAGCTTCACACTGTCTGCATAATTACACTGCATAATTGCACTGCGTAATTACACTGCATAATTACACTGCATTAATTACACTCCATAATTACACTGCATAATTACGCTGCATAATTACACTGCATAATTACACTACATAGGCACCACTTGTGTTTGCAGAACTTCCGTGTGAGCACGTTTGCACGTGTGTTTGCAGTACTTCCGTTTGTGTGCATGTGCATGCGTAAATTCACTTACACGTGCAGCGAGTCCGGGCATTGGACAGCTGGACGAATGGCTGCCGCCACTTTTCGTATCCCTGCTACTCTCACCTCGTAGGAAAAAAGAAATACCATGCAGGCAGTAGAAAACCGCTGCCCATCAAAGTTTAGGGCTCAAAGCTGGTCCAAGAGAATCACCGATTAATAAATAAAATGAATTGACACATTGACACTAAATAGCTTGTGCTTTAAATGATGATTTTCTAAAAAAGCTTTGGTTGCTTCCTTCATGCCCCTTCTTTCCTGGAGGACCCTTTCTTTCCTACATCCTGGTCAATTACCTGGCTCTCCCCAAGCAGATGGCGCTCTATTTACCGCGTCTATTCATCTGTTTGTCCAGATCGCAACCGTCTCTCCTCCACTCACACTCACAGGCCCCTTGCCTTCTACATCCTGATTGAGTACCTGTTCCTCCTCAAGCACGTGGTCCTCTGCAGCCTGGGATTTCGTTACTTCAAACACGCAGGCTTCAGCTATTACACCTACGGCAAGCTGCCCAGCCCTGCAGGAGGTGAGGGGTGTGGTGCATCGTTTCTTGTGTGTGTGTGTGTGTGTGTGTGTGTGTGTGTGTGTGTGTGTGTGTGTGTGTGTGTGTGTGTACGTGTGTGTGTACGTGTATGTGTGAGTGTGAGTGTGTGTGTCTGTGTAATGTCTGACGTTCATTTGAAGCTTTTAGTCCTACTTTCGTGTGTGTGTTGGGGGGGGGGGGGAAGGGATGTCAGTGTGTCAGTGTAATGTCTCACATTCTTTGGTTCTACAGCCTTCATTCCTACACCCAGAAAAGCTCCTCGACCCCACAAGAGGCGAGTGGGTTGCGGTGTGTCACTCTGCCAAGCAGTGTGAGTAGGGTCAATGAACCAAAACCACACATACGTCTATACGGTGTATATACGGTACTTTTAGCAGAAAAGCTGCCATAAATTGGTGATTAATTGGTCATATACGGTGTACATATTCGGTTCTGGCCAACCCTACCCATAGGAAATGAGGTAATAACAACGTCTGCTGTGGTGGCGCTGCAGTATTTTTAGGGTTGGCCAGAACTGTACCATAGGTTCACTCACGATCACTTTGGGACCTCACACTTAAGAAATTATCAATTTTTTAGTTCGTGAGGGGGTCTGGGGATTAATATTTGAGTTTGAGTCCTGTTCGGGCAGGCCCTGTCGGGAATTAATGTGTTAATTCGAGAGCCCTCACTGTCGCTTGCTGCTGCTGCTGCGCAGGCTGATGGGCAGACTGCCCATTGGCTGCATGGGGAGAATGACAGCTGTGAATTTAATTTCCAAATTGATCGTGAACCTACGGTATACACTGTGTATGACCGCATGTTTGGTGATTTCCCTGCCGAATACCCTGTACATACACCATTTATAGTAAGTATATGGTTCTGGCCAACCTAAAGTGTTTCGGGTTAGGTGTTGTGGCGTTTTAATTCAGTAACGTTTGGCGTGCTGTGTCTTGTTTTGATATGGATTTAGCATGCTGATTATCATTGTTTATTTGGATGCAAGCAGTAATGCATGTCCCCATGTGTGATTTGTAATTGCTTTTTTCTTTTGCATGGCATGAAAATGCCATTGATCACGCACAGTGGAGACACACGTACGCAATCACGTGCACACACACACACACAAACAAACACACACAAACACACACACACACACAACACACACAACACACACACACACACACACAACACACACACAACACACACACACACACGTACACACACGTACACACAAGCACATGGACATGCACATACACATACACTCACAGGCCATGCGAGAGCAGCTCCCCCTTTGATCACTGAGCAGCCTACTGACCCCTCCCAGGTAAGAATTGTGTGAATTCCTACACTCCTTGATGATTTTATTGTCATCCTTTTTTGACCATTAATTGAAAATTCCATCAAACCTGTAAGAATTGTCTGATTTCCTACACTCCTTGATGATTTTATTGTCATCCTTTTTTGACCATTGATTGAAAACTCCATCGAACCTGTAAGAATTGTGTGAATTCCTACACTCCTTGATGATTTTATTGTCATCCTTTTTTGACCATTGATTGAAGACTCCATCAGACCTGATGGACCTGGGTGACCCACAAAAATTGTATTATTATATTATGGCGTAATTGTAGGGCTGTATGGCCAGGACCGTATACACTTCATATACTTAACATCTCTGCACGTTGCAGGTTTTGTTGTGTATGCTGAACATTTACACAGAATATCTCTGTACAGTTTCCCTGCCAGAAAACTAATCATGTCTTTAATGTGTATGCATTGGCCCCTTTACACGCGCACACACGCACACACACACACATTCACACAAACACACACACACACACACACACACACACACACACACACACGTAGAAACAAACACACACGCACGCAAATAGCACAAATACACAAACACACATACACACACACACGCACACACACAGGTGCCCATCCTCTTCTTGCACGGTGTGGGCGTGGGCCTGCTCCCCTACATTGGCTTCGTAGCCCAACTTGCAGCCACTGGCCAGCCTATAATCGCATTTGAGTGCAACCACCTGGTAGGTTGTGGGTGCAACCACTTGCTAGGTTGTCGTGTGTGTGTGTGTGTGTGTGTGTGTGTGTGTGTGTGTGTGTGAGAGTGTGTGTGTGTGTGAGAGTGTGTGTGTGTGTCTGACAACTAAGTCAGTGCAATTACTTAGAAGGATATGAGTGCGACCATTTGCTAAATTGTGGGTGCTTGCACCACTTGGTTGATTGTTAGTTAAACCACCTGGCCGGTTGTCAGTGCAATCATCCGGTAATTTGTAAGTGCGTAAGTGCAATGGCTTGGTAGGGACCATCACCAGGTTTACACTCAAAACAAGAACTGGTTGAGCAGTGGAGTGGCTACACTGATTACGGTGGTGGAGCGTTTTACACGGCATTTTACACGGTATTTCTAGGGTTGGCCAGAACCATTTATGTACGGTGCATACACGGTACTTTTGGCAGGGGAATCACAGTATATACGGCCATATACGGTGTATATATACGGTTGAGGCCAACCCACGGTGTTCCACTCGGTATCAAATTGTTTCTATGTCCTTGGTTATGCCAGCAGTGATACTCCACTGCCTGCTTGGTTAATCTGGTGTTTTATACATTTGGCCGTCCTCATGCCTGACCCTCTCCACATCCAGGGAAGCAGTGTCAATGACACAATGCCAACGACACATTGCCAATTACACAATGCCAATGACACATAGTCATAACACATCACAATAACACAATGCCATCAACACAACACAATGCAAATGACACAACACATTGCCAATGACACAACACAAGTACACAATGCCAATGACACAATTCCAACGACACATTGCCATAACACAACACAATTACACAATGCAAATGACACAACTCAATGCCAATGACACATTGCCATAACACATTGCCATAACACAATGCCAATGACGCAGTGCTAATGACAACACAATGCCAACGACACATTGCCATAACACAACACAATTACACGATGCAAATTACACAACACATTGCCAATGACACATTGCCATAACACATTGCCATAACACAATGCCAATGACGCAGTGCTCATGACAACACAATGCCAATGACACATTGCCATACACAACACAATTACACGATGCAAATGACACAACACATTGCCAATGACACATTGCCATAACACATTGCCATAACACAATGCCAATGACGCAGTGCTAATGACAACACAATGCTAATGACACATTGCCATAACACAACACAATTACACAATGCAAATGACACAACACAATGCCAATGACACATTGCCATAATACAACACAATTACACAGTGCCAATGACACAACACAATGCCAACGACACAATGACACAATGCCAATGACACATTGTCATAACACAACACAAATACACAATGCCAATGACACAATGCCAATGACACATTGCCATAACACAATGCCAATGACACAGTGCTAATGACACAACACAATGCCAATGACACAATGCCAATGACACAATGTCAATGACACAATGCCAATGACACAATGCCAATGACACAACACAATGCCACCGACACAACACAATGCCAATGACACATTGCCAATTCCTTACTTGCCTTAGTAAGCTTAAACGTGAAACTGCTCGTTTCAATTGTCTGGCCTTAACGGCCCAAAAACATTAAGCGCCTCAGACTTACACCAATGTTTTGGACCAAATATCAAGGCCTATCTAGTGTTGTGGCTGTAGATTGCTAATTTTGTGTGAGCAACAACAGTGGCTGTGTGTGAGCAGCAGCAACAGTGGTTGTAGATTGCTAATTTTGTGTGAGCAACAACGGTGGCTGTGTGTGAGCAGCAACAACAGTGGCTGTGTGTGAGCAGCAATAGTGGCTGTGGATTGGTCATAGTGTGTGAGCAACAGCAGTGGCTGTAGAATTCTAAATTTGTGAGAGCAACAACAGTGGCTGTGTGTGAGCAGCAACAACAGTGGCTGTAGATTGCTCATAATGTGTGAGCAACAGCAGTGGCTGTGGATTGCTAAATTTGTGTGAGCAACAATAACAGTGGCTGTGGATTTCTCTAGATGTGTGTGAGCAACAGCAGTGGCTGTAGATTGCTCCTGGTGTGCGAGCAAATACAGTGGCTGTGTGTGAGCAGCAGCAACAGTGGCTGTAGATTCCTCTAGTGTGTGAGCAGCAACAGTGGCTGTAGATTGGTCATAATGTGTGAGCACCAACGGTAGCTGTCGATTGCTAAATTTGTGTGAGCAACAACAGTGGCTGTGTGTGAGCAGCAGCAACAGTGGCTGTAGATTCCTCTAGTGTGTGAGCAGCAATAGTGGCTGTAGATTGGTCATAATGTGTGAGCAGCAACAGTAGCTGTCGATTGCTAAATTTGTGTGAGCAACAACAGTGGCTGTGTGTGAGCAGCAGCAACAGTGGCTGTAGATTCCTCTAGTGTGTGAGCAGCAATAGTGGCTGTAGATTGGTCATAATGTGTGAGCAGCAACAGTAGCTGTCGATTGCTAAATTTGTGTGAGCAACAATAGTGGCTGTGTGTGAGCAGCAGCAACAGTGGCTGTAGATTCCTCTAGTGTGTGAGCAGCAAAAGTGGCTGTGGATTGCTAAATTTGTGTGAGCAACAACAGTGGCTATGTGTGAGCAGCAGCAACAGTGGCTGTAGATTGCTCAATTTGTGTGAGCAACAACAGTGCCTGTGTGTGAGCAACAACAACAGTGGCTGTAAATTGCCAAACTTGTGAGCAACAACAGTGGCTGTGGATTGCTCTAGTGTGTGAGCAACAGCAGTGGATGTAGATTGCTAGATTTGTGTGAGCAACAACAGTGGCTGTCGATTGTTAAATTTATGTGAGCAACAACAGTGGCTGTGGATTGCTCTAGTGTGTGAGCAACAGCAGTGGCTGTAGATTGCTAAATTTGTGTGAGCAGCAAAAGTGGCTATCGATTGCTCTAGTGTGTGAGCAACAACAACTGTGGCTTTAGATTGCTCCTGGTGTGCGAGCAACAGCAGTGGCTGTAGACTACTAATTTTGTGTGAGCAACAACAGTGGCTGTGTGTGAGAAGCAGCAACAGTGGCTGTAGATTCCTCATAATGTGTGAGCAACAACAGTGGCTGTAGATTGCTCTAGTGTTAAGCAACAGCAGTGGCTGTAGATTGCTCTAGTGTGCAAGCAGCAGCAGTGGCTGTAAATTGCCAAACTTGCGTGAGCAACAACAGTGGCTGTAGATTGCTCCTGGTGTGTGAGCAACAGCACTCCACACCAATCCATCACCAGGGACCCTCCACACACTTGTGCTAGCAGGGGCACCCTTTGTTCTCCCCACACACTCCTTTGGCCTCTCATGCAGGACCTGGACGAAAAGCACATTTTCCAAGGGCTGGAGCTTACAGCCATAACGTCCTGTTTGCTTAATTAGAAAATACAAGAACAATTGCAAATCCAGGCCATTTCAACTCTTTGGGAAGGGGGAGGGGGGGGTTATCCAGGCCTCAAAGGTCATCCAATACCTGTATGACAAAAGTCACTGGTGCTTATCCAGGCCTCAAAGGTCGTTGCAGTTGATGGAAATTCCTGCAAAAAAGAGCAATTAGAATCGGAGCAAGGGTTGGTGTATGACTGTATACCGCCCCCTACCGCTGCCGGACTTCTGCCCAGCAACTCCTGCTTCTTCTTACCTCCTCTACCTCACACGGATCAAACTTTACGTTGTATCCATATATACACCAGTGCATATATATATATGGACCGCACCACCATAGTGTTGTGAAAATCGGTGGACCTGTTGCTTCCTTTCCCACCGCCAGGTCCAGACATGCATACACATAATTGCGCGCACACACACACATGCACACATAAATTATTGCAAACACACGCACACACAGACACACACGCACACACACAGACACACACACACACACAATACATACAGGGCATGCGATGGGTGCCACACATCGCGGATGCAGATGAAGTGGTAGCAGGAGTCAAGGCTGTACTAGACAGGCACGGTGTGGCTCGCGCGTGTGTGGGGGTGAGTGTGAATGGCTTTGGGGTGAGTGTGAATGGCTTTGGGGTGAGTGTGAATGGCTTTGGGGTGAGTGTGAATGGCTTTAGGGTGAGTGTGAATGGCTTTGGGGTGAGTGTCAATGGCTTTGGGGTGAGTGTGAATGGCTTTGAGGTGAGTGTGAATGGCTTCAAGGGTTTGTTTATTGCTGATGATGTGTCGAGGTGTGCGGGAGATGCCAAATTTGTGGGGCTTGCGCGTGCATGGGGCTGCGAGTTGAGAATGATTTAGTTAGGGAGAGGGAAGGGTCTGACATTGAGGGAGGGTAGGGTCTGTGTTAGCGCTAACTGCTTATGGCTAGGGTTGGCCAGAACCATACATTTATGCGTTGTATATAAGGATTTTTTGGCAGGGAAATCACCAAATATTTGGTCGTACACGGTGAATACCGTATAGGTAGGGTTGGCCAGAACCGTATATATACACCATATATGACCTTATATTTGGTGATTTCCCTGCAAAAAATAGCGTGTATACACCGTATATATATGGATCTGGCCAACCCTACGTACAGGCGGTATATCGCCGCGTGCCGCGAACGTTTCTGACCCCCTCGTGGTGTGTCGGGAGCAGTTTAAATAACTGAGTGACCAGGGTCTTGCGAATCTCACGTTGGGGTGAATTAATAAATTTCGAGCATGAATTGGGACAGGTTGGGAAAGCCGCCCATCAAGGCATACAAGGGGTACAAACAGCATAAGAGGCTGGCTCTCTCTTGGGGAGGAAGGACACCAAGAGGAAGGGCATCTTCAATCCCTTCACATGCGCATGCACACACCACGTACGCGCACGCACACGCGTACTCGCACGCACACAAGTACGCACACACATACACACGCACAAGTACATAACGCACGCACATACGTACGCATGCACATACACATACGCGCACGCACATGCACGCACGTACGCGCATGCATGCGCACTTGCGCACGCACACACATGAACACACATACACACAAATACACACACAATTACACAGCGCACGCATACACGTATGTACGTTCACAACCGTATACACACGCACACACGTACACAACACACACACACACACACATGTATGCGCACACGCACACACATACATGGATGCACACACACGCACATACGCGCACGCACGCACACAAAAGTGCGCGCACACGCAAGTATACGCGTGCAAGTGCAGCTCAGTGGGCTAAAGGCCCTCGCATAGGCCGCATTGGGGTAAATAATTATATTGTGTGCCCCTCGCATAGCTCGCATTGGGGTACTATAAAATGGGGTTTTCAAGGATCACATTGGTTACGCGCCTGTACAGTACATACGGTTCTGACGACGGTTCTATATATTATACGGTTCTATATTTTATACGATTCTATATATTATACGGTTCTGACCAGCCCTCATTATGGCCCACATTATGCAGAAGCTGCCAGGCATGCACTGGCACATCGTTGTCTATTATGAGCAGCATTTTTAGCAGTGCTATCAGTGCTTATGTTGAACAATTCACGATGAGTAAGAGTGTCCCTGTTTGCTTCCTGCAATTGCATCTGCTTTAAAACTGAATCACCTGCGAGCTTGTGCACAGGTCAACACACACATACGTACACACACAGACGCGCGCGCGCACACACACACACACACACACACACACACACACACGACATGCAGGGCCACTCCTATGGTACCTTCCACGCCTCGCGCTTCCTACAACTGCATCCCCGCTCAGTGCAGTCCATCTGCCTGATCGACCCCGTCAACTTCAACATGTTCACAGGTGGGGGGCGAGCAGCAAGTGTATTAGTGTATTAGTGTGTTAGTGTATTAGTGTATTAGTGTATTAGTGTATTAGAGTATATTAGAGTATAAGTGTATTAGTGTATTAGGTTATTAGGTTATTAGGTTATTAGTGTTCACAGGTGGGGGACAAGCAGCATGTGTATTAGTGTATTAGTGTATTAGGTTATTAGTGTTCACAGGTGGGAGGCAAGCAGCAAGTGTATTAGTGTATTAGTGTATTAGATTAATGGTGTTCACAGGTGGGGGGCAAGCAGCAAGTGTAGTAACAAAATTGGAAGTGTATTAAGTTAATACTATTTAAATTGGAAGTGTATTAAGTTAATACTATTTACAAAACAATCTTGTGGGCAGTAGCTGGTGTATCATAAGAGTTCCTTGTAGACAGTAGTGTGTGAAATAAAAGTGTTGAAAGATATCATAGGCAGTAGGCAGCAGGCAGTAGGCAGTAGGCAGTGTAAAATATATCTTAGGCAGTGTTACGTGTTGAAACATCTCATAGACAGTAGCGGGTGAAATAAAAAACATTGGTACAGGCATTGGAACACCACTCTCCACACTAAAAAATACCACAGCCTTATTTTCAGAGTCGTGTACGTTGTATGTGCAGCACTGTTAGCAGCAGGGGAATTGAGCTGTAATGTTTTAGAGTCGTGTACGTCGTATGTGCGGCACTGTTAGCAGCAGGAGAATTGAGCTGTAATGTAAGCAAACGCAAGGGGCAAATGTGAGAGTACCTAGCCAGAGTCATGTGTAATGTATGCATGTGTAATGTATGCATGTGTAATGTAGGCAAACGCAAGGGGCAAATGTGAGAGTACCTAGCCAGATACTATAATAATACACTAATATACTAACACACTAATACACTGTATACACTAGTGATCCACTATTAGTGTGCCTAGCCAGAGGTATGTGTATGCAATGCACTTACGGTAATTTTATAAGGATGCGATGAGCACACAGTAGTCTCTGGCAGGGAGATTGTTTCCGTAGTTTCTGGAGGGGAAAAAGTTTTTAACTACAACTGTATGCGCGGCATCTCCTCATGTACAACTGAATTGTCATCATGTATATGCGTCATTTGCTTCATGTACAACTGAATTGTCATCATTACGTATACGCATCATTTGCTTCATGTACAACTGAATCGTCATCATGTATATATATCATTTGCTTCATGTACAACTGTACAAGCATGTGTCTTTTAATGAATAAATACTACAATCTTATCTACCTCAGTGGGTAGCAAGTTCTGTGTCAGCCAAGATAACACATAATGAGTACATATATAATCTTAATCTACCTCGGTGAATAACAGATTTTGTGGCAGCCAGGATAACGCATACTGAGCTCATATAATTTTTTGGCCTACCTAAACAAATGGAAAGTTCTGTGTCAGCCAAGATAACACATAATGAGCTCGTATACAAATATTGGCCTATAAACGAACAAAGAATTGTGTTTCAGCCAAGAAACAGCCATGAGCCCTCTGGGTTGCTTCCACTATCATCAATCCTTGCAAGCAAGCGCGTCCACAACTGTAGTTGTGTGCCTTTGAGCTGCGGTTGGCCAGCACTGGAGATGTACACTGTGTTTGGCTGTTAGACTTAAGGTTCCCCTTACGTGTCAAGTTACAGCCTGGGTTGGCCAAAACCGTATTCTTGCACCAGGGATGTGTGTGTGTGTGTGTGTTTGTGCGTGTGTGTGTGTCTTACAGCCAGGGTTGGCCAAAACCGTATTCTTGCACCAGGGATGTGTGTGTGTTTGTGTGTGTGTCTCTTACAGCCAGGGTTGGCCAGAACCGTATTCTTGCACCAGAAATGTGTGTGTGTGTTTGTGCGTGTGCGTGTGTGTGTCTCTTACAGCCAGGGTTGGCCAGAACCGTATTCTTGCACCAGGGATGTGTGTGTTTGTGCGTGTTTGTGTGTTTGTGTGTCTTATAGCCAGGGCTGGCCAGAACCGCACAAACGCACCGAATATAATGTTGCTGCCTTTAATGTCATTATTCCTTACAGTAAGTATTGCTTCCACTATCATCAATCATTACAGGCAAGGCCCTACACAACTGTGTGTATCTAGTAGCTAAGGTTGGCCAAAAACAATTTATGTGCACTGTAGATTATTGTTAAGCTGACATCGAGTATGATTGTATATGATTGACGAGCTGAAGGTATCATACCTTGAGCTATACATATACGTGTAATGTGCATTTCGTGATTTTATGTATCAATGCTGCTGAGTTTTGATCGCAAAAGGGGCGGTGATCCTAAATGTCATTGCAAGCATAATCAACAACACACGCACACACACACACACACACACACACACACACACACACGTGCACATAATTTGTGACAACACACGTATACATGTTTACATACATGGCTGTGACCAACCCTGCTTTCTGCGTGCTGCCCATACCAAACCCCTCTGCATTTGAAAGCACGTGTTCTGCTGCATCTAAACGCACAGTGTTGTGAACACAGTCCTACCTTGCTGCTTGCTCACTGAATGCCGTTTAGGCTGCACACACACACACACACACACACACACACACACACACTGCACACACACTGCACACGCGCACACACGCTGCACTCGCGCACACACGCTGCACACGCGCACACACACACACACATACACACACACACGCACACACACTGCACACGCGCACACACGCTGCACACACACACACACACTGCACACACGCACACACGCTGCACACGCGCAAACACGCTGCACACGCGCACACACGCTGCACGCACACACACACACACACACACACACACGCTGCACACGCGCACACACGCTGCACACGCGCACACACACACACACACACACACTGCACACGCGCACATACGCTGCACACGC
>Ga0307968_1002393_pt1:10000-15609 | contig 15609 bp, 24 predicted proteins | sample OrgLakmetagen650_FD_201834 | JGI IMG/M metagenome (GOLD analysis project Ga0307968, IMG submission 201834) | Saline water microbial communities from Organic Lake, Antarctica - #650 | ecosystem: Environmental > Aquatic > Non-marine Saline and Alkaline > Saline | place: Antarctica... | reverse complement strand
CACACACACACACACACAATCACACACACACAAACAAATGCATAGACGCCCCCCCACCTATGTTGTTCCACGCACACCAGCTCTTTCAAGCAGTACACACACACGCACACACACATGCATAGACGCCCCCCCAATCATGTTGTTCCACACACACTCCACCAGCTCTTCCAAGCAGTACACACACACTCACACACACACACACACACATACACACACACACACAAATGCATAGACGCCCCCCCACCTATGTTGTTCCACGCACACTCCACCAGCTCTTCCAAGCAGTACACCCGGGGCTCCCCCTGCTCCAGCTCCTCTCTGCTCACCGCACACAGCGCGCGGAACAGCACCACCACAGCCTGACCATCCAGTGTGGTGCTCGCTTTGACGGCCTGGGCGATGAGAGAGTCAGTAGCGTGTTCTCATGATTTCATATTTATAATCACATTCATAATCATATAATCATATTCATAACTTGTGGGTATTTACCAAGTTTATTCGCAATAGCGTAGGCACCTGCCATTCCTTCTATAGGATGTGTGCTACACCCACACAAATCATACAATCACAATGTGTATGTGCTGAAAGATGAGTAAAGTAGCCTGCGGCTTGCGATCCAGCTAGTGCTTGTTTTCAACGACATGAGAGGCGGTATGGAGCTACATCCTTTTTTGAGCATCACGCGCATGCACCCACATCCACCCACACCCACAAAAACAGGCTCTTGATGATTTCCCAGGGTGTTTGTGCATTTTTCGGCCGAAACGCAGATCAACGGTGGGCTGGGTGACAGCGACTCCTAGCCGTAAGAATAAGCAGTTGCACTGTTATTGATAAAAACAGGGTTTGGATGGTGTCCCTCTCAGGTGGTGCGCATAATTCTTGAACAGCTGGTGTGAGGTGCTTGCAACGACACACACACATATGTACACACGCGCACGTACACACGCACAAACACACACACACACGTACACACACACATATACAAACCGACAAGCACACACACACACACAACACACACACACGTACACACAATGTGCACACACACACACCTACACACAATGTGCACACACAAAGCATACACACATACACACACATACAAACCGACACGCACACACACAAACACACACACACGTACACACAATGTGCACACACGCGCACACACAAAGCATACACACACATACACACCTGCACTAGCAGCCCCCGCCCTTCCTCCCCATCCGCCCACAGCACCAACGAAGCCCCTGGTGCGTTTAAAGGCCACACCCTCTTGGTCTGTTGACCAGAGGCCGAGTGCTGGGTCTGATGCATCTGCTGCTGGGGGGCAGCGTGAGCAGCAGCAGCAGCAGCAGCTGTTGTTGCAGGGCTTGATGGCTTGCTGCCACTGTGGCGTTGGTCATTGGTGGCTATAAGGACGCTTTCCTCCTCCTCCTGCGCGTGCGTGTGTGCGTGCGTGCGTGTGTGTGTGTGCGTGTGTGTGTGTGTGTGTGCGTGTGTGTGTATCAGTGTGTGTGCATGTGTGTGTGTGCACGCGTGTTTATATGTGTGTTCATGTGTGTATGTGTATGTGGCAACCTAGCTAGGCACCCTGGTGATCAGATGCTCAGGCTTTAAATCTTGTCTGAGTACACAGGTACACAGGCGTTTGGAAACCAAGACACACACACACACAAACACACACACCGCACCACATCCTGTTGTGGCTTGCACTAAAACCTAGCTAGACACACAGGCTGCCAGAGGCTGGCTGGCTGCGTGCTAAGCTTATGCTCGTCTGAGCACAGGCACACAGAGCCTTGGAACCTGGGCAAGAAAAGCAGGAAGCTCCTCTGGTTTCTGTTCACCCAAACAGGGAGGCTGGTTGCTTCCCAGCACTTGCAGCAAAGCACTTCTCAACCCACTTTAGCCCACTCGTGGACCCACAGACCTCAATCTCACCTCTGCCATTCCTTGTCCACCCCCCCCAAACAGGGAGGATGGCTGCATACCCGGTGTAATAATTGACCTGCCCACTGGCCCTTGCAGCATCAACGTTCAACCCACTTTAGCCCACTCGTGGACCCACAGACCTCAATCTCACCTCTGCCATTCCTTGTCCACCCCCCCCAAACAGGGAGGATGGCTGCATGCCCGGTGTATTAATTGACCTGCCCACTGGCCCTTGCAGCAAAGCACTTCTCAACCCACATTAGCCCACTCGTGGACCCACAGACCTCAATCTCACCTCTGCCATTCCTTGTCCACCCCCCCCAAACAGGGAGGATGGCTGCATGCCCGGTGTATTAATTGACCTGCCCACTGGCCCTTGCAGCATCAACGTTCAACCCACTTTAGCCCACTCGTGGACCCACAGACCTCAATCTCACCTCTGCCACTCCTTGTCCACCCCCACCAAACAGGGAGCCTGACTGCATGCCTAGTGTGGTGGTCAAGCTACTACCCAGCGCTTGCAGCATCTTGTTTAGAGGAGTGGGAGGGGGGGGGCGGGAGGGGGGGTGATTGCGATGGTGGGCGGACAGGGGCGAAGAGGGGCTGGGAGTCGGAAGGCTCTGTGTGTGTATGCGTGTGTGTGCGTGTGTGTGTGTGTGTGTGTGTGTGTGTGTGTGTGTGTGTGTTTGTGCGTGTGCGCGCAAGCGTGCGCACGCATACTTGCCTGGATGTCGCAAAAAGCACAGAAAAGGACACCATTATGAATATACACACACGCACGCAGCACACACACACACACACACACACACACACACACACTAGGCAAGCTATTGGCCCTTTATGGACAAGCATCGAGTCGGAGAGCGTGCAGACAGTGCTTGCATGACAGTGACCCATCCTTGTACGATTGATCTGCTGCCCTCTCTTAGATGCAACGAGTCTGAGCGCGGGTTAAGGGCAAAAAGTGCTCGCGTGACAGTGACCCACCCTTGTACAATTGATCTGCTGCCCTCTCTCACATGCAACGAGTCTGAGCGCGGGCTCAGGGCAAAAAGTGCTCGCGTGACAGTGACCCACCCTTGTGCAACTCATCCACCACTCAGTCTTTCGAGTGGCGAGTCTGAGAGCACGCTCAGCGCAGAAAGACCACGCCTGGCAGGGACTATCTGTTGTACCACGGATCTGCCACTCACCTTTTGGAGTAGCGAGTTTGAGAGCGCGCTCAGCGCAGAAAGAGCACGCATGATGGTGACCCATCCACTGCCGAGCACTCCTGCTGAGGGACTGGAAGGTAGGGACACCAGGATCTGCGCACATGCAGTGTTCATGCAGTTCATGCAGTATGATTTAGAACACAATTTTCACGCGCACACACTGCCAAGGTGTGTTCGCCTCGGCAGGAAGGAAACCCAGCGTGGTGCACACATCTACACAAGTTGTGGACACACTACAGTTATGGACACATCTACACAAGTTGTGCACACATCTACACAAGTGGTGCACACATCTACGCAAGTTGTGGACACAGGAAAACGGCGGGGGCGTGTTCAAGCGCAGCGGGGGCGTGTCAAAGCACAGCGGGCGCGTGTCAAAACGCAGCGGGGGCGTGTCAAACGCAGCAGAAAACAGCAGGAACGTGTCAAAACGCAGCAGGGGCGTGTCAAAACGCAGTGGGAATGTGTCAAAACGCAGCAGGAAACAGCAGGAACGTGTCAAGAAGTCTGAGGCGCACGAAGTCCACAAAAAGTGCAACTTTTAATGGGTCTCTGGCTTTTAGTACACCCTTTTTGTTGGGACCTTATTGCACAAGCGGAGCGTGGTTGCACCCAGCAATAATGGCTTCAATAGGAGGAGCCGCACTTGCTTCTCGATGCAAACATGCACACATATTTTGCCTTCAGGACACTGTCGCTGCTCCCATAAGGAGCCACACTTGGTTTTGTAGGCAAAATGCACACATACTTCACCTTCAAAGCAACCAACTGCCGCTGCTCCCATAAGGAGCCGCAGGGGGCTGGCCGGAACACTCCACTTAGATCAGCCAGCACGTCCAGGCACTGTCGGCAGCAGGTGTGTGTGACAGGCGTAAGCGTTTTTGTGTGTGCGGTGTTGGGAGGAGCAGTGTGTGTGTGTGTGTGTGTGTGTGTGTGTGTGTGAGTGCGAGAACGTGTTCATGTGTGTGCAATGTCGGGGAGTGCATGCGTGTGTGCGTGTGTGTGTGCATGTGTGTGTGCAGATGGGGTAAGGAGGGTATCATAAGTTTGATTGAAACTATAGCTTACTTGTATTGCAACTATTGCAACTACTATCCCAGGACAAGCATAATTTAATTCATGACCTTTGGATTCCTGGGCAACCTCAGCCATCAACATTGCACTGCAAGGATATAGCCATATGTGTTCTATTAAAGAACTTTTATAATAGGTTCAACACGAGGGATGGGAAGCTTGACACCCAGCCGCACCCACACCTACATCCACACACACACACACACACACACCTGCTTGCACAGCTCGTCCAGCCCCAGCACCCCACACAGCACCAGCAGCTGCACCAGACTGCGCAGCAGCGGCTCCGACGCCGTTGGCTCTACCACCAAGCGTAATGAAGCAGCCAGCGCCACAAGCAGCGCAGAGCCGGACACAGTGAGCATGGGGCGAGCCAGCTCTGCGTGCACGGCAGTGGTCCAGGTACTGCCGGAGCCGGCCTGCTGCACCTGTGTATAGAAGTTGGAGAGAGGCAGTTAAAATCAGTAGACTGCTTCCAGGCTGATTAAGAGCCAGCTCCGCGTGCAGGGAAGTGGCCCAGGTACTTCCGGAGCCGGCCTGCTGCATCTGTGTGTGGGAATTGGAGAAGCAGTTGCAATCAACGGAGCTACCAGGCAAATTAAGAGCGAGCTCTGCGTGCACGGCAGTGGTCCAAGTGCTGCCAGAGCCGGCCTGCTGCACCTGCGAGTGGAATTGGAGCGACAATTGCAATAGGGGTCAAAAACTGGGGAAAAGAGCAAGCTTGGCTGAAGCACGGCTGTCGTCCAGGTGCTGCCGGAGTCGGCCTGCTGCATCTGTGTGTGAAAATTTGAGAGGCAGTTGCAGTCAACAGGAAGCTTCCAGCCAGAAAAAAACCATCTCCGCGTGCACGGCTGTAGTTAAAGCTATGCTGAGGCCTACAAACCCAAATTTGCAGAATGATGTAGATTTGCATGAACCTTGGGTTCACACAAAAACGGCCGAAGATTCGCACAAGCGGACACGCGCGGAGGGGGACACGCACAAATGAGGTCATGCATAAGAGGACACACACATACATACATGGAGATGCTTGTTTTCTCACACAAGCGAACACGCACAGAGGGGGACACGCACAAATGAGGTCATGCATAAGAGGACACACACATACATACATACATGGAGATGCTTATTTTCACAAGCGGACACGCACAGAGGGGGACACGCACAAATGAGGTCATGCATAAGAGGACACACAAACATATACATATATACATGGAGATGATTATTTTCACACAAGCGGACACGCGCAGAGGGGGACACGCACAAATGAGGTCATGCAAAAGAGGACACACACATACATACATGGAGATGCTAGTTTTCACACAAGCGGACACGCACAGAGGGGGACACGCACAACTCAGGAAATGCATAAGAGGACACACAAACACACAC
>Ga0307968_1002393_pt1:0-7500 | contig 15609 bp, 24 predicted proteins | sample OrgLakmetagen650_FD_201834 | JGI IMG/M metagenome (GOLD analysis project Ga0307968, IMG submission 201834) | Saline water microbial communities from Organic Lake, Antarctica - #650 | ecosystem: Environmental > Aquatic > Non-marine Saline and Alkaline > Saline | place: Antarctica: Organic... | reverse complement strand
GTGTGACACTGGGTGTGTGTGTGTGTGTGTGTGTGTGTGTGTGTGTGTGTGTGATACGTACACCACTCTACCACTCACTCAAAGGTTGATGGCACATGCTGACAAAGTCGGCCTTGGCCAGGCGGCCTTCGCACACCGGGTTGTGCGCGTCCGTGTTGAGCATGATGATGGCAAAGCTCAAAAGGTAGGTGCCGTCAGCGTTTCTGAATGCACTGGTGCTGGCGTTGTCCTTGAAGTAGCGCTCTGCAAACTGCGTGTGTGTATGTGTGTGTATATATGTGTGTGTGTATGTGTGTATATGTGTGTGCGTGTGTGTATGTGTGTGTATATGTGTGTGTATGTGTGTGCGTGTGTGTATGTGTGTGTATATGTGTGTGTATATGTGTGTGCGTGTGTGTGTGTGTCTGTGTGTGCGCGCGAAGGCGGAGTTGGCCTGTGTGGTGTGTGTGTGCGCTCTCTCTCTCTCTCTCTCTCTCTCTCTCTCTCTCTCTCTCTCTCTCTCTCTCTCTCTCGCTCTCTCTCTCACACACACACACACACACACACACACACACACACACACAAACACACACACGCACGCACGCGTGCAAACACACACATACATGCACACATACGTGCACACACACATGCACACACACACATGCACACACACACATGCACACACACCTTTTCCATGATGCGATCAATCTTCTGTGCCTCTCCGGGAAGCCTGAACTGAGCCAGCAGCTTGCGCAGGGCGATGTCCAGAGGGACCTCAGTGTAGCGCTCCTGCAAATTAACATGTACCCGTGCGCAAATTGAGCTGCAATGCAGATTTTCATAACGATGTCCAGAGGGACCTCAGTGTAGCGCTCCTGCAAAAGAACATGCACCCGTGCGCAGATTGAGCTGCAATGCAGATTTACATAACAATGTCCAGAGGGACCTCAGTGTAGCGCTCCTGCAAAAATAATGTGCACAATAGGGCAAGCTGCAATGCAAGTTTCCATATCGTGTTTGATAGATGTACGCGCAATTTCTTGGGAGGTGCGTATTTTCTATTTTGAGGTGCGACAACAACATGGAAAGCACGTGCAGCTTCTAGACGTGCGCATAGAGATAATCTAAGGACGATGCACACATATACACCCTCCCACACACACACACACACATACAGGCACAAGCACAACCACACACCTGGTCGATGAAGGCATGCATGGCTGCCACTTCAAAGTTTTCGTGTGCCCCAAAGTACTCCCCCAGGGCAGCCTTGTCCAGGTCCTCCAAATGGCCTCGGAAAAACGCAGCCACTGCCTGCAGCACACACACACACACCACAGGCACAACACTAAGATGTTTAACAGAAATGAAATGATTGTCAAAATTCTAGTTATAGGGCGACTTTTTATACACCGTCTTGTCAAGTCCTCAAGTGTCTTTTGCTTGCGATACGACTGTGGTCAGAGTTGGGCTGGCCAGAAGGTGTAAGTGAATAGCAAATGTCAAGTCCTCAAGTGGCCGTTGCTTGCGATACGACTGTGGTCAGAGTTGGGCTGGCCAGAAGGTATAAGCGAATAGCAGGGCTTCTTGCTAAAAATACTACATGTCTTACGTGTGTGTAGATGGTGATGGCCAACCCTACGTCACTTGTATGTAGGATTGGCTTGAACCATATATTTAGGCTGCGGTCTTAGACAGGATGAAAAATGTGAAAAGTGCGAAGGCCTCCACGTGTAAATCAATCCTCCCCGAGAGGCACCTTGCGCGCTTAAAATAATAGAGAAATCATCCTGCAATTGTTCCTTTTGGATCTGGCGAAACGCGTGACTCCTGTTTTGCAGAGCTGGAACAATGTTGGGAATTCCCGGACGCCTAAAAGGCCCAGGATGTTCTTTGAAGTGTTACTTTGCTTGGATATCATAATGCAGCGGGGCTGTTTTGCGGAGCATCACCTGGTGTGGGAAGGCCTTTGCACTTTGAAATGCCTGATTTGTTATAAAAATGCATACCGCATCTTTCCGATATCATCCCGGGCAAATGACGTTTTTTGCCCTCCGGGGTGGTTCCGGTATCGTTAAATATATTTATTTTAAGGCTCTGGGGTTGCCCGGAATCGACGAAAATAAAGTTTTATGGGTGGGTGAACAGTGATGAGCGGAGAAGGCCCCTTCCCAGCCCAGCCCCAGCCCCAGCCCCAGCACCTGCAGCAGCCCCAGCACCTGCAGCACGACACACATGCGCCCCAGCACCTGGAGCACGACACACATGCGCCCCAGCACCTGGAGCACCTGCCCCAGCAACACACAAACACATACACACACGCGCGCGCACGAACACACGCGCATGTGCACGCATACTCACACACGCACTGCACTGCCTGGGGTAAACGCCCACCGGAATTCGTGCGGGAATGGCTAAAATATTTATTTTGAGGCTCCAGGGTTACCCAGGGTTACGTTTAATATTTATGACATTTAGGCACCGGGATGGATCCGCAAAGGTACGGTGTATATATATATATGTGTATATGCTGTACACACAGTCTTTTTGGCAGGGGATTCATCAAATACAAGGCGTATTTATACGGTTTTGGCCAAACCTACTTCTATGGTATTAACCAACCTTACTGTGTGTGTAAGTCAAAGTGAGGCCTCCCCAGTTCACTGTGCCTTAAAGTAGCGCATCATCGCCAAACCACATGTCACATATTAAACGCACATACAGACACACACGCACATACACACACGCACATAGACATACACACGTACGCACACACAGTGTGAGCTCCTGGAACTCTGGGTTCACCAAAACCCGGAGACCAAGAGGCGCGCACACACACACACACACACACCTGGGGTGAGTCCTCCACGATGTCTTGTGTCGTGAGGTAGCGCATGGCCTTCACAGGGTTGCCGTTGTTGAACATTGCCAGCCCACGGTTGAGTGAGGACTTGTGGGCCCACACCGCTTCTAAACGCCCCGCTTCACTGCTGCTGCTGTTGCCGTTGGCGCTCTCATGCTGTGTGTGTATGTGTGTGTGTGTGCGAGGGGTGCTCTTGTGCTGTGTACATGTGTGGATGTAGTGTGTTCATGTATTTGTTGTTTTCTGTGCGCGTGCATGTGTGTTTGTGTGTGCGTGTTTATGTGCATGTGCGTATGTTTGTGTAAGTGTATGTGTATATGTGCGTGTGTATTTTTGTGTGCTTGTGTGCGTATAGTGTGCAAGAAGAGAATGGGTACACAAGCGTGTGTTTGCACGGTTTTTGTACTTGTGTGCTTGGGGACCGGCTCATTACACGAAACAAAACATTTGAGCATGCACGTAGGAGTGGGAGAGGGGTGTGCGGTGCTCAACTCAGCACAATCTCTGTGTATACACGCATGCACGCGCGAGCGAGCGCACACACACACACACATATGCGCACCCACTCACCAGTTTCCCATTCACACCACCACGCCCCTCCTCCACCACAACAGCTTGAGCACCCCCCTCTTCACCCCTGTCTCCTTCTTGGTGCGGACCTGGCGCCTTCTCACCACCACCACCACCACCACCACCACCACCACCACCACCACCACCACCACCGCCACCACCACCACCACCACCACCACCACCACCACCACCACCACCACCACCACCACCACCACCACCACCGCCTCTACCACCAAGCTCGCTGTCTACGTTTACCCCCACTCCCCCCACACCCCTAGCCTGCTGCCCTGCTTCTTTCAACGGGGCTGCCCACAGGTCTAGGCACGCGACTAGGGAGGTCACACATTTGGTGGCCTGCTCACGCACAGCAGCTAACCGGGCACCAGACTCTTGGGCCGTTTTCAGGGGGACGGACTGGCTTGTACTACACGTGTAGGTGAGTTTGTGTGTGTGTGTGTGTGTTTGTGTCTGGGTTTGTGGGCATTTGTGTGTGTGTGTGTGTGCGTGTGTGTGCGTTTGTGTGTGCGTGTGTGTGTGTGCGCGTGTTTGTGTGTATGTGTGTGTATTAGTGATGCATGTGCACTTCCTTTACCCTGTAAAACGGATCGCGTGGAGCGAGTGTGCGCGTTTGTGTGTGTGTGTGCGCGCGTTTGTGTGTGTATGTGTGTGTATTAGCACGTGCAAAGCGCAGGAACCGCGTGGTGCGTCCATATGAGCAAAAATCGATGCACGGCTCATGAAGTCAACACCAGCACTTCACAGGACTTTTCAAGGAGTGGTCCTACAACCGCGCTCCTTGGTGCTGTTGCACCCGCACCCGCGCAGCACACACAGCGCTCACACCATGCATGCACAGCACGCAAATCACACTCATCATCACCCGAAAAGGCGGGCACACTCAGCACGTGCAGCGCTGGTGTAGTGCTAACCCACTGCTACTTCACCACTGACATCACGCCTGAGCCTTGTCTGCTACAAACTCTGTAAAATTGTTGCCCTGTGCGGGCGCCGCAATTCATTATCAATGGGGAGCAGCACCGGTTTTCTGAAGAGGAAAATCAGGGGCCACAGCTGCATCCTCAGTTTTTTCATTAAAAAAAGGAGAACAGGGCGATCCGCACGGAACACGGCAGTAGATGAGGCGTAGGCGAGGGGTTCTCAAGAAAGGACCTCTCTTGCTCGTGCACAGTCAACCCAAACGTCACTCACACATGGACAAAGTGTCACTCAAATGTACACAATGTGTGACTCACAATGTGTCACCCACACATGGACAATGTGACACTCACTCACACATGGACAATGTGACACTCACACACTCAATGTGTCACTCACACATGGACAATGTGACACTCACTCACTCAATGTGTCACTCACACATGGACGATTGCACCTCCTCCATATGCACCACCCGCCCCACACAAATCAGCAGTAGAGCAGAAGCACGCTCGACGCAACAGCAGATGAAAAGTATGAAGTATGCCACACTCACCTGCTGCTGCTGTTGCTGCTGCTGGCAATGGCACCCGGGCGGTCCATGAGGTCTGTGGTGTCCGTGCGCTGTGCAAGCCAGCCCAATGCCTGGGCATTGTTTGTTTGTGTGTGTGTGTGTATGTGTGTGTGTGTGTGTGTGTGTGTGTAAAAGAGAGAGAGAGAGAGAGAGAGAGAGAGAGAGAGAGAGAAAGGTGTTTGAGAGCTGCATGCTCATAGAGCAATGCACAGCTTCTCAGAACTAACCAGTCATGCAGGTACACTTGAACATATACGCACACATGCACGCGTACACACACCTGCACGGTGAGCTCAAACAGGGGCGGCGCCTGTGGGTCACAGTCGTAGTTCACAAACAGGTCCATACACACATGCACACAAGCACACATACACACACACGTATCACTAACATATACACACCTGCACGGTGCACTTGAACAGGGGCGGCGCGTGCAGGTCACAGTCGTAATTCACAAACAGGTCCATACACACATGCACACAAGCACACATACACACACACGTATCACTAACACACACACACACACGTATCACTAACACATACACACCTGCACGGTGCGCTCGAACAGGGGCGGCGCGTGTGGGTCACAGTCGTAGTTCACAAACAGGTCCATACACACATGCACGCAAGCACACATACACACACGTATTACTAACACACACACACACACACACACACGTATCACTAACACATACACACCTGCACGGCGCGCTCAAACAGGGGCGGCGCGTGCAGGTCACAGTCGTAGTTTACAAACAGGTCCATACACACATGCACACAAGCACACATATACACACACACGTATCACTAACACACACACACACATGTATCACTAACACATACACACCTGCACGGTGCGCTCAAACAGGGGCGGCGCGTGTGGGTCACAGTCGTAGTTTACAAACAGGTCCGCCACCATCTGAGGCTCCCCACACAGCTGCTTCAGGCACCCAAGCACGACGTACAGCGTATGCAGGTCCGTCTGCTCAAATGCGATCGCATCTGCCGCGCAGCTAGGCAAGACGGGAAGCTGGGCAGGTAGGGAGGAGGTGGGAGAGGTGGGGGGGTCACCAGTGGCGCTCCCTGCTCCCCTCACCCCCGGGTCTTGTCGCTCTTCTTCGTGCTTGCGCTGTTTGCGCTGCTCCTGCTGTCGCGCGTGCTGCTGCTGCTGCGCGCGCGTGCCTTGCTCGAGGGGGCGCAGGACGAACAGGGGGTAGAAGGCGCCCAGCTCCGCACGCAGGCCGCGGCGCAGCTTGGGCTGTATGTGTGTGTGTGTGCGTGTGTGTGTTTGTGTGTGTGTGTGTGTGTTTGGGGGGCGAGGGTGGGAGTGTATGAGCGTGAGTGTCCATGGGAGGGTGGGTAGCTTGGATAGTGGTTGTGGGAGGGGAGTTGTATTTGGGGAGAGGGAGAGGAGTCACAGGGAAAGGAGAAAGGGCTGTGAAGGAAGAAGGAGAGGAATAGAGAAATGTGCAGGGTTGGCCTTAATTTGTATATTTACACCGTATACGATCGTACATTTGATGATTTGCCTGCTAAGAATGCCGTGTATACACCATATGTATACGTTTCTGGCCAACCCTAGTTGTGTGGCATGAAAAACAAGAGCTGGGCCGTGGGGTGCGTGTGCATTGCGAGGTCAGATCACATCTAGGTTGGTGAGATGCTTTTTGTTACTTATAAATATTCATTTGGCAGACAAAAAGCCACGCACATCCACAACCTTAGCCATGCCCACAAAAATGGACCAATCATAACCGCGTATGCTTTTGGCATAGGCACACACGCATCCACGCTCGGGCACATATACAACACACACACGCAAATATCCAAACATAAGCAAATACTCACATTTACAGTAACACGTGCAAACGTGCAAACGTTCAAAAACACATACAGAACCACACAAAACACACACACACAAATATCCAAACACAAGCAAATACTCACATTTACAGTAACACGTGCAAACGTTCAAACACACATACAGAACCACACAAAACACACACACACCTGCACCATGACAGCCATGAGCAGCTTGATGGCCAACTGGAACGCGGCAGCATCGCTGGTAGTGCAGCTACGCAGCAGCGTGATGCACAACGGCTGTGCGCAGTGTGTGTGTGTGTGTGTGTGTAAGAGTGTGTGTGTGTGTCTCTGTGTGTGTGTGTGTGTGTGTGTGTGTAGGAAGAGCACGCGCCTCAGTACAACAGTGTTGCAGCAAGAACGTCAACAAAGATAATGTATTGCGTGGTGCACAACGGCTGTGCGCTCTGTGTGTGTATGTGTGTGTGTGTATGTGTGAAGGAAGAGCACGCGCCTCTGTACAAAACTGTGTTGCAGCAAGAACGTCAACAAAAAGAATGTATTGCGTGGTGCACAACGGCTGTGCGCTGTGTGTGTGTATGTGTGTGTGTGTGTGTGTGTGTGTGTGTGTGTGTGTGTGTGTGTGTGTGTGTGTGTGTGTGTGTGTGTGTGTAGGAAGAGCACGCGCTTCAGTACAAAACTGTGTTGCAGCAAGAGCGTCGACAAAAAGAATGTGTTGCTGTTGCGTGATGCACGACGGCTGTGTGCATTGTGC
>Ga0307968_1002392_pt1 | contig 15609 bp, 11 predicted proteins | sample OrgLakmetagen650_FD_201834 | JGI IMG/M metagenome (GOLD analysis project Ga0307968, IMG submission 201834) | Saline water microbial communities from Organic Lake, Antarctica - #650 | ecosystem: Environmental > Aquatic > Non-marine Saline and Alkaline > Saline | place: Antarctica: Organic Lake... | reverse complement strand
ATACATACATACATACATACATACATACATACATACATACATACATACATACATACATACATACATACAAGGACACATACATACATAATGTCTCTACTTAAACTAGCAATGTATTATCTGAGCGAGGTAAGCAAAGATGCACAAAAATATATTAAACAGACACCATGGCCAAGGCCTCAGCAGCCAGTGTTGCTCTCCCGCAATTCACCATCATCACCGGGTAAACCACGCATTGTTTTTAATTGTTCAGCTCACACGCAGCACTGTTGCGCTGTGGGCTTCAAAGCTGACACAGACACGTGGGGGCTTAGATTCTTGTTGTGTTGCTGTAGATAGTTGTAAACATGTCCTGATTCTCACAATGCTTTCCTGTGAATTACGAGCAGGTTCGACGCTATGAGGATAACAAGCTGCCTGAAGAGGCTGACAGGTTTCCCAACTCCTTGTGACACTTGCGTAAAAATTGCTCACATCGCAAACAACATCAGCACTAACACTTAAACACCTAATCACTTTGTTCCATTGCCACCACCCGTACCACAAATCATGCAGAGGTCAGTGGCCAATTTAGTTACCCAAGGACTTTCCTCAGAACGCAGGGCTCCTGGCCGCCGCCTTTTCACTTGCTCAGTTTTGCACATCTTTACTGTGGGGCTTGATATACAACATGTATGATTGGCCTTAAGGTAAGCCGCCCAATTTCTATACCTTGCACTTGCTTGAGCAGACACTCACTGACCATTACCCGGCTACCGTGCAATTGTTTTCAATCTCCTCACTCTCGTTCTCTCTGTACCTTTCTTTCGCAGCCCATGATCCTCATTGGCACTGCTGTATCATTGATGGGTTGGCCGCGCCTGAGCTGTGCTGTTTATGTTAAAATTCTATGCCCTTCTGCAGCGTACAAGTTGAGTTTGCCCATGTGGAAGGTGGTGTTTGTGGTTCACCCCACCCCTCATGCTCCTTCGTGCTTGCAATGTTCATTTCTGTCCAGAATTAAAGGATATATTATACATGGTTGTTATAGGTAATCAGAGGTATTGATTGAGCTTGAGCTGTGCTGTGGCCTTGTTTAGCAGCCCCCTTCGCGTGATATAGCAAGGGGCAGGACATCACTTGGCATCCTTGCTTGCTAGTCAACATCAGATGGAGTGTGTTTTAGAAAGAGTGTTAAATTCGTCTATTTCCAATCCCCTCCTTTCTTTGCCATCATCATCGTTGCAATGCGGGTGTACCCAACAAGATCAGGCAAATGAGGTCAAGCAGACAGTTGTACCTTCCCACTGATTGCACTTTAGTTGTGCGCTACCAGCAAATGCAATCCAAGTTCAACAAACAAACGTTCGCTCTCATCTATCAATAAAACACCTGCCTCACTCACAACCTCACAACACCCACAGATGTCGCTAGAATGGTTCGGCTTTTCAATGTCCTACGAGATGGCGATCGGCTCGCGGATATTTGGAGGTGGGCAACATCATGAAGAAAGGGCTTCTCTCCTCTCTTTACTCTCAAGGAGACACGCCAGAATAAGGACAACTGCTGTTCAGAAGTTTTTTTGAGCACCCCTTGCTTTTAGGAAGACTGTGCCAGAATGCTAGGCCTGGTTGGATAATAAACAGTGTGATTTGTGATTTGCACCGTTCATCCTAAAGTCTGCTTCATCAATGAAACACATTTTTAGAACTTAAAACATGAGGAAAATCAATGCATTTGAGCTGATTGTTTGTGTTGAGCAAGCATGCTGGTGTAAGCTGCAAATTTCATGTTGGTTTCGGCACTCACATCCACATTGGTCAAGGCTTGACTTGCCGCTGTATTTTTTTCTGGCTGCCCAGGCCTCTTCCATGCACTTCAAGTGCTAAGCGCCTGGAAGTGTATTATTGGAGAAAGCGGGGACTCCCTAGTCCAGGTATCAATAAATAGGAGGAGCGTGTGCGTGTGTGCATGCATGTGCATGGTTGAACTTGTTCAAAGGGTTCAAGAGTTCAAAGGGCCCTCGACCTTCAAATTCACCAAAATAACCAGAGGGGGGACACTGAGGCCCAAAATGGTACGGTTTTGGCATGCTCCTAGGGTATGGCTCCCATAATTTGCAGGTTTCAAGCTCAGCTCTGGTATGCAGATTCTAATGCAGCTGAGCTTGAAACCTGCAAATTAGGGGAGCCATACCTTATCGGCCGCGGCGTGAACCCTACTTTTTGAGCAGCCATGTGCTGTATCTGACCAGCCAGCGCACCAAACTCGGTGATCTTTTGTGTTTTGGAATCCTTGACTTAAATAATGGTCATTGCAAGAGAAATGGGACAAATAGACTAAGTGGTTGGCGAGATATTCAACTACTGCTGATCCTAATAATCTTTCTACTCCCGAAGGATCCTGCTTCTAGAAGCCGGCCCGTTATATCCTACTTAGCTTCCACGCTCACGCGTTCAAAACGTGCTCTTTGCAACAAGCAGGAATTTTTAAGGCTTGGCATAATTGGCTTACAATACAACCGAGCCCATTGGAAAGCTGCTAAAACAGTAAAAATAAACTTTCCCTTTTGTTGTTCACGAGTAATCGTTCGTAACCCACCGTAATCGTAACTGACAACCCTGGTGCATTCTCAGCTTATACTATTGTAGATGCAATGCTCACATCCTGCTTTCCTTTAGGGGCCTCCACACAATCAGAACAGGTTTGATTGACCTTTCAGATGCTTAGAGAAGTACTCGTCCAGTTATGTTAACTCCTTTCTCACAACTTTTCACAGTCATGCCGAGCAGTTTTTGTGCCGGGTAAACAAGGGAGACCAAAAACTGCCGTTGCTTTAGCTTTAAACCACGAAGCTGCACTCGTATGTGTTTCGTGTCCACTAATCCTCGATGTCGAGGCGTACATGCAGCTCCTGCAAGCCTGGATTGAGCAGGACGTCTTTTTTGCAGGGATCATCGAGAGTTTTGTCAAGCAGGTGGGAGCCTGTTCGTGACACACACGCACACACACACACACACACACACACACACACACACTCACTCACGCACGCAAACACACACACACACACACACACACACACACACACACACAGAGACACACACATACACACACGAGCACACACGCACGCACGCACGCACGCATGCACACGCACACACGCACACACGCGCACACGTAGGAGTACACACACATACACACACACACACACACAAGCACACACACAAACACACACGTACACAAACACTCACACACGTGACAAAAGCGAGTATACACACATGTATCCACACAATCACGAAAGCACATGCTCACACTATACTCGAACGTACAAAAATAGCACACCACACATCGCATTGCATGCATATAACATGCAGGGGCAACAAGCAGCGCCAACAGGACCCAGAGCCTTTCTGTTCCAGGTGCAGCTTCCTTGTGGATGGCCGTGCAAGGGGCTATCCACACAGCTCAGACTGAGCTGTGTGAATTGCCAGCATGGATCAGGCGCTTCACGTCCCTCTACCACTCTACTGATTGACCATCTCCCGTTTGACCAGCACCAGCAGCAGCTCGCCATCCCGCCCTACCTGCAGCCTGCACCGTTCCCAAAGCAGCCTCTCCCTTCCGTTTTGAGGCGCACAAAGCCTTGCAAAGCTGCAAGCTTTAAGTCTTTCTTCTTGGGCAGGGACTACAAGGGCCAAGAAGAGGCTCGTGCGTGTCCCCGGCATGATGCACCAGATTTGCGCAGATCACTGCTCATGCTTGCTGAGGTGTCTGCCTGCATCACTCTGCTTTCTCAGGTGAGCACGGTCAAATCACAGAGGTGAAATAAGTCCGCAATATCTGCATCCCGATTGCTTCCAAGCTACAAGGAAATATGAGATGTGATACGTTGAGGTGGAGGCTAATGAGGCACCATACCAAAAGACACTTTCAGCCAACCCGTTTTCTCCCAGCAGATCAGTTTCATCCCTGCTCGCTTTATCGAATATAGGTTCCAATCCACGGCCATATAAGAGCCATGCTTTTTAGAGTCTTGGTAGAAATACAAGTGCCATCGTCGGTGCATTGAATCAGTGTTGTGAACTTTACGGTTGACGCCGTCAACCGTCATTTGACGGTCAGGCGTAATTTACGGTTTTGACCGTCAGAAACTAATCACCAGGCGTAATTTACGGTGATTTTAATTTTTGACGTCTGACGGTCGGCTTTACGGTTATTTACGGTGTGAAACCGTCAGGAATTAGTTATTTACGGTGGGAAACCGTCAGCAGCTTGCCAGGCCGGGCCAGGCTCGACTGACTCAGGGCCACAGGGCCACACGAGCCCTCTTGGCCTGATTACCGGAGGACATTTTATATTTATATCGCAAATCGCAAATGTTGTTTGTGGGGAATTCGGAGCTTGAGTTGGCACTCTGAGCCACTGAGTTCCTGACGCCGCACCGTTACTTACGATTCCCCACCGTCAGTATGAATTTCACCGTTAATCACGGTTATGTGACGTAGACGTCATTTAAGCACCGTAATTTACGGTGCCATTTCTGATTGACGCCGTAAATTCACAACACTGATTGAAATGCGTCAGCTGCTACGCCACACATTAAACACGCAGGATGGCCGTGTTTTGGAGCAAAATCAAAGCTCTGTACGGCAGTATGGCTCTATCTTAGGAAGCGGTATTTGGAGGCTAGCAGATATTGCTCCGCAGGTGAGTTAGGATGGCCAGATGTTGTGCACAGCAACAGGGAGCAATGTTTTGGCCAAGCATTTTGTGAGTATGCTTGATTGTCATGATGCTCACAATTTCTTGGTTGCAACCTGCAATGGTATGGGAACACAAACGGTCCGACATTGGCCAAGGCTTATAAACATCTTGTTCTGATTAGCCCTTTGGTATGTTTATGCTTGTGTTTTTACCTCTTAACTATGTAGGGCATGAAGCTGACACAGGCCGCCGCTGAAGGATTTATGGAGGGGCCACTTCCACAGCTCTTTTTGGGGGTCGAGGCTCTCATTGATATGCTGGAGGTATGTGTTGTAGTAAGCAGAAAGCCAGCCCGGCAAAGCAAGCTGACGCTCAAGCTACCCAGCCTTTCACTTGCAGAGTGCAAGGTTTAACAGTATCTTGCCTTACGTTGCATTCTTTATAATGCATTTGTATAATTAATAAATCAATAAATTTGTAAATGGGTGAGATTTTGGAAATACTGCTGCATCATGATGTTTTTGGGATAAGATACCAAGCAGAAAATGGTGTAAGCAAACTGCCTTTATGTAGGGAAACCCTGTTGTTTAGAAAGCACTACGCCCATTTCATGCCCCAGCTCATGCCCAGCTCCGATCCACCTTGCATGCCTACATTACAATGTGTTGAAGGCGGTAGATGGTTCAGAATTTGCACACAATTGGACCAGTTAAATCTCCCACCACCCAGGCACTGAGTTTGCAAGCTTGATTCCTTTTTTGCTGAGCGCAAAATGGTCATAATACCATACGGATCTCATACGCACATTACATAGTACTTGCATATTATTTAACCTCGCACCCTGTTCATGCTGTTATAATACTGCTTCTGTGCTTTCTGTTGCAGCATGTCGTGGAAGCTAAAAGGGGAAGCTGGAAAGGGTTTGTACCTTTGGATCCAGAAGCGTCCAGGCCTACTGCCAAAGAAGCTGTGCATGCCCAAACCCACAAGCAAGGTCAGTGGCTGGGTCTGCTGATAAGCTCATATTCAGGAAGGGTGATGTTGGCATGAAAAGGGGGATGATCTGGATTACTGGGCGCATGTGTCATGCCACAGCTTTAATCACGTTTTGGCATTGTAATTGATGTAAGACAGTCATCTGCCAAAACACCAAAGTACCCCATTCTTGCTACCGTAGACCATGAGGCATCGAGCTCCTCTCCCCCCGTCCTCCTACCCAGCTCTGCTCTTAAAGGAATACTTGGTGACCAGCTGCAGCATAAACCCCGCAGCTCTCCCTACCAAATGTCTCCCTCTTTCAGCACCCCACCTCCGGCACCATCCTTTGGCTCTGCCATGCCAAACCTATCCAGCAGGCACCAAAGCAACATGCTGGCCTCGCAGATCAACCTTCGCAATGCCAGCAGCATATCAAACCAGGATGAAGGAGCGCATTGCGCAGGGGCTGTTGATTTAAGCCTGCCGAAGAGTGCAAGCCGTCCAGTTCCTAAGCGCAGGCACACATTTGGTAATACCAACCAGCAGCAGCAGCAGCAGCAGCAGCAGCAGCAGCAAAAACCGCAGCAGCAACAAGTTTTGGTACCGTTTCATGTAATGGAGGAAGAGGAGGGCTGCCTGCCAGCACAAGCTCTGCACTCAACCCCTCGACGCCGGCACACGCTCAACGACCTTTGGTCCCAGCAGTGCTCCCTCTTACCAGAGCAGGGGCAGGGGCAGCAGCATGGGATGCAACAGCAGCCGCAGCGGCAACGTCCAGCTTTTCTGGATCTGAAGACACCTTTTACAAATGTGGAGAGAGGCACTAAAGGCGCAATTAACGAGGGCGAGAACCAGCAGGAAGAGCCAGCAAGAAGCCGTGCTGTAGTCAGTGCAATGCGCAAGAGCTGCCGCTCATTCTCATTGGGGCGTGTTCGTTTCACTGATGTCGTTGAAGCAGATAGAGAAGATGGTGAAGGGCAGCACCCGCGCCTTGTGCGGAGGACGAGCATGCCAGAAGAAAGGCAAAGTAGGGGTAGCTACACTTTGGGGGGAGACATTTCTAGAGAGCAAGTGAGCCAAGAGCTTATAGGGCAGCCAACAGGGGTGTGTGAGAGCAGCGGAAAAGGACCCTTTGAGCAACGCTTGCACAGGTCTAACAGCAGCAACAGCAGCAGCAGCAGTAGCAGCTGCGGCAGGGACAGACTCAGCTTAGAGACTGCAGCAGCCAAGACACCAGCCAGATTCAGAGATGCTGATCACGCTACCTGCCAATTCCACGAGATTGAGCTAAAGCCAGTCAATAATCCCATAACTGCACAGTAAGTTACTGCAAGGACAGGCTGTATACGGTACCCCAAATTTCAGAACATTTTTGTTGAATCCCGCACCCCAAATTTCAGAAATGTTTTGTTGAATCCCGCACATTCCCGCACCCCAAAAACAAACATTTTCCCTTACCGCTGTCATCCCGCAGGGCGTTTAGTCCTGTTTAGCACCAATAAGCTTTAAATGAAAAAAGAGAACACAAAAAGGGAAAGGAAAGCCATCATGCTGTTTGCATGTTGGTTAGCTTGACACTCTTTGCTCTGCTGCCCTACGCCTTCGCTGCCCTCCCCCCTCCTAGAAATATGCTTTTGCTTCATCTAGCCACTATCACTGCTGCTGGCGCTCTCCTCGCTCTCCTCACTGCTGCTGCTATGCTGCTGCTGCTGCTGGGTGCCTTGCTCGTGTTGATGGTGCGGCTTGGGTGAGCCTTGGTGCGTGACCTTGTTTGCCGCACCATCTGCCCCACCTGCTCATCTGTTAGCTGCTGGACTGCTCTAATCTGCTCTGCGTGCGCAAGCATCACAGCTTGGTCCTCCAAAACCAAGGTTATCCTTTGGCCTGCCAGTCACCGCTACTTCCTGCGCCTGTCGCTCGGCCCGTTCCGCTTTTGCTTGCAGCAGCGTGGCTTGGTCGATTTCCAGCTGCTGCTCTTTCTGCTGCTAAAGTTCTGCTTTCTGCTCGAATGTCGCTGGTTTCAAAAAAGCTGCGTGCATCCCGCTAAATAATCCCCTTTGGAGCAATCAGTGCTGTTGCTGCTGGGGCTGCTGCTGGGGCAAAGAGGGGCGGGGGGGGGGGCGGGTAGGAGGCCAGGTGGCCTCTTATCGCTCATTGCTTGCAGCGACCCAAAAACTTTATTTACACCAATCCCGCACAACCCCGCAGGGTCAAAAAAGATATACCTATTTTAAAGCTTACCGCAGTCGCCCCGCAGGGCAAAAAACGATATTTATGCAGGGTGTAATAGGAAAGGTACGGTAGGATTATTTAGATTTAAGATTTAGATTTACAAGTTGCTGCAAGAATAGGCTGTGAAGATGAGGGTTGTGATATGGCAGTCAAAGTGCTGCTTGTTTACAAAAAAATTACATGTTTGGTCATCGTAGAACTGCTGAGAAGTGTGTAAGGCACCGTCGTTGCTGCAGTTGCGTAATTTAATTGTTTGATGGTTTCCGTACGGTGGTGTTTGCACAGATGTTGCATACCGCATACCTCATATCATGACTTTGCAGGCCTGCCCTATTGCTGATACAACGTGATATTACTGAGCAAGCCAGACTTGAGATGTTGCTCTCGCAACTGACGGAAGATCAGTTACAAATGCTGAGTCAGGTCAGTCAGTGATGGCGTGCTGTTCAAATTCATGACCTTAAGTAAAGAGATTTAGGCAACGGCTTGCTTCTGCTCTTCGTAAAACTGCTAATAAGTACGCACATTGTTGTATGCCTACCGTTCCATCGTAGTCTCTACCAGTGTACCTCTCAATGTCGCTGTTTGCTATGTGCACACTTATACAAAAACAGCCTTCCAACAAATTAAAACATTGACCTTTCCCTTTCAGATCTTCCCCCGTCACGTGATTGAAGCGCTGAGCGCTGGCTCCCTTTCCTTAGAAAATATCGCGGCTATGGCACGCAGCCACGAAGATGTGTCCATCCTGTTTTTAGGTAGGTATATGACACAATGAGAATTAAGAGAGGGAGATGGAGAGAGGACTTGTGAGGTTAGAGAAAAGTGCACCAAAGGAGCGGTGTTTGATCTCAATATAACTGCGAATAAGTGGTCATGCTCTGATTTTTGCTGCACCGCTTGACGAGCGTGGTTCTATGCTACAGTTTGCTGTAGGCTTTGTCATTACACCAAGCTGCCGTGGAGGGAGATCAAAACTAGAGACACTGGAACCAAAAATGGGCTGCAGGCCCTCATAAAAGCAAAACAACGCAAAGAAGCAAGGAACAAGCTCGTAATTGTTGAATAGAGGCACATGCACTGAAAATAGAAGGCAAATGGAACAAGAAACGCATAAGTCAGATCCAAGCGAGCTCAAATGGGAACACCCACAAGTCAAAGCGAAGCCGGCAAGGGATGCAAGTGCAGTTGCACCCATCAAGCCAACAGGCTTCACACACTATGCCAGCAAGACCTCAACGGAATGCTAGACAAACGTCTGCAGCATTCCCACTTTCTGCAGGCGCAGGTGTATCCAACAAGCCACCGGACTTCACACCCCAGGCCAGCAAGGCCTCCTCAAACACCGGGTTAGCAAGGCCTTTGAAACCACCAGGCAAGCAAGCCTCTTTACCCAGGCCAACAAAACCTCTGAAGACCCCCCCAGGCCAGTAAGGCCTCCTAAACCACCAGGCCAATGAAACCTTTGGAAAATCCCACAGGCCAGTAAGGCCTCCTAAACCTCCAGGCCAGAAAGGCCCCTCGAACCAACAGGCCAAAAACTCTATCCAGGCCAGCAAGGCCAACTAAAACACCGGCCAGCGAGGCCTCAAAAAAACACCGGCCAGCGGGGCCTCCTAAAACAACAGGCCAACAAGGCCTCCTAAAACACCAGGCCAGCAAGGCCTCCTAAAACACCAGGCCAGCAAAGCCTCTTTATACAGGCCATCAAGGCCTCCTAAACCACCTGGCAACGAAACCTCTGGAAAAACCCGCAGCCAGGAAGGCCTCCTAAAACACCGGCAAGCGCAAGCTGAGGGGGGGGGGGGCGGGAAATAAACCCGAGCAAAAGCAAGGCATAAAAAGAATGCCCATTACGAGAGTACACAGCATTTTATGCAGAGTGCCTGCCAGATCTCAGCCTACGCTCACTACGCAAGAACTCCAGTTCTACAACCGGCTTGACACATTTTGAAGCAGAGAACTGATGATTAGTATGCTCTAGAAATTTTCAAGATTTGCTATCGTTCTCATTGTTCACTTATGCTCTATGTATTATGTGTTTTTTTAAGTTTTGTATTTTTTTGTCACCAGAATTCTAGAACAAATTTCACGCCCTTGCTATTTCAAAAATTACCTGCTTCCATTCAGATATTGTTGGTTTTACCTCCATGAGCAAGGGAGTGAGCGCAGAGCAGGTCGTCATTTTCTTGAACCTTCTGTTCAACCGCTTTGACGGGTAGGTTGCTTCATTAAAAATGGTGTGCTCCTAACTAGCATCCCTTTTGTCCTTGTGTAAGGAGCTACACTGTTGCGTCTGAAACGTTCTCATACCTACTTTCTTGCTAGGAAGTGTTCCTTGCTTTTTCAGCTAGCCAGCTAGCCTTCTTGAGGTGTGCCAACAGGATGCACATATTTTATCGCTTTACTCTTCAACTGCTTGATTCATGCTGTGTGCATGTGGATGGCTACTTGTAGGACTGGTGTTTGGTGCACAATCTCTCTTCATGATATACATGAAATAAAAGCTCCCTTATTTACAAGTGCAGGCTGCTGAGCAAGCATCCGATATGATTAATTAATTGATCACCCTCATCGGGCACCTTGATTGATTGAGAAACTGTTTAAATTGCAGGCTGCTGAGCAAGCATCAAGTTCAAAAGGTACGCCCCTCCAATGTGTATCTCCATGTGTTGAGAATCAAGGCAACAGCTTAACAGATTGACCTCTCTTCTTCTAGGTGGGTTTCAATGCTCAAGGCTTTAGAGCAAAACTCTAGCATCTTGAATCCAAAATTGATGTACAACCAAGGCCAGGAACTGCTGTTTAAAATTAATTGTACACAGAAGAATGCAGCAACTTAGCATGCATTTTGTTCAACGTTTGCAGGCATACTTACCATGGCTGTGCGTATGAAGGAACGTTTTGCCCCACTCTTTACCAGGTCAGACTGACTCATGCACCAACGCAGAAAATCAAACAAAGAAGCTCCTCTGAAGATGAGATGTCACAATATTTTTGTGTTCAAAAGCTGAGCCTAGCCCCAGTTTTCTAGAACATAACGTTTGGCAGGGCATATACCTGGGGAGCATGCATAAGAGCCCCCGACATTCAGGTGGTGGCCAAATAGCGCGCCAGTGTTTCTCAATGCATCCTTCGCCCAGCTAACAGGCCCAGGCACTTATAATTCCTTATGGAACAAATTTCCACCCACCATTATTTTTGCTTTGAGTTTGACCCTAAACCTGTGAACAAATGGACTCTGGAACCAAGGGTCCCGTTTATATTTCCACGTCACCCCTTTGGCAGGTGAATCGCACAGATGCAGCCCCCGACTCATACTTGGTTTCACTTCTTCATGCATATGTTTCTCATGTGCATTGTGTCTCTGTCCAATTTCAGGTAGGTATGCAATTTAGGAGTGGTACATGAACTCCCCAAAACGTGTCCTTGGCTGACCTGACTCTCCCCTAAAATTGGGATTTCTATGCTTCAAACTTTTTGGGGTCCTCTTTTCTCAAAGAGCGGCTCAGAAAAGCTTCCAAAGGCGAATGCACGATCTTGGCCTCATGGCTTGCCCCTTGCCTGCCTCCCTCCTTTCCTTGTCAGCTAAAAACCCTAAATCAACCTCCTCTTGCTCAAATCCACACATGGTCAGCCAGCCTCAACCAGACCATCATGCGCGCTGAGGCTTTTACCCTTCTAATTAACCCTTGGGGAGGGTAGCCGAGAGCTGATGTGCTAGTGTGGAATGCGGCCACATCTACCTGAAAACATCATAGAAAAAAGTCCTCAACTTTGCCCAAACTTGCTTCAATGCGCAGCCCTCAGCCCACCTCCCCTCTGAAAACTTGTGCAATTCTTCCTGATGGCAAGTACAGCAACCTCATTAAGTGTGGAAGGATAGAATGTTGTAAGGTGTTTGCTGAAGCAAGTTTATAATGTTTTGACCAGCTTAGAACAGCAAGCACAGGCCCTTGCAAAAGCCAAAAGCCCCTAACTTCATGGGATGCATAAGCATAATTTCTCAGGCTCGCGTTTCAAGCAACAGAGCTTGGGGATTGTCCATCAGAGATTACAAAGAAATTGCTGTAAAGGAGACGGTTTACAAACGAGCAAATATAAGAATTGATGGTTACCGATGTTCAATGAAAGGCTTCATGAAATTCATGGAAGCTCACAACCACACACACACACATGCATGTACACGCACACGCACACGCACACGCACACGCGCATTCATACATGCACACTCACGCACGTACGTATGCACACAAGTACACATGGGCACACATACACACGGAAGCACATACATGTGCATGCACAGGCACGTACACGCACATGTCAGCACATGCATGCACGCTCACATAAACGATGGCACAAATACGTGCACAAGCACAGATCCTGCAACGCTTGCACCTGCCTGTCATATTCAGAGTTATTAATTTGTATCCTGCTTCCAGGTTGATGTGGTGGGTGACGCGCTGATTCTGTCCTCTGGAGTCCTTACCCCTGATGCCGATGGTTTTATGACAGTAGACAGGCATCACGATCCATCACTTGGAGCTGGACGAGTACTTGCCCTGGCCATTGACTTGATGCGAACTGCAACTGAAGTGGGTTGTCATACGCATTCTTTAAATTGAAAAATATGCAAAGCACCTGCGACCAAAAATACAATTGTACTTGCAACTTATAAGGATCCCTCTACATCTTCAGGTTATGATGCCCAACAACCAGCCTGTGCAATTAAGGATTGGCATCCACACAGGTACGATGGGTAGAAGGTTATTGTTTTGATTTCTTGGCAGTTATAAACGCCATCCCTGCTTCTATTTGCCTAAGCAATAGATTTACTACTTGATGGTGATGCATAGCACATCCACACATCAGCTGAGACCCGTGTGCGTTATGATGACCGTGATGCAGCTGCAGATTTTACAAATGCAGGTTTCCCTAAGGTTAAACTTTGACCTCACTTACTTCTAGCTCTAGCTATCAAGCATTGATGACCTAAGGTGGCAAACAACAATTGATTAAAGTGCCTCGCTCCTCGACCACATCTACTCAATCTCTCCTTTGCAGGAGCCTGTGTAAGCGGTCTTGTTGGCTTGGAGATGCCCAAATGGTCTGTCTACGGGGACACCGGTGCGTGTATGTTTATAAGGGAAAAGTTATAAGGGGACCCACTAACATTCCTGCTGTCGACAGAGTTATGTCCCATTGAAGTTCATACAGCCCTTTGTTTTAGTAGAATTGTCTTACTTGGGCGGGAGAGGGGCAAAAAGTGGAGAAGTGTAAAGGATATTATTGGGATATTATTTGCTGTATTCTGCAGTAACTTCATCCAGCTCCTCTGCGAATGCTTAAAGCATGCTTCAGAGGCAATATTTAGACGCTCTGGCAGGTAAGTGTAGCATCCTTCGCTGTGCACCCCTGAGGAGCAAGGACGACATAGCCTGACCTTGCTTATCTGACAGGTTTGCCCCCCTGTAAGAATCCATATGTAGTTTGGAGGAAAGGAATGGCACAGTTCAAGCCTCAGCATTCTTGGCCATAATTCCACCAAATTCTGCCTTGTCTTTCTACAATGTTCTTCTTACTAAGCACGTGCGGTACACAAAATACAACCATGTCGGGAGAAAATCTGGTGTGTATTTAGGTTGCACAAGTGTTTAAATTTTTTGTTTACAATGTGACCTTATACTTTGATAGTAATCAGCATGCAAAAAAGGAGATGAGCGCTGGAAGAACTAAGAAAACCAGTTAGGGTGTAAAACCGGCCCAATTTTTTAATAACTGCTTCCTGGCAGGGAAATCTCACAGTTAACTCCAGAAAGCCTTGTAAAGGGCGGATACCGCCACAAGAGACAATCAAGTAATTCTTATTTTATCAAGCCGTTGTGGGCAAACAGACACACGTTTGGGGGAGTCGGAAAATGGATTTTGGGGCACCTCTACGGCTATTACCTGTAAGGGAAAAGCTTATTCAGCATCTGCACACTTCATGGAGCATTTTGGCTTCGTTACATAGCAAAATCGAGCTTTTGGTTGAATACTCCAATTCATCATACAGGAGTGGGTTGCTTGGTGATTTGGAAGGCCTGGAGCTCTGTAAATTGTGACCTGTACGTTGCGGTTTTGTTAGCCGAGTATATTTGGCGATTTTTACAACTTTCAACCTTCCAATGTATTTATGCCAAAGAACCCAGAGAAAGAGAGAGATACATATAGAGAGAGAGAGAGAGAGAGAGAGAGAGAGAGAGAGAGAGAGAGAACGAGAAAGAGAGAGAGAGAGAGATAGTGTTGCAAAACCCTTTCCTCTGTGAAGCAAAGGTTGCAATGAATGAAACTATGATTTAGTTACTTTCGACAATTAAGCCCCATTTCATTATTCTGGTGTGACCAATATTACGTGCCTCTTTTTGCTGTTACAGTGAACACTGCTGCTCGAATGGAGCAGACAGCCGCTGCAGCAACCATTCAAATCAGCAAAGCAACATACGATTTCCTCCCCTTGAATGTTGGCATCGATCTGACTCCCACTGGTGGTGTGCTATGCAAGGTGAGAAAGAGACCTTTTGGTTGCAACAGGTTTTAGCTTGATTGCACAGGTTTTAGCTTAATTGCAACGTATGCTTTGACGTATCAGAGTGGCATCCCTTTTTCGTGGCAGGAGGTGTGCCTTATGCAATCTTTGCAAACAGTCCACACAAATCATACCACGGAACCACTTGCTCCTTCTTTATGTCCCTGTGTGCAGGGCAAGGGCGTCATGGAGACATGGCAATGGTCTAGGCCACCTGAATGGGCCGCCATTGTTCAAGCCAAAGGGCAAGCACCCGCACTTCCAGATGCTTCACAGAGGCTGACAAAGGTGAGGAGAGGCCAGCCAGGATTCTGGTGTTTGCTACTTTTTCCAGACCGTGCCCTTGCTTTCTAAAGACACATGGAATGGCATTGCATCAACACGCAGTTTGCTGCAAACACTGTTGGGCAATTGACAAGCTGCATTTTCCTGTCCTACACAGATGTGCTTTGAAGAGTCCCGTGAGCCTCGATCTTTGTGCTTTTCTAAGCCTTTCGCCCTTGACGACCTTTCGAGAAATCTCAACTCCATCTTGCTTCCAAGGGGCCTGCAGCCTGTTGCTGAGGTGATCACCGTCGAAGAAGAAAAGCAACCTAGGCAGTCGTGGATTCGGGTGTTAAGGCAGCTTTAGTACCGGTTAACAGAGAAATTGCAGACAGGGAGGACTGAACATCACCAGGGACAAGAATCGTCGGGGGACCTGGGCTTTGATCCTACTTTTGCTTATACTTCTGCCAGCTGTTGAGGTTTTTATATAGGAGGTTTTACACACCATTGGCAAGCAAACGCGTTGGCTTGCCAATGGTGTGTAAGACCTCCAATATAAACCTCAACACCAGCTCATCAAGCAAAGCTGTTTTGCCTCTTTGTTTGCATATACCTTATTTCATTTCTCCCACTGAAGAATTTACCCACGGTCTACGGTACTTATCATGGCTCTGAACAACAGAATTGCCCACACTGCAATTAATTTAGATTTATAAAGCAGAATCATTGAGGTGAATTCCCAGGATATTTGTGTAGAAAGGGCAGGAGGGTACAGGATCATAACTTTTTGACGTCATGTGTAGATTGAAATATAAAGCATATATTCAAAATCCTGACGTCGAGAGCTATCGATTGGTATATAAATGAGTCGATTCTGAGGGGGTCGA